>JAABUT010001235.1_pt1 | contig 30714 bp, 27 predicted proteins | sample 5559281 | NCBI WGS metagenome assembly JAABUT01 (sample SAMN10711880, study PRJNA513359) | rock metagenome | isolation source: Antarctica rocks | place: Antarctica: Victoria Land, Ricker Hills nord | collected 2016-01-04
CGAAGAGCGATCTTGTCGTTGGTCATCGTGGTGGTCCTCGGGTCAGTGTTGCGTCTCGCAAACCAACCCTACCCAGGTTCACCGCGGTGGCCGCTTCCTACACCACGCCCTGGGACACGACCCAAGCCGTTCGCGTCCTTCGGCGCCGCATGGGCGATTGCCAGCGCGCCGGGCTTGTAGGACTGCGCAGAAGCCGCAGGAGCCTGGCTTGGGCCTGAGGAAGGGGTTGCTGCCCCGGACGGCCCTTCCTGGCCCTGAGCGGCCATGGAGGGCTGCGGACGAGGCTGATTGAGGCGACGCAACACCTCGTCCAGCTTGCCCTCGATCCGGTCGAGCTGGCTTGGGGAGGGCGTGGCCGGCGTCGTGGGCGAAGGTGCCTGCGACTGCGCGAGCGCAGACAGGGGCAAAGCAAGCAAAGCGGCCGACAGGAGGAGAGTCGCGCGAATCATGGGTGCTTCTCGGGTTTGAAGGTGCCGAAGCGGTCGCTGCCTGGTGCAGGCGCGACCGTGACGTCGCCCAGAGGATGACCGGGCGCGATCTTCGGCACCTCGGCGAGTGACGTCGGGGGCTGGGTCTGGGCCGGAGGTGCTGCGCCCCGCATGGCGGAGCTCGGGATGGCCGGCAACCCGGCTGGGAGCGTGCTGAGTGGCGTTAGCTGTCTGTCCTGGCGTGTGGCCCCCGGCCGGACCAAGAGGACAGCCAGCGTGACGCCTGCGCCGATCACGGCGCCCCGGAACACCCGGTCCTGCCGCCACGTGTCGGGGACGGCCTCTGCCAGGCGTTGGAGGATGCTCCTCACGGCCGCCAGAGTCGTCACGTCGTCGCTCCCACGGCTGCCGCGGCGTCGATATCCGCTGCCTCGATCGTCACCAAGTCGGCGGCGGTGCGGTCCGGCTTGCGCATGACCCGGCCGGCCTGCGCCTCGCGGGTGCGCTCCCACAGGGTGCGCATGTCGCGGCCGTTGCCGAAGGTCTCCACCCGGGCGCGCAGCATGGCGTCACAGGAGTCCAGCAGCGTCTGCTCGGCCTCCGGCGCCAGGTGAAACCCGGCGGGGGTGACCAGGCCGCGATAGATGGCTGCCAGCTCGGGGGCAGCGTAGTCGGCGAAGTCGATGGTGCGGGTGAAGCGCGAGCGCAGGCCGGGGTTGCTGTCCAGGAAGCGGCGCATCTCGCCGGTGTAGCCGGCGACGACGACGCAGAGCCGACCGCGGTGGTCCTCCATGAGCTTGAGCAGGGTGTCGATCGCCTCCCGTCCGAAGTCGTTGTTGCTGCCACCCGGCGCGGTGCCGGCGAGGCTGTAGGCCTCGTCGACGAACAGCACGCCGTCCAGGGCAAGCTGGACGGTCTCGCGCACCTGAATGGCGGTATGGCCGATGTAGCCGGCGACCAGGGTGGACCGGTCGGCTTCGACCAGGTGGCCGCGCTTCAGGTAACCGAGCCCATGCAGGATCTCGCCCATCAGGCGGGCGACCGTGGTCTTGCCGGTACCGGGGTTGCCGAGGAACACGCAGTGCAGGGCGGGCAGCTCGGCTTTGTGGCCGTGACGGGCACGTTCCTTTTCGATCGCCAGCACGTCGATCAGCTTGCGGACCTCCGCCTTGACCGAGGCAAGTCCCACCATGCTGTCCAACTCGGCCAGAGCATGATCCAGCGAGCGCGACTGGCGCGAGACGGGTGCCACCGCGGGGGCAGGGGAGTCGTCGTCCTTGTCCTGCCGACGAGGTGGCAGGGGAGGCGGCCGGCTGGCACCGGGCCTGCGCTGTCCCGGCCCGACCATGGCGGTCCGCCAAAGGCGCCAGCCAGCCACGGCTGTGCAGAGCAGGAACAGGGTGCCTGCAAAGTCGGTGAGCAGTGCCCATGCGATATAGACGGCCACCAGGACGCCGAGAACGCGGAGCAGGGACCACTGCATGGTCAATCCGCCGCGTCCTGGTCATCGCGATGGAAGCGATTGGCCCCGACCAAGCCTACCCATTCGGGGCGACGGAACCAGACGGCGCGGCCGCAACGCAGCGGCTTGCTCCCGCGCACCAGGATGAAGGCCTCATCGGTGCGGGTGTCCTGCGTCAGCTCGTCCGGCTTGATCAGCGCCCGCTTGATCTCGGAGCGGTTCTCCGAGCGGCCGGAGCTGGAGGAGGCGATGCCGGAACGGGCTTGGCTGCCTTCGGTGTCGCCCTGGCTGGTGGCGACGACGCCGTACTCGCCGCACATCGCGGACAGCTCCTTGGCGGTGTCCGGGTCCTGGACGGCGGCGAACAGGCGCCAGGAGGTGCTGTCGTACCAGGCCTGCTTGCCCTCGCGGCCCCACTGCGCGACGAGCTGGCCGAGCGACTGGTAGAGCAGCAGCAAGGTGATGCCGTACTTGCGACCGGCGTCGCGGGCCTGCTCCAGGACCTGCATGTAGCCGAGCCGGGCCACCTCATCGAGCAGGAACAGCACGCGGCCCTGGACCCGGCCGTCCGCCTGATAGGCAGCATTGAGCAGGGCACCGACCAGCACCCGGCCGACGGCCGGGGTGGTCTGCAGCACGGTGAGCGGGATCTGCAGGAAGGCCGTGGTCTTGCCGCGCACCAGATCGCCGGTGCGCATGGCCGGCGAAGAGCCCTCGGCACCGCCGGAGACCAGGTCGGCATAGGCGGCGGTGGACAGCCAGCGGGCATCTCGGTTGGCGTTGGCGTAGATGCCAGAGAAGGTCTCTGCCACTGCGCCCTTGAGGGTGCCGGCGAGATCGCGCGCCATGGCGGAGGCGGACTGGCCATGGATGGTGCCGAGCAGCTCGCGCATCTTGTCTTCAGGCGTGACGAGCTGGCGCTGCAGGGTGCGCAGGGTCTTGCGCGCAGGCGGGATGGTGGGGTCCCAAAGCATGTCGGCGAGCAGGCAGGCGACGAGGTCCTGGCCGCTGCCCTTGAAGAACTCGCCGCTGCTGGAGGTGCCCGGGCGGGTCTCGCCGGTGATCCAGCCGACGACAGCGGCGACGTGGCTTTCCGCGAGCGGGGAGGCGATGTCGATCCAGTCCAGCACGTTGACGCCGGATGTCCTGGCCGTGGAGGGATCGAGGAACACGACGTTGTGGCCGAGCGTCTTCTCGCGGTAGTCGACCACCATGGGGCCGATTTCCTGCGAGGGATCGAGCACGACGGCGGAGCCGGTCCAGGTGAGCAGGGTGGGGATGCCGACCGAGGTGGTCTTGAGGCCGCCGGAGCCGGCCAGGACGAGGGCGTGGGTGGGTCCGGTGCGGCAGGGGTCGACCAGCAGTGGAGCGGTGCCGCCACGGCCCCAGGTGGCCTTGCTGGCGGGATCGAAGGCCATGCGGGCGCCGCGGTCCTCATCGACGCGGTAGGCCTCGCCGACGACGATGCCGCCGTGGGTCGGGTCCGGGCCAGGGAACAGCTTCTGGGCGTCGCGCATGGACAGCCAGGCGGCATGGCCGAAGTTGTCGGAGCGGGCACGGAGCAGGAGCGGTGCCCCGCGGCTGCCGACCGGGAAGGGCCGGGCCAGCCCGGTCACCGCCGCGACCACCATCACCGCGCCAAACAGGCCGGCGGCGATCATGGAAGCGTCGGCATAATGGAGCACGTCGTTGAGGGTGTAACCTTGACCGAGAAGACCGCCTAAGCGCTGCACCTCCGGATACACGGTAAGCCCGGTGGCGATCGCCATGCCGACGATGCCGGCAATCCCCATCAATCGGCCGAACAGCCGGGCGCGGTAGGCCATCACGGCAAGGAACGTCAGGAGGGCTGGACCGAGCAGGGCGGCCACAGGCCACGCGCGCCAGAGCAGATACTGGTCCCAGTCCATCTGCTGGGCACTAAGGTTGCCGATGTGGGCAGAGCCGAGCAGCACCGTGTCGCGGTAGAAGGTGTCGGCGAAGGACCAGGCAAACCAGAACAGCCAGAGTGGCCAGAGCTGGACGGCGATGCGCAGCGCAACCCGGAGCAGGTCGTAGCCGGCGCGCTGGATCACTCCGCGGCCTCTGCCGCCTTTGAGGCTTTGGCACGTCCGGCCGTGTCACCGACGTGGTGGGCGGTGCCGCCGTGGGCCTTGGCGAGGGTGGTGGCCTCGTCGAAGCGGGCCAGGCCCTCCCAGTGCTGCATGACGCGGCTGTAGCGGAAGCCGGCCTTGCGCAGTGTCGTGGTGACGTCCTTTTCCAGGGCCACCGTGAAGGTGAGCAGCACGGGCTCCTTGCCCTCGTCGCGGGCTGTGGCCTCGCGGGCGAAGGTGCGTCCGCCTAGGGCGGCCCACTTCTCGACCTGCGCCTTGTCGTCGGCGCCATCGCGGAGGGAGAGCAGCGCGCCGTAGAGGGCGTTGCTGTCGAGATCGAGCAGGCCGACCTTGTCGGCGAGAGCGCCGGCCTCGACCAGGCGGCGGGTGCGCTGCTTGCGCCCGGCATCCTTGAGCTTGGCTTCGGTCTCGGCGAGCTTGGCCTTCTGCTGCTCGTGGACGCGCATCCGGTCTGCAAGCGAACGTGCCATGGTCTCTCCGTCCAAACTGCCAACGACGGTGCAGAACTACCGGTGAGACGAGCATGTGCCAAGGCGTGGTGTTAACGAATCTTCAAGTCTGGTCGTTTACGCGGTTTTGCCACCCAAGCGAGCTGACGAGCATTATGGCATGATGGTTCAACTGGAGACATATAGCTTTCTCGATGACGGCCGGTTTCCAAACTCGCCGCTACCGCTGCTGGTCTACCGTGGCGCAATTCCGGCCAATGCCGGTGCAATGGAGCGGACCTTTCGAGCGAACGGCTGGTCTAACGCGTGGCGCAACGGTATCTTTGGCTACCATCACTTTCATAGCATCGCGCACGAGGTCCTGGGGATTGCTGCCGGGGAGGTCTGTGTCGAGTTCGGCGGTCCTGAAGGTCAGGCCATAGAGGTCCGGGCCGGCGATGTTGTGGCGATCCCGGCTGGAGTCGGGCATCGGAACGCGGGTCAGACGGGCAACCTGCTGGTGGTCGGCGCCTATCCCGGTGGAGCGGACTATGACACGCGGCGCGGCAATCTCAGCGAGCATGACGAGGCACTACGGGACATCACTGCGGTGGTTGTGCCGACCTGCGATCCCGTGTTCGGCCCGGAAGGTCCGCTGCACAGAGTGTGGACCTTGAAGCAGACCGCATAGCGGGTTCTGCCCGAAGAGAGCGTTAGCGAGCGAAGTGGCGCAGACGCAATATGCGTTGCAAGAGCAACGCGGCTTGCGCAGGGCAGGAAGGGCAGCCAGAGTGCCCGGGTGGCCATCGCATTTGCCCGCGCCCGTTACCTGTCCCGCACGTCTGGTGGCAACGCCGTGCGCTCGGCAGCCTACAACGCCCGCGACGCGATCACGGCCGAGCGCACCGGCGAGCTGTTCCACTTCCGGCACCGAGACACACCCTTGCACCACGAGGTGCTGCTGCCTGAAGGTGCAGACGCGCGCCTTGGCAATTCTGCGACTCTGTGGAACGCGACCGAAGCGGCAGAACGGCGCAAGGACGCACAGGTCGCCCGCGAGATCGTGCTGGCGCTACCGGCCGACCGGGTCCTCTCGACGGAGGACCGGATCGAACTGGCCCGGTCGTTCGCAGCCGAGCATTTCGTATCCAAGGGCCTCGCCGTGCAGCTCGACGTGCACGCGCCGCACAAGGAACGCGGGGAAGGCGAGGGCGCCTGGAGCGAGGGTACCGGCGGCGACCACACCAACTGGCACGCCCACCTGCTGATCACCACACGGCGCATCGAGGGGGACCAGCTGGCGGCCAAGAAGGCGCGCGACCTGGACCCCGAGGTGCGCAAGGCCAGTACCCGTAGTGTGGTGACAGACGCCGAGGCTTGGGGCGAGACGTGGCGGGGGCACCAGGACCGCTACTTCCAGGAGCACGGCATCGAGCTGAGGGTGGACGCGGCCGCGGCGCACCCGGGCGAGCACATCGGCCCGGTGCGGATGCGTAAGGTGGACAGCCCGGCCGTGGCACGCGCGGAGGCACTGCGCGCGACCAACGAGGCGGCAGCGCGCGACCCGGAGCAGGTGCTGGCGGCGCTGACGCGGAACAACGCGACGTTCACCGAGCGGGAGCTGGACCGCTACCTGGCCAAGCATCTTGGAGCCGGGCCGGACGGGACGCCCGATGCGGTGCAGGTCCCGGACATCTCTGCCGCGAAGGCGGCGGTGATGGGCCACAAGGATCTGCTGGCGTTGCACGACCGGGAGACAGGCGAGGCAGCCGGGCGGTTTACCACCGGCACGGTGCGCGAGCAGGAGCGTGCGGCGCTGGCAGACGGGACAGCGGTGGACAGGGCCGGGCACCATCGGGGCGTACATACCCGGCACCGGGAGGCGGCGCTGGCGTCGCGCACGTTGCGGGATGACCAGCGCGCGGCGTTCGAGCATGCGGTCGCGGGCGGCGGGCTGAAGCTGATCGAGGGCCGGGCCGGCACGGGAAAGAGCTACACGCTGGCGGCGGTGCGCGAGGCGCACGAGCGGGCCGGGCACCGCGTGGTGGGACTGGCCCCGACCAACGCCGTGGCGCAGGACCTGAAGGCGGACGGGTTCACCGAGGCGGGGACGGTCCACTCAGCCCTGTTCGGGCTCAAGAACGGGCGCACGAGCTGGGACCAGCGCACCGTGGTGGTGGTGGACGAGGCGGCGATGCTGGACAGCCGGGTGACCGGCGAGCTGCTGAGCGAGGCCAGGCGGGCCGGGGCCAAGGTGATCCTGGCCGGCGACGACCGGCAGCTCGCCAGCATCGAGCGCGGCGGGCTGTTCACCGAGCTGCGGCAGCGTCACGGGGCGGCCGAGATCACTGAGGTGACGCGGCAGCGGGTGGACTGGCAGCGTCAGGCGGCGCGCGACCTGGCGGAGGGCCGGTTCGACACCGCCGTGGACGTCTACGACCGGCACGGCGCGATCACCTGGACGGCGGACCAGGACGAGGCACGGGCAGCGCTGGTGGCGCGGTGGAAGGCGGACACGCTGGCCGACCCGAAGGCGAGCCGGTTCGTGTTCGCCTACACCAACGCCGACGTGTCGCAGGTCAACGCGGAGCTGCGCCAGGTGCGCCGTGACCGCGGCGAGCTGGGCAGCCCGGACGTGCGGTTTGAGACCAGGCACGGGGCGGCGGACTTTGCGGTGGGCGACCGGGTGCAGTTCACCGACACGGACAAGAAGCGGCACCTCTACAACGGCAACGCCGGGGTGGTCACCGGCATCGACGCGCGCACGGGGCAGCTCACGGCACGGCTGGACGCCGCGGCCGGTGCGCCGGGCCGCGAGGTCACGTGGGCTGCGGCGGAGTTCGAGGGGTTCCGGCACGGCTATGCGGGGACGATCTACAAGGGCCAGGGCAAGACGCTGGACCACACGTATCTGCTGCACACGCACCACTGGCGGGCGGCGGCGAGCTACGTGGCGCTGACCCGGCAGCGGGAGAGCGCGCAGGTGTTCGTGGCCGAGGACACGGCTAGGGACGCCCGTCAGCTCGCGCGGCAGATGGGCCGCGGCGAGGTGCGTGCCGCCTCCGTCGCATGGGCCACGGCGGATGAGCTGGCGCCAGAGCTGCGGCAGCGGGCCGGGATTGGGCGAGACGCGGCGGAGGCGGCGCAGACAGGCGCTGCGCGCCCAATGCCGAGCACGATCGTTCAGGCCGGTGGCACCCAGGCTGGTGACCGTGACTCGCCGCGTGCAGGTCAGGACCAGGTTGGCGCTGCCACGTCGCCTGTCACGAACGAGGTCTGGCTCATCCCGCCCTACGTGGACCCGTCAGGGCAGGGGCGGGACAGCTTGGAGCGCAGTGCCAACCCTGGCGAGGTCGCGGCCGTGGTGACGGCCGACAAGGCGGTGCAGCGCGAGAGGGATGCGCGGTGGAGCTACCTGCAAGGTGCCTACCGCGACCCGCATGCCGCCCGAGCGGCACTGGACGAGCTGATCAAGCGGCAGGGGTGGACGAGTGCCGCGGCCCGGGTTGCGCGCGAGCCGGAGCAGTTCGGCGAGCTGCGGGGCAAAGAGGGGTTCTTTGCAGGCGCAAAGGCTCGGGCGGAGCGGGAAACGGCGCAGCGCGTGGCTAGCGCTATTGGGCCAAGCCTGGAGCGGATCGGCTCGGCGGAGTCCTATGCGGAGCGGAACTACCGCAGTAGTGTGGAGGGGCAGCGCACAGCGGATGAGACTGGTATTCCGCGTCTGTCCGCCGCGGCCGAGATGGCGATCGGCGCCATGGCCACGGCGAAAGACGATCAAGCCCGGGGTGAGACATGGCAAGCCATGCAGGCGGACAAGCAGGTCGCGGGCGAACTGCGAGCCTTTGGTGTTGCCGCGGAGCAGCGGTTCGGGAAGGAGGGCATACGCGCCATGCTGCGGGCCGGGGGACGGCATGGCTCTATCACGGTACCGTCCGTCACGCCCGGGCAGCGGGCGGAGGTGGACCGGGTAGCCGAGCTAACCGTGATCATAAAGGCAGGCGAGCGGGCAAGTGTCAGCCTCACTCAGCGTCAAGTCGAGAGCGAGCGACAGGGGCAGCGGCGAGGTCTGCGGATGTAACCGCAAGGGCACGTCATATCCTCAAGGATTTCTTAGATCGCGTGACTATGCGTTTCGCGGCAGAATCATTTGAGCAAGGCGCCGCCCCGGTTCACGGGGCGGCGCTATCGGGCAACGGGATAGGTCGCCCTTCCGAGAAGTTCATGAACTTGCCGAGTGAGAAGCGCCGGGTCTCGCGAACCTGGGCGATGCCGAGCGCTTCTGCCTTGGCGTCCCGCAGCGCGGGATGCCGCAGTAGTGCTCCAATCGCGGACAGGCTGGCTGCGTCCTCCCAGAGCGGCCAAGCGAGGACGAACCCGCCTCGCCAGGCGCCGCCCGGTAAATCGAGCCGCACCTCGCAGCCGCGGATGACGGGCGCCGCGGTGAACACCGAGAGGCCGATCGCGGCGAGGCGGTTGGCCCCGTGCTGCGTGCCCTGCTTGTTCAAGGCGTTCGAGGGATCGCCGAACATCAGGGCGTAGCGGACCCCCTCTATGGGGTCCCAACGGAAGGAGTGGGTGGGATCGGGCCGCGCCCACGAGGCGAACAGAGCTTCGGCGAGACAGGCCGCAGCGGTGATCTGGACGGATTTCCTGCCCCGGCCGCGCGGAGGCGGCGCCTCCAGCCGGGGCACGCTGTCGAGCCGGTCCAGGAAATGCTGATGGCCCTGGCCGAACAGCAGGCAGAGCGGGGTCGCCTCGACCTGGTCCAGCCGCTTGCCCTGCTGCAGCCTGACCGCGACATCGCTGAGCAAGGCCGAAGTCAGGGCGGCGGCGTGGCCGCCGGTGGTGCGGTTGGACTCCAGCGTAATGCGTGCCTCGGCCACGGTGTGACTCAAATCGGGCCTGCCCTCGAAATCGTGTGCCTTGGCGAGTTCGTTCAGGCCCGCTGCCGCAGCTTCGCACACCTCGTGGCCTGAGGCCGCGTTGCGCAGCACCAGCACGGGCCGCAGTGGCAGTTCGTCCCACGACCAGCGTACGCGCGGCCGCCATTCCTGCCTGGTGTGCTCCAGCGCCACCAGCAGGCCGAGCAGGGCCAGGATGGCCAGGAGGTTGTCGGGTTCGAGCCCCTCCAGCCGGTGTTCCCTTGCGGGTTCGGTCACGGCGCCGTCTCCCCATCGGCTGAGGCCCGGTGATCGGCAAGGCGCAACGCGGCTTCCAGCCGGGCGAGGCCCCAAGGTCCATGGCGCTCCTGAAGCTCGCGGATCATGGTGAACCAGTCGAGGCCGCGCAGGTCGTTTGGGTCGTAGCCGGTCGGCGCCCAATGTTCGCCCTCCAGCACGAACGACAGGGATTGCGGACCAGCGCCGGCCTCAATGCGGGGCGGCACCAAGCCATCCATTGCCATCAGTGATCGGGCACCAGCGTCGGCTGGGTCGACATGCGGGAAGAATGGACGGCCATAGCCGTGGTGGGAGCCGACCAGGTAGAGCACCAGCGCCCGGTCGCGCGCCTGCTGCAGGCGCGGGTTGCCGAGCGCGAGCCGGACGGAGAGCGCCTCGTGTCGCCATGCCTCGGGCAGCCCTGCACGCTCCCGCGCCCCGGGGGCCGAGAGGCCTGCCGCCGACTTGGCGAGCGGCTCGGCGGCGGCTGGCGCGAAGGGGCTGGCAGAGTCGAGCCAGCGCTGGAAGCGGAGGTCGGCCTTGCCGGCGTCGTGCAGGGCGGCGGCGAGGGCCAGGTCATGCGACATCGCAGGACCGAGCCCCATGCCGGCGGCGAAGCGCCGCACGACACACTCGACGGCACCGGTGTGGTCGCGCAAGGTTTGTGCCTTGCCCGGGAAGCTCGCAGCGGCGTCGTCGCCGGTCACGCTGCCGCCACTGTCAGCGCCGGCCCTGAGATCACTACGAGGTCGGGGTGCCGCAAGCACGACGCCAGGGTGAACGCCGCCATTAGGCGTGTAGGGGAAGGCTGCGCGGACTTCCTTTCGGGGTAGGCGACGTAGACGGACTGCAAACGTGTCCGGAACAAGATCGACGATGGCGTCCACCACCTCGGACCCGCGAGGATGGTCGCCGAGAGACGCCAGCGCATTGCGAAAGGCTCTAGCATCGAAAGGTGTCTCGCCATCGTCGGCCTGCACCAGCTCGGGTACTAACCGGATCACCTCCATCCGGCTGCCCACGCGCTCGCTCGCGGCATCGAACAGATCGGCGACCGGCTCCCTAGACAATGGCGCCCAGCCAAACTCGTCGCAGCCGCCGTTGCGCGCCGGCACGACCAGCACGTCACCGGGACGAATGTCATCCGCGTTGATCATGCCGGACCGGGGATCGTCCGGCCCGGCCCAGTGGAACGCCCGATGCCCGGTTTGCCCAGACTTGGGGTGCTCGGGTTCGGCGATATCGGCCAAATCGGGAGCGCTGCCGCGCAGCCACTGGCGCGCCGCCCAGATTGGCAGTTCCAGCACTTCGCCCGTGCGCGGCGGTGCCAGCATGAGCAGCTCGCGTAGAAGCGTGGCGTCGCGGCGCAGGTCGAGGTCGGCGCGCCAGACGACCTGCACGCTGGCCGGCTCGCGGTCGAGGCCGTGCAGGAACAGGGCAGGTTCCGGATCGGCCTTGGGACGGGGCGATGTTTGTGTCCAAAGCGAGATGTAGGCGGGCATCAGGACAGGGGCATCGGGGCGGGGCGAGAGCATGTCGGCCGTGATGGAACGGGTAGCCATGGCGTCGATGCCGAATTCCACGATCGCGGCGTCATCGGGCCAGAGATGCGCGATCGTCGCGGCAGTCGCGGCACCGTAGATCGGGTCGGTGCCACGCATTCTTCTGGTGCCCAGCACGACGCCGCCGACCCCCACGCTGCGGCCCGCCCGGTCCACCCGCCCGAAGCGTTGCCGCAGCACGTCGAGCGGGGCCGCCTCGGTGACCAGCCCGTCAAGATCAAAATCGGCACCGACCTCAAGCGCCTGTGTACCGACAACGAAGAGCGGTGCCTCGGGGCGGGGTCGTCCTGTCTTGAGGCAATCGAGCCGAGGCGCAATCCGGTCACGGTCGACGGGCCGGGAGCGGCCGATCACCAGCACGCAGTCATGGTTGTGCAGCCGGTCTCTGGCAGCGCGGGCGCGGCCGACCCGGTTGGCGATCACGCCCACGACCGGTGCCAGAACACCAGACGCCCGGAGCCGGTCGGCCAAGGCGAGAGCTTCGTTGGCCAAGGCAACGGTGCGAGCGTTGTCCGTGTCCGCGACCTCGCGGTACGACACGGGTTTGGCGGCGCGCAGCCGTGCGGCGAGGATCGGATTAGCGCGATCCTGGGCGTCGAGGGGGAAGGTGCCGGCGTCCGCCTCTCCCGGCGTGGCGGTGAGCAAGACCACGCCCAAGGGCGTGCGATCTGCCCCACGCAGGGCCGGCACGGTGGCGATGGCCTGCACCGTCTGGCGGAATGGCTCCGACAGGTGTGCTTCGTCCAGCAGGATCAGCGCGTCCGAGCCGAGCAGGCCGGCATGGACGGGAGCCATGCGCTCGCCTACGCCGTAGCCGCGGAACAGGAGACGAGAGCCGACTTGGTCCACGGTCGAGCACAGGATCGTGGGCTGGCAAGGCGAGCGCGCCCAATCGTCCTCGCGCGGCACGCCGCCGCGCAGCCGGGCAACCCACAGCGGCGGGCCGCCACCCGAGTACGCACGGAGTGCCTGGGCAACCCGGTGGGTGGCCGCACCGCCAGGGTCGAGCAGCGCCGCACGGAGGCGCTCTGCGCGTCCATGAGCCTCATCCACGACGAGGCGGCGGTCCACCACAAAGGCGATCCGCATCGACGCAGTCCGCTCCAGGCTGCCGGCGCAGGCCGCCAGATGGAAAACGGCGATGTCGAGAGCGGCGGTTTTGCCGGAGCCGGTCGGCAGGTCGAGCACGACGGGCCAGGCGCCACGGGCGATCACCTCGCATGCCAGGCGGCTTTGCCACGGGAACGGCGCATGGCCGTGAACCTCCTGGAAGAACGCCGGGAAGTCCTCGGGCGAGAGCTCCGTCATGGCTTGGCGTCCGGGACAGGAAGGCAGAGACCCAGGCCGTAGAAGCGGCCGGCGCCAAGCAGCACCGGCCCGGTCACCTCCTGTTCGAACTCGATCGTGGCATGGACCAAGTGGCGCGAGCGGAGCCTCTCCGGCACGTTCCAGCCGGTCCAGCGTGGTGCACGTCCCGATGGCGCGGCCGAGGGTGCGGCCTCAACCGCCGCGTGCTTATGGACCACAACCCCGCGAGTGGTGATACCGGTTGCGCGCAGGCCGGCGCGCCCGACGATCTCCTTCATTTCGACCATGCCGTCGCCGTCCTTCAGGTGACGGTCGAGGACGAGCGGGGTCAACGTCGTCCAGCGCCTGGCCGTGCCGCAGTAGCGGGCCGGGCGAAGGGATGCCGCTTTGGCGTCGAAGCTGGGCGTCAGGCGGAGTTCGCCCGTGCGGCCCAGCTTAAGGGTGAGTTCTGCCCGCTCGTTGGCAAGCAGAGCGCGGATTGCCAAGCAGAAGTCGTCGTCGTCCAGCAGCACACGTCCGGCGGGTGGAATCAGTCCGAACCCCATCAGGCGCCCGTCCGCGTTGGGATAGCCGGCGAAGGCCATTGGAACGATGGCGAGATGGGAAAGCCTGCTCGGCTTGCCGTCAGGCTGATGTCCGCACACCCACTCCGGCACTGCCAGGCCGGCCTGGCCATAGCCGCTCATGATCGCGTCGCGCAGCGCCTTGCAGGCGATCGGCGCGGCGCGCAGGTCGATGGTCAGCTTTGTCGGGTCCTCACGCCGTTCGGCGTCGGGCCGCTCATCGGTCAGCTGCAGGACCAGCCAAGCCGATGCGGCAGCCGGCTTGAACTGGGGCTGGACGACATCATGGCCGGCCGCCGGCCGCCGGCCGGCGGTGAAGCGCGTCTCGAGTTCCCGCAGGCGGCCCGGGTAGATGCGGCGGCGGGCGGCAAGCGTCGCCTGCGGCATGTCAGCGACCAGAAAACGGCACCGGGTGAGGCTGGCGGAATGACCGACATAAGCAACGTCGCGGGCCAGGGCGTCGAGAACGCCAAGTGGCGCCTCATCGACAGAAGGCCAGACCAGCCAGACGGTCGGGTCGTCCGGCAGCGCCGCGGGAAAGCGACGCGGCTGCCGCGAGCGTGTCGCGGGCATGACCGCCTTGTTGCCCTTCTGCCCAGAAGCCGGGTCGTTGGTGGGGACGTAGGAGATGGGTGCCGGGCGGTAATTAGCACCCGAGGCACCGAGCCGCAGCGGGTCCTGGCGTTCGAGCCATTCCAAGGCGGCACGCTCGGCTGGCGCCTCGCCGCGGGCCGCCCAGGCCGCGACAAGGGCGGAGAAGACACGATCCGGCTGCGGCGGCCAGTCGGGCTCGGACCGATCAGGCCCCTGGGCTGCGAAGGCGATGCCAAGCAGGTGCTCAATCTCCAGCACGAGTGCCATGTCAGGCTTCCGCGCTGTCTGCCTCGCCGCCCTCGCCCTCGAGAGCCAGCCGCTGGCTCTCCTTGACGATGTGGACCAGCTTGTCCTGCGGCACCAAGCGCACGGGCTCGGTGCGTATGTCGAAGCCGGCCTCGCGGGCGGCGCTTGTAGCGCTTGCCAGGAGGGCGTGGGTGGTAGCGCGGTCGAGGACAAGGTCGGCCATGTCGCCGTTCGAGCGAACGAGCTGCAGAGGCGCGTGTCCCTGGCATACGAGGTCGCAGCGCGAGCGCAGGGCATAACCGCGGGCGTCTTGCTCCAGCAACGCCAGCAGACCGAGGACTGCCAGATAGGCACGACCGGCGGCGTTGCGTGCATCGTTCCCGAACCGCAGGCGGCGCAAGCCGGCGAAACTGATGACGGAAGTCTGTTGCAGATAATCGCAGGTGACGCCAAGCGCCTGAACGCTCGGAGCGATGTTGCCGTGGTTGATCTCGGACGGGCGGACCTTCTTTGCCTTCTTACCAGCTTTTGCCGCATCGACGTCCCAAGATCGGCCCTCGCCCTTGAACACCTCGACCCGCCGCAACACGCCCAAGGGATCAATCCGGCTGCCGGTGCGCCGCGAGCCGGTCCGGGAGCTGACCTCGCCGGTCCTGCCATCGACGACTTCCTCGACCGCAATGCCCACGGCGATGATTTCCGAGACGATTGTTCGTGGGAACTTCGCGCCGAAACCGCCGCCCTCGCCGGTGGAGTTCCACGCACCGAACAGCAGCGCGGTCGGCGATACCTCCAGCAGGGCGGATGCGTCGCCAGGCCTGGCCTGGGCCAGGCGGCGGCCGAGGTCGCTATGAGGAAAGGGCTGGTTGCCCAGCAGGCTGTCTCGGAAAATGGCGTCATAGACGCGATGCGGAGCGTCAAGCGAGGTGATCTCGCCAATGCCGCCCAGGCCGGTGTCGCTGAAGTCTACGGTTATGTAAGGGATGGCGGCGGTGCCGTCGTGCACGGTGGCAAGCAGCGCCTCCTCCATGCGGTTCGCCTGGCTCTGGACGCTATCGACCAGCGCGCACCAACGGCTTTCGCCATCAATGCGGCGCTGCTCAAGTACATGACGGGGGCCATCAGAACGGCCCTCGCCGGGATAGGTGGGCGGGAAGATCGTGTCGCCCTGGCTACCAACGGGCTGAAGCTGCTGGCGACGCCGGATCGCTGCATCGTCGGCGACCGACGCTGCAAGGGTATTGTAGTCCATGATCCCCCCAATCGATGCCTCTTCGGCATGGTGAACGGCCATCGCAGGGCCGTCAACGATCCTCACAGAAACTATGCGCATATTTTCTGGGCGAATTGTGATTCCCTGTTCTCATGCTGGAGGAACATCTTGATCCAGGCGGACCGCGCTGGAGTGTCGAGCGGCGACTCGCCCTGGTGACGGCGCGGCTGCAGTGGGAAGGACGGGTGAACCGAGGCGACCTGGTGCAGCGGTTTGGGATCTCGCCCAACCAGGCGAGTGCCGATCTCAAGCGGTTCGCGGCGCTGTTCCCGGGTTCCCTGGTGTATGATTCCAAGGCAAAGACCTACCGTGCCGGCCCTGGTCTGCCGCCTGCCACTTCCGCTGACGCGGACGCGCTGCTGCGCGACCTCCGCCTGGTAGGTGAGGCAATAATTCCGGAGGACGAGCTGGCACTCGCGAGCATACCCGCCCTGGGGATGACGGAAGCGCCAGCCCGTGCGGCGTCGGCCGAGGTATTGCGATGCGTCTTGGCGGCGATCCGCACCCGGGCGGTTCTGCGCGGCAGCTATCAATCGTTCTCGACACCCGAACGGCAGCAACGGGTGCTGGAACCGCATGCGCTCGTGTTCGATGGCTTCCGCTGGCATGTGCGCTCGCGCGATGCGCAAGACGGCGCCTACAAGGATTTCGTTCTCGGCCGGCTCATGGCCGTTGAGGTCGGTTCGCCCCAGGAGGCAGCTGTTGTGGATGACGCGGACTGGCTGCAGTTCGTCGCGCTGGATGTTCGTCCCCACCCTGCGCTGACAGCGTCGCAGCGCGATGCGGTAGAGGTAGACTACGGCATGTGCGATGGGCGGCTGGTACTGCGGTGTCGCAAGGCAGTGGTGTACTACACGAAACGTAGGCTGGGCCTGGTGTCTGGGCATGCGATGCGGGAGGCCGCTGAGCAGCATATCGTCTTGCATGGTGAGACAGAGCTGTAGGCAGGACAGGTCATGCCTCTCGCATCGGTTCGATGGCATGAGGCACGGTCTGGCGGCGGGCAGGAACGGCTTCGGCTGACAGCACCGGATGAGTGTACCGTGGTGGCGCACGTCAACGGCGGCCTTGCAGGGCTAAGCATGGCCCGCGCCAACGTTCTGCTGATTCCCGGCGCCAGGGGCGTGAAGACCTATACGGCTGTTGAGCCGGTCTGGAAGGCGAGTGCTTTCAGCTTGCCAATCCGGGATAGGGCTCGCGTGTACCACTCTCCAGACAGGCGCGAACCTCAAGCGGCCACGTTTCTTCCTGCAGGTTCGCGCAAGCTCCAATGGTTTGACCTTATGGCGTTTTTTGCGCAAACATTGTCATTGCGACCGAACCAGCTGAGAGTTGTCAGTAGGTTCGCGCAGGAAGCGATCTTTGACATGCCAAATCAGACACTTAGTTGTGGGGCAGTCTCACCCCGTGCGCGGGGCCGAATTGAAGGTTCCGGCAGTTGACAGTGAAGGACGGCAATGCAGGAGTCTCACCCCGTGCGCGGGGCCGAATTGAAGGCGCTGCCAGCCCACCCGCTGCCGCGTCACCTCGGGTCTCACCCCGTGCGCGGGGCCGAATTGAAGGCAGACGCTGCATTCCCTCGCCGTCGGCATCCTGCGTCTCACCCCGTGCGCGGGGCCGAATTGAAGGGCCTGTCCCACTCGCCCTCAGTCAGGCCGGGCTGGTCTCACCCCGTGCGCGGGGCCGAATTGAAGGAAGGGCTGCCCGCTCCCCCTGTCGGACGGCCGCCGTCTCACCCCGTGCGCGGGGCCGAATTGAAGGGTGTTCATGCCGGCCGATCCAGAGTTAGAAGCGAGTCTCACCCCGTGCGCGGGGCCGAATTGAAGGCAGTAGGCGCGATCCCTCCTGCCGAGCCATCAGAGGTCTCACCCCGTGCGCGGGGCCGAATTGAAGGCCGTCAGCCGCTCGGACAGCCGCGCCGTCTTGCGGTCTCACCCCGTGCGCGGGGCCGAATTGAAGGATCCGGCGTCTCGTGCGGTGGCATGTTGAGCCCCGTCTCACCCCGTGCGCGGGGCCGAATTGAAGGCGGCGGATCAGGGATCGGCGGCTGCTCCGCAGTCGTCTCACCCCGTGCGCGGGGCCGAATTGAAGGTGACATGCGCGCACTTCGTCTCGCCCTTCTGCTGTGTCTCACCCCGTGCGCGGGGCCGAATTGAAGGAGGCCACATCCCCGGGCGAGGACCTGTGGGCGATGTCTCACCCCGTGCGCGGGGCCGAATTGAAGGGCGGCGCATCTTGCGGCGGGTGTGGCCGAGATGGCGGGTCTCACCCCGTGCGCGGGGCCGAATTGAAGGGTGACATCTGCCGCGAAGTGTTCGTAGCCGAGACGGTCTCACCCCGTGCGCGGGGCCGAATTGAAGGACCTTCCACCCCAAGAAGACCACAAGCGGACCCCAGTCTCACCCCGTGCGCGGGGCCGAATTGAAGGCTCGGTTGCGCCGAATGATCCGTTGCCGGCGGCGTCTCACCCCGTGCGCGGGGCCGAATTGAAGGTACGACGACGCGCTGCACACGGTGATCCCGCCAGGCGTCTCACCCCGTGCGCGGGGCCGAATTGAAGGAGGTCACCGAAGGAGCCCGCGCCGGACGTGGAGGAGTCTCACCCCGTGCGCGGGGCCGAATTGAAGGCGCCGATGGGACCAGCTGGACCCAGAGCCAGCTTGGTCTCACCCCGTGCGCGGGGCCGAATTGAAGGCAATGGATGGAAGGGCCGCTTCAACAAACGGTTTGTCTCACCCCGTGCGCGGGGCCGAATTGAAGGGAGCAGCTGACCGCCGAGCGCCGCAACGCGCGGGGGTCTCACCCCGTGCGCGGGGCCGAATTGAAGGCTTCCTGGCCACGCGCGACCCGATCTACCCGGAGTCTCACCCCGTGCGCGGGGCCGAATTGAAGGAGGTAGCGAGCGCGGCCGGAGGCGTAGACCACTGGTCTCACCCCGTGCGCGGGGCCGAATTGAAGCTCGACGACGACAAGCTGCGTCATGCCGGAGAGCAGTCTCACCCCGCGCGCGGGGCCGAGTGAAGGACAAAATCCGTGTCCGCGATGGTGCCGCCGGTGGTCTCGTCGTCTCACGCCAATGCAGCATTATCCGCAAGGATCGACACCAGAATACTGTGCTCGGGGGCAGGCCCATCATCAGACCTGGACCCTGACCCAACAGTGATGCTGGTGGCGAAATCGGCGGTGGGGTGATCGCTCGGTCGTGACAGCGCGCGTGGGCACCGCGGGATGATGGTGCGGGCCCGCCCTGTCGGAGGCCGATTCCATGTCGTTGCGCCCGCAAGCCCCGCCCACGGGGCCGGAGGAGACGCGCCGCGTCGCATGTGCAGCGTTCCCCAAAGGCACGCTCTGCCTGCGCATCGCCGACGCGCTCGGCCCGGTGTATCAGGACAGCCAGTTCGCCGCGCTCTTTCCCCTCCGCGGCCAACCTGCCGAGGCGCCGGGCCGGCTCGCGTTGGCTGTGGTGCTGCAATTCGTCGAAAACCTGTCCGACCGCGAGGCGGCCGACGCCGTGCGGGGCCGGATCGACTGGAAATACGCGCTTGGCTTGGCGCTGACCGATCCTGGCTTCGACCACACGGTGCTGAGCGAGTTCCGCACCCGCCTTGTCGTAGGCGGGGCCGAGTTGCTGCTGCTCGACGCCTTGCTGGAGCGCGTGAAGGAGCAAGGGCTGGTCAAGGCGCGCGGGCGCCAGCGCACGGACAGCACCCACGTGCTCGCGGCCGTGCGCACTCTGAACCGACTGGAGCGCGTGGGAGAGACGCTGCGTGCTGCGCTGAACGAGCTGGCCGCGGTCGCGCCGGAGTGGCTGCAGGCGCTCGCCCCGGCGGCCTGGTATGAGCGCTACGGTCGGCGAGTGGAGAACTACCGCCTGCCCAAGACCGAGGCGGCGCGCGCCGCGTTCGCGGCCGAGACCGGCGCTGACGGCCAGCAGTTGCTCGCGGCGCTCGACGCCGCCACGGACCGGCCGGAACTGGTGCGACTGCCCAAGGTGGAGATCCTGCGCCAGGTCTGGGCGGCGCAGTATGTCACGGAGGAAGGGCGCTTGCGCCTGGGTAGCGCGGCAGAGCTGCCGCCGTCCGCTGAGCAGATCTGTTCGCCCTACGACCCGCAGGCCCGCTACAGCAGCAAGCGCAACATGTCCTGGACCGGCTACAAGGTGCAGCTGACCGAGACGTGCGACCCGACCTGCATGGGGCCGCACGTGATCACCAACGTCGAGACCACACCGGCCACGACGCCAGACGACAACATGGTCGCGGTGGTCCACGCCAGCCTGGAACAGCGCGGCCTGCTGCCGTCGGAGCACCTGGTGGACAAGGGCTATACGGACTCGCGTGTGCTGGTGGACAGCAAGCAGCGGCATGACGTCAGCATCATTGGTCCCGTCGCCGATGACCCGAGCTGGCAGGCGCGCGAGGGTGGGCTGACCAAGGCCGTGTTCGGGGTGGACTGGGACTGCAAGGTAGTCACCTGCCCGGCGGGCAAGCAGAGCATCTCGTGGTTGCCGAGCACCTACACGAAGAACGGCATGATCTACGAAGCACGCTTCGCGCGACGGGACTGCTCGCCGTGCCCGCTGCGGCCGCGCTGCACCCGAGGCAAGCGCGAGCCGCGCATCATCGGGCTGCAGGCGCGCGAGCATTTCGAGGCGCTGCAGGGCGCGCGCAGGCAGCAGGAGACCGAGGCGTTCCGGGCCAGCTACGCAGCCCGCGCCGGTATCGAAGGCACGCACGCCCAGGCCGTCAGCCGCTGCGGCCTGCGCCGTTCCCGCTACACCGGCCTCGCCAAGACGCGCCTGCAGCACGTGCTCACGGCCGCTGCGGTCAACTTGGTCCGGGTCGCGGAGTGGTGCGCTGGCACTCCTATCGCGAGAACACGATGCTCGCGCTTCGCTGTGCTCCAGCCAGCTTGACGGAGCCGCCACCGATTTCGCCACCAGTATCAACAGTCATGTCACCAGCCGCCATTTCGGGGCTGGGCTAGACTTTAGAACGGCAGCTGCGATCCTGACGGTATCGCGCTTTCATCGGCCCCCGGCACGGCCTGCCACGGCTGGCGGCACTGGCAGGGCCGGCCACAGGCCCGCTCCGGCCAGCGCCGACCCAGGTCCACAAACGAGGGAAGACGGAACATTTGGCTGAGGTCGTTCCGGTTCGCTCTTTGCGCTGCGAAACTGGCCCGCAACCCTGATCCGTAATCACCGTCCTCATGACACCGGCGCGGACGTGAACCGGAACAGTAACAGGCATCCGCTCGGGGCCGTTTTCCTTGGCGACAGTAGTAGGTAAGTTCTTTTACAAACCGTCAGACGGTCGTTTGGGTTTGTAAAAAGACGCTGGGCGGGCCAGACTGCCGCGGCAACGGCTGCCCTGACAGGGAGGAAGAGGACAAATGGAAGCAGTGTTCCCCGCCAGCTACTATGACCAGGAGGCAGTGCCGTCGCTGGCAGCCCTGTTTAACAACTTGAACGACTTGCTGGAAAGGTGCAGACGCTCAGACGAGCAGCGGCGTGAGGTGCTGACGACCTTCAAGCGTCCCATGAAACGCGACGACTTTGACGCGCTGCTCCGGCAGCCGGTGCCCGACACCAAGAAGGCTGCCGCCGAGTACGCCGAGCTGCACGCGACGGTAGGCGCAGTGTGCCAAGCCACCGAGCGCGTGCTGGACCAGTATCATTTCGACACTCAACAGGCGGCCTACGAGCGCACGTCGATGCGCACGCTGGCCAACCTGAAGACTCCGGCCGAGTTCGAGGCGATGCTGCACGAGTACGAGGCCCGCCATCATCCTAGGCCGCCTGCTGGCGGCGGTGCTTGAAGTACGGCGGTGTCCAGATTCGTCGCCTACTACCGCGTCAGCACCGAGAAGCAGGGCCGCAGCGGGCTTGGCTTGGAGGCGCAACAGGCGGCTGTTCAGGCCCACGTCGCCGGCACGCCCGGCCGCGTCGTCGCCGAGTTCATCGAGGTGGAGAGCGGCCGCAAGCGCGATCGCCCGCAGCTCGCCGCGGCCCTGGCTGCCGCCCGCGCCCATCGCGCGGTGCTGGTGATCGCCAAGCTCGACCGCCTGGCTCGCAATGTCCACTTCGTGTCCGGGCTGATGGAGAGCGGCGTCGAGTTTGTCGCCGCTGACATGCCGACCGTGAACCGCCTGACCGTCCACATCCTCGCCGCGGTGGCGGAGGAGGAGGCACGCATGATCTCGGCCCGCACCAAGGCCGCCCTCGCCGCCGCCAAGGTGCGCGGCATCCGGCTTGGCAACCCTGGCCTGGTGGCCGGCTCGGCGGCGCAGGCCCGTGTCGCCAATGCCATGAAGACTGAGCGTGCGCAGGCGCGTGCAGCCGAGGTGCTGCCCTTCATCAAGCAGGCGCACCAAGCTGGCGCCCTGACTTTGCAGCAGCTCGCCGACGCGCTGGCCGCGCGCGGCGTGTCGACCCCGTCCGGCCGCGGCAGTCGCTGGCACCCAGTGCAGGTGGCCCGGATTGTAGGGTCAGCCCACTCTGGCTTCCGCTTCAGGAAAGCCGCGTGCAGCCCTGCGGCCGAAGCATCCTTGCCGGCTTTCTTGGAGACGACGGAAAACCTCGAAGAGTGAGTTTCCGGCCTTCACGGCAATCCGACCAGGTTTGCCGCGCAGAGGCATCAGCTTGCAGGTTAAGCCAGGGCCGGCCCATTCGTAGCGCGTAGATTTCTCCTGTTTTCCGACGCACTTTGCGCTAGATAACTTTTCAGCACATCTCCATGCAGGAGTTTCTAGCTACAGTCTTGGTTGGACATTTATACACTAACTTGCATGAAATAATGCCACGCATCCTCCCGAAGCAGAGCAGCTGTAGTTCGACTATTCCCCCCCCAATTCCAGCCACCAACCTCAAAACCTCCATTAAGATAAAGAAAAGTTCTAACTTTTGGACGAGGATCTAGTCCAACTCGGAAATTTCTTTTAAATTCGGCAATGGATGTGGTAGGAGCATCATCGACCTGTAGATCGACCTCTGCATCAGCAAATAGTTGCTCAAAAATTATCATTATAGGTGTCCATGTAGCGTAACAATATCCAGATACTGATTGGATCCGATAGAGATTCACTGTAGGGTAGTTTGGAGATGTATTAACTACAAGTGCATGCTCTTTGGCATTAACCCCTGCTACTTCAGCCATATATTCTCCCGAGACTGTCCACCCATCTCTCAAGGTCTTATTCTCTTTTCTAGCGGAAGTTTGTATAAGACCTCCGCCTCCAAGCACTATGGACTTAGGATCAGAATACTCTAGCTCGTTGTCTAATAAAAATGTCTTATAGATATTAAATGGCAAGACCATCTCCCATCAGAATGATTTCTGTTTGTCTCTTTGGCGCATCAAGGTTGAAGGCTAGAGAGCCATGTACATAACATGTCCTAGATCAGGACGTCCAGGCTCCGCTCCACAGTCTGGCCAGAAATATCGGGAATGCCTCCTGGTAAGCACAATCAGACAAAGCAAACACCCAGGCGTTTACAAACCTAGCTAGACGGGTGCTTTGGTTGTTTCCTCCCCTTGGCAGCGCAGTTGGAGGGGCGACGAAAATCATCTGATTCCTACATAATGGCGCCCAGCGTCAGTCTCCCGCCCACCACTTCACCGGCGCAGGCTTACTGCCCGGCACCTGCTCACGAACGCGGCTGGTCGAACCGAGAGGCCGACCCACCTTGCGGCGCGGAGCAGTATCTTCCTGATCGTTTGCTCTCCGGGGGAGGTGTCGTGTCGCTGATCGACGCCGCTCTAACCCATCTTATTCACGGCATGGCAGGGATTTGGCGGCGGGTGTCGCGTAAGCTGCTGATCGCGTTTACGGATCGGGTGTCGAGACCAACCAGCACCCACAACCGAGCCGCGCCACACCCGCCATGCCCGATGATACGACCGCACCCTTCCTCTTTCCAGCCGTCGGCCGCAAGAAGCTCACCGCCGCCTTCGATGGCGGCCGCATGACGTCGGACGGCGGCGTGCTGCTTCTGGCCGCCGCCGAGCGCCGCCTGGGCGTGGCCGGGCGCCTGGCCAGGCTGATCGCCGATCCGCGCAACCCTGCGTTGGTGACCCACAGCATCACCGACATCCTGCGAGCCCGCATGCTCGCCATCGCCTGCGGCTATGAGGATGGCGACGACCTTGACCACCTGCGCACCGATCCCGGCTTCAAGCTCGCCTGCGGCCGTCTGCCCGACAGCGGACGCGACCTGTGCTCCCAGCCCACCGTGTCGCGGTGGGAAAACGCGCCGACGCTGCGCGAGGTCGTGCGCCTAACCTACGCCATGGTCGACCTCTACTGCGCCAGCTACCCGAAATCGCCCGAGGCGGTGACGTTGGACATCGACGACACCGTGGACGTGGTGCACGGCCACCAGCAGCTCTCGCTGTTCAACGCCCATCACGACGAGCGCTGCTTCATGCCGATCCACGTCTATGACATCGCCACCTCGCGCCCGGTCGCCATCGTGCTTCGCCCCGGCAGGACGCCGTCCGGCATCGAGGTCCGCGGCCACGTCCGACGCCTGGTGCGCCGCATCCGGCATCACTGGCCCACCACGCGCCTGACGATCCGCGGCGATGGCCACTACGGCCGTCCCGAGGTGATGTCGTGGTGTGAGGCCAACGGTGTCCACTTCATCTTCGGCCTGCCCGGCAACACCGTGCTGGCCCGGCTGCTCGAGGCGGCAGCCGACGACGTTCGGGTCCGCCGCGCCGAGGCTCAGGCGCCGGTGCTGCGCCGCTACGCCGAGATCCGCTATGGCGCCCGGTCCTGGGGCTGCAGGCGGCGGGTGGCGGCCAGGATCGAGGCCACCACCCTGGGCCTGGACATACGCTGCGTGGTGACCAGTCTCGCCTGCGGGAACGCCGAGTGGCTCTACGACGCGCTCTACTGCGCCCGGGGCCAGGCCGAGAACCTGATCAAGCTGCACAAGGGCCAGCTCGCCTCGGACCGCACGAGCTGCCGCTCAGCGCTGGCCAACCAGGTGCGCCTCGTACTGCACACCGCCGCCTACTGGCTGATGCTGACGGTGCGCGACGCCATCCCCAGGCCGCAGCCGCTCGCCAGCGCCGAGTTCACCACGCTGCGCCTGCGCCTGCTCAAGATCGCTGCCCGCATCACCGAGACCGCCACACGGGTGTGCATCGCGTTTGCCGCCGGCTGCCCCGAGGCCGCGCTGTTCCGCGGGGTCGCCAGCAGCCTCCAGCCCTGCGGACCCTGACGAACGGGGCAGAGCCCCCGATCCGCCGCGTCTCGCCAACTCCAGCGCCCAGCATCTCCGATCCGGAACCGCGCCAAGGGCAGCCACGGACAGCCGTGCCCGCCGCTCAGACAAGAAGTCCAGCCTCAATAGCGTGAATAGGATGGGCTAACTCCTCGCGCGCACGCTCGTTGGCCGCCAGCTCCGCGCGCACCTGCGCCAGGGCTGCTTCGGCTTCGTTCAGGGCCAAGCGCAAATCGGCCGCTTCCTCCCGTCGAGCGTGCGCCGTTCTGGTCGCCTCGCTCGCCACAAGCTCGGCATGGCCCAGACGCGTCTGCGTCGCCCGCAGCTGCTCCGTCAGCTCCTGCATCTGCCGGGTGGTGTCGCTGCTGTTCTGCGCCCGAACGTCATCCCCTTGTTCGTGCCCTGCCCCTGCCACCTCGGCGGTAACACGGGGCTGGTGCTCTCTGCCGCGGCCGCCCTCGGCCAAGCTGATCCGGACCACGGGCACCTCGCCGTCCTGCCTGAAGCGATGGCGGCCGGCTCCGGCCTTCGCCTGGTAGGTGGTGCGGCATGGTGCTTCGAGATGGCCCTGCCTGGCGGTTCCGAGATTGCCGAGCGCCCGGCGCATGCGCGCCTCGGCGTTGTCCTCGGCAGCGTCGACATCAGCGTGGGGCTTGCGCGGGATCGAGGTGACCAATGGGGAGCAGCTTTCAGGTAAAGGAACCATGCCTCGACGCGAGTTGCCGGTAATGGCTCGATACCGTTACCGCGCATGGCTGGATTGAAATGTATAGGGCTCTGCGACACGCACCGTTTTCGGCACAAATCCTGTACACAGGATTATCTCGCCCTCGCCAACTCACATATCAAGTCGCCTCGACCGAGCACAACTGAACCGAGCGTGACCGACGAGAACCTCAACGCTTCCACGCACGACACCAAGCCGGCTTCCATGCTGGCACTGACCGCGCAGATCGTGGCCGCCTATACCAGGAAGAACCCGATGCCGGGCAGCGAACTGCCCGCGCTGATTGACCGGGTGTTCCAGAGCCTCGCCGGCCTGACGATCGAATCGGTCACTGCTGCCCCGCAGGCCCGGCCCGAGCCAGCCGTGCCGGTGAAGAAGTCGGTGTTTGCCGACTACATCGTCTGCCTCAAGGACGGCAAGAAGCTCAAGATGATGAAGCGTCACCTGATGACGTCCTATGGCCTCACGCCCGACGCCTACCGCGAGCGCTGGGGTCTGCCGTCCAACTACCCGATGGTGGCGCCAAGCCACTCGGAACGGCGCTCCAACTAGCCAAGACGATCGGGCTCGGTCGGAAGCCGGGAACAGCCAAGGCCGCGGAGTAGCCCTGACCAGGCTGGGTGCGCCGCAGGCTGTACTGGCGCATTCTAGCCGGACAGCACCTCGATACGGCCTGCTCCCGTCCGCCGTCGTGCTGGGCCGACCACGATCCGCATATCCCGACCCAGCCGCGTCAGGCAGGCCAGCATCTTGGCGTCGCTCATGCCTCGGAACTGGCCGCGCAGAAGACCCGACAGCTTGGGCGGCGGCAGGCCAATCAGCTTGGCTGCCGCCGTCTGCGTCAGCCGGCGGCGCTTGATGATCTCGGCAATCTTGCTGGCGAACTGCGCCTTGATCAGCATCTCGTCGGTGTCCGCAAAGCCAAGGTCGGCATACACGTTGGTGCTGCCCTCCTCGATCCCGGGCATGGCGTTCTCCGGCGCGGCATCTGCACTCATGGCGTCTGTCCTCTTGCATGAGCCTCCGCCGCCTTGAGCCGTGCCGCGATCAGGTCGAGGTCCGGCTTTGGCGTGGCGATGCCCTTGGTGGCCTTCTTCGTGACAACGCGACAAAGGCGGATCAGGCCGGCAAAGCCCGCCTGATCGGTTTGGCTGGCCTTGCACCGCATTGCCGGCAATCCTATGTGTTCATCAACACGGCCGGTCCCTCTGCACCCTTTCGAGGGTGTACGGGCCGGTTTTCTTTTGTACGGCACAATGCTCCCGCCCTATCACAAGCCATACCTCGACGTTCCTGGTCAGCTTGCCCTTCTGCTCGGGCGGGGCATGGCGGTAGCCGACCCGACAAAGGCAGAGGCCTGCCTTGAGCGGATCGGGTACTACCGTCTGAGTGGCTACTGGCATCCCCTGCGGCAAAGCCGGACCATTCCTGCCCTAGGCGGCAAGATCGCCACGCAGGTGCTCGACACCTTCCGTCCTGGCGCGACCTTCGCCCATGCCGTCGACCTCTACGTTTTTGACAAGCGTCTCCGGCTGCTGTTTCTCGACGGCGCTGAACGCATCGAGGTGGCGCTGCGTGTGGACATCGCGCTCCTGCTCGGCGTCCGGGACCCTTGGGCGCACCGCAATCCCGCACTGTTGCACGGCAACTTTGCCCGGCGCGTAAGTCCCAACACGGGGCGCACCAGCTATCAGGACTGGTTGGCGCGCCTGGATCAGACCGCATCTCGCTCCAAGGAGGAGTTCGTTCGGCACTTCACCTCGCGCTACAGCGGACCGCTGCCGATCTGGATCGCCGTCGAGCTTTGGGACTTTGGAATGCTCTCGACGTTCCTTGCGGGCATGGCCGAGGCTGACCGGGCGGCAATCGCGCTGAAGTATGGGGTGCAGCGCCCCGAACTGCTTGTGGGCTGGATGCGCGCCATCAACCATATCCGCAACATCTGCGCCCACCATGGCCGGCTGTGGAACCGTTCGCCGGCGGACCAGCCCAAGCCGCCAAGGGCGGGCGAGATCGCGTTGCTCGATCACCTCGCACGCGACGCCTTTGCGCAGACGCGGCTGTACGGGGTTGCAGCGCCGATGCAGTATCTGCTGCGGTTTATCAACCCGATGACGAGTTGGTCGGACCGTCTGCGCCGGCATCTCGACGGATTCCCGACCGCGCCCGGCGTGGCCAGCGGCCAGACCGGCTTCCCCGCCAAATGGGAGACGCTCCCGCTCTGGAGCTGAACCTGCCATCCCGCGAGGCGACGCACTGGACCAGGCACGCCAGCCGGTGCGCTCGCGACCTGCGGGGCCGGTTTGGCAAGGAGGCGTATACGGCCGAGGAGCTGGTAGCTGAGCTTGGGGCGGCGTTCCTGTGCGCCGACCTGGCGCTGGCGCCGGAGCCGCGGCCGGATCATGCGGTGTATGTCGCATCGTGGCTGCGCGTGTTGAGGAGCGACAAGCGGGCGATTTTCACGGCAGCTGCCAGGACCCAGGCGGCAGCGGACTGAATGCACGCGCATCAGCGTCACCAAAGGCTGCAGAACAAGCCCAGATAGCCTGATCAGGGTAGGTGGGCTTGCAGGCGGTCCCGTAAAAATGCGGCAGTCCATTCTGCAGCCCAGCTGCTTAGGTAAAAAGATCATAGACTGTCAAGGACTGTACCTTTATAGTGCAGATCCTAAGTGTGTTTCAAGGACAGAAGGATGCAGATTTTTTCGCTTATCAGCCAAAAAGGTGGTGCTGGCAAAAGCACGCTTGCCCGCCAATTGGCGGTGCTCGCCGGTGAGAGTGGCGCGAGTGTCCTTATCGATCGCGACCCACAAGAGACATCTACCAAATGGTGGCAGCGGCGGCAGACCTTACAGCCGCTACCAGAGCGACCGGACTTGCTCGACCTTGACGGCTCTGACCTGACCACCGCAACCAAAGCGCTGCGAAAACAGGTCGGCGCCGTGTTCGTAGACACTAAGCCGGCTGTTGCGGAACCCGAGGCGGAAGCCGCCCGCGTCGCAGACCTTGTTATTGTCCCTGTACGCCCGTCGTCGGATGATCTTGAAGCTGTCGGAGAGACGCTGAAAATTCTTCGCCGCTTAGAAAAGCGTGCGGTTGTGGTTGTTAATGCAGCCAAGAATGAGGTGCGCGCGCGGGACGCGCGCGCTGCATTGTCCCGCTATCCGGTTCCGGTCTGTCCAATCCACGTCGGCGACCGTGCCATCTACCTCGATGCAGCCCTAGAGGGTCGTGGTATCGGCGAAATGCGAGGTGCAGCCGCGCGCGATGCCCACGCAGAACTTCGCTCCGTTTGGACCTGGATTCAGGAGATGTCCTATGAGCAGCAGTAAACGCGGGCGATCACTCGCAGAGGTTATGTCACCGATTGACGACAATACAGCCGCAGGCCCGGATGCCACCATCACCGAAGCCTCATCTGTCACGAGAAAAGAGGTAGTTGAAGCCGTTGGACAAAGCGTCGTGCCCGTCAATATTCTGGTGGCGCCCGAGGACCGCCGTCGGCTTCGCCAACTAAGCCTGGATGCCAATTTGAGCCTTCAAAAACTCGGGCACGAGGCCTGGAACCTCTTACTACAAAAGCGAGGGTTGCCCCCGCTAAAGGCAGTCAGTGCCAACGTGCCTAGTGGACGCCTATCCACCACCCGGCCGAAATAGGTTACGCCTTCAAACATCCTGACCTTAGAAGGTTTGTAGACAATGAACTATAATGGTAAGTAGGTCGGGTCGGCTGGTGCGGCACGTCGGCGAGGGGCAGTTGGACCTTCTGGTCGCGCTGCCTGGCGACATTCCCACGCATGATCAGCAAGACATGATGGAGCGGCCGTTCTTTAGCCTCTCCAAGCAGCGTCGGATCGAGCCCATCGACTACCAGGTGCAGAATGGCTCGACTACGATTAGCGTCAATGTCACCGCCCCAGCAGAGATAGGTCTCGCGACCATATGGGACGCTGACATCCTCATCTGGGCGGCGTCGCAACTCAGGGAGGCCAAGGCGCGTGGGATTGACCCATCACCGACCTTCAAGGTGTCGCTCTACGAGCTGTTGCGTGGCATTGATCGTCGAACAGGTGGTGACGAGTACCAGAGGATCATCGAAGCGTTCGAGCGGCTCAGCGGCACACTGATTCGTACCAATATTCGGCAGGGTAAACGTAAGAAGCCTGAAGGATTTCACTGGATCGAGCGATATGCCGCACCCACTGATGACCAAGGACGTCCAGCTGGCATCGAGTTCACGATTTCTGACTGGCTTTTCGAAGGTATCCTAACAGATCGCCTGACACTAACAATAGATAGGGAGTATTTCAGTCTGACTGGCGGTATCGAACGGTGGCTTTACCGTGTCGTCCGGAAGCACGGCGGTCATCAATCGGGCGGTTGGGCTTTCACCATGGCACAGCTTCACATGAAGAGCGGCAGCACTCAGCGTTTGGCAGACTTCGCCAAGGAACTGCGGCGCACTATCGAGCGCCAACGTCTTCCAGGATACTGGCTGCAGATCCTTCGTAACTCAGAAGGTCATGAGGTCCTGCACTTTACAGAACGATGCCAGCTTCCCGTCAACCATCAGGGATTCAGCTCGCGGAGGCTCCCACGAACATCAATTGGCTCACTCTCGCCGATGACGGCCAGGGGCCAAAACCACGACAGTGAAGCTGAGTCTGAAGAGGTTGTCGCAGGGGTAGCTGGTCAGTCTGTGGGTATGTGAATCACCACGTGGTTTTGGCCCCTGGCGATCACGTGGTTTTGGCCCCCGGCTTATCGTGGTTTTGGCCCCCGGAAACACGTAAAAAGCAATAAGATTTCAGTGGTTTCAGGAGTCCTTAATGCTCTTAACCCTCTACTACGTAGAGTCTTCTTAAACCCTTGCAGCTGTGGACAATTTGATGGTCCACAAGCAATCGTCTGATATCAAGCGATCGCGATAGATTAGACCGCCGGTTTCGGCGGTAGAGTTGGTCACCAAAGGCCAGGGGCCAAAACCACGATAGTGCGCCAGGAAGAGGGCTAACAAAAGTTCGTTATTCCTCTCGATGGAGTAGATCACCTCCTGTCGCTGGCCGAAGGTTTAGCTCAGATGGTGCCTTGATCAGCAGTTCGGATGTTGTGCTGACGCCTTGCACGGTGGTGCAGGCTGTCCAGACGCGCAGCCGATAGGTGCCGGGCTGCAGTTCGGCTCCCACGACGAGGGAGCCGAACGCGTCGCGGCTTCCAGACTGGCTGACGAGAATGGAGCGCTGATCGAGGCTGCGGCCTTCCAGCCAGGCCTGCAGGAAGCACGTCGGAGCATTAGCGATACCCGAGAAATGCGCCGTCAGGTCGGTGCCGATCTGGTAGCGCCCCGCTTCCTTCGCCTGCAGCCAGCCCTGAATCTCGACGCCGACCGGACCGGCATAACGCACCCCTCGCGTCTTGATGTCGGTAAGCGCGATTGGACCGCCCGTGTAGGTGAAGCCGCCCACGCTATCGGGCGGGATCTCCGACAAGCCGTGGTCGTGTCCCACCACGTGGTGTAGGAGCGCCAGCACCGGCGTCTGGGTGGGCTGGGCCGTGTGTCAGTTCGCCATGGGCAGGCTGACGGGCGCAGTATCGCCCAAGGGCGCGAGCGTCTCCAGG
>JAABUT010001238.1_pt1 | contig 30650 bp, 33 predicted proteins | sample 5559281 | NCBI WGS metagenome assembly JAABUT01 (sample SAMN10711880, study PRJNA513359) | rock metagenome | isolation source: Antarctica rocks | place: Antarctica: Victoria Land, Ricker Hills nord | collected 2016-01-04
GCCGGGTGCGATGAAAGTCGCAAGCCCGGTTCGGGGAGAGGGGGCCTTGCAGCCTACCGATGCGGTCAACCCTGTTGGACAGGGATGAGGCACGGATGGTTCCTGGCTGCCCTACTCTACCCGGATCGTCGCAGCCCTGGAGAGCGGCACCCCCCCCTGGCGCCAACCCTGGGAGAACGGCTCGCCGGGGATGCCGGTGAACGCCACGACCAACCGCCGCTACCACGGCATCAACGTGCTGCTGCTGTCGATCACCTCCTTCGCGCTCGGCGGCGATCCACGCTTCTGTTCCTACAAGCAGGCGGCCGACCGCGGCTGGCAGGTCCGCAAGGGCGAGCGTGGCACGACGGTCTTCTTCTTCAAGCTCATGCTGGTAGAGGACCGCGACGCCGCGCCGGACGCGGAGGACCGTACCAAGGCCATCCCGATCCTGCGCGCCTACACGGTGTTCAACGGATCGCAGATCGGCGGCATCCCGGCCTATGTTCCGCCCGACCTGACCGAGGCGCCCTGGCGTCGTCCCGAGGCCGCGCAGACCATTCTCGACAATAGCGGGGCCGTGCTGCGGATCGGTGGAGATAGCGCCTTCTTCAGCCCCTCTTGCGACTTCATACAGATGCCCCCGGAGGCGAGCTTCCCGGATGCGGGAACGTGGAGCAGCACCCTCCTGCACGAAATGGCCCATTGGTCGGGGGCGGCCATCCGGCTGGACCGTGACCTCAGCGGCCGGTTCGGTTCGGCACTGTATTCGCAGGAGGAATTGCGGGCAGAGATCGCATCCTGCTTCCTCGGTGCCACCTTGGGGCTGCCCTGCGACATCCCCAACCACGCCAGCTATCTCGCGTCCTGGGTGGCGAAGCTGAAGGAGGACAAGCGTGAGATATTCCGCGCCGCTGCCGACGCGCAGAAGATCACCGACTACCTGCTGACGTTCCACCCGGACTACGCGCAGGCAAACGCCGCAGCTGCCAGCACCTTCGAAGATGATGCCGCCGGCCAGACAGAGCCAAGCCTCAAGGCGGCGTGACGGGCGCGCGAGAGGCCGCGGCGGCATTCGGTAAGCCGAAGCCAGTCGCATGCGATTGGCTTGGAAGATCCAAGGAAGTCCAGACACCACGGAGGTCAACATGAGCGGACAAACCAATGGCTTCGATTGGGACGAAAAGACGATTACCAGATTGCGGGATTTATGGGACGAGGGGCACGCAACGGCAGAGATTGGCCGGCGGCTCGGCATCACCAAGAACGCCGTCATTGGCAAGGCGCACCGCCTCGACCTGCCCGGCCGCCCGTCGCCGATCAGGGGCAGCAGGGTAGCTGGCCCACGCCCGAAGACCAAGAAGCCGCCCGTTCCCAAGCTCGCAGATCTGATGCCGCCGCGGGCCGCCCAGCCGCTTGCCCGAACACCGGCAGCTCCGGCTACGCCACCGGCCGTCCTAGTCAAGCCGGCAGGGCCTCGACCGCGTAACGCGCGCTCAGGTCCACTGGATCAATGCTGCTGGCCGGTTGGCGAGCCGGGCAGGGCAGGGTTCCGCTACTGCGACGCGCCAGTGCCGCACCGCGTCACCTACTGCGACGAGCACGCGCGACTGGCCTACGTGCGCCGCCCATCCACACCAGCCGGGACATCGGCCGACGCAGGGACGTAGCCCTACCTCTCCAGACCGTGTGGATCGCCGTGAAAGCAAGAAAACACGCAACAACGATTGCGGCTGAATTGGAAATAACAGGGTGGAGACCAGACGGGAAAAGGGAGGAGATGAGGGGGAAAGGTGCCGCCAGGCGGCACCCCGCGCAAGGGTCGGGCCGGGCGCAAGGGCGCCCTTGCGCGGGGTGCCGCCTGGCGGCGGGGGGGGGGTTCCGAAGAAGCCAATCAGAGAAGGAATTACCCCATGACGAACATCAGCGTGCTTCCAGCGAACGCCTCGATGGAACAGGAGCGGGTGTCGTGACCCGGCGACCCCGGCCTCCAGCAAACGGGGGTGGCGGCCCACCGAAGAGCGTTCTGGACCCGCACGGCCCGCCACCCGGTCCACCGGACTTCCTTGGAACCTGGGGATGGCGCCAGCCCGGCCTCACCGAGCGCAGCGAGGACTGGCTGGAGCGGACCACCCGGCAGCGTCAGGCGATCATCGAGGCTGCCTCGAACTGGCTGGAGTTCGGGCGGGAGGTGAGGGTCCACGCCGATCCGCGCGCCGGGGGCGGTGACGTAGCCGGGCGCACCGGCACGATCCATCGCGTCAGCAGCTCCGTCTTCGCCGACTACGCCACCGTGCTGTTTCCCCCACAAGGCCGGGAGAGGGTCGCACGCACCCGAATGCTGCCACTCGAAATCCTCGAACCCGTCGAGTGACCCGGCCGGGCTGACCACCCAGCCCCCTTTCGCCTGCCCATCAACCGCATCAGGCCCCGTGGCTGCCCCCGGCAGGTGCGCGGGCTTGCGCGCTTTCCAGCAAGGACGATTTCCCATGAGCAAGAATTGCAGCTCCCAACCCGGCCTGTTCGACAGCACCAGCCTTGGCTGGGGGTTCGATCTCGACATCGGCGGATCGGCCGGCGCCAGCCGGTTCCGCGAGACCACGGAGGAGGACACTCCGGTTGCGGCGCCGGCGCAGCCGGTTGTCCCGCGCATCCCGGCCGTGACCTACCGCCTCACCGGGGACCGCGCGCTTGCCGTCGGCTGGAAGTCGCGCGCGGCGGACAACATCGCAGCGATCCGGCTGGCCCGGCAGATCGAGGATGAGGGCCGCCCCGCCACCGCGGCAGAGCAGGCACGCCTCGCATTGTTCACCGGCTTTGGCGCGACTGACCTCGCCAACAGCTTCTTCCGCCGCGCCGGCGAGACGTTCCGGCCGGGCTGGGAGGACCTCGGCAACGAACTGGAGCAGTTGGTGTCGGCCGAAGAGATGTCGGCGCTCGCCCGCGCGACGCAGTATGCCCATTATACGCCGGAGTTCATGATCCAGGCGATCTGGCGCGCGGTGCAGGCCATGGGCTTCGCCGGCGGCACCATACTGGAGCCAGGCTGCGGCACCGGGCTGTTCCTGGCGTTGATGCCGGAGGAGGCAGCGGCCAGGACGGCAATCACCGCAATCGAGATGGACCCGTCCACGGCGCGCATTGCCAAGCTGCTCCACCCTGAGGCGTGGGTGCGCCAGGAGGACTTCACCAAGGCCAAGGTGTCCGAGACCTTCGACCTGGCCATCGGCAACCCGCCATTCAGCGACCGCACCGTGCGGGGCGACGATCCCTCCGGCAAGCTCGGGCTGTCGCTGCACGAGTACTTCATGACGCGCTCGATCGAACGGCTGAAGCCGGGCGGCCTGGCGGCGTTCGTGTGCTCGCGCTTCGCCATGGACCGCAGCGACCCGAAGAGCCGGGCCTACATCGCGGGCATGGCCGACCTGGTGGGAGCCGTGCGGATGCCGCAGGGCGCGATGATGGCCGCCAGCGGCACCGAAGTCGTCGTGGACCTGCTGTTCTTCCAGCGACGCGCGCCAGGCCAGGAGGCCGGAGGCGCCGCCTGGGACGGCCTGGCCGAGGTGCTGCCGGCGACGGACGACGAGGGCGCGCTGCACGTCAACCGCTACTTCGCCGAGCACCCGGACATGGTGCTGGGCAGGCACGCCTGGACCACAGGCCCATTTGGCGCGGTCTATACCTGCCGTGCCGGTGGAGAGGACCTGCGCGAGGCGCTGGCGGCAGCGACCGCGACCTTGCCCCGTGGCATCCACCAAGCGCCGGATGGCTCGAAGCCGGTGCGTCCCCACGAAACGGTGCGGCTCAAGGTCGGCACCGCGGCCGAGGGCGCCACGATCAAGGAGGGCAGCTACGTCGAGGTCGGCAGAGAGCTGATGCAGGTGATCGACGGCCAGCCGTTGCAGGTCGCGGTGAAGTCGGGCAAGGGGACCGAGGGCATCTTCGCCAAGCACGCGAGGATCATCCGGCTGCTGGTCCCGGTGCGGGACGCCCTGCGCGAGGTGCTGCGCAACCAGGTCGAGAACCAGCCCTGGGGCGCGGCACAGGTGAAGCTCCGCATTGCCTACGGCGCCTTCGTCCGCACGTTCGGCCCGATCAACTTGACGACGACGACGCGGAACACGGATGCCGACACGGGGGCGGTGACGGAAACGCAGCGGCGACCGAACCTGGCGCCGTTCGCCGACGACCCGGATTGCTGGCTGGTCGCCTCGATCGAGGACTACGACCCGGAGAGCGGCACGGCCAAGAAGGGGCCGGTGTTCAGCGAGCGGGTGATCCATCCGCCGGCCGAGCCGGTGATCGTGACCGCCACCGACGCGCTGGCCGTGACCCTGGCCGAGGTTGGCCATGTTGACCTCGACCGGGTCGCCGAACTGCTGGGCCGCTCGCGCGAGGACACCGTAGCCGAGCTGGGGCAGGCCGTGTTCCTCGATCCGGAGACGGCCGACGCGGACGGCAAGGCGGGGTGGCAGACCGCTGACGCCTACCTGTCGGGCGCCGTGCGCGGGAAGCTTGCGAAGGCTCGCGCCGCAGCGGACACGGACCCGCGGTATGGCCGGAACGTCGAGGCCCTGAGCCTAGTGCAGCCGCCGGACCTGCGGCCGTCCGATATCACTGCCCGACTGGGCGCACCCTGGGTTCCGGCCGAGGTCGTGGAGCTGTTCAGCGAGCAGGTGATCGGCATCAAGACCACCGTCCGCCACACGGTCGAGATCGCGGCCTGGAGCGTGGACAAGCGGGTGTTCGCCGGGCAGGCAGCGGCCACGTCGGAGTGGGGCACCGCGCGCCGCCACGCGGGCGAGCTGCTGGACGATGCGCTGCACTCCTCGATCCCGACGATATGGGACGTCTGGCGCGACGCGGACGGCGAGCATCGCGAGATTAACGCGGCCGAGACCGAGGCCGCCAAGGAGAAGCTGTCCAAGATCAAGACCACGTTCGAGACCTGGATCTGGACCGACCCGGAGCGCACCGACCGGCTCGCCCGCCTCTACAACGACACGTACAACAACCTGGTGCCGCGCCACTTCGACGGGTCGCACCTGACCCTGCCGGGCGCATCCAGCACCATCAGCTTCCGGGCGCACCAGAAGCGTGGCGTTTGGCGGATCATGAGCGCCGGCGCCACCTACCTCGCCCACACGGTCGGCTCCGGCAAGACGTTCCTGATGGCGGCGGCGATCATGGAGCAGAAGCGGCTTGGGTTCATCACCAAGGCGCTGATGGCCGTTCCTGGTCACTGCCTGGCCCAGGCCAGCCGGGAGTTCCTGCAACTCTACCCGACCGCCCGCATCCTGGTGGCAGACGAGACCAACTTCGTCGCTGGAAAGCGTGCCCGGTTCCTCGCCCGTGCCGCGACGGCCAATTGGGACTGCATCATCATCACGCACAGTGCCTTCAAGTTCATCGCGGCCCCGGCCGAGTTCGAGCGCGGCATGGTGGACGCCCAGGTCGCCATCTACAACGAGCTGCTGGAGCGGGTGGACGGCGACGACCGCATCACCCGCAAGCGCATCGAGAACATGAAGGAGAAGCTGGAAGCCAAGCTGGAAGCCCTGGCCAGCCACAAGGACGACATGCTGACCATCGCGGAGATCGGCGTCGATCAGATCATCGTCGATGAGGCCCAGGAGTTCCGGAAGCTCAGCTTCGCCACCAACATGGCCAACCTGAAGGGCGTGCAGCCGGACGGGTCGCAGCGGGCCTGGGACCTTTACGTGAAGTCCCGCTACATCGACACCCACAACCCCGGCCGCGCCCTGGTGATGGCGTCGGGCACGCCGATCACCAACACGCTGGCAGAGATGTACACCCTGCAGCGGTTCATGCAGCCGGCCGCCCTGTTCGAGCGCGGGCTGCACGAGTTCGATGCCTGGGCGGCGACATTCGGCGACAGCAAGACCGAGTTGGAGTTGCAGCCCTCCGGCGCCTACAAGCCGGTCACGCGCTTCGCGGAGTTCGTCAACGTCGCGGACCTCATGGCAATGTTCCGCTCCTTTGCGGACGTGGTATCGAAGGCCGACCTGCGCGGCTACTTGAAGCTGCCGCAGATCGAAGGCGGGCAGCGGCAGATCATCACCGCCGAGCCGAGCCGGACCTTCCGGTGGTATCAGCGTGTCCTCGCCAAGCGCATCAAGCTGATCGAGAACCGCAAGCGCCGCCCCGAGAAGGGCGACGACATCCTGCTCAGCGTCATCACCGATGGCCGCCATGCCGCCATCGACCTGCGCTTCGTGCTGGAGGGCTACGAGGACGAGACGGCGAACAAGCTGAACGCGCTGGTCGCCAAGGTCCACGGCATCTGGGACGCCAACAGGCAGAACGTCTATCGTCGGCCGGACGGATCGGCCTTCCCGGTGCGCGGCGCGGCGCAGATGATCTTCTCCGACCTCGGCACGCTGAACGTGGAGGCCAAGAGGGGCTTCTCCGCCTACCGCTGGATCAGGGACCGCCTGGTGGCGCTCGGCATTCCGGCCGAGCAGATCGCCTTCATGCAGGACTACAAGAAGTCCGCCGCCAAGCAGAGGCTGTTCGCCGATGTGAACGCGGGCCGGACCACGGTGCTGATCGGCTCGTCGGAGACCATGGGCACCGGCGTCAACGCCCAGCTCCGGCTGAAAGCGCTGCACCACCTCGATGTGCCCTGGCTGCCCAGCCACATCGAGCAGCGCGAGGGCCGCATCGAGCGCCAGGGCAACCAGAACGAGGAGATTGGGGTGTACGCCTACGCCACGCTGGGCAGCACCGACGCGACGATGTGGCAGAACAACGAGCGCAAGCAGCGCTTCATCAACGCCGCCCTGTCCGGCGACCGCTCGATCCGGCGCATCGAGGACGCCGGCTCCCAGGTCAGCCAGTTCGCCATGGCGAAGGCGATTGCCTCCGGCGACCCGCGCCTGATGCAGAAGGCCGGGCTGGAAGCGGAGATCGCCCGCTTGCAGCGCCAGGAGGCCGCCCACTTCGATGACCAGCACGCCGTTCGGAGCCAGATGGCAACGGCGCAACGGGCCGTCGCCACATCCGAACGCCGGATCGTCCAGATCGAACAGGACATTGCCATCCGGACACCCACCCGCGGCGACCTGTTCGCCATGACGGTGAACGGCCGCAGCTACGGGGAGCGGTCCAAGGCTGGCGGCGCGTTGCTGAACCTGCTGCGCAACCTCGACGTGGAGCAGAAGGCTGGCGACTGGGTGCTGGCCAGCATCGGCGGGTTCCAGGTCTCGGCCACCGCGTTGAAGACGGGGCGCAGCAAGGATCTGGAAGTGACCGTGACGCTCGAATGCACAGGGAACGGGACTGACATCCCGTTCAAGCCCGACCTGACCGCGCTTGGGCTGGTGGCCAGGCTGGAGCACGCGATTGACCACTTCGATGCCGAGTTGGCCGAGCATCGCCGGTCCATCGTCGAGAACACCAGGCGCGTCGCCGACTACGAGCCGCGCCTGGGCGGCGGGTTCGCTCTGGCCGGCGAACTGGCACTGACGGTCGCCGAGATGGCCGAGCTTGAGGCCAGCCTCGCCCAGACGGCCGAGCGGGACGCCGCCGCAGAGGACGAGCTGGACGCAACAATGCCCCGGCTGCGGGGCGCGTCCTGCGACGAGGAGGAGGAGGAGGAAACAGAGATGGCGTGAACGGGAACAAACAGGCAACATCATCGTTGGCTGAGGGGGAGGAGAGTGGCTCGCAGGACAGGCCGACCGACAACGCTGCGCTCCATCGCCGGCTACAGCATCCCGGCCCCGCTGACGCGCAGCCCGCCAGCGCGGGCCGCGCGCTGCGCAGGGCAGGGACGCCCGCCTGCAATGGTGTCGGTCGCCCTGCCCTGCGGCGCAGGGAGGGTCTTCCCAGGAAATGGAAGGCGAAACCCGATCCCACACAGGAGCACCCAGGACATGGAACTCAGGACCGTTGATCCCCGCAAGCTGAAGGCCAACCCGAACAACCCGCGCCGTTCCAGCGCCGGTGAATACTTCGACGCGCAGATGCTCGCCTCGATCAAGACGATTGGCCTGGTGCAGCCGCCGCTGGTTAAGGAGGAGGGCAAGAAGCTCATCATCCTGGCAGGGCACCGCCGGGCTGCCGCCTGCGTCGCTGCCGGACTGCCGGAAATCTCGGTGCTCGTCATGGCGGGAGAGGATGCGGACGCCACGCTGGACCCGATGCGGTCGATCTCCGAAAACTTGATCCGTGCTGACATGGGACAGGTGGACCGGTGGCGGAGCATGGAGGCCCTCGCTGCCGCAGGGTGGAGCGAGGCAGCCATCGCCGATGCTCTGGGGATGACGCCGCGCAACATAGCCCAGGCGAGGCTGCTGGCGAACATATGCCCGGCGATGCTGGACCAGATGGCCAAGAACGACATGCCGGACGTGCGCCAGCTCCGGGTGATCGCCGCCGCCACCAAGGAGGAGCAGACCGAGGTCTGGCAACAGCATAAGCCGAAGCGCGGCCACCAGGCGTCCTGGGGCGAGATCGCTCGCGGTCTCACCAGGACGCGCATGCTCGCCTCAGATGCCAGGTTCGGGGCGGACGAGGCAGAGGTCTTCGGCATCGTCTGGCAGGAAGACCTGTTCGCACCCGCGGACCAGGACAGCCGTTCGACGGCCCAGGTTGATGCCTACCTCGCCGCACAGCACGCCTGGCTGGAGGCGAACATGCCCGAGGGCGGAAGCATCGTGGAGATCGACGAGTACCTCCGCGTCAAGCTCCCGAGGGGCGCACAGCAGCACTGGGGCAAACCAAGCGAGGGCGTGCTGACCGCGTTCTCGGTGGAACGAAGCACAGGCGCCATCCGGGAGACCTACTACACGCTGCCAGCCGGGGAAGCCACCAACACCGAACAGGAGGAGGCTGCCGAGCCGGTCCGCAAGGCACGTCCTGACCTGACGGGGAAGGGTGCAGCCATGATTGGAGACTTCCGCACCGATGCCTTGCACCAGGCCCTGCGCGAGAAGCCGATCAGCGACGACCAGCTGATGGGCATGTTGGTGCTTGCCTTGGCAGGCGAGAACGTCACCGTCCTGAGTGGGGTCGTCGGCCGCAACCGGGTAAACTGCCTTGGCCGGCTGGCGGAAACCCTGACGGAAGGCGGCGTGCTGACGCGCGACTTGGCCGCGATCCGCCATGCTGCACGGGAAACCTTGGTCGAGGTGCTTTCTTGCCGGGAGAACCACTCCGCTAGCGGAATGGGTGCAAGGCACGCCGGAACCGCCATCGGCGCTGACACTTACCTGCCGAACATGGCAACCGACGAGTTCCTTCCGGCCCTGTCCAGGAGCGCGCTGGAACAGTGTGCAGCAGAAAACTCCATCCGGGTGTGGCCACGGGTCAAGGACACCCGGGCTGCCATTGCCGAACGCTTCCGGAACGGGACCTTTGTCCTCCCGGCCGCCCGCTTCGCACCAACCGAAGCCGAGTTGGAGGCGCGACGCAATCCGGCCAGCATCCTGGGCGATGCTGGGAGGGACGACCGAGGCCAACCCGGGCAAGAAGGGACTGAAAACCAGAGTGAAACCGAAGGCGAAGACGAAGGAGTCGCATCCACAGAAGACGACACGGCCGATCATGATGACGGTGAGGTGGGTCAGGATGACGACACGGCAAGCCGGGACGGCGATGAGGCAATCATCAGGATCGTGAGCCTGGTCCCCCCAGCCACGGTGCCGGTGCAGGCCGCAGCCTGAATGGTCATCACGGCCCGGTGCTCGACGCACCGGGCTGCTTCTCCCTGGCACTGCTTGGAGCGACGACGATGAACGCGATGTTTTCTAGAGGTGAGAACCTTGACAGCCCGCGACGGGCTGCGCCCTCGCCGGCGATCCAGTCCAGGTTGGACCGACAGGCAATAGCCACGGGTGCCGCAACCCGCCGGGCACGCGCAGAGCAGATCGAGGACCAAATGGACCGTGCCTGCGAGAGCGCCGCACTTGGCACCCACACCAGGCTCCCACTTCCCGACCGCTCCAACTGGGACAGCAAGACCTGGGACCGCTATGTTGCCGAGGCCATCAGCCAGGCCCGTCAGCGCGGACCCGAGCTAGAGTGTCTGCGCCGCGAGGCGGCCCAGCTTGACCGCCTGTTGCGCGGGCCGTGACCACCTTCCTGGTGCTCGACGCCGAGGAGGTCGAGATCATCACCTTCGGGCTGAACGAGAGCCTCCGGCTCCATCGACAGGAGATGGCAGGGATCATGCGTATCCGCCTGCAAAAAGCCGCGGACGGAGAAGCCCACCCAGAGGGTTGGAAGGAGACCCGATTCAACGCTCTCATCCTCCGGGTCTCGCGGCTGCAGAAGGCGGTTCGCAAGATCGAGAATGCTCCGAACGCCGACGATCCTTCCGAAGCCGGCTAACCCGCGTAGGCAAGGAAAGGCGGAACAGAAGAAAGCAAGAATAACAGATTTGACGCAGGGACGCACCACGTCCGGGCGCCGGCCGCAAGGGGTGGGTCGCAGCCGCCGCTTCGCTGGGCGGCTACGATCCCGCGGCAAGCGCCGCGCCCTTGCAGTCGTCCCCCGCACGCGGTCGCCAGGAGAAGTCTTCCAGGACGGATGGAGGACGGAACCCTGGAGGGACACCATGGACTGCAAGCTGCCACCAGCCATTGCCAACGCGCTTCGTGAACCGGCGCCGACCGCCGCAGACTTCTCGCCGACGAAGTTCACCCCCGCGGAAACCAAGGCTTGGTATGCCTGCCACTTCCTGCGGTTCGTCTCGGCCGACTTCCCGAAGCACCAGTTCACGGACCGGTTCTACCGCCAGGTGATGCACACCTTCTCGTTCATAGCCCATTATAACCGCACAGGGTTCTGGACGGAGTATTTCACGAGCACCGCCGGCAAGATCGAGTTCATCGAGCAGGTCGTAAACCATCCCTGCTACGGAGGTCCCGGCCACACTTTCAGCGACGTTGAGCGTGAGATAGGCCGGCGGCTGCGCCAGGTGGACCTGCTCGATTTCTACCGCAAGAAGGGCCGCGCCGAACGGGACACCCCCGAACGGGCAGAGTTCGCCCGGCTGAAGGCACGCTTCGAGCCGGGCGAAGTGCCGCCTTCTGGCTCCCCGAACATGGCTCCGCTGCCCCCCGCCACGACCCGGATAGCGCGACCCAGGTCGGAACATCCCGGACAGCTCACCTTCTTGATCGGCTGAGCCGGGCGGGACACCCCGCCCGCCTATCCCCACACCGCAGACCGCCACTCCCTGAAGGAGATGGCAGCAAGGAAGCATGTCATGCAAATCAGGACCCCGGATCACCGGACAATCAAGCACGCCCATTTGTTCTGTGGCCTGGGAGGCGGCGCCCGTGGCTTCAACCGGGCGACAGCCCGCGTGGGCACCCTGGAGGCGGATTTCCGCTGCCTGGGTGGCATCGACGTGGACCCGCAGACGATACGGGACTTCTCGCGCCTTGCCGGCGTGCCAGGCACCTGCCTCGACCTGTTCGACAGGGAGCAATACGAGGCGTTCCACGGCAGCCAGCCCCCGGCGGATTGGCAGGAAGCTACGACCGCCAACATCCATGCCGCGTTCGGGCACGAGAGTCCTGACATCGTGTTCCTGTCTGCGCCCTGCAAAGGGTTCAGCGGCCTTCTGTCAGAGACGAAGAGCAAGACGGCGAAGTACCAGGCTCTGAACCGCCTGACGCTGCGCGGAGTATGGCTGGCCCTGGAAGCCTACGCGCACAGCACCCCGATTCCCTTGATACTGTTCGAGAACGTGCCACGGATCGCAACGCGCGGCCGTGCGCTGCTGGACCGCATCACCGCGCTGCTTCGGTCCTACGGTTACGCGGTGGCCGAGACAACGCACGACTGCGGCGAGCTGGGGGGCCTTGCCCAGTCTCGCAAGCGCTTCCTCCTTGTGGCCCGGCACATGACAAGCGTGCCGCCGTTCTTGTACGAACCGCCGAAGCGGCCACTCCGCGGCGTCGGCGAGGTCCTGGACAAGCTGCCGCTACCCGGCGACCGGCGGGCCGGGCCGATGCACCGGGTGCCATCCCTCCAGTGGCAGACTTGGGTGCGGCTCGCATTCATAAAGGCCGGATCGGACTGGCGCAGCCTGGCGCACCTGAAGGTGCGGGATGGCAGGCTTGCCGACTATGCCCTTTGCCCAGAAGCCGCGTGGCACCAAGGCACTCTGGGCGCCACTCCCTGGAACGAGGCGGCAGGCACCGTGACGGCGGAACGCCGTGCTGGGCAGGGGCCATTCAGCGTCGCCGACCCCAGGCACGCCGGAGCGCCCAAGTTCAGCAACATCTACCGTGTCGTGCCCTGGTCGGCGACCGGCCCGGCCGTGACCGGCGGCAAGGATTTGGCCGTCGCCGATCCGCGAGCACGCAAAGCGATGTTCCACAACGCGTACCGAACAGTGCCGTGGGATGCAGCCTCGCAGTCGATCACCGGGCAGCACGCCCCGAGCAACGGGGCGATGTGCGTCGCAGACCCGCGCACCGACGAACGCCGAGGAGGCGCGTTCGGTGTCACGGACTGGCAGGATAGCAGCGGGACCGTCGCAGACGAAAGCCTCCTCAGCAACGGCGCGTTCGCCGTTGCAGACCCTAGATCCGGCTTGGACCGCACCAAAGGCGATGACTGGTATGGTGGCGGCCACTTCGGCGTCCTGCCTTGGGCCGCATCAAGCGGCGCCGTTTCTGCCGCAGCCGGCTATGACAACGGCCACTGGTCGGTCGCCGACCCTCGCCTGCCTGAGAAATCCGACCGTCTGGTGGCAGTCATCCGCGCACTCGACGGCACCTGGCACCGCCCGTTCACGACCCTGGAGCTGGCCGCGCTGCAGGCTCTGGTCGATCCGGAAGAGCACCTGGAACTGGAAGGATTGTCAGACGCCGGGTGGCGAGAGCGGATCGGCAATGCCGTGCCTCCCGATGCCGCCCAGGCCATCGCGGAAACCATGGGACGGACGCTGCTGATGGCGTGGGCTGGCGCTGGGTTTATGCTATCCAACTTACCGATCTGGGTTCAACCCATGGCCGCCGCACTCAGCATCAGGCAGCCGGACGAGATGTCCGGCGCTTCCCGGTAGCGGCGGCGATCATGGCCCGACACATCTATGTGGACCGCGCGGACGCCGGCGGCTTCACCGTCCGCATCCTGAGCGGCGCCCGCGGCGACCGCACCCACAAGTTCACGGAAAGGAGCGAAGCGCTCGCATTCGCCGAGAGCAAGATGGGTCGCTCCGGCATGATCGCCGATACGACCCTGATGACGGCCGAGCAGCTCAAAGCCCATCGGGCACGCGAGGCCCGCGCACGGGCACTGCTGGCAGAGATGAGGCCATGAACGTGAGCTGCTCATACTGTGGCGACCAGTGGCCACGCGACCCGGCCCTCGAAGTCAGGTGCCCGTCCTGCGACCGCGGCCCTGGTCAGCGATGCGTCCGGCCATCCGGGCATGAATGCGATGTCCACGCCGAACGCGACCGTCTAGCTATGGAGCAGGGCTGGATGACACCCTGCCCAGCCTTCTCCGCTCGCCTATCCCGGCCATCTCGCCAACAGCTTGTGTGCGCCGGACGGACAGCCGATCAGATGATTCTTCTCTGACCGGCGTGACGGACGACCGTCAAGAGAACCGAAATCTTGGGTCCAATTGCTGAAAGAACCTTCACGGAACCCAGAACGAATGGGATGCCGGAGCCAAAACAAATGTCGGAGACGGGATGGGAAAGGGGGAGAAGCATGTCGGAGCGGCCTATGTCGGCCCGTCCTCTCGGGTTTGCTGCGGCCTGAACCGGGACCGGGGCCGGCCCAACCCCGTGCTTCGCACGCCGCGTTGCGGCTGCGGCCCGCAAGCTGCGCCAAGGCAGGGCCGCGTCCCTCGCAGGACTTCAAGGAGTCCCGCTCCGTCCGCACCCCTGCCTCGCTCGCTTGCAGACCTCCGAGGCTGAGCCGGCCCCGGTCCCGCTTCCCAGGGGCCGCACCCGAGAGGACGTGCCGACACAAGGTCGAACCGCCTCTGAGGGGAGAGAAGGAATATGAACATGGCCGGCAGCGTCAACAAAGTGATCCTGATTGGGCGACTGGGCAACGATCCCGAGGTTCGGGCGACGGGGAACGACAGCAAGATCGTAAGCTTCAGCGTCGCAACAAGCGACAAGGGATGCCGGTGCCACTTCCAATTCAACATAACAACGAGCAGATTGCCGGCATCGCGGAGAAGTATCTCTCGAAGGGCAGCATGGTCCACCTGGAGGGGGCGCTGAAGACCAGGAAGTGGACCGACAACGGCGGGGTGGAACGCTACAGCACCGAAGTCGTGCTGGCCCAATATCGTGGAGAGCTAACCCTGCTGGGCGACGCCCAGGGCAACAGGGACGAGGGCCGGGCGACGCAGCGCCGCCGGGAGCCGGCAATGGCCGGAGCAGGTGCTGGTGCCGGTACAGGCAGTGGCCTGGGTGGCGGGGACCTTGATGACGAAATCCCGTTCGCCGCGTGCTGGCAGTAGCCGGACGCAGCCTGGTTGACGCCGGCTGTCACACGAGACGACCGGCTTCGATCTCAACGCCACACCCAGCGACAAGGAAAGAACACGTCATGGTCCTGCGGTTTGTCATCGGCAGAACAAATCCGCTTGTGCGGCTCGAACGCTTCAAGATGCTCGCAGGTGGCATCCAGCTTATCGCGGTCGGAGTCGTCGGGGCATCCATCGTCGCCCCGTTCTTCAACCCCTCGATGAACCCAACGTCCACGACGGTGATCGCCGGCGCTGCGATGGCGGCAGTAATCGAGCTTCTTGCGATGAGGATCATGAGCTATATCTCTCCCGAAGGTGCTGGGAAGGAGAAGACCGATGCTTGAGTTGTTCGAGCGCCTGATGCTTTCCGGCCTGACCTTCGGCACCATCGTATGGCTCGGTTTGTACATCGAAGCACGCTGGATAGGCCCCCCCAAGCTGGATTGACCATCCCGCTTGCGTCGCGGCCCTGACCCTGACGCCATCAACCTGAAGGTCGTCCGTCGCACATGGCGTCCGGAAGGGACTGGACGCCGGTGCTTGCTTGCACTTCAACCATCCTTCTGAGCCGGCTCGGCTATTGCTGCGCAGGATGCGCTGGTTCGGAGCCATGCTATGCTTACCGAAGACGCCACATGTTCCCCCGTGTCGCCCTGAGCCTTGCCTGCTGGCTTGCGATTTTCCAGACCGCCAGCGCCAGGCAAATCGTGATGACGTGCAACGTGACCGCGGATCAGACCGGAGAGCAGATGCGCCGGAGCGTGAGGATCGACACCGACGCGCGTATCGTCCACGACAACACGATGACCTTCATAGATGGCATCACCAGCCCGCTTGCGCCGAACCTGGAAGAGTTCGTAGAAGTGAACAAAGGCATTGCCACCTGGGGCAATCGCAAGAAGACAGACAAGGCCGGCGCCGGAGTATTCACGCTTGACCTGGCCAACGGCAACTACGTCATGTTCAGCCGAATACGTGGCCGCCTCCATCATGGAACATGCCAATCCAGCGAGACTTCGACGTAGGCAGCAATCGTTCAGTTTCCGGGTTTCGGCAGGGTCCATGGTGTGCACGTCCACTTCCAGCATCGGAGCAGACCAGAATGAACATCCCTGACGGCCCCGGGCCAGTCGCCTTGCGCCACCAGATTGGCGACATTCCGGCCTACGTGCTGACAGCCTGGCGCAGCCGCTACGTGGCCGTGGACGGCATAGACCTCGAAGCACGCGCGATCTTGAACCAAGAGGCCGCCGCCGTTCGCGCCGGAGGCGACCCGCCTGATGCGCTGACGGTCTGGGTGCGGCTTTGCGACACGGTGGTGCGGGTGGGTTCAGCATCCCCGGAACTGCTTGCCGCAACAGCCCTCGCCGGGCTTGCGGCCGGCGTACGGACACAGGGCTTCCATGCCCCAGATGTCCCCAAGCCGGCCACCGCAGACGTGGATTAGGCGTCGCCACCTTTGATGACGCCGCACGCGGCTTGGTAGGCCAGGTAGGCGTACTCCTTCGCCTCCGGCATGTTGGCTGCAGCTCCACCGCCGATAATCGAATCCGAGACCTCGGACGCAATGCTCCAGCTGATCCGTGCCGCTCCCGGCGGTGCCTGCTTGTGCATCGCCTCCGTCGTCTTCGCCGCATACAGGGTGAAGTCACCCAACTCGGCCTGTTCCATGGCTTCGCTGCCCGGAGCTTTGCCGGGCTTCCAGATCGGGATCAGTTCGGCTTTCGCCATGTCCGGCTCGCCAGCCTTGCTTTTCAGGTGACGACGATTCGCCTCAAGGATCTCCCGCGGACTTTCAGGCACGTAGGGTGGCTTCTTTGCCATAGATGCTCCTCCTCACACTCCATGCCGGCATCGAGGGCCGGTGGATGCGCAACCCAGGCGACGACGTTGCCAGCCTGGCGCTCACGGGCGCGTTACAGGAGTACTATGACAAAAGGAAGGCCGCTCCAAACTAGAGCGGCCTTCGAGCATGATTCATCTCTTCTGAGCCTATCCGGCCACCTGTTCTTTCCGGTGGCCAACCTCACCAAGCCACCCCAGGTCCTCGGCATGTGGGTCGTAGGCCACCCACGATTCGCCCTTGCGGGCAAAGCCGATGGCCCGCTTCATGCCGCGGACCTCCTGGCATCGTGCAGAGGCGGCCACCAGAAGCTCCGCCGTCTCCTTGGTCGTCGCCTCGGCACGCTCCTCCAGCGGCTCCAGCCACGAGCTGCCGCCCACCTTAGCCGCATGCAGCCGCTGCTGTGCCTCAACGGTCCTCAGCGACGAGGCGTGCGCCATACGGCAGGCCGCCACCGCACGCTCCACCGCAGGCGACATCATCTCATCCAGCACCATGTTCAGGTCAGGGCCGGCAACCGGCAGGATATGCTCGGCCAGGTAGCGCGCCGTCTCACGGTCCGTCGCGTCCTTCAGGTTCGGGTCATACCCATCCAGGCCGAACGCCTCCGCCACGTTCATCACCTCCCGGATATCCGGCTCGATCTCCCCAAGCAGCTCGTAGGAAGGACGCGCACGCTCCTCCACCGGAAACCGGATCACGTTCGTCAGGCCGGGCAACAGCTCGATGTTCATCGAATCGCACTCCTCGTCACTGTCGCCACCCTAGACGCCACCGAACGGGAACACAACACTAATATATTGATATCGTTGACATATCTTTCGGATGGATGCTGCTTCACAAACGCGACCCTCGAAGGCTGGAGTGTTGCGCTAGACGAAGGGCGCCGAGTGGGGCAGGTCACGCTCCAGCAGTCTCAGCCTCCGGTCCATCGGCAGTGGCGGCTGCACAAGGGACCATGACAGCAACTCGCTGGCCGTTGGCGTGCGGACGCGATCGGCCCACTCATGCAGCGACGTGCCCCCGTGCCGTGCGAACCAGTAGTATCCCTCGCTGTCCAGGTAAGCTTGAACATCCTCGCGCGGGATGAACAGCACCCCCTGCTGCGGCAACCGCCGCCGCACCACCCGCAACCAGGCCGACTGCTCCAGCGCATCCGGGTGCGGCTCTACAGCCAGCCCACGCAGTGCCCCATAATCAGGGGCGACCCAGCCATCGAGATCGCACACACCATAGCAGCCGACGATGGACGCCGAGAAGCCAGCACCATGCCGCGAAGGCAGGAACTCGATCCGCGTTCTGGGCATCTCGAACCCGCACCTGAGACGTGGAGGCGAGCCGCCGATCCGAAGAAGTTCATCGGAACCCAGCAGGCTTGTGATCTCCTCCGCAAAGGGCACCCTGTCCGACGCCAACTCCGGCCAGCTCCGCATCACCCTGTCCAGCAGCAAGGGGTTGGGCCGCAAGTCCTCCCGCATCAGGTCCAGCAGGTCCAACAGCACCGCGGCAACCGGCAGATACCGGCTATCCGCGAGGGGGCGGGTGCCATGCTCGACCATCAGCGCATCGGCAAGGCTCTTGTAGCGCGCCCGGAAAGTCGGCCGCCCCTCGTCGGGAGGCAGGTTCATGGCGACGCAGGCGTCACGGTAGGCCGGCGTGTCCCAATGGTAGTTCCCCAGCCTGCGGATCATTGCCAGCATCGGGTGGGCCTGCTCCATGTCCTCGACCGTCGTGTTCCTCGTCAGGGGCAGGGCAACCAGCACCGTCGTGCTCCGGAAGGGGAGCACCTTTACCCCGATGACATCGCGCCTCCAGCCGCGTCTCGCCTCGAATACCGCCATCGAACCCTCGCCACCAACGAAGAAGTCCTGTCTCATACCGGCCGTTCGGTTCCGCAGTCCTGCAAGGTAGGAGGCGGAACGGACCGGCCCACCTGGGCTTGCACTCTCACTGACGACGGTGTTGTGCCACCGCCTCGACCAATGGCTCCATACTCCTATCCCATGATGGGTGATGACCCGGTGCCGCGGCGCCTCGGCCGGTATCTCATCCGGCCAGGCCAGCTCACCCAGTTCAGGCTCCAGTCCAACATCCATCGCGCATGATCCTTGTCCATGATGCCGGTCAGGATGATCGGCTGCCCCAAAGGTCGCGCAGCTCCTTGCGAACGCCCGCAGCAGGCAAGCGTGGGTAGTGGATCATTTTGAAATCCGGGCTGGGTCATGGTCCAAGATGCCCAGCTTCGGCTGCCTGCTCGTGTTCTCCAGTGCAGCTCGCTTGAACGCGGCTCCGCGGAGCTACCGCCCGCAGCTACCTCCCGCTTGCCCAACGCCCTGTCGGCGTCATCCCCGGACATCCCCCATCATGTGCTCAGCCGCCTCGTCCGGCGTGCCGATGAACGTCTGGCCGTCGTCATCCTGGACCGCCACATATTGCCCGCCCAGCAACTGCGACCGCGCATGCGCCAGGGCCGCCTCCGCCAGCTCCGCCGTGCCCGCCTCCGGACGGTCGAACGCCGCCCGTAGCTGACGCGCCACCTGGACCGGGTCCAAGCGTCTCCATCCCATCTTCCCCTCCTCCGCTCGATGGCAGCGTGCCTTGTACTTCTATGCCCATGGCACCGCAGCAGCCCCCCATCGCTGAGTAGAATGCCGGCATTGCCGGCGAATGTCGCTGCCCAAAAGGGATGGTGCGCTGCACCAAATCCTAACTTGCCGTTAACGGGGTTGGGAGTAGAAAGGACGTGCGCCGTGGCCTTGGCCCAGCGCAGGACGTTTCCTCCCTAAACTTGGCGGCTTCCTCACGGGAGCCGCCTTCTTTTCTCGGGCAGCATCCGGCCGCACCAGGCGGCCCTACTCGAAGGTGATCGTTCGCAAGTACACCGCCTGCGACACGTCATCGCACACGCAAGATAAGCCGTAGAACTCGAAGCCGAGGCACAACAGCGCCACCGCAACCCTGGTAGTGACGCCACCCAGCACCTTTGTTCCAGCCCGGCATGACCTCGACACGAACCTGACCAGGCCGGCTGATGTCGCCAGACCAGCCATGGTCGCAGCCATTCCAAGCGTGGGGTGGTCGCCGTAGCCAGGGTGGAAGTAGCCCCCGATCAGGGCACCCACCATTGCGGCGCCAGCGATCAGGCCAGGCTCAGCCATGGTGCGCAGGACCCTGCGGGCCACGCCCTTGCTGGTCTGTTCAATCGTCCGCGGAGGGCTGAGCGGTAAGCGACCCAGAGGGAGGCTATCGCAGTCAGATCGCGGAAGGTTGGGCATCGGGTCCGTCAGCCCCGCCTCAGCATCACGCGACGCCGCACGCCGCATTGCTGCCAGCGACGCCGGGATCACTTCATGCCGTTCCCAAACAGGCGATCTAAACCACCCGTGACGGAACTGCATCCGCACCTCGCCAAACTCCTCACCCGCCAGCCACCGCGGCGGGCGGTGTTCGTAGAACCGGAACGAACCCGGACGCAGCGCCGCACCCCGCAGTTGCCGCGGCATCAGACGGCCCAGCCATCCACGCAACCCGCTCCACGTCGCCCGCTGTAGATCAGCCTGCACAGCGGCCTGCATCAGCGCCTGCCGATAGAACGAATTGGCCAGATCCTGGAGCACTTCCGACACGTCAACGCCAACATACGTCCAGTCCTGCATGAAGCAGACGTGCCACAGTCCGTCCCGACCCGAAACCGTCACCAGCGCCCGTGCGCCTTTCGAAGCGTGGTAGCTGCCAGTCAGCATCTCCTCCCGCCCGAAGTGTCGCCAGAACTGCACGTCGCCGCCGCTGAACGCCGTCATCCCAGGCGGCTGGCCCACTGGCAGGGCCGTCATCCTGAACATGCGGGTCTCCGCTTGCAGCCGCAGGTAAAGCCGGTCCGCCTCCTCCACCGATCCCAGCGCCTCGAAATCCACCGAAGGAGCCTCGCAGTCCCCTGCCCATTGTTTGAACCTCCACCGCGCATACTCCTGCACCGTCGCATGTCGCGTCTTGAACGTCTCCAGGCTCGCCTGATGGTGGGCATCGTAGGCCGCCTGCATCCTGCTTCGTAGCCGGCGCCCTGCTCCGGACCAGTTGCAGCTATTGAGTTGCACGCCCAAACGGTCCCGCTCAGCCGCGTGACGGCGATGCTTCGACAGCGAGTTCGGGTCGTAGAGCGCGTTCCTCTTTGGCATCCTGGGTTCCTCCTACGGCCGGTCAGGATGATCGACCGTCCCAAGCGTCACCCAGCGCCTTGCGAACGCCACCAGCAGGAAAGCGTGGGCGTCCCCCGCTAAGCAGCGGGGCCAGGCTTTCGGGCTACGCCCCGAGCCACCAAGCGGTGTCTCGGCCCTTCGGGCTTCAATCCTTGACGCAAGACAAGTATAGACAAGCATAGGAAGCAAGTAAGTAAGGGGCTTTCGAAGAAGAAGGGTGGATGGCTGGTTACGTCAACTGCTAAATGATGTGCTGGACGATGATTTGGTTTGAAAAATACTGTAGATAGAGCTTGCTTGTTTTGGCTGTATTGGGCTAATCTGTCTTTGTCGAGAGGGAGTAAAGAGCCTCCCCCGGCGCAGACAAGAGAGACCATTTACTTCAACCTCACCCAGCAAGGACTAGCATCATGACCAAGACCCCCGCCGCCCGCACCGCCAAGACCTCCACCAAGCCCGTTACCGTTCTTCCCGCACGCCGCGAGATCGGCCGCGAGGTCGTCACCCTGGACACCGCAGCCCGCTTCGCACCGTCCGATGACGTGAGCAGCAAGATTTGCAAGGTGTTCGCCATGGACCCGGTGCCCGTCGCGGAAATCCGTGAGGCGGTGGAAGAGCACCTGGTTGCCCAGTCCCGCATCATGCCCCTGACCGAGAAGAATGCCGAGATGCACTTCCAGCGCATCGTTGGGCAGTATGTCGGGTCCGCCGTCAGTGCCGCACGCTTCTACGACACCAAGCGCCACGCCGCCCGTGAGTTGGCGTCGCAGTTCAACGACCTTCGCGACGAGGACCGCGACGGCGCTTCCGGCTTCGAGAGCAAGTTGGAGCGGGCGCAACTCTTCGCCGCGGAAATGGCCTGGCAGTCCCTCGCAACCCTCGCAGCCGCAGAGGGCGCAGTCTCCGCATACCACCACATCACCGGCAACGATTGGAAGCCCTACGCAGGCACCACCCAGGACAGCCGCACCGTGTCCGCGCATTCCGCAGCCGTCCGGGCCTCCGCCTTCGACTAGCCAGCATCAGGGGCGGGAGCCAGGGGTTCCCGTCCCGACCATCCCAGGAAGGACCATGCAATGATTTGGACCCTGCAAGACGTGCTGGACGCCCCGCACCGCCTGGCAACCGAGAACCTGGACCCCGACGAACGCGCCCGCCTGGAGGAGATCGTTGACCTCGCCCCCGAGTTGATCGCCGTCGCCGCAGATCATGCACGGCAGCAGCAGGACGCCGGGCGGACCCCGTGACGCCAGGGCGGGAGCAGCAGGGGTTCCGCCCGTCCACATCTTGTCAGGAGACGATCATGCCAGCCGTGCTGAACAAGCGAGATGCCCAGGCCAGCGGGCCATCCAGCTACATCGGCCGCCCGTCCATCTGGGGCAACCCGTTCGTCATCGGCCGTGACGGGACGCGCCGGGATGTCATCGCCAAGTATGAGGCATGGCTGACCGCACAGCCCGACCTCATGGCACGCTTGCCGTCCCTTGCAGGCCGCAACCTGGTCTGCTGGTGCGCGCCCCTCGGCTGCCATGGCGACGTGCTGCTGCGCCTGGCAAACCCCACCCCAGCGCGCCGGTGCGAAGCCATCACCGCAACCGGCTAGGCTTGCCGGGAGCAGCGGCCAGGGGAACCAAGGTTCCCCTGGACCCCTCCTTCACCACCCAACCAGCAGCCACTCCGGGAGTGCCCAACCATGGCCGACATCAACAAGAGCGCACGAAACGAACGCAAGAAGCTGCTCGCCACAACCCTCAATACCCTCGGGCTTGCCTTCGTCGTGCCTGGCTTCATCCTGCCGCTTGTGACCGTGCTGTACGGAGCCGACTTGCCGCAGTCTCCCTATTGGGTTCAGGTTGGTGTATGGTGGCCCGCACAGGCCATCTTGCTGCATCTCAGCGCCAGGACGGTTCTCGGAGGGATTGAAGAATGACAGCACTGGAAATCTACGTGTTCGTCGCCCCGGCCGTCATCACCGCCCTCGGCTGGCTCGCTGTCTGGTGGGAACTCAAGCACTAGCCGAACCGCCGGCCCTGGAACGCGCGCCGGGCCACGCCCGCCTTGGAGGGGCTGGCCCGCGTCAGGCGCAGGTCCCAAGAGACCCGCCCCCGCCGCAAGCCAGCCCCTCCAGCGCGCATGGTTTAGATTAGCGGGAAAAGCATTTTAGCGATATTCTATACAATGCCCCGGTTGCAAGGGAGAACTATGATTTGACTGTTTGGGTGGCAACCTCTCCGACTTTGGATGAAACCCTGTTTTGGAACTGTGCAACTGTCCAACCTGTCATGCCGTTGTTCGCAAGGGCCGTCGCAGAAACGTAGCTGCTCATCGGCGCACTGGGATCGACAGCACTTGCGAGACGTTGGCCAGCTGCGGGACCAAAGACATACGCTCCATAAGTCTGCGCGACAGTGGCCGGCTGACCAATAGCTGATGAGACCTGAGAGGCATAATCTTTCATAATGTAATTAGCAACGACAGCCTGGGCATCCGGGCTTGTCCTGTCTGACGCAGTATAAGGAAGGTTATATTTGTTTACGTAATCACTCCAAGTGCCCGTTGTGATCTGCCAAGGGCCAGTAGCCGAAGACGAGCCATTGTCGGTAGGAACATTCCGGAACCCACTTTCGAGCTGCCCAAAGGCGGCCACTGCGTTCGGGTTGTTTCCAATCTGTTGCGCTGTACTAATCGCAGTTTGCCCATATGACTGAGCCATAAGGTTCTGAAGAGACCTACCGCCGTCTCCCCCTACTCCAGAGCCGGTAGTGCCGCTTCCAGTACCATCCGTGGTAGTTGTTCCCGTGTTGCCCATGAAGGTCGCTGAGCCTTTAGGCGTTGTGAACGCCGGCGCTCCTTTTTCGTAAGCCTGGGGAATGACCTGGGCTGGAACACCCTGCCAGGTGCTTGGGGTTGGTTGTGCATATGCAGGTAAGACGCTGGCAAGCAGAGCGCCGGCTACTCGAATGCGACGATAGGTGAACATAACGGTTGATCTACTATCTAACGTCAAACATGACGAGACCGTCAGCACGGAGGCCAGCCACAGTGCAGGTCGCCCGAGGGTTGAATTCGTTGCGATACGGCCGAACGGCAGCTTTCGGGAGCCAGCCAATCTTGCCCTCGTGGTAGAGCACTGATGTGTAACCTGCCCGATCTGTCCCCGCTGCTACTTGGCCGGACGATTGGCCAAGCACGGTAGCACCCAGTCGCGGCTCTGCCAGGATCGGCACATACTCAGCAGTGCTCATGCAAACCCACAGACCTTGGGGCTGGCGGACCGGCACGCGCTCTGACGTTCTCGGCGGCGGCGCACCTGCCGAGAAATTGCGAAAGGCACCGCTGTCTAGCCGCTCCCTGGACATCCGTTCTAGCTCTGGACCTGTGAAGCCCTGGGCATGTGCGGCGCCCGCAAGGACGACAAGACCCAGGGCAACGACCGCGGTTGTTATTTTGAACATGGTCAGCTCCTTCATGACGGGCCAAGGCTCGACCCGCAGCTTGCGAACGCCAGCAACCATTCAGTGATAGAAGAACACCGGTCCACCGTCGGTCCTGATACCTGCAATCGAGCACCTCACACTTGGAAAGCCTGGTCGGCCGAACGATCCCGTGGCTTCGGACGGCACCCAGCCTGGCTGGTCGCGACGGAAGAGCACGTTGGTGAAGCCTTGCCAGGTTTGACCGGTGGACGCGACCTGCGCGCCCGTATAGCCGAGCAGGAACGACTGACGGCTTGCGCCCGAATAGATCGGCGTGCCCTTCACAGCGCCCATGCAGGCCACCGGAACCAGAGAGGGGCTGATGATGTCGCTTTCCGTCACTGAGGCAGATCGGCCGGCCTGCTGCAGCCCTGCACAGCCTGTCAGGGCAGAGGCGCACACGACCATCAAGAGTGCTCCACGCATTACAGTCTCCTTGTGCTATCGGCTTGAGATCGGCGTCTCAGGACGCCCTTCAACCGTGTTCATGGCGCAGTATGCGACCTTGGTTCCCGGATCAACGGCCAGATGCGTGCGGCACCGCTCGATGATGGCCTGGCCCAAGCTATGCTCCCGGACCCACTCCCCGCACATGAACGCCCCAAACAACAGGCAGGCCCCAAAGGCTACCAGGGTGACGTTCTGACGCAGGTTCCATCGTTTTTCACGAACCAGCAACGTGTCCTCCAGGCACCCCTGGATTTTGTCTGAAAGCCGGATCGCCATGTCGTCACCCGCTTTCAGGCGCTCTTCCTTTGAGTTTGCCGTCTCTGCCTTGACCGACAGCATCACCTGCCGGGCTGCCTCCGTCCCAGCTTTGAGCAAGACGACCTGGGCCTCCACAAGCTCGATTGCCGCCTGCATAGCCTGCTGGAAGGACGCAAGACGCTCAGCCGTGCCTGAGCTTTGTTCCTCTGCCACCGCAGCAAGCGCCGCCACGATGTCCTTCTGAACCCGGCACCAGACGCCCAGGGGTCCGCTCGGGTCAATTCCCTCCGCGTACACCGCCGCATCCATTTCAGGAAGACAGGCGCGAAGGGCTACCAGCGCTTGTGAGGGGCCGGGGGGCGTAACGTGCCCCCCGGCAATGGCGGGACCGGCACGCAAAGCCTTTGCCTTAGCACTCACGGCAGCCAGCTTAACGCACCGGCCCGCTCAAATGCGGCGACCATCTTCTTGTGCCAGGACACGACCATGAACTGCCGGACTGGATCGAGGGGTTTGCCGCTGACGCCAGCTTGGTTCGACACGGCGTCGAGAAAGCTAAGCCCAGCCGCCCGCATCTCATTCATGCAAGGAAGACGGGGCATAAAGAGGGGCACGAGACCCTCTTTCATCATCTGCTTCATCTCAGGACGGGACAGGATACTGTCAAAGGCACCGGCGGGGGTTCGGCCTTGGCTGACGAGGTGCTCATTGAACACAAGCACCGCATGGGGCGACCTGAAGTAGCCTGCCTTCCATATTGTTAGAACATGGTCGAAGTCGTCCATATCCGGCCCGCAGACGAAGAGGCCAAGAGGTTGAATGCCGGCCATCTCACAATATTCAATCAAACCAAGATCGCGCCCATACTCGGCCAGAACCCGGTCTCCGCCACCAAGGTCCAGGACCAGCGAAGAACTCAAGGAGATCATTTGGCCAAGGCCATGGGTTATCCAGTCCTTCACATCCGCCGTCTCATCCGTTGTAGGCTGAGTAGCACCTCCAGCAGTCCCAGGAGGGTAAAGGCCAGCCAAGGTCGGGTTCCGCCGGTCCCCATCGCCAATCAACACAGCTCGGCAGCCTTGTCGGGCACACTGGATAACCCAGTCCGCCAAGGTGCTTCCCCCCGTACGACCGCGCCCCATCCGGATCGCCAGCACTTGCTGGTTCGACGATGAGACCTTACCGGGCTTTTCCGGGCGTCCTGCGTTCTTGTCCATACCGTCCATAGTCGTTTCTCCTTTGAAGGCGGCTAACGGCCGCTGCGCTCGTCCAACTCACGACGGAAGGCAGCCATCCTGGCTTCCACCACGTCGTCACTTACCGGCCCCACGACACCGGGCATCGTGCTCGGGCTAGAGTCGCGAGGCACGGATTGGGGATCAGGCATCGGTCCGGCGCCTATGACCTCAGCCGTATTTGGAGAATTCTGCGCCAGGACCTGCTCAGGTCGCCATGACGAAGGTGCCCTTGAGCGGACGGAGACCGGAGCAGCAGGTTGTCGCGGCGCGAAGCCAGTTGCGGCAAGGGAAGCTGCATGGGAACGATCAAGGGCAACATACTTGCGGGCCTGATACCAAGTCTCGCGAGCGGTTCGGACCGACGCCACTTCACCGTGCTGGTTTGTTAGGCCAAGCGTCTCAAAAGTGGTGCAAAGCTCCACCCACCTTAGCTTTCGGCCTTTGGCCTTGGCCAACATGCCGTCGTGCTGCTCCACCATCCAGTAGAACAGCGTCGAACGATCAGCGCTCTGCTCGATCTTGGTCATGACGGCTTTGACGCCTGCACGGTTCGTTCTCATGAGGCGAGGGTGGGGGGAGCGCTTGCGAACGCCTCCACCTTTTTTTCGCCCTGCCTGAACCTGTGTTGCTGGCGCAATCGCCAGGGAACCGCCATGCCTGCGTCAGGCTACCGCCAGATAACCGCCAGGGCACCGCCAGACGACCGCCAGAGAGGGAGTGCTAGGAAGTAGGCATACACCATTGCACTGGAAGTGCCGCAGGTCAGGCCCCGGGCAGCGGTTCTCCAGGCTGGTTGCAGAACCTCACACCGTCAACCGCAGCCCCTGGCACCGTTCGCAAGCCCTCGACCCATGCTCCAGACAGGCATGGAGGTGTGCGATGGCTACCAGGACGGAGCAGCGGGTAGAGGACCAGCAAGGGAATATGAGGGAGGTGGACGAACGCCTTGGCCTGATCTCAGAGCAGCTCGCGGTGCAGGGGGAGCAGGTCCGAGCGATCCTGAAGATCCTCACTGCCGAGAAGGACGGCGACGGCCCGAGCCTCGTCGTGCTGCTGGGAGAGCTGATCCTCCGCCTCGATGGTCAGACCCGATACCTCAAGGAGGTCGCCATCGCCGTCAGGACGCTTGGACGGGAGCTGCCGAACGACCTTGTTGCAGCGATCGGCGATAACCTGGGCGGCCGACGGGGCAACGGCACAGGCGAGGGCCATGAGGAGGGCAGCCGCGGATGATGACCTTCCGCAAGCTGGCGGCAGCGTCCGCGGGCAAGCTGATCCGCTCCTACTTCACGGAGAACACGCCGGCGCCGACCGGGGATGCGGCGCAGGTTGGGATCGGCCACAACGGCGGACCGCAGCTGGACCCCGGCGGGCGGCTCACCGCCTACTACACCCGCCGCGACAGCCGGGCGAGCTGGCGTCCCGACATGCCGCGCTCCGTCGCCGCAGCTCTCGGCATCGACCCGACCCGGCCGCCGAAGGATGCCGACCTTGACCGGCTGTTCGAGGCCAAGCGGGCGGACACAGGGGAGGGATGGTCCGATCGCAAGCGGAAGAACAGCGCCTATGACCTGACCGTGGCACCCCACAAGTCGGTGACGCTCGCAGCCGAGTTTGCGGCGACGCCGGCGGAGGCGGCGCTGATCTGGAACGCGATCGACCGCGCCAATGATGCCACCATGCGCTACGTCGCCCGTGAGATCGGCTGGGCCAGAAAGGGGGCTGGCGGGGAAGAAGGGGCAGAGCGCGGGGCGGTCGGCTGGGTCAGCTTCCGCCATCACAACGCCCGGCCGACCATGCAGGTCCAGGACGGACCGAGCGGGACGACCTACCTGGCTGACCTGCCGGTGCCGGGCGACCCGCACGCCCACATCCACAACGGCTTCTTCAACCTGGTGGTGACCGACGACGGCCGCATCGGCTCGCTCGACACCAAGCGGCTGAACAGCCGCGTCCACGAGTTTGGCGCCTACTTCCAGGCCCAACTTGCCGACGAGCTGCGCCGGCTCGGCATCCGCACGGCCTATGACGCAGGCGAGGAGGCCGTCATGCTGCCCGCCATTCCGAAGGCAGCCGTTGATGCCTTCAGCAAGGGGCGGCGGCAGACCGTCCACAACGCCAAGCGCTTTGCCAAGGAGCAAGGGCTGGACTGGAACGGGCTTTCCGCCGAGCGCAAGTTCGGCATCCTGTCGTCCGCTGCGGTCGTCGAGCGCAAGTCGAAGCAGGACGGGCGCACCGACCGGGAGATTTGGCGCGATCAGGCGCACGCCATGGACTGGCACCATAGGACAGTGATGGAGAACGCGGTGGCGCCGGTGCTGACCGACACGGAGCGCTTTGACCGAGCGTACGAATATGCAGCCCGCCACCTGGCGCGTGAGTTCGAGACCGCGGCCGTTCTCGACTGGGACAAGGTCCGCCTGTACGCCGCTCGGGGGCTGATCGGCACAGGCATCGCAGGGGGCGTCGCCGACATCGAAACGGTGGTTGAGCTTGTCGGGCAGCGTGGCATCCAGATCAGGGGGGAGCACGCGGCCCTGATCGCCGGCAAGACAGAAGAGAAGCTGCGTGTGACCAACACAGCTCAGGTCCGCATCGAGAGGACGCTTGCGCTCAAGGCAAGGCAGGCAGCGCTCGACCGTGAAGGTTCCCTCTCGCCAGGGGCGCTGCGGGCGGCGATCGCCGCCTCGGGCCTGGACTTCCAGAGCGAGCCGAACCATGGCGCGGCGCAGGAGGCGACGATCTACGCGCTGGGGACCGGCGGCCGGCTGAGCCTGCTCACAGGGGCTGCTGGGTCAGGCAAGTCCACCCTGCTGAAGCCGCTGGTGGCGGCCTACCAGGCGGACACGACTTACGACGCGGCTGGGCGGGAGGTGATCGGCATCTCGACGGCATGGCGTCAAGCCGATGCCCTCCGGGACACCGGTATCAAGCGGACGGCCGCAGCCGATCCGTTCCTGCGCTCGATCGAGGACGGCACGGTGCAGCTCACCCGGAACACGGTGCTGGTAATCGACGAGGTGAGCCAGGTCGCGCCACGCTCGTTCCTGCGCCTGCTGGAGCTGCAGGCTGAGCACGGCTTCACCATTAAGGCCCTGGGCGACCGTGAGCAGTGCCAGGCCATCGAGGCCGGGGACACCATCGAGATCCTCCGAAGCGTGTTGCCCAAGGCGGCGCTGCCCGAGTTGCTGACGACGGTACGCCAGGAGACAGGGCGAGGCCGGGAGATTGCCAACCTGTTCCGAGGCAAGCCACTCGACGACGATGCCAGCTTAAAGGAACGGCAGGAGCAGAGGCTGAACGAGGTCAAGCTAGCATTGCGGATGAAGCGCGACGACGGCACCGGGCTGCTGATCGGGGGCGACCAGGACCAGGTGGTGGACCGCATCGCCGACCTCTACATGGAACGCCGCGACATCTTGCGGGCTGCCGGAGGGAAGATGGCCAAGCTCGGCGTCACCATTTCCGCGCTGACCAACGAGGACGCGGCCGATATCAGCCGGGCGGTCCGCACGCGGCTGAAGGCGCGCGGTGAGATCGGCGACGACGAACGGGTCTTCCAGGCGGTCGATCAACGCGGAGAGACCTACGACCTGCCGCTGGCGACCGGCGACCGGGTGCGGTTGTTCCGAAAGACCGCGGCTCGCGTGGACGGCGCGCGAGGTTTCATCGGCAGCAACGGCGACATCGTGGAGATCGTCGGTTGGAAAGAGAGTGGCCCGGTCATGCGAAATGCGGCTGGGCAGGTGGGCGAGGTGGAATGGCGGCGGCTTAAGGACGGCCGATCGGATCGCCTGTTGCTCGGCTTCGGCCACGCGCTGACGGTCGATGCGGCCCAAGGCATCACCTCGGGCGAACACATCAACGCGCTGCCGAGGGGCACGGCAGGCATAACGGCCTTCAAGGCATATGTGGCGGAGTCCAGGCACGTCAGCCAGGTATATACGATCATCTCCGAGGCCGCGGTCTTCGAGGCGGTCAAGCACAGCCGGGCGTTGGGCGATGCCAGTCCGGTCACGTCCGAGCACCTGTGGGACCAGGTCGCCAGCGACATGAGCCGCAAGCCGTACAAAGCGCTCGGGATGGATTTGGTGGACGGTGGACGCCGCCGGCGCCAGGAAGCGGCGGAAGGGTTCATGCATGACGAACATCGGCTGCAGTCGCAGCAAGCGGAGGGAAGAAAGCACGGCGCCGAAGCCCGCGCGAAGCTACGGGAGCAGAGTGTGCGTGCCGTGCTGCCCCAGAAAATTGATGCGTTGAGGGGAGCACTGGCACGCAACGGCGAAGCTGTTACCGAACTCGGCCAGGAAGTTGAGGCATTCCTGAAGAAGATGCGAGACCAGACTGCTGATCTGGCAAAGCGTGGCACTGAAGCAGCGCAGTCACGACAGGCGCAAGAGAAGATAGCCGCGCATCCAGTTTCTAGCCCAACCCCTTACTAGACGCCCGCAACTCAACGTCTCGGTCACGAGCCGCTACTTGACGGCGCAGGTGTGCCTGGCCGGCCTATGCGAGGGATGGGTGTCCGTCTTCCTGTCCGACAATCAAAATGCCCGCCTTGCCGTCAGCGGCCTCGTAGTTGACGGACACTTGGGGCATGCCCGCCTGGGGTTCGTTTGTTGGTGTGGACGGCCCCCGGCGGCATCGGGTGTGCCAGAATGAGGTCAGTGTTGATCTCAAACAGAGGAGACCGTCCGTGGAACAGGTTAGCCGAATTGGAATGGACACGTCG
>JAABUT010001239.1_pt1 | contig 30630 bp, 31 predicted proteins | sample 5559281 | NCBI WGS metagenome assembly JAABUT01 (sample SAMN10711880, study PRJNA513359) | rock metagenome | isolation source: Antarctica rocks | place: Antarctica: Victoria Land, Ricker Hills nord | collected 2016-01-04
GGATCGGCGACGTGATGGCGCACCGCAGTGGGGGTTCGGCCAACCGGTTGCTGCTACTGGTGTTCGCCGTCGCCGCGGTCACTACGGCTGTGCTCTCGTTGGACGCGACGGTTGTCCTGCTGACGCCGGTGGTGTTCGCCACCGTCCGGAGGCTCACCGTCCGGCCGGACCCGCACCTGTATGCCACCGCGCATCTGGCCAACACCGCATCACTGCTGCTGCCGGTGTCGAATCTGACGAACCTGTTGGCGTTCAAGGCTTCCGGGCTGTCTTTCGTCGGGTTCACCGGTTTGATGGTGCTGCCGTGGCTGGGTGCGATGACGGTGGAGTACCTGGCGTTCCGCTGGATCTTCCGCCGAGACCTGCGAACCGACGTCGCGACCGACACCGGATCGGCCGGCCCGACCCCGCTGACGTCCCTGGTACTGGTCATGTTGATCCTTGCCGGATTCGTGGTGGCGCCGGTGTTCTCGCTCGAGCCGTGGGTGGTCGCGGTGGCCGGCGCCGTGGTGATGGCAGTCCGCGGGATCGCCGTTCGGCAGGTGACACCGGTCAAGGTCCTGGTGGAGTCCAATCCACTGTTCGTGGTGTTCGTGGCCGCGCTGGGCGTCGTGGTGGACGCCGCCACCGGACAGGGCCTGCAACAGTCGATCTCGAACCTGCTGCCATCGGGTAGCGGGTGGTCGGCGCTACTGCTGGTCGCGCTGATCGCCGCCGTGCTGGCGAACCTGGTGAACAACCTGCCGGCCACCCTGGTGCTGCTGGCAGTGGTGACGGCCGCCGGTGCGGCTCCGTCGGCTGCGGTGGTGCTGGCGATCCTGATCGGTGTCAACATCGGTCCCAACCTCACCTACACCGGGTCGCTGGCCACCCTGCTGTGGCGGCGCATCCTGGTGCGAGGCAGGCATCCCGCCAGCCTGGCAGTCTTCACCCGGCTGGGGCTGCTCACCGTCCCGGCATCGTTGCTGACTGCCGTCACCCTGTTGTGGGCGGTGAGCCGCTGATAGCAGCATCTGTCGGTCGTTCGGTGGCGGTCGAAGGTCGAAGGTCGAGTGTGCAACACCTTGCCTGACCGACCATCAGAGGGCTCAAGGCTCAGCTCCGGTCTAGTTCCTGCCCGTTTGCCGCGGCCGGCGCCTCGGCGAACAAGCCGCCGAGGAGGAGACCACCGACCAGCCGCTCGGCCTTGTCGGCCGGCCAGTCGTGGTGGCCGCGCAGGTGAACGTAGGGCCAGCAGGCAGTGTTGAAGATCGCGGCGGCGACATCGCGAGCTGCACCTTCTGGGCGCAGCGTCCCGTTGGCCTGACCTTCCTCGACAAGTTTGACGAACGGGTCGGTGAAGTTCACTGATTGTGAGCTGTTTTGGTGGAACACAGAGTCCGAGGCCAGCACGAGAGGTAGGTGGGTCTCCACCACCCGCCACAGCGCCGCCACGGCTGACCGAAGCCGATCCGCCACCGGGTCAAGGGCGACAAGCACGGGCCACATCTGCCGTTGATAGTCGGCGCCGAGCCGATTGACCAACGCATCGATCAGGGCATCACGGTTGACACCGCGACGCCAGGCTGTGGCACGGGAAAGGCCGGCGGCCGAAGCGACCCGCTCCAGCGACAGGCCGTCCCACCCCACCTGGAGCAGCACACGTTCGGCCGCGTCCAGCACAGCATCGCTGATCGCCGGAGACACGGCTCGAGATCGGTCGCGCGAGCTACTGGCCATCCCCGCGAGCATATAGGCGCATCATGCAACACTTATGTTTCACTGATGCAACAGTCCATCTTCGAACAAGTGTGGGGTGCTTCGGGTGTTGGCTTGGGCTTGGGCGCTGCGCCGCATCAGCGGTGCGGCCATCCCCACGGCTGTGCAGCCACTGGTGGCCGGTTCGATGCTGCAATCGATCGCCACCAGTGGGTTCTCCAGCTACGTCGCGATCTGGGCAGTCACCGAACTCGGCGCGAGTTCAGGGCTGGCCGGTGTGGCATTGTTTCTCCGGGCGGGCTTGGGCGTGGTCACCGGCTATGTCGGAGGGGCATGGTCGGACCGGGTTGGGCGCAGGCCGGTGATCCTTACCGGATGGCTGGCGCAAGCATTGTGCGTTGCCAGCTTCGCGTTCGTCGGCGGGCAGGTGTGGCTGGGACTCGGCCTGATGGTGATGTTCGGTCCGCTCGGTCCACCAGCCGGTGCTGCAGCGGCGGCCTACATCGCCGATGTCGTCGAGCCGGCGGAGCTGGAGAATGCGATCGCGGGATTTCGCGCCGCGTCGAGCGTTGCCTCGATGACCGGCCCGGCGATTGCTGCCGTACTGGTCATCGGTGACGCATGGCCGCGCATGTTCACCGGGCTCGGTGTCTGCAGCCTGGTTGCGGTCATCCTCACCGCCCGGAGGCTGCGGTCCGGTTCGGTGATTCCACCCGAACCGGGTCCAGTGGACGGCGGGAAGGATGACGATCAGGAACGTGGCCACGTCCGTGACATCTCGTTATGGACCGACCATCGCTACCTGGTCTTCCTCGTTGCCGCCGCGCTGATCACGCTGTCCATGGCCGGGACCGACCGTGTCCTGCCCATATCGGCAGTGGACTCCTACGGTGTGACAGCCGCGGCTTGGGGTGCCTTCGCAGTTCTCGGCCCGCTGATGGTTGTGCTGCTGCAGGGACGGATCACCGCCTGGAGCCTGAGCTGGTCGCGGCGGGCGCGGATCCTGATCGCCGCCGGGCTGACTGGTCTGCCCTTTCTGTTGCTCATCGTTGCCGGGGACGGGCTCACAGTCGCGGTGGTCCTGGTGCTGTCCGTGGTCGGGGAGATGCTGTGGGTCCCCACAGCGCAGGGCATCGCGGCGGACATGGCACCGGCGACTCGCCGGGGTGCCTATCTCGGAGCGTTCGGTGGAGCGACGTCGTTGAGCTACGCCGTCGCGCCGTTGGTGGCGCTGGAGTTGCGCGGGCAGGCAGGCAATGATGCGATGTGGATCATGTTCGCGGTCGTGGCGGTCATCGGCGCTATCGCCGGGGTGCCCGCCGTCCGCCGTCGCGCATCTGGTTGATCCACCGAAGTCCTTGCGCGGTAACGACATCGGCCTCCCTCGCTGCTCTCGGATCCGACGGGTGAACGCCAAGGATCATCTCCGCGGCCCCAGGTCTAGGCTTGGAAGAGTGGTCTCGATCAGCTGCTGATGCGCAGCCCGGGCAACGCATACCGTTGACCGGACCGTTGCACGAGCTGGGCCGTTTCCTGCGCGCTGCCCTCGTCGACCCGGTTCCACGTGATCATCGGCAGAGCGACTTGGCGTTCCGCCGGCGTCGCATCGTGGCGGCCATCACCATCGTCGTCGGAGCGACGCTGTTGGGGGTATCACTCAACCTCTCCCCCGGCGACAAGCGTTTCTACCTGGCGACGATCGCGCTCGCCGCGGTCTGGGTGGTCGGCGCCTTCGCCTCCGGCCCGCTGCACCTGGGGCACGCCAACACCCGCGGCGGCCGACGCCTGGTCCGGCCGGTACTGCAGCCGCTGGTGCTGGGGGTGGCGGTAGTAGCGATCTTCGTCATCGGGGCGGTGATCGTCGCTCGCATCCCGCCGCTCCGCGACAGTGTGAACGCCGTCCTCGACCACGCCAGGTTCGCCTCGCTGCCCGTGGTGGTGATCATCACGCTGGTGAACGGCATCGCCGAGGAGCTGTTCTTCCGCGGCGCGCTGTTCGCGGCGATCGGGTCCAGGCATCCGTTGTTGATCTCCACCGCGGTCTACGGTCTGACGACCGTGACATCGGGGAACTTGATGCTGGTGTTCGCAGCCGTCGTCCTGGGCCTGCTGGTCGGGTCGCAGCGACGAGTCACCGGAGGGGTGCTGGCGCCGATCATCGTCCACTGCACGTGGTCGATGAGCATGTTGCTGGTGCTGCCCCAGCTGCTCGAACACCTGGCATGAGGCCAGCCACCCCGCCCGCAGAGATTCCGCGGTCTCCAGCCCCAGCGGCAACCACGGAATCGGCCCACGGCCGCGAATCGTGCCCCGCGCCGATATCCACCGCGCTTTCCCCACCGCACTGGGTTCCCCACCGCGCTGAACCGTCCGTCGCACTCGATCGTCCCCCGACTGATTTCCCCACCGCACTGAATCGTCCACCGCACGTTTCGTCAACAGCACTGTGAGGATCCGCATGAGTCACTCCACAGCACCGCGGCGGACACTGGTCACCGGCGTGACCGGCTATCTCGGTGCCCGGCTGGTTCCCGAGTTGCTCGACGCGGGCTGGCGGGTGCGGGTACTCAGTCGTCGGCCGGACAAGCTGAACGGCCGTCCGTGGCTGGGCGATGTAGAGGTGGTCGAGGGCGACGCCGGCGACCCCGGTGACCTGGAACGGGCGTTCGCCGATGTCGCCGTCGCCTACTATCTGCTGCACTCGATGGACGGCGGCGCCGATTTCGCCGACCGCGACCGGGAACTGGCGCGCAGCTTCAGCCAAGCCGGAACGGCCGCCGGTGCCAACCGGATCATCTATCTCGGCGGGCTGCACCCCGACGACGAGCAGCTGTCCCATCATCTGGGCTCCCGCACGGAGGTCGGGGACATCTTCCTCTCCGGTCCGGTGCCGGCCACCGTTCTGCAGGCCGCGGTGATTCTCGGATCGGGTTCGGCGTCCTTCGAGATGCTCAGACACCTCACGGAACGATTGCCGGCCATGGTCGCGCCGCAATGGTTGCTGAACCGGATCCAGCCGATCGCTGTCAAGGATGTGCTGCGATACCTGGTCGGCGCCGCGGACATGCCGCCGCACGTCAACCGAACATTCGACATCGGTGGACCGGACGTGCTGACCTACCGGCAGATGGTGCAGCGGTTTGCCGGACTGGCCGGGCTGCGCCGGCGGTTGATCGTCACCGTCCCGGTGCTCACTCCCCGGCTGGCCGGACACTGGGTACGACTGGTGACGCCGGTTCCGGCCGGGTTGGCGAAGCCGCTGGTCGAGAGCCTGGTCCACGAAGTGGTCTGCAAGGAGCACGACATCGCCGAGTTCGTACCGGATCCGGATGGCGGGCTGATCGGTTTCGACGACGGCGTGCGGCTCGCCCTGGCCCGCGCCGCCGAGTTCCCGACCCGCCCGGAATCCGGCCGCGACGACCAACAGCCGAGCGACGCGGTGGTGGGTGACGCGGACTGGGTCGGCGAATCGACGTATGCGGACGACCATTCCACCCTGGTGGACGCCAGCCCGGAGCAGGTCTGGGCGGTCGTGGAACGCGTCGGCGGCGAGAACGGCTGGTACACCCCGGACGTGCTCTGGCAAGCGAGAGGCCTGGCCGATCGGGTGGTCGGCGGCCCGGGATTCCGCTGCACCCGGCCGGACCGTTCACTGCTGGTCGGCGACACTGTCGACTGGTGGCGGGTCGAGGACATCCAACCGGGCGCACGACTGCTACTGCGGGCCGAGGCCAAGCTTCCCGGCACCGCCTGGCTCGAGTTCCGGGTGGAGCCGGAGGCAAGCGGCACCAGACTCCTCCAGCGCTCGGTCTTCCGCCCACATGGACTCGGCGGCCACCTCTACTGGGCCAGCATGCTCCCCGGCCATCTCGCCACCTTCGCGCTCATGCACCGCGAGATGGTGCGGCATGCCGCCGGGTCCGCAATCCCGGAAAGCATCAGTGGGGCGCCCAGCTGATCCAGCCCTCCGCCCACGATCACGGCCTGCGTTTCGCCCCGGCGCCTGTTGTTCCACGCATCGGGCCAGGAACGACGTCCTGTGGTGGTCACGAGTCCTCGGGAGAGCCGGGCGGGGAGGTATCGATGAGCACGGCCAGGCCGTCGAGGATGCGGGCGAACCCGAACTGATACGCATGCTTCGGGTCGTGGGCGCTGCCGGCGGCGGTGCCGGCGGCGGTGCCGACGCGGCTGGCGAGCGGGTAGGCGGCGGGATCGAGGGCGCGGGCCAGCAGGGGTCCGGCGGTCGCCCACCAGCCGACGTCGTCGACGCTGCTGTCCTGCAGGCTTGCCACGGCGTCGACCACGTCGCGGGCAGCCGCCCGGACGAAGGTGAGGAGGAAGGTCAGGCAGTCGTCGATCTGCACGTCGGTCAGGCCGAGACCGTCGAAAGCGGCCAGCTCGTATTCGTACTTGCCGATCAGGCCGGGGCCGAGCGGGGGGCGCAAGGTGGCCACCTCGACGGTCCACGGGTGTGCCCGGTGCAGCGCTCGGTTCTGCTCCGCGACCGCGGCGGCCCGTTGTCGCCACGGCTGTCCTGCGGTGACCCGCAGGGGCATCGCCCCGTAGACCGCATCGAGCATGAGGTCCAGCAGTTTCCGCCTTGCCCGGCACGTAGGTGTACAGGGTCATCGGTGAGCTGCCGATCGCCCGGGCGACCGCCCGCATGGTCACCGCATCCAGGCCGTCAGCGTCGGCCAACTCGATCGCCGTGGTCACCACGGCGTCGAGGTCGAGGCGGCGTGCTGGCCCGCGGCGCGGCAACGCCGTGGGGTCACGCCACAGCAGTGCGAGGGTTCGTGCCGGATCCCCAGAGCCAGTGCGTGGCCTCTCCACCGGCTGCCATCTCCGTCCTTGCATCTCGTACGCTGTACGGAGTACGACGTACGGAGTACGACGTACGGAGTACGACGTACAAAGTACGACGTACAAAGTACGACGTACAAAGTCGTCGCAGCCTAGTGCAAGGGAGTCCGCTGGTGAAGGTCAGCTCATCAGCCGTTTCGTTGAACGTCCAGGACGCCGCTGCGTCCAGCAGGTTCCTGCAGGAACACTTCGGGTTCCGGGAGGAGATGGCCGCGGATGGCTTCGCGTCGCTGTCGCGCGAGGACGTCGGCATGAACGTGATCTTTCTGCGCCGTGGGCTCCCTACGCTGCCCGAGGACCAGCGGGACACCCTTGCCTCGGGCCTGATCCTCGCCTTCGTGGTCGACGACCTGGAGGGCGAGCTAATCCGGCTGCAGACCAAGGGCGTTGCCATCACCATGCCGCTGACTTCCGAGGAGTGGGGGGAACGGGCGTTTCAGGTCCGCGACCACAACGGTGTCATCGTCCAGCTGGTCGACTGGAACGGCTCCACCGTCGCGTCCGCCCGTGACGAAACCACCGCCTGATGAGCGCGCCACCGCACGCCAGGGACCAGCCGCGGAGGAGACAACGGGAGTCCAGACTTGGACCCATGGCGACTCGCCTCTCACCTCGTCTTGCTGAGATCGTGGACTAATACTGAACACGTGAGCGCCAGCACCGACATTATCGATCGCCATCTACCTGGCGAGACCCGAATCCTCGAAGTGGGCTGCGGCAGCACGCCACACCCCCGCACCACCATCGGTCTGGACCACGAGCACGCCGCATCCCGCGCCGCCGCCACACAAACCCGTGTGGTCACCGGCGACGCCACACGGCTCCCGTTCGCCAGACACAGCTTCACCGCGGTGCTCGCTCGCGGCGTGTGCCACCACCTCACCGACCTGGCCGCGTTCCTCACCGAGGCCGCTCGCGTTCTCCAGCACGACGGTCAGCTGCTCATCCTCGACGCCGAGCCCATGCCCGCCCGCGACTTCGACCTCATGACCCAACAACTCACGCGCGCAGGACTGGACCCCGAACCGCGCAACGGGCTCGACCCCGCGATGCTCCACCGCACCGCCACCGCCCTGGGCTACTCACGCCTACACAGCCACCCAACCGGTCGATGGACCCACGCCACCCCGCCCCACGCCGAACGAGAGTTCTCCAGCCCGGCACACCTGCACATCCTGCAGCGGTAGCCCAACACGCCGGATCCCAACCAAACGACACAGCCCGCCAGGCTCGGATACGCTGCGAAACACCCACCGCGTTGCGTCGATAGCTGGAATCCGCCCGTCCCACGTGGAGGCGTTGAGGGGTCGGATCGTGTACGACATCGTCGAGTCCTTTCGAGCGCGAGTGCTCCCATCTTCCCGGCGCGCGAGCTCGACGCGCACGACTGCCGGCCGCTTGGCCGGTCGGCTCATCGGCATGTCAGGCACCGGCAGCCGCCGCAGCAAGGAGCCGAGCGAGTTCGATCGGTTTGCTGACCATGGGCCAGTGGCCCGAGTCGATGTCGACGAAGTCAAGGTGCTTGGCCCTTGCAAGCTCGGGCACGTCACCGGCGTCGATCCACTTCTGAGCCTGGGTGGGGGTGAATTCGGGGCACACGAGCGCGACCGGGACGTCGAACCGTCGCTCGTCCGCCAAACGCACCACGCCCTTGGTCACCCCTTCCGGGACGGGAATCGCAGCAGACGCGATGCTGCGCCTGGTCTCCTCGTCGAGGTCAGCAGAGTCTGGCCCCTCGAATGGGCCCCAGCCGGGGAAGGGCATGACGCCGTCCTTCGTCTCGAAGAAGTCGGCGTAGGTGTCGCCGTCGGCGGACGGGAACCCGCCGATGAGGGCGACTCTGGCCACCTTCTCCGGTCGCGCGTCGACGGCCAGCCAAGCCAGGGTGCATGCGGCGGAATGCCCCACCACCATGGGCTCTTCGGACATCGAGTCGATGGCGGCGAGCACCGCGGCCAGCTGGTCGTCGAGCGTGGCGGATGCAGCTCCGTCACCCTGACCCGGGAGGGTGAGCGGCACGGGGCGGTGGCCGAGTTCCGTGAGCGCGGGCGCCACCTCGGCCCATGCGGATCCATCGAGCCACAGGCCAGCAATGAGCAGGATGTCCATGATCAGTTCTCTCTCTCCGGTGTCTCTTTCTCCATTGCGGACAGATCCCGTTCGGCATAGAGCCGGTGCTCCCATTCCTCACTGAGGACGATGCGCAGACACTCCTGGAGGGCGAAGTTCTCCATCCGGGGCCAGCCGGGCTCGGTGCGAGTCACCCCGCAGGCGAGTTGCTCCTCGGTGAGTGATTCCATGACGTGGCGGACCATCGCCTGACGTTCGCGTCGGATGGTGAGCACCTCCTCGAGCGAGGGTCGTGCCTCGCGGTCCCACGGGATACCGTCCCAGCCGGGCGCCTCGTCCCACGGCAGGTCCAACTGGTGCCACGGCGAGGCGTTGCCGAGGATCATCCGGCCCACCCAGGCGGCGCTGGCGAAGTTGAGGTGCCGCAGGGTCTGGATGAAGGACCACTCGTCGTCGACGCTACGGTGCAGCGCCGCTTCGGGGAACGTCCTCGCATGCGCGACGGTGCCCTCCCACAGCCGTTCCAGGATTGCCCACGCCGCACGGAACCCGTCGCCGTCGTCGGGGCGCATTCTCGCCCGCTCGGGCATGCGACGGTTCAGTTCGGCGTCGACCAGCGGTGCGATGTCGACGCCGTTCACGACGACGTTCTGCAGCTCGCCGCTGATCTCGACGTCGACCAGCTCGACGCCGCTCATCCGGCTTTGGTTGAACAGGGCGCCGCGCACCTGCACCCCGGTGAAGTCCACTCGGTGCATGCGGGCGTCATTGAGGTACACCTGGGAAAGGGTGGCGCCCCGGAGGCTCATGCGCTCGAAGCGTGCTCCGGTCAGGTCCTGCTCGCGGAAGTCGGTCATGGACGGCACTGTAGGACCAGTTCCGGACGATCTACTTCCGGATCATTCGGTGGCCACCTAGTCTGCTCGTGTGCCGACCGATGTCAGCCCCACCGCGCGAGCCCTGCGTGCCCTCGAGATCCTCCAGAGTCGCCCCGGCGCGACGGCCGACGAACTCGCCGAGAGGTTGGGTGTCACGGAGCGGGCCGCGCGGCGGTACGTCGAAATCCTGCGAGAGGCGGGCATCCCGGTCGAGTCGGCCCGGGGCCCGTACGGCGGGTACCGGCTCGGGCGCGGGGCGAGACTGCCTCCGGTCCTCTTCACGCAGGCCGAGGCACTTGGCCTGGTCATGGCGGTGCTCGACGGACGGCCGGCAGCCTCAGACGTCGACGACCTCGTCGGCTCTGCCCTGAGCAAGGTCATCCGGGCGCTGCCCGAGCGTGTCGGTCGACAAGCGGCGGCGCTGCGGGAGCACGCCTCGGCTGCGCCTGACCGGTACTCGGCCCGTCCAGATCCCGCCACCACCAGTGCACTGGTCGCTGCGGTCGCGGCCCGCCGTCGCGTGCTGATCACCTACCGGAGCGAGTCCGGCAACGAATGGCAGGCGGAGGTGGACCCGTGGGCGGTCGTCGTCCGCTACGGGCGCTGGTACCTCCTGTGTCACTCCCACAGCGCCGACGCCATCCGCAGCTACCGCGTCGACCGGGTCCGCGCGGTCCAGCAGACTACGCACGAGTTCCAACCTCCCGACGGCCTCGACCCAGTGGCGGCGCTGGAGGAGAACCTGGGCACTGGGTGGGAGTTTCCCACCCGCGTGGTGTTCCACGCTCCACTGACTGAGGTGGCGCCGTGGATCCGGCCTCCCATGGGACGGCTTGAACCATCGGGAGACCGGTGCGTCCTCGTCGGAAGCACCAGCAATCCGGCGATGTACGCCCAGGAGTGGTTGGCGAGCGCGCCGTTCGCCTTCCGCGTCGATGGCGGGCAAGAACTCCGTGCCGCGGCCGCGAGGCTCGCTTCCCGTTTCGCGGCCGCCCTGGCGGACCAACCCTGACAGCTCTGTCGAAGGTCGCCGGCCCAGCCGACAACTCTCGAGATGTCGGATTGTCCATAATGGGCCATGGACGTTCTCGCCGTGCGGCCGGTAACACGTGAGTCCTGGCCGGCGTTGGTGGATCTATTCGGCCTTGGCGGTGCCTCGAACGGTTGCTGGTGCATGTACTGGATTATGGGTGCGGAGTACCACAAGCGTCCTCGGTCGAAGAACAAGGATCAGCTGCGATCAAGCGTCATGTCCGGGCCGGCGCCCGGGCTCTTAGCATTCGACGACGCCGGCACCGCGCTGGGGTGGTGCCGACTCAACCCGCGCGAGGGGCTGCAGTGGCTCAATCGCAAACGCGAGCTTGCTCCTGTCGATGACCTTCCCGTCTGGTCACTCTCCTGCTTCTACGTCCGCAGTAGTTTCCGTGGTGCCGGCGTCATGACGGCCTTGATCAACGGTGCCGTCGACCATGCCCGCAACGCGGGAGCATCGGCCCTCGAGTCCTATCCGATTGACACGCAGGTCGAAGGAGCCACCCGGAACGTGTTTCCCGGGACGGCCAGCGCTTTCACCAGAGCCGGCTTCACCGTCGTTGCGCGACGCGCAGTTGACAGACCGATCATGCGCCACTACCTCAAGCCCTGATCGCTCCCGCAGATGGGTTGGAGACCGACGCCCCCGGCGTGACCGGCCAGCCCGGATCAGGCGACGCCGAGGTATGCCTCCTTGACGCTGGGATCGGCCAACAACTCCTTGCCGGGGCCGGACTTGATGACTTCCCCGGTCTCCAGGATGTAGGCACGACTGGAACGCGATAATGCTTGCTGGGCGTTCTGTTCCACCAGCAGGATGGTGGTGCCCAGCGCATTGATCTCCGAGATGATCTTGAAGATCGACTGGATCACCATGGGGGCCAGCCCCATCGACGGCTCGTCCAGCAGCAGCAGCCGCGGGCGGGCCATCATGGCCCGGCCGATGGCAAGCATCTGCTGCTCGCCGCCGGACATGGTGCCGCCCATCTGGGTGCGCCGCTCCTTCATCCTCGGGAACAACTCGAAGACCCGGTCGACGGTCTCGATGTATGCCGCCCTGGTCTCGAACTTACGGGCGTAGTGGCCCATGTCCAGGTTCTCCTGGACCGTCATGCCGGGAAACACGCCGCGTCCCTCCGGCGCCTGAATGATGCCGTTCAATACCCGAAGATGTGCCTTCATCTTGGTGATGTCATTGCCGTCGAAGACGATCGAGCCGCGGGTCAGCGGCTGTATCCCGGAGATAGCGCGCATTGTTGTCGTCTTGCCCGCGCCGTTGGCACCGATCAGGGTGACCAGTTCGCCTTCTTCGACGGTGATCGAAATCCCATGCAGGGCTTCGATTCTGCCGTAGTTGACGGTCATGTCGGTGATCTCAAGCAGTGGCATCGTCTGGCACTCCAAGGTAGGCAGCGATCACGGCCTTGTTGTCGCGGATGTCCCCGGGCAGGCCATCGGCGATCTTGCGGCCGAACTCCAGCACCACGATCCGATCCGTCACACCCATCACCAACCGCATGTCGTGCTCGATCAGCAGCACGGTGTAGCCGTCGTCACGGATCTTGCGGATCAGTTCCATCAACGCCGCCTTCTCGCTGGGATTGAATCCGGCGGCCGGCTCGTCCAGGCATAGGAGCTTCGGCTCGGTGGCCAGCGCCCGGGCGATCTCCAGCCGACGCTGGTCGCCATACGGCAGGTTCTTCGCTTTCTCCGTCGCTCGCTGTCCGACCCCGACGAACTCCAGCAGCGCCATCCCGCGCTCGACGGCGTCCTCTTCTTCCCTGCGGTGTCTGGCCGTACGGAAGGTGGCTCCCGGCACTGATGTGTGATGGCGGGCATCTGTTCCGACGACGGCATTCTCCAGTGCCGTCATCTCGTTGAACAGCCGGATGTTCTGGAAGGTCCGGGCCATGCCGGCCCTGGTGATCTGGTTCCGCTTGAGCTTGCCCATCACCCGGCCGTCGAACACCACCTGACCGGAGGTGGGTCGGTAGACGCCCGTCATCGCATTGAAGCAGGTGGTCTTGCCGGCGCCGTTGGGCCCGATCAGCCCGAGTATTTCGCCGCGTTTGATGTCGAAGGACACCGCATCCAACGCTGTCAGACCGCCGAACTGCATGGTCACGTCCTGCATCTGCAGCAGTGACTCGCCGACCTCGACCTGCACCTCGCGTTGCGGCGCAACCATTTCGGCCACGGCCTCGGGATCGGCCAGGGCCGGGTCAACATCCGTCAGATCGATCGTCGCCAACTGGGATTCGTCCGGGTACAGACCGGCCTCCACCACTGCGTCCACCGCGTCGTCGGGACCACGGTGCGCCTCGTATTCCTCATCGCCGGCCCTGACTCCGCCGACCGTCCGGTCCCTGGCGATGTTGATGTCGCCGTCACCACCGAGCGTCATCAGTTCACCTCCCTGAGATCGTTCTGCCGACGTCTCGCGGCCTGCCAGATCTGGCGCCCATAGCTGAGCAGTTTCTGTCTGACCGGGATCAGGCCCTGCGGCCGGAAGATCATCAGCACCATCAGCGCCAGCCCGAAGAACAGGTAGTTGTACTGCGCGATTGCATTGCCGTCGATCGTCCACCACAGCAGCTCGGTGCGGCCGAGGAAGAAGGCCGGCAGGTAGACGATGATGAAGGCCCCGAGGATCACGCCGAGCTTGTTGCCCTGACCGCCGAGCACCACGGCGCACAGGAACAGGACCGAGTTGATGACGTTGAAATTCGACGGAGTGACGTACTGCACCTGGCCGGCATACAGCGCCCCGGACAATCCGCCGATGCTGGCTCCGATGACGAAGGCCCACAGCTTGAATTTGAAGGTCGGCACGCCCATGATCTCGGCGGCGTCCTCGTCCTCCCTGATGGCCACCCAGGCGCGCCCGACCCTTGAACGTTCCAGGTTGCCGACGAACACCAGGATCAGCACGATCAACACCAGCGAAACCCAGAACCACCAGGTGCCGTAGTTGATATTGCCGCTGGTGTTCGACGAGGAAAACACGCCGTACGGGTCGCTGGGGCCGGTACCGAGTCTGGGATAGGCGATCTGCGAGCGGCCCTGACCGGCTCCGGTGAGGTTGCCCAGATTGTCGGCAAGCAGCCTCACGATCTCGCCGAACCCGAGCGTGACGATCGCCAGGTAATCACCCCGCAGCCGCAGGGTGGGCGATCCGAGAATGAGGCCGGACAGGGCAGTGATGGCGACCGCGACCGGCAGCACCGCGAGCCATGCCCACTTGTCGGCCAGCCAGCCATCCGGTCCGGTCTGGTTCCACGGACTCTCCGGCGATGTGAGCAGGCCGACTGTGTAGGCGCCGACAGCGTAGAAACCGACGTAGCCCAGGTCGAGCAGGCCGGCGGAACCGACCACCACGTTCAGCCCGATCGCCAACAGCGCGTACATGCCGAACTGAGCCATCACCAAGCCGAAGTCGTAGCCGGCCGTGGTGATACCGGGCGGACGCACCGCCGGCAGCAGGGCGACGATGATGATGAACGGCACCCCGATGCCCCATTGGGCCGGCCGGGACAGCGAGTTCCACCACAACCGGAACCGGTCGCCGACCGACACTTTCGGCTTCCCGGAGACCTTCCGCTTCGCGGTGGAGATAGGCGTGCTCAAGCCCTTGCCCTGCCCAGCTTCTCGCCGAGTAGCCCGGTAGGCCGCAACATCAGGATCAGCACCAGGAGCACGAACGCGATGACGTCCTTCCACTGATTTCCGAACAGCACCTGTCCCCACTTCTCCACCACGCCGAGCAGCAGTCCGCCGAGTAGGGCGCCCCGCAGGTTTCCAATGCCGCCGAGCACGGCGGCGCAGAAAGCCTTGATGCCGAGTAGGAATCCGCCGCTGTAGACGATGCCGCCGTAGCCGGGCGGAATGAGCGTGAACAACAGCGCGGCCGCGCCGGCCAGCACCCCGCCGATGAAGAACGTGAGCACGATGACGCGTTCACGGGACACCCCCATCAAGGTGGCGGTGGTCGGGTCCTGCGCCACTGCCCTGATGGCCCGGCCGAACCTGGTCCTGTTGATAAAGATGTCGGTACCGATGGCCAGCACCAGCGCCGCCACCACCATGATCATCGTGACGTTGTAGATCCTGCCGCCGCCGGCGGTGAACTCGAGCTTCTGCTGCACCAACTTGATCGGCTGCTGGGCGTTGACACCGCCGAGCTTGTTGCCGGTGAGGTGCGGCAGCACGAAGTGCACGAACTCCTGCAGGACGAAGGAGGCGCCGATAGCGGTGATCAGGAAGACCAGTGAGGGCGCGTTCCGTCTTCGCAGCGGTCGGTAGGCGACTCGTTCCAGGCCGACTGCTACGCCGCCGGATACCAGCATGCCGATGATCATGGCGCCGAGGAGGAACATGATGGTGAGCAGGGTGCCCTGCTGGTAGGTCTTCGCGGTCGGTGCGAACCCGAACATCATCAGGGCCGCGTACTGACCGAACAGGCCGACCATGAAGATCTCGGAATGGGCGAAGTTGATCAACCGCAGGACGCCGTACACCAGCGTGTAGCCGACGGCGACCAGCGCATAGATCGCGCCCCACTCGAGACCGCGGAATGTCAGTTCCCAGAACTGATCTCCCAGCGCGCCGACGTTGAATCCGATATCGGCGTCGGTGAGGGCCGGAATCGCTTGCGTCCACTGAATCATTGATGTCCTCACCCGCCTTCGACCAGAACAGGACAGCGTCCAACGACTTCCGCGACCGAAGAACGATATCGTCCTTCGGTCGCGGCGTCGAAGTCAGCTGTCAGCTGACCTTGTAAATCCAAATGAGAGCGGAGGCGAGTTCGCCGTTCGATTCCCACTTGTAGTGGCGAGCCAGTCCTTGACCGTCGTAGGACTTCACGAAGTCGACCATCTTGGCCCGATCGGTGATGCCCGAGTCGATGCCCTTGAGCATGATCGTCGCAAGGTCGTAGGCCTCGGTGGAGTACACGCCAGGAGCGGCGCCACCGTTCACCGTCTGGTACTCCTTGGTGAACTTGTCGTTCGCCGGACCACACGGGCAGGACAGCAGGGCATTCTTTGCTGCGTCTCCAGCCTGCTTGACGAACTGCGGGTCGTTGGTGCCGTCCGCTGAAACGAATGCAGCGGTGACGCCGGCGTCCCGCAGCTGGCTGACGAACGGTGCCGCCTCGGCGTAGTAGCCGGAGTAGAACACCGCATCCGGCGCTGCAGACGAAACGGCACTGACGGCAGCCGAGAAATCCTTGTCACCCTTCTTCACCTTCGATGCGCATGAGGAATCCGCCGCGCTTCCGAGCGATGCAGTGATCGTCTTGGCAAGACCGACACCGTAGTCCGTGTCGTCTTGGACGACGCAGATCTTCTTGTACCCCGCCGTGTCGACCAGGTACTTACCATCGGCAGGACCCTGGACCGCGTCGTTGGCGAGTCCGCGATAGAAGTTGGTCCAGCCCTTCTTGGCCAGATCCGGATTGGTCGCGGAAGCGGTGAGGGACAGAAGGTTGGCCTGGTGGAACGTTGCACCGGTGGCTTTGGTCTCGCCGGAGAAGGCCGGCCCGAGCAGACCGATCACCGTCTTGTCGTTGATGATCTGCGGCGCGACCTGGGTGGCCTTCTGCGTATCGCCCTGCGTGTCGAACGGTGTGAGCTTGACCTGGCAGCCGGCGTTGGCCTTGTTGTGCGCCTCAACAGCAACCTTGGCGCCGTTGAGGATGTTGATGCCCAGCGCTGCGTCCGGACCGGTCAGAGCGCCGGCCATCGCGATCGACGCATTCGTGCATTTGGCCTTGCCGTCACCTGCCGGGTCCGCTGGATCGCCGGTGGCGGTTGCCTCCACCTTCTTGCCATCCTTGTCGATCTGCACCTCGGGCTTGATGGCCAGGCCAGCGCCGGAACCGCCCGATGTGCCGCTACCGCCCGAGCTGCTCGCCGACCCGCTACCGGCGCCGGAGGTCATCCCGGTCTCGCTACTGCTGCCGGATGCCATGCCGGTGTCGCTGCCCGACGCCATCCCGGTGTCGCTGCCGGACGCCATGGCCGTATCGCTGGTAGCGGCCGACCCGCCGCCACCCGCTGATGGTGTTGCAGGGGTCTTGCTTCCACAGGCCGCCAACGTCAGTGCGGCCGCAGCCACGACGACGAGGGCGCCTCGCATCGAACGACGATGCACGTGCCACCTCCGATGATGTCCCGCCCCGGCCGAGCCGGGGTCGTCGGCGACGCCGACCCGCGGAACCTAACCCACCGGAGGCCAGATACCGAAGAGCCCACCCCGACACGTAACCAAAACGCGACACAGCACGGCACCGTCGTCCGGGGCCAAACCATCGGCGCTGTCCGATCAGGCCTTCTTCGACAATCCGTCCAGCACTGCCTGCGCCACCGCCTGCATCGAGGTGCGGCGATCCATCGCCGTTCGCTGGATCCAGCGGAAAGCCTCCGGTTCGCTCATCTTCTGCGCCGTCATCAGCAGACCCTTGGCCCGATCGATGAGTTTGCGCGCCTCCAGCCGTTCGCTGACGTCGGCAACCTCGGCGCGCAGCGCCACCAGTTCCTGGTGGCGGGCCACCGCCAGCTCAATCGCCGGCAGCAGATCGGCGTGCGAGAACGGCTTCACCAGATAAGCCATCGCGCCGGCGTCACGGGCCCGCTCGACCAGGTCGCGCTGCGAGAACGCGGTCAGCATCACCACCGGCGCTATCTGATCGGCGACGATCTCGGCGGCCGCATCGATGCCGTCCTTGATGGGCATCTTGACGTCCATGATCACCAGATCCGGTTTCAGCTCGGTGGCCATCGCCACCGCCTGCCTGCCGTCGGCTGCCTCGCCGACCACATCGAACCCTTCCCCTGCCAGCATTTCTTTCAGGTCGAGGCGGATCAACGCCTCGTCCTCCGCGATCAGCACACGCCGCGTTGCGGTCATCGGCCACAACCTTTCAGGCTCGAAGCGACGGAATCCACAGGGCTCACACGAAGGCTCAGCGTAGTGGCCGGAGGCCTGTGCGAACGTCCCCTGTTAGCGATCCGATCGCGGCGTCGAACACACTTTTCTCGCGCCAGCGCGGGCGGTTCGCGGCTGGGCGGCCGGTAACATGACACCCGGTCCGTGCCGGACCGGCCGCCCCCGTAGCCCAATTGGCAGAGGCAACGGATTCAAAACCCGTCCAGTGTGAGTTCGACTCTCACCGGGGGCACGGTCAGTTGCGTGACGGCGGCGGCCGGCTCGAGGGGGCAGGGAATTCGGGGTCGAGGGACAATGGAACAGCGGTTGGCGGTGAGAACGATCTTGTCGGGGCCCGGGCTCAGCGACTGCGTGACAGCTGTTGGTGCCCGGATGGCGATCCATACCGGGCAGCGTTGGTTCAGCTCTCGTAGTGATAGCGGCATGCCGCGATGCGGACCTCGTCATCGGCAATCTTGTAGACGAGGCGGTGCTCATCGGTGATGCGTCGTGACCAGTAGCCCTGAAAGCCGTGCCGCAGCGGCTCCGGCTTGCCGATCCCGTCGTTGCCGTTACGCATGATGTCCTGAAGCAGTGTGTTGATGCGTCTGAGCGTCTTGCGGTCCTGGCCTTGCCACCACAGGTAGTCCTGCCAGGCGCTTTCGTCCCAGAGCAGCTTCACTCGATGAGGTCCGTCTCGACGCCTTCACCCGCTTCGAGCCGGTCGATCGATTCGAGCAGCCGTCGAGCGTTTGCAGGGCTCCGCAGCAGGTACGCCGTCTCCTTCAGCGCCTCATAGTCTTCGAGGGAAACGATCACGACCGGATCGTGGCCCGCCCGCGTGATGACGACCTCTTCGCGGTCGTCGACAACAGCATTCAGGGTCTCGGCATACTTCGCCCGAGACTCGGAGTAGGTCATGGTCCGCATCAGTCACCCCTTTTGTACGTACACGAAACTGTACGTCGCGTCTACCGGGAGGCGCAAGGGTCGACCGACTGAGCGGGACCACTGACGACGCTCACTGGCGGCGGTGGTGTCCAATGGGTTCCCTTTTCGTCGCTACGGGCGGGAGTGCGTGACTGAAGGCGCTGCGGCGCCGCAGTGCTCAGGGGTGCATGGGTGACATCTCCCAGGGGGCTCGCGGGAGTACCTCGCCGGTCTCGAGCAGCGACTTGAGGTTGGCGAGGACCGCGGGCCAGCCGTGGGAGATCTCCAGCAGCGCCGTCGCGTCGGCGAGGTTCTCGTGGGTCACAGTGAGCCGGACGATATCGTGGTGCGGCTCGATGAGAAAGGTGACGATCGAGGCGTCGCCCGCCGCCTCGGCGGATTCCCCGAACGTGATCACCAACCGGGTCGGTGGTTCGGCCTCCAGCACGCGGCCGACGAGGTCGACCTGGCCGGAGCCGTCCGTGCGCCGGTGCTCCCACCTCGAACCTGGCTGCCAGTCCGAGACGTTCGCGTGTCCCCAGTAGCGCGCGGTCAGGTCCGCGTCCGTGAGGGCATGCCACACCTGCTCGGAGCTCGCGCGGATGTAGGTGACGTAGACGTAACTCGGTACCGACGCGGGGCTTTCGGTCATGGCGTATTCCTCTGCTCGATTTTTGATGGCACTGATGGTGTGCAGGCGCGGCTTGTCGAAGGTGGAGATCCAGCGCTCCTCGATCTCGTGGAGGGGCGCCGGGTTGAGGTAGTGCAGCCGTTCCCGCCCGCGCCGCACGACCGTGACGAGGTCGGCCCGCACGACGACGTCGAGGTGCTGCGTCGCCGACTGGCGCGCCATGTCCAGGTGCTCGCACAGCTCTCCGAGCGTCTGGCCGTTGCGCTCCCGCAAGCGGTCCAGAAGCAGCCGACGGGTGGGATCGGCCAAGGCCCTGAAGACCGCGTCCATCTCTGTCGGCTCCGGTGGCATCAGCCGATCATGCAGGTGTACACCTGCATGAGTCAAGCTGAGAAAAGATGTTAGCCGGTGCGAGCGCACGCCCTTCTACCCGTATCGTCGGCGGTCGCCGACGAATCTGATCCGCTGCCGAGAAGGAGCCACCGTTGCCTGCTGCCGACCCGACTGACGTGGCACCCACCGGCAGACAGCTGTCGCTGGACGCCGCCGGTTATCACGCTGAAATCACCGAGGTCGGCGGGCATCTGCGCAAACTCACCCGGAACGGTCGGCCGCTGGTGCGCGAGTTCGGTGTCGACCACATTCCGCCGCTGTACTCGGGCGCCGTTCTGGCGCCGTGGCCGAACCGCATCGCCGACGGGCGGTACTCCTTCCAGGGTAAGGATTTCCAGCTACCGATCAACGAGGTCGACCGGGGCGCCGCGCTGCACGGGCTGGTCGCCGACCGGCCCTGGAGCATCGCCGAGGTCTCCGGACATTCTGTACTGCTGCGACATCGGGTGTGGCCGACAAAGGGGTACCCGTTCCTGCTCGATCTCGAGCTGCGGTACTCCCTGGATGATGGAGGGCTGACGTTCGAGTTGGTGGCCCGCAACAACGGAACCACCGATGCCCCGTACGGCTGCTCCATCCATCCGTACCTGGTGGCGGGCTCCGGCACCGTCGATGACTGGACGTTGCGGCTGCCCGCTGACAGCTTCCTGACCGTCGACCCGCAACGGCTACTCCCCCTGCACCTGCAGCCCGTGCGCGAGCTCGACTTCCGCTCCGGCCGGTCGCTCCGGGGACTCATCATCGACCACGCGTTCACCGGGCTCACCTGGGACGGCTCCGGGCGGTCCAGCCTGGATGTCGTCGACAGGGACGGGGCTGGTGTCCGGATGAGCTGGAATCGCACCACGCCATGGGTGCAGATCTGCACCGCGGACCGGCCGGAACCTGAGTTCGACCGGACCGGCCTGGCCGCCGAGCCGATGACCTGCCCACCGGATGCCTTCAACTCCGGCACCGACCTGGTCAGGTTGGGCGCCGGCCGTGATCACGCGACCAGCATCCGGATCGCCGGCATCGACGCCGCTGTTGTCTGAACGGAGATCGGGCCGCCCGCCACCCCAGCAGCAGACTACGACCGGGAAGCCGACACACCCTGAACGCCAGAACGGCCGAGAGCACCCTCCCTGACCGGAGAGCGGGCTACTTCCTACGCTGAGGTGATGACGACTCGGGTGTATGTGGCATCGTCGGAGGGCGAAACGGGCAAGTCCGCGATCGCCCTCGGCCTGTTGGCGGCTCTGAGCGGGCGGGCCGGGCGGGTGGGTGTCTTCCGACCGGTGGTCAGGGACGCACCCGGACCGGATTACGTCCTGGATCTGCTGCTGTCCCAGCTGTCAGCGCCGATGGATCCGCAGCTGGCGCGCGGGGTCGGCTATGACGATGTGCACCACCAGCCTGACGCCGCGATGAGATCCATTGTGGACCGATTCCATTCCGCTGCAGCGCATTTCGACGCGATGCTGGTCGTCGGGTCGGACTTCAGCGACGTGCCGTCGCCCACCGAATTCGGCTTCAACGCCCAGGTGGCCGCGAATCTCGACGCACCGATGGTGCTGGTTCCGTCCGGCGCCAGGCGTTCAGCGAACGACATCGGGACCGCTGCCGAGATCCTGCTGGCCGAGGCGCGGGCGCATCACGCGCAGGTGCTCGCGGTGATCGCCAACCGGGTCGACGGCGATCCCGCCGAGGTGGTCGCGGCGATGCGTCGGCGTGCCAAACAGTTGCCTGTCTTCGCGGTCCCCGAGGTGCCGGTCCTGCAGGCCCCGCTGGTCAAGGATCTGATGGCCGCCTGCCACGGCCGGCAGCTGTACGGCGATCCTGCCCGCCTGGCGGAGGAGGCCACCGACCTGATCGTGGCGGCGATGACGATGCCGCACGTCCTGGATCGCCTCACCGCCTCCGCAGCGGTTATCACCCCCGGCGACCGCGAGGACGTGCTGCTGGCAGTTCTGCTCGCCCACACCGCGCGCACCTTCCCGTCACCGTCCGCAGTCATCCTCAACGGCGGTTTCGAGCTGAGCAGCCAGGTGCGGCGATTGATCGACGGGCTGTCACCGCAGCTGCCGGTGATCACCTGCGGCGGCGGGACGATGGCGACGGCATCCGACCTGTCGAAGGTCCGCGGCCGGCTCACCGCACAGTCGGCACGCAAGATCGAAGCGGCGCAACAGGTCTTCGCCGATCACGTAGACGTCACGATGCTGCTGGACAGGCTCGGTGCCCGGTCCCCCGGGGTCGTCACCCCGTTGATGTTCGAACAGAACCTGATCGACCGGGCCCGGGCAGGCGAGGCGCACATCGTGCTGCCCGAGGGTGAGGACGATCGCATTTTGACGGCAGCCTCCCGACTGCTTGCCCGCAAGGTGGTGTCGCTGACATTGCTCGGTGATCCCGCAGTCATCAGTGATCGGGCCGAGCACATGGATCTCGACCTGTCGTCGGCACGGTTGTTGTCGCCCAATGATCCTGAGCTGGTCGAACAGTTCGCCGGCGAGTACGCGCGACGGCGCGCCCACAAGGGTGTGACGCTGTTGCAGGCCCGTGACACGGTGACTGATGTGTCGTATTTCGGCACCATGATGGTGCTGCTGGGAATGGCCGACGGCATGGTGTCCGGCGCGCTGCATACCACTGCGCACACCATCCGGCCGGCGCTCGAAGTGATCAGAACGGTCGACGGTGTCTCCGTCGTCTCCAGTGTGTTCTTCATGTGCCTGGCCGATCGGGTGCTGGTGTACGGCGACTGCGCGGTGAACCCGGACCCGGATGCCGGCCAACTGGCCGACATTGCGATCTCATCGGCCGCCACCGCCCGCCGTTTCGGTGTCGAGCCGCGGGTGGCCATGCTGTCGTACTCGACCGGATCGTCGGGCACCGGAGCAGACGTCGACAAGGTCCGGGAAGCCACCGAACTGGTTCGCCGGCGAGCGCCGGAGCTACCGGTAGAAGGGCCGATCCAGTACGACGCAGCAGTCGATGCGTCGGTGGCCGCCACCAAGGTCGCCGGCGTGAGCGCGGTGGCCGGCCGGGCCACGGTGTTCGTGTTCCCCGATCTGAACACCGGCAACAATACCTACAAGGCAGTACAACGCAGCGCCGGTGCGGTCGCGATCGGCCCTGTCCTGCAAGGGCTTCGCAGACCGGTCAACGATCTGTCCCGTGGCGCGCAGGTCGGCGACATCATCAATACCATCGCCATCACCGCCATCCAGGCGCGGGGATGACGGTGCCGGGTCACGTATTGGTGATCAACGCGGGGTCGTCGTCGCTGAAATATCAGCTGGTCGATCCCGGTTCCGGTGCAGTCGCCGCGTCCGGGTTGATCGAACAGATCGGCGAGGTCGGCGCCGGCAGCCGCCGACACGTGGTGGCCGGACGTGAACATCACCGGGATGGAGCGATCACCGACGCTTCGGCCGCCTTTGAGGCGATGATCGCCGCCTTTGCCGAGCACGGACCTGACCTGAGCTCCGCCCCGCCGCTGGCCGTCGGACACAGAGTGGTGCACGGCGGGTCCGAGTTCGCCGAGGCCACCTTGGTCGACGCCGGCGTGCTGGACCGCATTCGCCGGCTGAGCACTTTGGCACCGCTGCACAATCCGGCCAATCTGGCCGGCATCGAGGTAGCCATGCGCACCTTCGGCACCGTTCCCCAGGTGGCCGTGTTCGATACCGCTTTTCACCGCACTGTGCCGGCGGCGGCGCACACCTACGCCGTTCCGCGGCGGTGGCGCGAGGACCTCGCGGTGCGGCGCTACGGGTTTCACGGCACCTCGCACCGTTACGTCTCGGCCAGGGCCATCGAGTTGCTCGGTGGCGCTGCCGGACTCGGGATCGTAGTGCTGCATCTGGGAAATGGCTGCAGCGCCTGCGCGGTGCTGGACGGCCGGAGCGTCGAGACTTCGATGGGACTGACGCCGCTGGAGGGGCTGGTGATGGGCACCCGATCCGGTGACATCGACCCGTCGATCGGCGGGCATCTGGCCCGCACCGCCGGATTGACGGCCATCGAAGTCGACAACGCACTCAACCATGACTGCGGGCTGGCAGGACTGACCGGCGACAGCGACTTCCGGGCCGTTGTTCAGCGAGCCGGCGCCGGCGACCCGGACTGCCGGCTGGCGCTTGACGTGGTGACCCACCGGATCGTGAAATACGTCGGCGGCTATGCGGCGGTGATGGGCCGGCTGGACGCGGTGGTCTTCACCGGTGGCATCGGCGAGAACGATCCCGGCGTGCGCACTTCGGTGTTGCGGGGACTCGCGATCTTCGGTGCCGAGGTCGACGCCGACACGTCAGCATCCGGCGAGCGGGTGATCACCGCCGAGGGGAGTCGGGTGGTCGGCCTCGTCATCCCGACCAACGAGGAGCTTCAGATCGCCCGAGAGTGCAGGGGCGCGCTGAGCTAACTTCTACTTCTCATCGTCTTTCCCGACACCATCTGGAGCCAGATCATGACCGAGAACCGTTCACCATGAATCAGATCCAGATCCACCGTGTATCTGACACACCCGGTGAGAGCACGGTTACCAACACCCCGTGTTCGGCGAGACTGCTTCCAGGGGCTTGGGTTGCGTCACGCGCGAGCACCCGCAGAAAGTTCGCACCGGCAACGGTATCGGTGCGCAGGGACCCGTCTGACTCCAGCGGGACGAGCCGATAGACCCACACGCACGTTAGTTGTGGTCAGGAACGCCGTTCAGCGCGGCAATGTCCCCAGAACAGCATGGTGAAGCGCCGAACTGACGAGTCAGCTGCTGGAGTGGAACAAAGACCGAACAGCTGACGGACTTAGACGATCACTCGGCAGCCGGCTACGTATCGGTCCATGACAGCGTCTTACCTCCCCGTTTACCGAGTGACCGTTAGCGCCGGATCCTGTACCGGTGCTGGCCGGACCCCGGCACGGGCGGCACATGGATCTACAACGACACCGTGGTCAAGACCCCAGCCGGCTGGCGCATCTCACACCGAAGAGTTTTACCCGCACGAACCGACTGACCTCGACGCCGTCGGCACGAAATGCGCACACACACGGCGTAGCTCGCCGGATACCCGTACCGGTCATCCATCCTGCTGCGGGAGAGCCGATGCAGAGCGCAGACTGCAGTAGGAGAAGCGAGATCGTCGGCGCTTTGGTCGCGCAGCTCCCGGCTATGGCACGCGATATCGCAGCCAGCTCGTGGTTGGCAGGTACGCCTCGGCCTCGATGAGTTCCAGTCCTGTCTGCCCGTCAATGTCCTCCAACAAGGGCCGGCCGGCGCCGAGCAGCACGGTTCCGACGATGAGCACGATCTCCTTGAGCAGTCCGGCGCGGAGCAGATCGCCGGTGAGCCGGCCGCCCGCGAGCAGGATGACGTCGCGGGCTTCAGCGTCGACGAGATCGGTGATCTGCTCGACGACATCGTCGCGAATCACCCGGATCCCGCCATCAGGCTCCGGCATGGTGCTCGAGACCACGACCTTCGGCAGGTCGGCCAGGATGCGGGCGAACTCCTCGCCCTCCGCGCCGACACTTGTCCCGTCGGGTGCCTCCCCATGCGCGACGGCCAACCACCACGGCACGACCGCCTCATAAATGCCCCGCCCGTACACGGCCAAGCTGGCTTCGCGATAGACATCGTTCAAGCGGCCTTGGACGACAGGCGGCCAGCCGAAGCCCGGCCACAGCCCCCTGTCCGGTGTGGCGATGTAACCGTCGGTGGACACGTGCATCGTGAGGATCAGGCGACCCATGCTGTCTCCCTCAGAGTGTTGGCGTCGAGTGCTCGCCGCGCACTTGCCGCCGCTAGCCGGTCGCGAGAATCTACCGCGTGGCTGGCGCGCCGATCTTCGGGAGCACATCAAGCGAGGAGGGGATAACGCGAAGATACGGTGTCGGTCCCATAACGGCATGAATCCGCCTGGAGTAGTCGTCCGCAAGCCGATCGGTTACCAGGAATCGTCGTAGCACAGGCGCGTGGCACACACTGTTTGAATGAGTACCCCGTCCAGCACCCCTAGCCTCGATTTTGCATGACGGGGGGTGATCTGGTGTCGTCCGGGTGAAGTGTGCTGTGCGACAGGTAGTTTTGATGTTGGGGTTGGTTTGTGACCCGACTGTCGTGTCGGGTGAGCACCGGTTCCACTTGCCGGGCGGGGTCTTTCGGGGTTGGGGACGGTCGGATGGCCGGGTTGTCAGGTGAACGCGGTACGGATGCGTCCCCAGGCTCGGGCGATGGCTTTGGCCCACCGCCAGGTCGCATCCAGGCGGAGCCGAACCTGGCGGGCGCCGCGGGTGATGCGGGCGGCGATGTGCAGGACCCGGTAGCGGAAGGTGGCGATTTCGCAGTGGGCCAGCTCGGGCTGATCGGCGAAGCCGATCAGTTTGGTCCAGGCGATGCGGTCGGTCGCTGTCATCACGATCTCCAGCCAGGCCGCGTTCGCGGCGAACTGGTGGCAGGGCAGGTTCCGCAGGCCGGTGTCTTTGGCCTGCCGGATGCGGTCCTCGACCCGGGCGTGTTGGCGGTGCCGCAGGTCCAGCCCGGCCAGCTGTCCGGGAACCACTCCGGTGGGGGTGTCGGTGATGAACGCGGTGATCCGGTGCCCGTCCAGGTCGGTGAAGCGCAGCTGCGCACCTGGGTGGGGTCGTTCCTTGCGCAGGATCAGCCGGGTCCCGGCCGGCCACGCCGACAGGTCCACCAGTGCGGTGGCTTCGGCGACCCACCCGTTGTCGCGGATCGTGCCGCCGGCGTTGATCGTTTCGGTCCACACGTCAATGCCGTCGAAGTGAGCGGGCACGGCCGCCTCACCGAGCACGACGATCGCCTCTTTGACTGGGGCGGTGACGGCGAAGCCGAACGAAAAGCCGACACCCATCGCTCGGCAGGCCTTCGCGAATGTGTGGGTAGCGCCGGCGGAGTCGCTGCGCACCAGCATTTTCGGCGCATGGGTGCCGTCGAAGACGTCCGGCCGGTCCAATTTTGTTGGGGTGGGCCGGTACGCGGCGGGCAACGACGCCAGCGCCTGGGTCAGGACGGTGATGTGGTCGCCGGTGGTGTTCGAGCCGGCGTTCCCCGGTCGCAGCAGCGCGGCCAGCGCCTCACCGGCGGAAATGTCTGGGCGGTCCAGGAATGCCAACAATGGGTGATGCCCGTATGTCCGTTTCCACGTCGAAGCTGAATTTTCCTTGCCTTCGGACTGATCGATGGTGATGGTGGCGTCCACGTCGATCACCAACGTGGTCCCGCCCTGCGGGGCGCCGCCGGCCGCCCACACCCTGGTGCTGGCCGAGGGATCACCGAAGGCCTGCGGTGTCTCGCCAGGTTCATGCGCTGTAGTACTTGATCTTGTCGTCGAGGACGGTGATCGCCGCCTGTGTCGCGCGGACGCGATCGAGCAGTTCTTCCCGACGGCGCTGTAAGAATGCCACCCGGTCCTGAGCCTTGCCCTCGCCGCGGAGCAAGTCAGTGAAGCGACGGAGATCGCCAATACCGAGGCCTGCGGTCCGCAGGCAGGTGATGAGGCCGATCCAGGCGACGTCATCCTCGCTATAACGCCGCTGCCCTGATTGGCGCTTGACGGGGCCGATGAGCCCTTCCCGCTCGTAGTACCGCAGCGTGTCGATGCTCAGACCGGTCCGCTCGACGACCTCGCGAGGCTCGAGCAGCGGTGTCGTTGTCATGGTGTGTATTGTCGCACTTGACCTGGAGCGCGCTCCAGGCGTCAGGCTGGCGGAGCGACAGGCTCACGGTGAGCCTGCGAATGAGGAGAGTCGTATGACGTCAACAACGCCAGCCTGGACGCGCACGCGGCGGCTGGGTAGGTCCGGCATCAAGGTCAGCGCGCTCGGGCTCGGTGGTTGGGCTATCGGCGGCGCGATGGCAGCAGGCGACCAGCCACTCGGATACGCAGGCGCTGATGATGACGAGGCGCGCGCCGCTATCCGGCGCGCTGCGGAGCTCGGCGTGACCCTGTTCGACACGGCCGACGCCTACGGAGCCGGGCATAGCGAACGGCTTCTCGGCGAGGTCCTCCAGCACGAGCACGAAGTGCGGATCGCGACGAAGTTCGGCAACACAATCGACGAGACGACCAGACAGCTCACCGGTGTCGATGTCTCTCCCACCTACGTGCGCGCCGCCGCGACCGCGTCACTCCGCCGACTGCGCCGGGACCGGATCGACCTCTACCAACTGCACCACTCCGACGTCACGCCCGCTCAGGCCGAGGATCTTGTCGCGGTGCTTGAGGACCTTGTTGCCGAAGGATCGCTCGCTTGGTGGGGCGTCAGCACCGACGACGTAGCCTCAGCAAGGCTGTTCGCCGGCGCACCGCACTGCACCGCCATCCAACTCCAGCTTAACGTACTTGACGACAATCCTGCGATGTTGCAGGTCTGCGCTGAGCAGGACCTCGCTGCACTGTGTCGCTCACCGCTCGCGATGGGCCTGCTGGGCGGCCGGTACACCGCGACCAGCACGCTCCCGAACGACGACATCCGCGGCAAGCAGCCCGAGTGGCTGCGCTGGTTCGCCGACGGTCGCCCCGACCCCGGTTACCTAGCGGCCCTCGACGCCGTCCGTGGAGCACTCACCACCGATGGCCGGACTCTCGCCCAAGGAGCCCTCGGCTGGATCTGGGCGCGAGATGACCGCACCATCCCACTACCAGGATTCCGCAGCCGCGGCCAGGTCGAGGACAACGTAGGTGCCCTCCAGCACGGCTCTCTGCAGCCTGAGCAGTACGACGCCGTCGAAGCCGCCCTCGGCCGGAACACGGTGAGGAGTGAGGCAGGCACGCCATGACTTTAGGACTCCACCCACCCACTGGACACGACCCTTACATCGCTGGTGGCCAGCGCCGTCCCCGGCCGCGTGACCTGCACCGCCCAAAACGCTCAGGTGGCGGTCGGCCAGTTCGAGCAGCCCTGCCCGGCCGCCAACGCCATGGCCGGCACCAGCCGGGCGTGCGATACGAGGGTCGGCTCATCAAACACCATGGAACGCACCGAGAACGCATGACATGGATGGTCGGGTAGCCCCGACGCATTACTGCGGCAGGGCACCCTCAGAGTGAAGTGGGGCGCTGGCGAGGTACCCGTTGGTGCAAGCCCTTTTCCATCGTCCTCTTCCCAAACGGTGCGTGATAGTTTTCCATCACACCGCTCTCCAGTGGTCATTCTCGTGCAGTGGCGGTGGGGCGGCCGGCGTGGATGTTCTCGTGGCAGCTGCGGCAGATGACGAGGGTCTTTCGTCGCCGCATGGCCATGGTCGGATCGACCGGGCTGGTTGATGTCGGCCAATTTCCGGATGTGACGGACCTCAAGGTCCGCCCGGGATTGGCAAAGCTCATAGCATTCGGCCAGGAGCCGATGGATCAGCTCGTTGCGCCGGGTGCTGGCCAGGACCGGTCGTTGATCGACAAGGATTGCCGTGCGTTGCCGTTGCAACGGGATTCCGCCGAAGCGGGCGACCAGTGGTTTCCGTCCTCCGTCGCGTTCGACCCTGACCTGCAGGCAGGTCCGCGGTCCGACCGGTGTTGGCACCGTCACTTTGTAGCGTCGGGCCATCTTGGTGACCGTGGAACGGTGCTTACCGGCCAGGGTTTTGAGTAACGAAGTCTCCATGACCCAGTGGAGAACGCCCAGGCGGAACACGTCCTGGGCGAGGAGGTAGTACTGGACCAGCCCTCGGTACTCGGCCTGGTACTTCGCGACGATGGTGAAGTCCTCGTCGTGCAGCAGCACACCACGTTGGGCTGGTTCCCGTTCTTCATGTAAAGCTGGCAACGCTGTTTGATCACCTGCTTGGGCACGAACAGGCCAATCGCGCCGTTGACCGCCCGGCGACCCCGGGTGATCTTGGTATCGGCGTGTTGGGCTGTGATCTCATAGCCCAGGAAGTGCGCCGCCGTGGTGCTGGCGTGTTGTGGCAGCCCCGGCCGGGACGAAACCCGTGGGACCGGTCGGAGAACTGGGGTTCGTAGTAGGCGTCCAACAGCAGACGCACCACTTCGGCAACTAGTTTGTCCGACCAGGTCGGCAAGCCCAACGGACGATTCTTCCCGTTCTTCTTCGGGATGTAGATCCGCTTCACCGGCCGCCATCGGTACCGCTCATGACGCAACGCGTCGATGATCGTGCCGATCTTGGCCAGGACATGCCGTCCACGGTTTCCCCGGTGACCCCCGGCGTCATCGCACCCTTGTTGGCGTAGATGCGCCCGTAGGCCAGCAGGAACAACTGCGGGTTGAACAGCTGCCGATACAACCTGTTGATCGGCAGTCCTTTCCTACCGCGTTTACCGATGACGTCCAGCACCATTGCGGCGTTCTGCATTACGCATACCTCCCATCGCTGAACCTCACTGGCCACCTGTGCCCCTTTGCCCTGCGGACGGCTTTCCTGTCCTCCTTGGCAGGTCGTCACTCCTGCGACTACTACGGGCACTCCGTCGCCATAGGGCTCGCGCCCCGTAGACGATCCCGTGGTACGTCGTCGTTGTACGTGTCGAGCACGACGTAGGCCGTCCACTCATCTCCTTGACCGCCCTCGCTGGGCGGTGCACATGATGGCGATCCGCCAACTCCCGGATCGACAGTTCCTCGACCCGCGCGTCCCGGCGGATCGCGGCGAACAGTTCCACCCTCGACTCCATCCCGCAGCCCCTTCAACAAGTGCAACGCCGACATCGGTCGGGGTTCACCGTCAACTGGGGCCACATCAAACCGTCACAAGGAGCCCGGCGTGTCGAGATGGGGCCGAATCAAACCGTCACAACAGTCGGTCTCTCCGGCCCAGGTGGAGCCACTTCAAGCCGTCACCCCGGGGCCAAGTCAGACTGTCAGGGCCAGCGCACACCGGACGTGCGACTTCCACCGCATCCGGCTCTCCACGTGATCACGCCAACAGGGCGGTTGACGCTGGGGTCGCGCTTGCCCAGGGTGTCGGGATCAGGGCCCCGGCAAAGTCGGTTGGGGGCTCGTTTCGCGGCGTTTTAGCTGGTCAGCAGTAGTGTGATGGGTCGGTCGGGACGGTTTGCGTAGTGCCGGTTGGCGTGGGCGATGTTGGTGTGGCCGGCCAGTCGTAGCGCGCTGATAGCCAGGTTCCGCAGGCTGGCCATGACCTGGGGGCCGTGTCCGGTGCGGATCTGGGATCGGTCTTCGTCGTAGGTGACATCGCGGACCCAGTGGAGTTGGTTCTCGATGTGCCAGTGCCCGCGGATCC
>JAABUT010001240.1_pt1 | contig 30551 bp, 24 predicted proteins | sample 5559281 | NCBI WGS metagenome assembly JAABUT01 (sample SAMN10711880, study PRJNA513359) | rock metagenome | isolation source: Antarctica rocks | place: Antarctica: Victoria Land, Ricker Hills nord | collected 2016-01-04
TCACTTGACAAAATAAAGATGAACACAACATTTCATAATAGTGTAAATGACAAAAAATAAACACCACCATAAATGTCCACTTGAACAAAACATCTAATAAATACCACCACAAATGTCCATTACACCTCTTTTTCTGTTATTTAGTCCTGCTACTAAAAGTAAAAAGTCCTTCTTTTTAATTGTAACAACTTTTAACACCTCCGCAAGATGTTCTTTAAGTTTGACTATAGCGGATGAATTGAATTTGAAAGCTCGAAAAATTCTTCCATATTATTGTCATTTCAATTTAAAAAAACTTTTATTATAAATTACAAACTGTATGTGTCATTCAAGAAAAAAATCTAAAAATTATTATCCGTATTATGAACACTTTTCTTTACCTAAATTTTATAAATTGTCGAAATATTGCTAACTATAGAACTAAGTGAAATTATTGTAAATAGTATTAACATTATTACGGGAAGAACTAATAGTGTTGTTTATCGTTGCAGAAAAAAATAAGAAGCGAAAGTATTTAAAAAGCTTACTCCAATAATCTCTATTAAACATTGGTAAAATCCGAAACGGTTTTTGAAATAATTTTAGAGGATTTCAAATATTATTGATTGGAGATATCAGCAAACAAAAATCATGATCATCAGTTTATAATCCATCTTATCTATATACATTACGGTTTTATTTTGATCCCCCCATTTATTATAAAACCTTCTAGGGGAGCATAAATATCTTTGAAGACCGGATTGGTTACAGTACCTGTGTAAATGCTTTCAAATCTTGTTTGTCTTACATCTCCAAAGTTTTCAAAGTTGATATACAATGAAAACTTTTTCCAATACTTTTCTGCCACAAGTCCTGCTGACCAATAATATCTGCCTGTGCTTCCGTCGCTTAATTTCTGTTTACTGAAGTAATATACCTCAGACCCTATCCGCCAATTATCTTCAATCTCAAAAACAAGGGAACTATTAAAGCGGTGCTTTGGAGTAAGCGGATTGTCGCTTATAATACCATTATTATACACTTTTGCATTGGTATAAGTGTAGCCCAGGTACAAACTTAATTTATCATAACTCAGTTTAATGTTTGTTTCAGCACCTTTTGTATTGATGTAACCTGGTATATTTATAAACTTATTTAAGCCATTTTGCGCAGGTTCAAGAAGTAAGGGGTGTTGTATATAAGTGTAAAATAAAAACTGGTTGATGCTAAAAGTTAGTTTATCAAAAGAAGGTCTGTAGCTGATGTCCCAATTTCCTCCGTAACTCTTTTCTAATTCATTACCTTTATTATCAATTGGTAAAACGTCTTTATACAATAGTTTTTCACTTTCTTCTGTAAAGATAGTTGGTGCTTTATACCCTAACCCTCCTCCTATGCGGCTTGTTAACCTGGGTGCAATTTTAAATAGCGTTGAAAGCCTTGGTAATAATGCAAATCCATAATTTTTTACGTAATCCCCTCTCAGTCCTGTTTCCAGTGTAAGCCAACCAGAAGTGTTCCATGTATTTTGGACAAAAGCCCCCAATGTTGTTTGATTATAACTTCTTAGTATTTGAGATGTCAAAGGGATTTCTTTAAACTGGTCAGTTAATACATTTACTCCTGCTACCCAATCACTTTTTTCCATTTTGTTTACATAAGTTGCTTCAGTAAAAGAACTGTATTGCGTAACCCCAAAGGCATATCCATTGCTATTAATAACCCGGTTAAAATAGCTCACACTATTCTTAACTTTAAAGCTGCTTTCTTCATCTAACTGATGGTCAAAAGTAAACTGTGTTGATAACCTTTTTGTCTTGTTACGCTCAAAATAGCTGTGCGTGCTGTCTCCTTTGCCTTCTATAAACTTCATGTCACCGCCTAACCGGTTTTCAAAAGTGGTATTTACACCAAAGTTTAATATTGTTTTATCAGATAAATATAAAAATAATTTAGGATTAACGGTATACCGATCAAATTTAGGTATTGCAGAAAAAGAATTATTTGCAGGGTCATAAGCCTTATTGGTATTTCTTGAAACAAATAAGGTAATACCTGCTTTTTTGAAACGCTGACTATAAAAACTATTGATATCAAGACCACCAGCAGTAGTTGCATTAATATGAAAATTTAATTCTCTTTTATCTGTCGGCACTTTTGTAATCAGGTTTACTAAACCTGCAATTGCTCCGCCTCCGTACAATGTTGAAGAGGCGCCTTTTATTATTTCAACCTGCCTCAAATCCAATGGGGGCGTTTGCAACAATCCTAACCCGCTGGCTGCTCCGGAATAAACAGGAAAACCATCTTTAAGAATTTGAGTATATCGTCCATCTAATCCCTCAATGCGAAGGCTCGCATTGCCGCTCGTCGCGGATGTTTGCTGCGCTTGAATTCCGGTGCTTTCGGCTAATAACATTTTTATATCACCCGGCCTCATTGCAGATTCTTCATGAATTTCTTCTGCTTCAATCACCTCTACTCTAGTAGGAGTATTATTTATGCTACGACTTGAACGGGTACTGCTAACAGTTACTTCATCAAGATTTGCTGCCTCAGCTTCTAAAAAAATTTTTAACGTATCTGCAGACTTCAGGGGAAAGCTAAATGATCTTTCTAATTCTTTGTAACCAATATTTGTAATCTCCGCACTTTGTTTACCATTTGGAATATTATTTATAATAACGAGACCCGATTCATTTGCTATGGCTGATAATTTTAAATCTTTTAATTCAATAGAGGCGCCTTGCAGAGGTAGTTTGGTGTCTTCATTTTTAATAACAGCCATAAGCGTATTTTGCGCTTTTGGAAATACAGGAAGTAATAATAATACAACAAACTTTTTCATCAGGTATTTGATTTGCTTTTAAATAATAACTGCCTATTTCTTTTTTGAAAGAATAATTGAGAGTAAGAAATAAAAGCCGGTATCAAATACGTAAACTCCTTGTAAGGAGAAAGACTTTTGTTGGAGATAAAGATGAAAGAGAGCTATTAAAGGGAAGCGGGCTGACAAAATGTTGTACATTTATTGACACAATCTTTGCATAAAAAACTGTCTTTTTCCTGGCAATAACTTTTATCCTTTTTTCAAATATTGATGAAAAGTGTTCTGAGCATGTCTTTTGCTCATTAAAGCTGTTTTGATCGCTTATCCATTCAAATGATGATAACAAAAACAAAAGAGCCCCTAATATAATTAATCCCTGTTTGAAGTATTTTAACTTAAATATTCCGGCCATTTTAAAAAGTCCATGTTCAAAAGGAATTAGCCTTTCTATTAAGCCTACAAAAAAGATAAATAAACTGGATAGAACATTGCCTTTTCTTTTTTTAGTGGGTAAAACAATTTGTTTAATTACCTCGAAAGCGAAAAGCAAAATATCATGAAGAAGAATTAAAATTTTACTTACTATGTTTTTTAGTTTAAACATAAGGGTTATAGGAACTGCAAATCTATAGTTTAAACTATATAGTTTGACTTAAGTTTATCTTAATATTAGAACTAAATGATCATGCGTTAATGCCGCGGAAATAAAGCAACGAGTTAAATGAGTCTTTTATATTTAGTGCTACAACTGTATCCGAAAATAATGGCAAGTCGCACTTCCCATTATTGGTAACACTCACAAACCTTGTCACCGTATCTTACCTGCAGGTACTACAGAAAATACACACTATCGTCATGTTATTAACATTAGTTCAGGCGCAAGCCAAAAGACAGAGGTCCACAAGGTTATTATATAATGCTTACAATAAATGCAGAGAGCAGCATAACAAAAAAAAATGGAGTTCAGGTAAACTTTGATTTCTTATAAGGATGATAATAGCAGATTTTGGTTTATTACTAATAGAACATTCAAAAAGCATATGAACAATTAGGTTTATTATAAGAATCATTTCATTTTATATACCAAAACTTCAAAGGTGCCGGGAAGCGGTGTCCTTGTTCCTTCCTCAAACTTTGCCACACTTAAATATATTTTATGGGTTTTTGTATCAAGAGCTAAAGTCTTTGCTCTTAACCGCGTAGCTAATGTTTGAACAACCTGATACTTGTCTGCAGATTCTTGTTTTATGACGGTTGTGGTTCCATCTCCGTTGGAAACGATTATAAGTTTATTAGCTTCATCATATGCAACGGCATCTACGCCTGCTCCGATTGGTACAGTGGTCGTTACTTTTCCTGAATTAATATCAATTACGCTCATTCCTTTGTTTTGGCGGCATACTGTAAACAAACGTTTATTGGTTTTATCAAGCGCCAAACCTGTCGGGCCTCCGCAGGGAGAAAGTGGGTAAGTATGTATTACTTTCATAGATTTAGTATCAATAACATCGAGTTTGCTTTTGTCTTCGAGATTATTATATATTAATCCGTTACCATCAGCTACACCAAATTCTGGAGCGCCACCAAGATCAACAGTTGTAATTTCTTTTAATGAATTAATATCAATTACGCTTGAATTGTTGCTGTCGCCATTAAAAGCAAATACTTTTTTGGAAGACGGATCATAAGTAATAGCATCCGGCTTTTTACCGGTTAAAGGAATTGTGGCTATTTTTTTATAGGTTTTTAAATCAAATACTACCACGGCATTAGCTTTTCCGTCGGTGATAAAACCTTTGTTCACTTCGTTAACAATTGCAATTCCATGTACGCCTTGCATTCCATCAATGCTGCCGACTACTTTTTCATTACCCAAATCAATTACATTAACAGATGTACCGTGAGAAACATATAAACGGTTGTTTATTTTATCAATAGACAAATAATCATATCCTCCGTTTCCGGGGAGAGGTATTTTTTTGTCAGCCACATATATTTCTTTCTCCTGCGCTTGCAGAGTTGAATTAATTAATACAATAAGAAGGATCGATAAAATGTTTATAACTAATTTTTTCATTTTTATTTCTTTGATACAAATTTACGTTTATAAACAAGTTGAACAGGATGAATAGAATTACCGGCAGTACAAGGGAGTGACACAACGATGTTGAAAAGAGTACCAATGTCCGTTCCCAAAAATATTTCCTGATTTAGTTTGTTTAAACATGATAACTTTCAAATCCGTTTTTTTTTAAAAGCTTTGCTTTTTAGTGCTTATTTCCTTTTCCATCTGTGGTATAAGCACCAAGGTCGGCATTATACTTAGCATTACCTGCACCAAACGCAGGCGAACCATCCTGCAAATGAAAGTTATAATTGTTCGGAGCGCCATTAGGCGAAGCTACCGTGCCGTCAAAACTTACAAACGCAGGATTTAAATTTTTAACGTTTGCAGAGATAAGATCAGTGGATTGGGGCTTTCCGACACCATCATTAGGATAAAAGTTGGCCCTTAAATTTATATTAATATTAGGGGTAACCGTATTATCTGTATAATTCTCAACGAAAGCATAAAACAGGTTATTACCATAAAAGGTATTCGCAGCATCCGCATCTTTAAATATCTCTATTCCCTGGTAACAATTTACTATTATATTATTAAATATATTTCCCTTTGCATTTAAGCCGACAGATACTCCTCTGCCTGGTTCAGCAGCACCTCTTCTCCAGCCATTAGAAACAAGGGTATTATTATAAACATCTACATTTGTCTGAGGTATCGGTGCCGTTTTACTGGTCTCTAATTTAACCCCTGATCCCGCCTGGCTGTAGACAACATTGTAAGCCACAGTGCCTGTAACACCTGATTTAAGGTTGATAGCTTCCCCATCGGTGCTGCCGGATGAACTGATCGTGTTTCTTAAAATAGTAACAGTAGCGTGAAAAAGGCCCATCAGGTCATCTTGCCCGTTGGTAAACCATGAGTCTTCGATATCAACATTAATTGGTGCATTTACAAATACTGACCTCCTTGCGCTTCCCGAAGGATCAGGGCCGCCGGTATTATCAACATGAGTCCATTTGATTGTTACAGCCTGGGCAGTGTCGCACTGAAAGCCGCCCCAGGTACCAGGTTTGTTTACATCAGAATTAAAAAATATAGGCTGATCCTGCGTGCCTTCCAATTGCAAAACTCCCTGAATATTAATTTGTGAATTATTTTTTACTATAACTGTAGATCCAGGTTGTGCATACAAAGTATCACCCTTTTTAACCGTTACATCCTGTGTTATATAATATGTTTTTCCGGTTAATAAAGTTCCCCGGGCAAATGCCGGGATAGTATCTGAACTAATAGCATTTGTACCTGGTATTTTGATAGTATTGAAGGTAGTGATCTCGTCTTTTTTGCATGCAGAAAAAAGTCCTGCAAATAAAACGCCGGTAACGAATAAAGAAAAGTATGTTGATTTCATTGTAATAGTTTGTTTAGGTTAATGAGAATAACGAAGACCGATATTGAAATTGGCTTTATAGATATCCTTACCTACTATAATATCATTAATTTTAAGCGTAGCAGGCGTATTTAAAATATTATTGAGTTTTGCAGTAAGGGTGAAATGGTTGTTCAGTTGCTTTTCTGCCGATAATGCCAGAAAAGATTGTGGCTGCTGATAATAATCGTAGCCATAATTAGGATACACCTGTGATAAAGTTTTCCCGGAATATTCATAAGCCAATTGTACAAAAATCTTCCGGATATCATTTTTATAAAGCAGCGATAAGTTTACCACATTACCCGTCTGTCCCTGCAGCGGCCTGCTTTGTGATTTGAAAACTGTTTTTCCATCGGCTGATTGGGCATCAGGGACTATTTTTGCAGACTTAATATTAGAATAGATGTAAGTGTAATTACCGGATATACCAAAGTTGCCAAAATAGCGGCTGTACACTAATTCTGCTCCTGCTACCTTAGCGTTTCCAAAATTTACCGGGGTTGTGTGAAGTTGCCCACCTGCCAAAGCATTTGCGCCGACCTGTGATAAAGGATTTGAGCCAAGCTGCGGATCGAAAGATATTAAAGCAAATTCTATCGGATTTACTAAGTTTTTGTAAAAACCACTTATAAAAAACTGCTCTTCATTTCGAGGAAAGAACTCATAGCGAATATCAAAATTATCCGATTCTGTATGTTTTAAAAACGGATTACCTGTTACATCAGTTTCCTGTCCCCTGGTAGCTGCAGGAACTAATTCAAACAATGAAGGGCGGGCAATTGATTTGAAATAAGAAGCTCTTAAATTGGTTTTGTTATTCAGCTTATATTTTAATTGAAGGCTTGGTAAAACATCACGATATGTTTTTTTGGCATTGCTGAAAGTGGTTAAAACAACTGTTTTAGTGTCATATCCCTGCTTTGTATCTTCTATGCGAACACCTCCGAAAATATCGAGTTTATTCAGAGAAAGTTTAGCTTCACCGTATCCTGCAGTAATATCTTCGTAAGCGGTATAATTTGCAGCATCATAATTAAAAGTTCCTGCGGCATTATAAACAATCCACTGTGCAGAATTAATATCAGTAAATACCTGTTTAACTCCATTGGTGTTGGCTACAGGCTTTAACGTATATTGATCCTGCTGATTATACCTTGTAGAATGCCTGTATAAACCTCCTGCTTTTAATTCAATAGAACTTTTAGTACCAAGCGCAGATTTATAACTTAAGCTGCCTGAACCGCTAAGGTCTTTATCATTATTATTTTGCCATATTCTGCTGATATTATCAAAGAAAAAAGGCGTACTTGTAAAATCAGCATTTATTTTATGATCTACAGAAATGTCTGCTCTGTCAGGAGATTTTGAAGTAGCATCTGAATAAACGCCTGCCCAATTAAAATAAAAATGCTTAGAAAGGATATGCTGACCTTCTACTTTAAGGTTTTCAACATTTTGTTTTTGAGTAAATGAACGGTTGTCGTTAAAAACAGAACCTGTACCTGGTCCTATTCTGCCGCCGTTTCCACCGGTAATGGACGTATCAATGCTTAAGCGTGATTGAGCAAGGTATGAGTAAAGGAAAACGTTGTTTACGATAATCTTATTCTTATCGTTGATATTATAATCAACATGAAGAGATAAGCCATTATTCAGTTGTTGCGTAGAATACGTTCTGTTGGCAACGTCAGTAATACCGGGTTTGAAATTATTAGTATTATCAGGGCCAACAATATTAAATTGCGAATTAGAACCATAATACTGATTTTGATAACTGTCTGATAAAATGATACCTAACTTATTTTTAAAGAACCTTTTACCATAGGTAAAACTTAGTAAAGAAGTTGGTAAGGCAGTTTTTTGCTGAAAATTAAGATTTGACCTGCTGAAATCTGCAGGATTAGCCGTATAACCGGCACCAAATCTTTGGTATACACTTTTTTGTTGTATATCTGATTTGAAGAAGTTATCGTACTTTCTGTTGAAAAAGATATTGCTATATCCTATTGAACCCAGCGCTTTAAAAACAGCCGTGTCCGGTGCATCTTTCATTATCAGATTTACTGTGCCGCCAATTGCATCTCCTTCCATTTCGGGAAGTAATGATTTGCTCACTTCAATTCTTTCCAACAAGTCTGAGGGAACTATACTTAACGAAACAAACCTTGATGAAGGATCAGGGCTGGTCACCTTCACTCCGTTAATTAATGTATTATTGTATCGTGGTTCCAAACCTCTGATAATTGCATAAGCTTCATCAGATCCGCTGTTGCGCTGTATGGTTACTGCTGACACGCGTTGCAATGCATTTGCAGCATTAATATCAGGCGATCTTTCCATAGCTCTGCCCGATATTACATTAGTTATATTATTTGCATTTTTTTCAGATATCCTCGAAGATGCTTCACTACCTCTATCCAGTCTTCCGTACACAGTGACCTTTTGAAGTTCTTCTGATTGAGCGTGTAGACCCAGGCTTACTACAGTTGTCTTGCCGGGCTTTATTTCAATTTTTTTTAGCAAAGAAACAAAACCGACGTATTCTACAACGACGTCATAATTTCCTGCTGAAAGGTTGTTAAGTTCAAAAGAACCATCACTGCCTGAAGTGGTTTTGTAAGAGGTGTTTTTTAAGGCAACAAAAGCGCCGGCAAGTCCTTCTCCTGAACTATTATTCAAAATTTTTCCCTTAATACCGGCAGACTGAGCGAAGATTAATGGTGAGATAAATAAGAAGGATAATATTATACAACTTCTTATAAAATACTGCTTCATTTCTAAATTTTAAACCAAAGCTATTTAGGGTCAGCATGGATTATTATACTATGAAGAAGAGTTAATAATTGAATAATGATTCGATAACAAAAAGGTATTTTTAAATTAATGATTATATAATGTTAAAATCTTATACTTATGCAATATATATTTCTGTTGAATTTGTTAACACTAAATTCTTATTGGCTTTACATTGTGTTTATATAAAATTATGCACTTGCAATACGTATTTTATATTACGCAATTAGAAGTTTTCTCATGTAGTCGCCCTGTTTCTACAGGATGTTTACATTAAACCGTTTCTTTTTTGGGTCTTTTTTTTAAAATTCATTTATGATAACCGATCATCTTCCTTTAAAAGTTTCAGGTGCACCTCCTTCAGATAGAGATCATAATTCCATGTTTTTGATCCGTTCTCATCATGCTCGCAGGTGTATCAATAACTTTATTGCAAATATTTTCTCCAAGGCTTTTCTTCCTTTGTTTTCTGATTTTAATTCTCCTTTAAAACATGTCTATATAAGATGAATAAAAAGAAAAGACCAGTAGATGTATTGGTGCCAGAAAAAATAAAAAACAGTGTAAAATCTGCTGTCAGGTTTATTAACAATTTTGAGGAAACAAGCGCGGATATTGGCATAACCGGCTATTTCGATTACGTTATTTGCGGCCTATATACTGAAACCGGAAATGTGGGTAATTGAAAAACGGGAAGGATGTATTACTTAACCGGCAATACCTGGTGAACCGGCAAGCTGTAACAAATGCCACTCATTATTTCCCAGAAAATATATGGTTAACCTTACCATTGAGTATAAAGATGCGATTGTTGTCAGCAAAAACAAGACGGCTGCTTTTATGCAATGGCTTGTAAAGAAATGGTAGTTGTACAAACATAGAAATCAAGGCATGCTGTTTCAACATGGATTGCTCAACAAACGATTATTGTATTTACAATAAAGTACACCTAACTTCAGGCACTTTTATTATTCGTTAATCTGCCTGTTAAGTTGGCAGGATTATTTTATTATCGATAGATACAAATCCTAAAATTCATTTTATGCGTAAAACTGGTACTATTATTATTACAGTCATTGTTCTTGCACTCCTTGCCTTCATTTACTGGCATTACTTTTTCGTTTTTGCAGAAGGCACAAAAGCAGGTATTTTAAATACTTTTCAGAAAAAAGGTTATTTATTTAAAACTTATGAAGGCCAGCTAATACAAAGTGGTTTTAGAGGAAACCCTACAACTGCGATACAAAGCAACCAATTTTCTTTTAGCGTTACAAATGAAAAGGTAGCCCAGAAGCTAATGGAAAATAGCGGAAGAGACATGGAATTGCATTATAAAAGATACCAGGGAGCATTGCCGTGGCGTGGAATGCAATTATTTGTTATAGACAGTATTTACAGGATATCTAATGAAAATAATACGAATGGCATTAATCCCTAAATAGACTTTTGCTGCCTTACTTAGTTGATAATAGCAGAAATATAGCCAGCCTTTTATGAATATCCGGTAATTGCTTTTTCCATTCCTGTATAGTTTTGGTAACAATAGTTTCCGTAGGCGCAGTAATGTCTGCAGCAATACAAAGTTGAGTGTGTGCTTTACAGGTTTCCGCAATTTGTTTAATTAACTGGTTATTTCTATAGGGAGTTTCAATAAAAATCTGGGTACAGGTTTTCATTGCCGATTCATTTTCAAGTTCCTTCAGTGCAGTTTTTCTGGCCCCGGTTTCTATTGGCAAATATCCTGCGAACTGAAACCGCTGGCCATTCATTCCGCTGGCCATCAATGCTAATAAAATACTGCTTGGACCTACCAAAGGCTTTACGATTGCTCCGGCTTTATGAGCTGCACTCACCAATAATTGTCCCGGGTCTGCAACACAAGGGCAGCCGGCCTCACTGATAATACCAATGTTTTTTCCCTCTTTTAGTAATTGAACAAAGGTATCCTGCACCTCTGTTTCGGCTTTATGAATAGTAAACCATTTATATTCATCTATTACCATTTCTTTCCATAGTAATTTCAAATACCGCCTTGCAGTTCTTTCATTTTCCACAAAAAACACCTGGCATTGCTTCACTGCATCCGGTATGTAAGAAGGGATTGTTTCAACAGCATGTTCATATAAAAATGTGGGAATAAGAAAAACACTGCCGGCCATAATAATTTTAAATTAGGTATTTTTGAAAATTTGAAAATTAATACAAATGAAACATAATCATTAAAAAATTAAAATTTTCTTACAATACAAAAAATTTATCAATTGTGGCGCTGAAACAGGAAGAATTCAATGAGTTAATAAGCGAATGGAAACTGCTTCCCCGGTCATTTTATGAAAGATCTGATGTGGTAGCTATAACAAAGGAATTGCTAGGAAAAATAGTTGTTACCAACTTTGATAATACGCTTACAGCCGGGAGAATTGCAGAAGCTGAAGCATATAACGGACCTTTTGACAAAGCGGCTCACTCTTACAACAACCGTCGTACCAAACGTACTGAAGTTATGTTTTCGAACGGCGGCGTAGCTTATGTATATTTATGTTACGGTATTCACCAAATGTTTAATATCGTTACCAACAAGCCTGGTATTCCCACTGCTATTTTAATAAGAGCTTTGGAACCTGTAGCCGGAGTTGAGGCTATGCTTCAGCGCTTAAATAAAAACATTCATGGTTTTGATCTTACCCGCGGGCCGGGCAATGTTGCAAAGGCATTAGGCCTTCATATACAGCATTCGGGCATGAGTCTGCAAAGTAATGAACTGTATATAGCAGAGGATGGGCGTTGCTACCAGGAAGATGAAATAGCTGCAACTGCAAGAATTGGTGTAGACTACGCAGAGGAAGACGCCTTGTTGCCATACAGGTTTATTGTAAAAGGCAACAAGTATGTAAGCGGAAAGAAATTTGTATAACTTTTTATAAATCCGGAAATGAAAGAGATGCAGGTAAGGCTAATTGAAAAAGAAGATTTTGAAAAATTATATAACCTGGTAGAAATAAACAGGGAAAGGTTAATAATGTATTTTCCGAAAACTTCTGCAAATATAAAAGACCTTGACTCGGCTAAAAAATTTGCCAGACAAAAGGTAAAGCAGGCTTTCGAAAGGGAGCAGTATTGCTTTGTAATTGCAAAGAAAAATTATGGTGAATTTGTAGGGATGGTGATGGTGAAAAATGTAGACTGGACTATTCCTAAGGGGGAACTGGCTTACTTTATAGACCAAAATTATGAAGGCTTAGGAATTACGTCAAGTGCAGTGAAATGGGTAGTGGACTATTGTTTTGCACAATTAGAGATGGAAAAGCTGTATATAAAATTCAACCCTGAAAATGTGGGAAGTAAAAGAGTTGCTATAAAAAACGGTTTTGAGAAAGAGGGATTATTAAAACGTGAATTCAGAACGGGTCTTGGAGAGTTGACAGATGTAGAACGATATGGATTATTAAGAAGGTAAAATAGAAAAATAAATCCCGCAGAAAACGCTGAGAGCGTTTACATTGTATTCGAAATTCTTGAAATAAAAAAATAAAATAATGGGAAGGCAGTCAACTATATTACAGAAATTTGTGAAACTATGTTTTACTGTAAATAGGTTATAAAACCACTTTATTATTAGCCAAATTAATTCCTGTTTTGTAAAATTTACTAACTTTATATTTCTATGACAAAGACAAAACTAAAAACAGTAGAGAGAAAAACAACCGTCTCTCGTGATGCAGTAAGTCGTGCCTTTGCTGGAGTTAGGAGTACTTCGGATAAAAAGTCTCGTACAGTAGCCGGAAGTGCCTTAGGTCAGCGGCGTACTAACACTAAGAAAAAGTCTGCTAAATAATGGCACCTGGTTATAATGACAATGTGTTTATAAATTGTCCATTCGATGTTGATTATACCAAAAATCTTCATGCTGTTGTTTTTACAGTTTATCGTTGTGGTTTTGTTCCACTTAGCGCTTTAAGTGAAGACAATGGATTGGATAACAGATTGTCTAAAATTGAAAATCTGATTGCAAATTCCAGGTATGGAATTCATGATATTTTTCGAACAGAATTAAACGCTCATAGTTTTCCCCGCTTTAATATGCCATTTGAATTAGGCATTTTTTTTGGTGCCAAAAGATTTGGTAACAGAGACCAAAAAAGCAAGAATGCTTTGATTTTTGAAAGAACTAAATTTACTTATCAGAACTATTTATCGGATTTAAGTGGCGTTGATACTAAAGCTCATAACAATGACACTTCTATAATCATTCAAAGTATAAGAGATTGGTTAAAAACTTCTTCAAGAAGAAGTTCAATATCTGGCCTTTTAAAAATAATTGAAGATTTTAATACTTTTGAGATAGAATTACCTGCTGCTCTGGCAAACTTAAATTTAGAAATTTTCACTCCTACATTCAATGATCTTTGCTTAACAATCGAAGAATTCTTAAGGAGAATAATGGTTGAATGATAAAAAAGTAAACTAACAGTTCAAATAAACGACTGATGATCGAAAATACTATACATTAGGTAAGTTTGATTTTTAGGTAGAAGATTTTGTAATCGACAGAAAAATAGCTATTGTATAGTTATTGCAACGTAACACTTGTACGTTGCAATTCTACGTATACGTATGCGGGATATTGAACAAGTAAGAGTTTTACAATAATTAAAGAGAATAAGATGTCCATATCCAAACTTCATATTTTTTCAAAAGATAGGGATGCAACTTCCGCAATGCGAGGTTATGAATTTCAACATCTCAGGACTCTTGAAACTTGGCTTTATAATCGGATTAATAATATTGACGAGGTTATTTATTGCGACTATGAAGATGACATTTTTTCCCGGAATATTGAAAAAGGAACTTCTAAATTCAAACAGATCAAGTTGTACTCTACTAATTTCTCATTCTCCTCAGAAGCTATTCAAAAAACTTTGCTAATTTCTTTATGCTATTTGTGAAAGGAGATTATTTGTTTGATGAGATAAGCTTTTCTTTCGAAACTAATGCCGCAGTAGCAGGCAAAGTTGTAAAAGGCAATGATGCAGATTTATTACAAGAGTGGACTAATTTACAGGAAAATCTCAATAATGATTTATTGAAGAAAATTCGGGATAAGCTAAAAGACATCCTTTCTGCATACATAGAAAAAGAATACCAAGTTAAAGTACAAGATATAGGCTTAAAGCCCAAAGTTCAGGAAGCTGCTAATATATTTAAGAACCTTGAGGATGATGTATTTGATCGGTTCATAGAATCAATTCGATGGCAATTTGATGCAATTGACCCAAATAGTGCTATTCAAAAGCAACTTGATAATGTCAATTTGTTGTTGGAAAAGATACCACTGCCTTTGAAAGAAAGCAAAGAAGTAAATATGGGCTTGCTATACAGAGAAGTTATTAACCGAGCTATACAAGAAAATCCTAATCATAGAATCTTATCAAACAACGTTATGGATTTTCTACTATTACAAGCTGGAGATGAGAAGAACAAATGGTACGCTGAAGTTTATGAAAAGTGGCTAGATGCTTCTGAAGTTAAAGAGTTTCATACCGGAGAATTTTATGAGGTGATAAATGCTTCAATCCATTCAAGAATGAACCTTTATGACAGTGGGCATGCCAAATTATGGAAAAAAATTTTGCTGAATTATTATCAGAATGTTGATTTTAAAATTTATTATAAACGAAGAGTAGTCTATGAATTAATATTTCTTAATTTAAACCCTAACCCCCTAAATGGTGGAGATATGGGTTCTATAGCTGGTTTGTGAGGATATTCTTAGGTTTTACTTTAATAACTGGACAGAGAGAAATTCTTTAGCCAATATTCAAGATGATATTACTTTATTTCAGATTATACTTCCACAAAACTTGCTAAAAAGATTACAGTTTGATGAATTATTTCTAATCTTTCTATTCCAAAATAAGAGTAAGAAAATATCAGAAAACCTATTATTTAGTTTTAGTACAGTTTTAGTAAAATAAAAAAGCCTTATCATTAAAAGATAAAGCCTTGAAAATCAGGTGGAGAATATCGGGGTCGAACCGACGACCTCTTGCATGCCATGCAAGCGCTCTAGCCAACTGAGCTAATTCCCCCCATGATTGCAAAAGTATCGTTTGGCAATGTATCGGACAAATACTTTTTCTCTTCCTCTTTCTTCGTACGAATCGTACCTCATCTTCAACGGCTGTTTTATTTGGTCGATCATTTTTATTTATGTGAAAACAGTTCTTTCCTTTTAAAGTAATTGTCAATAAAAGCTGGGTAAAATGCGAAAGTGAGATTCGGTAAATTATTGTTTTACCCTGAGATTTTTAAAAGTTGATTTTGGTAATCCCTGTTTTCTGATTTCTTTTTTTTCGGGTTGTAATGACGCTGCAATTTTCACTGCATCATAAGCATTTATTAAACCGCCTGAAGTACATAGGTCTGTCATTTTCATCAGTTCTTTGGTACCCGGCCTCGTTACTCTGATAGCCGTATCTTCTACAGCAGATTTTTCAATCGCATACTTTACCTGCCTGGCTGAGAGATCAGGAAAGTAAGAGCGTATAACAGCAGCTACACCGGCAACAACAGGTGAAGCCATACTGGTGCCACGTAAAAATCCATACGAACTGCGGCCAGGCAAAGTGGAGTATATTTTTACGCCGGGCGCAAAAATATCTACGGACTTTTTTCCGTAATTGCTGAAATCGCCAATATAATCACCGCTCACTTTGGGATCGCTGCTGGCGCCAACAGTGATGAAATTAGTGGCTTTACGATGCAGAACCTTAAGGTCGGGATTGGGAAAATTGCCTGTAGTATCACTATCTTCTGCATCGTTTCCTGCAGCATGCACAATCAAAACATCTTTCAGTTCGGCATACCTTACTGCACTGTCTACCCATTTCTTTTCCGGGGAGATGCCTTTTCCAAAGCTCATATTAATGACTTTGGCACCGTTGTCAACAGCATATTTTATAGCAAGAGCAATATCTTTATCATATTCATCACCATCCGGTACGGCTCTTACCATCATTATTTTTACATTGTCGGCAATCCCTTCCGCACCAATGCCATTTCCTCTTTGGGCACCAATTATGCCGCTGACATGCGTACCGTGCATGGGTGAAGGACCCATGACATCATTATTGCCATAAAAACGATCGTTTATATTATTGTAGTCGTCCTTCACAATTTCTTCTCTCACATTTTCAGGCGCTACATCTTTGGCTGCCAATGATTTCTTTTTTTCATCAATATATTCTTCCAACTCAGAAAAAGTATTAATATTCGTTTCTTCGCTTTCTGCTCCCGTTAATTTCATGAAGGTGAGATAAGACAGCTTTGCCTTTTGACCCGGTACTGAATCGGGAGAAAACTTTTCTACGTCCGCTATAGTAAAAGTATCCTTCTTCATTTCTTCTTTTAATACCTTTTCCTGCTTTTTAACCGCTTTTAATGCCATTTCAAGAAACATCAATTCAACCTGGTCTTCAGGTTTGGCTTTAATAATCTCTGCTGCCTGTTTCCACAGTTCATATTGTTCCTTATCATTACCTGTCAGCTCACTTTCATTAATTTGTTTATTATAAAATTTGCTCTTATAGCGATGATAAATCCTGGTGGCTTCGGCTGATTCAGTTTTAATGTTTCGGCCGTCTTTGCCTCCTAAAAAATTCCAGCCATGTATATCATCAATATAGCCGTTACCATCTTCATCTATACCATTTCCTGCAATTTCTTTCGGGTTTAACCACAATACGTTTTTCAGATCTTCCTGGGTAGTATCTACGCCGCTATCTATGACAGCTACAATAACCTGTTTACTTTTTCTGCCTTTTAAAAATTCATAAGTTTTGTTTATGCTTATGCCATGTAAACTGTCTGTCTGTTCATCGCGCAAATGCCATCCCTTTAGGGAATCGGACTGGCCAAAAACGAAAGTATTTACAAACAATAACCCTGTTAGAAGAATTCTTTTCCCGCTGCGCATTATAATCGAACTGATTTTAGTTCCACAAATTTGAGCATTGTTTCGAATAAAAAATGCGGGGAAATCTTTTTTAGGATATAATTAAAAGAACCGTTTTTAAACCACGATTACAGGATTAGTAAGGATTATGAGGAAACTAAAAATGCGATACATTTCAGCCATTTGTTTTAAATAAGTGTCTCTCACTATACGGATTTCTTATTATAAAGAAAATAGCTTACTCTTAAACTAAATTCTCCGAAAGGGCCGAACTGCTTACAAGTCAAACTTTATTCCTTGCGCAAGCGGGAGATTTCTTGAATAATTAATTGTATTTGTCTGTCTCCGCATATAAATTCTCCATGCATCGCTGCCGCTTTCACGTCCGCCGCCGGTTTCTTTTTCTCCGCCAAAAGCACCTCCTATTTCTGCACCGCTTGTTCCAATGTTCACATTGGCTATGCCGCAGTCACTTCCTGCTGATGATAGAAATTGTTCGGCTTCACGAAGATTAAGCGTCATTATAGCTGAAGATAATCCCTGCGGTACACCATTTTGAATGGCAATTGCCTCTTCAAAATTATTATATTTTAGCAGGTATAATATAGGTGCAAATGTCTCATGCTGTACTATATCCATATCTTTTGTTACTTCAGCTATACATGGCTTTACATAGCATCCGCTTTCAAAACCTTCACCATCCAATACCGCCGGCTCTGCAATGAAATTACCGCCTTGCTGTTTACAATTTTCTATTGCAGACAGATACATGCCAACAGCATCTTTATCTATTAATGGACCGACATGGTTGTTCTCATTCAAAGGGTTTCCGATCCGTAATTGCTCATAAGCTTTTGCAAGCTTCTCTTTAAATGTATCATATATGCTTTCATGAATAATCAGTCGTCGCGTGCTGGTGCACCGTTGTCCTGCAGTGCCTACAGCTCCGAAAACACAACCTGGTAATGACATATCCAGGTCCGCATCTTTACTTATTATTATTGCGTTGTTGCCTCCTAACTCCAGCAGTGAACGGCCTAATCTTGCACCGACCGCAGCAGAAACTGCTTTACCCATTTTGGTAGAACCAGTTGCAGAAACTAACGAAATATTTGTATCGTTTGCGATCCATTCGCCTAATTCACGTCCGCCCTGCACCAGGCAACAAACTCCTTCCGGCACATTGTTTTTTTCAAAAATTTCTGCTATTATATTCTGGCATGCAATACCGCACAAGGGTGTTTTTTCGCTTGGCTTCCATACACATACGTCTCCGCATACCAGCGCCAGCATTGTATTCCAGCTCCAAACGGCAACAGGAAAATTAAAAGCGGTAATGATACCGACAATGCCTAACGGATGCCACTGCTCGTACATACGGTGCCCGGGTCGCTCGCTGTGCATTGTCAATCCATGCAACTGCCTTGAGAGCCCCACTGAAAAATCGCAGATGTCTATCATTTCCTGCACTTCGCCGTATCCTTCCTGCAGACTTTTGCCCATTTCATAGCTTACAAGTTTACCTAAAGGTTCTTTATATTTTCTTAAGGCATCACCTATCTGCCTTACCACATCACCTCTCTTCGGCGAAGGCCACATTCTCCATTCTTTAAAAGCTTCCCTGGCTTTGTTTATTACCGCCTCATAGCTTTCTTTGCCCGTAGCCGTTACTGATGCAATCAATTTACCATCAACCGGAGAAAAGGATTGAATTGTTTCTCCTTCAATTTCAAGCCATTCCAACCCTGTAGAGGTGCCATAATTATTTTCTTTAATTCCCAGGCTTTTTAAAAAATCATGTGTAGTACCTGCACTTTTTTTTACAAAGTCTGCAGGAAAGGCAGTAGGTCGTGTTTTTATTTCTTTTATCATAATTTCAGAAAAATATATAATAAAGATATGATTGTTTGTATTTCAAAAAAGGCGGGTAAATGTTATAGTAGAGTTTTTTCAGATAAAGGGCTAATTTTAATTGAACTAAAGGCAATAGCAATTTCAGCTCAATTACAATTACAAAGCAAGAATAATAAATCCAGGATTACTTACTCATACTATCCATCATATAACGAATTTTCTCCTGCGGAAGTCTCTCCACAAATCTTAAGAGCATTAACATTGGTACAAATAAAAGATTTAAAACTTGGGACATGGCAAGCCGCGGCTGGCGGGGGATTTTTTGATATAAATAAGAGAAATTTCTATTCCTCCCCGTGATTGAGACGCTGTTTTTAACGAAGAAGTGTTTACGTCGTAAGTAGCGCCTAAGCGAAAATCGCTGAATTCGAGACCGATATAAGGAATTAAAGCATCGTTTATGCGCAGCCAACTGCCAAAATATACGCTTGTTGTCTTTTCGCCCTCTGTTACAGGAAGCTCCAGTGCTCCGCCAAGTACGGTCTCCGAAGCTTGTGCCTGCCTGCTATGCAATGCGCTTAAGTGAAGTGTTCCGGTATTGCCAAGCGGAAAATAGCCGCCGGCATGAAAAGTTGTTCTGGGGTTGAGCAGGAAAAAAGTACCTGTAAATTGTTGTTTGGGCCGCGTAATATGATACATTGAAACGCCTGCATAAAAATTGTTTTTATCCGTTGTGCTGCCGGTATATAAGATACCTGCATTGAGGTCTAAATAGTTATTTTTTAGGGTAGTATTATTAAACACTTCACCGGTGCTGCCGGTAAAACCAAAAGGTGTTAACTGGTCCTCAAATTTGAGATTAGAAACATCAAGTATCATGTTAGTATAAGTACCCTGGAAACCCGCGCCGATTTGCTGGTAACCATCTTCATCGAGCCCTTTGTGAAAGGCAGTAGAAACGCTCAGATAATTAAATTTGAGAGCACTGTTGGCGCTTTGGTCAGTATAGCCCATAAATCCCAGTCCCCATGTATCTGTTTGTGATATATGGTTTCGCATGATAGGAAAATCGACTGAAACCGTAGAGGTCGTAAATGCGCGGTTTATGGTAGGCCATTGATTGCGGTAATTGCCCGAGACACGCATATTACCATCGAACTTGCCGGTCAATGCAGGATTAAGCGTTAATGGTGATGCAAAGAACTGAGAGAAATGCGGGTCTTGTGCATTTACCTTTATTAAAAATAAAAGAAAAATGAATATAAAAAAAAATGTACGCATCAATAATCATTAACTTATTATCAGACAATTATAAAACGTGATCTGTTGCCTTTAATTGTAATTTAGTGCAACTAAGTTTTACAACCAAATGCAAGGTCGCCGGCATCTCCCAGCCCGGGCACTATATAACCTTTTGCGGTTAGCTCTTCATCTATTTCGCCGCACCATATTTTTACTTCGGGATGTTCAAGTTTTACATATTCAATACCCGAAGTACAGGCAATGGCAGTAACTACATGAATTTTTGCCGGCAGGCCATCATTTTTCATGTACTGTATCGATTTTACCAATGAAGCGCCGGTAGCAAGCATCGGGTCGCTTATAATAATGGTTCTTCCGGCAAGGGTGGGGCAGCTCATATACTCAAGGCTGATTTCAAAAGTGCCATCATGCCTGTGCTTGCGGTATGCTGATATAAAAGCATTGTCTGCTTTGTCAAAATAATTAAGCATGCCGTTGTGCATTGGTAATCCGGCCCGTAAAATAGTCGCTAATACGGGTTGTTCTTTTAGTTTTTTACACGTTGCAATTCCTAACGGTGTTTGTACGTCAGCTTCTTCCCAATCCAGTTCCTGGCTTATCTCGTAGGCGCTTACTTCTGCAATTCTTTCCAGGTTGCGCCTGAAACGCATACGGTCGGTTTGAATTTCAGTGCTCCTCAGCTCTCCAATCCAATTGCTGATCAGACTATGTTGTTTGCTTAAATTGATGACCATAGTAATATTGCAGATTTCAAATTGTACATTGCCGCGTGAAAATTACAGCAAATCTGTCATTTGAAAGCTTAATCTCAAATATTTATGTTGTACAGGGTTATAGGAATTATGAGTGGTTCATCACTCGACGGTTTAGATATGGCTTTTGCAGAGTTTGAAGAAAGTCGCGGAAAATGGAGTTTTGAAATAAAAGCAGCAAGTTGCCGGCAATATAACAACGAATGGCTGCAGAAACTTCAAAATGCTGCCGGCCTTTCTGCCTATGAATATTTTTTGCTGCATGCGGCTTATGGAAAATATATAGGCGGGCAGGTAAATAAGTTTATTGAAGAGTATGATCTGTATCACAAAGTGCAACTGATAGCATCGCACGGTCATACCACTTTTCATGCACCGTCGCTGGCAATGACAGCACAACTCGGTGATGGAGCAGCCATTGCAGCAGCTACAGAAATAAATGTTGTAAGCGATCTCAGGGCTATAGATGTGGCTTTTGGCGGACAAGGAGCCCCGATTGTGCCGATAGGTGAAAAACTTTTATTCAACGGGTACACTTTTTATCTCAACCTTGGCGGCATAGCCAATCTCTCTTACAAAAGTCACAATAATTATATCGCTTTTGATGTATGTGCTGCCAACCGCGTTATGAATATGCTGGCTAAAGCGGGGGGAAAAGAATATGACAAAGGCGGCGCTATGGCGGCGGCGGGAAAAGTTTATTTTCCTTTGTTAACCCGGTTAAATGCGCTTACCTATTATTCACTTCCTTATCCAAAATCTTTAGCTAACGAATTTGGAACAGGCCTCGTCTTTCCTGTCGTGCAGGAATTTGACATAACGGATGCAGATAAATTAAGAACATATACAGAACATGTTGTCATGCAAATTGCCGGTTCCATTGAAAAGTTGACAGCAAATGACGACATAAGAAAAACCAGGCTTTTAGTAACAGGTGGAGGCTCTTTTAATACCTTCCTGGTACACCGTCTTGCAGAGGCACTTACCCCGCTGGAAATAGAGCTAATAGTACCTGATGCCACTATTATCAATTTTAAAGAAGCGCTGATAATGGGTTTAATTGGTGTTTTAAGATGGCGTGAAGAATACAATGTGCTTCAAACCGTAACAGGTGCGCGCCGCAGCAGCATAGGCGGAGCAGTCTGGATAGGGCAGGAAGCATAAGAGGTCTTCTTCCTCTTTTAAAGCAGGAGACTTTTTTAATGTTAGCTTTACCGTCGGGTAAACAAGGTTGTATTGTAGTTTATCTGCCCGGCTTTGAGTACCGTAAGGCTTTATTGCAATCACTTCAAAGATACTATAAGAGTCGGGCAAAATACTTCTGTTATAAATAAATATTACATAGAAAAAAGAAGCAATAAAAGTATAAAGTGCACAGGCATGACAATGATGCCATGAAAACCCTTTGCCCGTTAACAAAATAAACGATGCTTGTCTGAATTGCCCGTTTTTCTATTAAATTTATATTTATGCAGCACCAATATCGTTTTTGTATATTTGACATTATGAAAAAAATTCTCCTCCTGCTCGGCGTATTTACTTTCACTTTGGCAAATGGGCAAAAAAAAATGCTTGCTGCTACTCCGCCCATGGGTTGGAATAGCTGGAATAAATTTGGTTGCAACGTTAGTGAACAACTGATAAAGCAAACGGCCGATATAATGGTAAGCAGCGGTATGAAAGATGCAGGCTACGAATACATAATTATAGATGACTGCTGGCAGGTAAGCAGAGATACTGCAGGAAATATTATCGCTGACCCAAAACGTTTTCCATCGGGTATAAAAGCACTCGCAGCTTATGTGCATTCGAAAGGATTAAAATTTGGTTTGTACTCTGATGCCGGAACAGGAACCTGTCAGAACAGGCCTGGCAGCTATAATCACGAAGAGCAGGATGCCAGGCAATATGCGGCGTGGGACGTAGACTACCTCAAATTTGACTGGTGCAACAGCCAGGGACTTGACGCTAAAGTGCAATACACCAAAATGAGCAATGCGCTTAGGAACTCAGGACGCGATATCGTGTTTAGCATGTGCGAATGGGGTACAAGTGATCCCTGGTATTGGGGAGCAAAGGTTGCCCAGCTATGGCGCACTACAGGCGATATTATTAATTGCTATGATTGTAAGGAAAACTGGGGAGGCTCCGGCTGGGTACTGATACTTGACCAGGAAGAAGGGCTGGAAAAATATGCCGGACCGGGACATTGGAATGATCCGGACATGCTTGAAGTTGGTAACGGCAAGCTGACTTTTAAAGAATCAAAAGCGCACTTTAGTTTCTGGTGTTTGCTTGCAGCGCCTTTACTTGCGGGCAACGATCTTGCCAATATGTCGGACACAACCAAAAATATTCTTACTAACCGCGATGCTATTGCTATCGACCAGGATCCGCTTGGCATACAAGGCAGTAAAAAAATAGACCAGGGTCGGTTTGAAGTTTGGACAAAGCCGCTGGCGGGCGGAGATGTTGCAGTAATTTTTTTTAACCGTGGTGAAACACCCGTTGATGCCAATGTAAGCCTTAAATCTCTTGGCATTAATGGGTCATTCAAAGCTAAAGACGTGTGGACAAAAAAAGATATGGGATTACTCACAAATTATAAGGGAACTATCGGCATGCATGAGGCAGTGATGTTGCGACTGGTTAAACAATAGAACGTGAGTAAACAATATTTTATATTATTTATCGCACGAATACTTTAAAAGTTTTTTAGGTCTTTTTTATTAAAAACCAATTTTATTTTCTTTAAAATAATTTTAAAGCGAAGACATTTTTTGGTTCTATGACGATTTGGGTGGCTATAAATTGCGTTTATGTCGTGGGTCTTAAAAATTCAGGTATTGGCTTTAGTCAAAATTCTTTCGAATAAGGTGCATTTAAAAATTATTTCATTATTCTTTAGTAAAAGTTTTTCTTTTGCAGTGTTTTCAGGTTTTAGGTTTGTGGGCAGATCGCATCTGTGGTTATTTTTTGGCTAAAGCCTGTTATCTATTATTCTTTATCCACCTGAAGGTCGTGGCAATTGCACCTTAATTATAGTTACCCATACCATTATAGAAGACATTTTTTCAAAAAATACTGGTAAATTTTTTACCATCCTCCGGAAAAGTTTATTATAAAAACCAACTTGAAATTAATAACAACAATTTTTCAACGATCATTTTTCTTCCTAAACCTTAACAATAATTCATTCTCCTTTTTTCGACATCAGCGAGTATCTTTGCAAACTTAAAATATATGCCAATGCATGTATTTTTTGTGAGAACAGCGAATGAACCTGCAGCATTTAACCGATAAATTTCAAAATAATTCCCGCCTTTTTCAACTCGCGGACAGACTGACTTTTGCCCAACCTCAACGTATCTATTTAAAAAACCTGCATGGAAGCAGCATAGAATTTACTGTTTCGGCTATTTTTAATCATAAGGCCACCGGGGGATTAAATCATCTGATAATTTTAAATGATGCTGAGGAAGCTGCTTATTTTCAAAATACACTTGAAAGCCTCACAGGCGCATTAGACCTTTTTTATTTTCCATCTTCTTTTAAAAACAGGAAGAATTTTAAACTGCTCAACAGCAGCCATGTGATGCTGCGGGCAGAAATGCTGACAAGACTATCAAATGGCGGAAATAAAAAGCTTATTGTAACTCATCCTGAAGCTTTGTTCGAAAAAGTGGTTCTTCCAAAAACACTTTCAGGAAACATTATTCAAATCAAAACAAATGATACTATAAACCTCAATGGGCTGATGGAGTTATTTGTAATGTATGGTTTCGAACGCACCGATTTCGTTTATGAGCCCGGACAATTTGCCTTGCGCGGTGGCATTCTGGATATTTATTCTTTTGGTAATGAGAAACCTTATCGTGTAGAACTTTTTGGAAACGATGTTGATAGCATAAGAATTTTTGACCCTGAAACACAGTTGAGTGAGAGAAAACTGATGCAGGTAAGCATTATCCCTAATGTAGATACGCAATTTGATAGCGGAGAAAAAGTATCACTGCTTGAATTTTTACCTGAAAATACCATGGTTTGGGTACAGGATTGGCAGTTTGCAAAAGAAAGAATTTTAACCCAGGAAGAAGACCTTGATTTTTTTCTTGACCTGCAAAAAGAAAATGCAGGCAAAAATCAACAGTTTGAAGAAGATGATGAGACTAAAGTTCTTAAAAACGTAAGCCTTGATGACTTTGTAAAAGCTGATGTTATAGAACAACAATTGGCAACAAGGCACATTATTGAATTTGACAGGCATCCTTCTTTCCCCCTCTCCCCGGGAGAGGGTCGGGGTGAGGTCATTGAGTTCAATACAAAAGAACAGCCCTCATTCAACCGTCAATTCGATCTCCTGATTAAGGACCTTAAGCAATGGGAAAAGAAAGGTTTTGAACTGTTCATTTTTGCAGAAAACCCGAAGCAGCTCGAAAGACTTCATAGCATTTTCGAAGACCTGAAAGCTGAAATAACCTTTACGCCGCTTGCTAATGACATTCATCGTGGTTTTATAGATGAGGATTTGAAAGTGGTTTGTTACACAGATCACCAGGTATTTCAGCGTTACCACAAATACAAGGTTAAGCAGGTGTACAATAAAAATAAAGCGCTCACGCTACGCACCCTTCGCGAGCTACAGCCGGGCGATTATGTTACACATATAGACCATGGCGTTGGCACTTACAGCGGATTGCAAAAAATTGAAGTAAATGGCCGTTTACAGGAAGCCGTCAGAATTATTTATAAAGACAATGATATTTTATATGTAAACATCAATTCGCTTCATAAAATAAGCAAATACACGGGCAAGGAAGGAAGTGTGCCTAAAGTAAACAAGATTGGCAGCGATGCCTGGCAAAAGCTGAAGGAAAAAACAAAGACAAAGGTTAAGGAAATTGCATTTGACCTGATACAATTATATGCTGAAAGAAAAGCGCAGCAAGGCTTTGCTTTCAGTCCTGATAATTACATGCAGACTGAGCTCGAAGCATCTTTTATATATGAAGACACTCCCGACCAAAGCAAAGCAACAGCAGATGTAAAAAAAGACATGGAAAGCCCTGCGCCAATGGACAGGTTGGTATGCGGTGATGTAGGCTTTGGCAAAACAGAAGTTGCCATACGGGCAGCATTCAAAGCTGTGGTAGATGGAAAACAGGCTGCGGTTCTTGTTCCGACAACCATTCTTGCTTTTCAACATTATAAAACTTTCCAGGATCGTTTAAAAGATTTTCCTGTAACGGTAGATTTTGTAAACCGATTTAAATCTTCGAAAGAGAAAAAAGAAACTTTGCAAAAGTTGCAGGAAGGAAAAGTGGATATTATCATCGGCACGCATTCAATACTGGGAAAGGAAGTGAAGTTTAAAGATCTGGGAATAATGGTTATTGATGAGGAACAAAAGTTTGGCGTAGGTGCTAAAGAAAAACTGAAAACCTTAAAAACTAATGTTGATTGTTTGACATTAACAGCCACACCCATTCCCCGTACGCTTCAGTTTAGCCTTATGGGAGCAAGAGATTTAAGTATCATTAATACACCGCCACCAAATCGTCAGCCAATACAGACGGAAGTGCACTTATTCAATGAAGACTTTATCCGCGATGCTATTTATTATGAAACCGAAAGAGGAGGACAGGTTTTCTTCATTCACAACAGAGTTCAAGGGCTTCATGAAATGGCTGGTTTGATACAAGGCTTATGTCCTGATCTAAGCATTGGCTACGCACACGGTCAGTTGGAGGGCCATGAACTGGAAGAGCGCATTTTAGATTTTATCGACAAAAAATACGATGTTTTGGTTTGTACCAATATTGTTGAAAGTGGTGTTGACATTCCAAACGTAAATACAATAATGGTCAACAATGCTCATCATTTCGGATTGAGTGATCTGCACCAGTTGCGCGGAAGAGTTGGCCGCAGCAACAAAAAAGCATTTTGTTATTTGCTTGCTCCTTCGCTAAGCACTTTACCCAACGACAGCCGCAAACGTTTGCAAACATTGGAGCAACACAGCGAGCTAGGGAGCGGCTTTCAGATAGCAATGCGTGACCTTGACATTCGTGGTGCAGGAAATATGCTGGGCGGCGAACAAACTGGTTTTATGGCAGAGATTGGTTTCGAAATGTACCAGAAAATTTTAAATGAGGCCATTCACGAATTGAAACGAAGCAAATTCAAAGATCTTTTCAAAGAAGAGATTCAAAAACAGGATGAATTTGTTTCAGATTGTACCATCGATACCGACCTTGAAATTTTAATACCTGACAATTATGTTGACAACATAACGGAACGTTTGTCTCTCTATACACGATTAGACAATTGTGACTCAGACAAAGAACTTGATGATTTCAAAGCAGAACTGCTTGACAGGTTTGGCCCGATTCCCCAGCCTGTTGAAGATTTGTTTACAACTGTTCGTTGTCGGAAAATTGGTGTAGAGCTGGGTTTTGAAAAAATGACTCTGAAAGATGATATGCTTCGCTGCTACTTCATCAACCGGCCCGATTCTCCTTATTTCGAATCCGACATTTTTAAACACATTCTGGGTTATTTGCAAACCGGAACAAACAAAGCAAAGTTAAAACAGGCAGGTAAATTGTTTTTATTAGTTGTCGAGGGTATAAAAACAATGGAAGACATGCATCGTTTTTTAAAACGAATGCATAAAGAAGTTACTAAATCCGAAGAGGCTGTAGTGGCGTAGTTTATTCTGTGGTAAGATTTTTTCGAACCGGCAGTTGAAGTTTTGTTGCGTTGACCCTACAACGGTAAGTAATTCAATTTGCAAAACAAAACCGCCGCGCTGTACAAACGTTAACAGGCCATCATCATTTACTTCAGCTTCATTAAAGTAAATTGCCTTCTCTTAGTTCCCCTTGCTATTTGCCGGTTAATTCAGTTAATATGAAAAAATTCTTACTGCTCCTGCTTGTTGTTTCGTTTCTGTTAATACACTGCAGTCAAAAGAAGAGCAGGGTTGTGGCTACACAAAGGGATACAACTATTACAAAGGCAAATGCTTTCTCTGAATTGTTTTTAGATAGTACCCGCCTTGAACAATTTGTAACGGAACATAAAATGGAAGACAGCGCAGCCAACCTGCTTCGTAATTTTTATAATAGCCGAAACTACCAGTTTGCATGGTTTACAAAAGATGGATTAGCAGAGCAGGGACGTGCTTTCTGGAACCTGTACAATAATTATATAAATTTTTCTAAAGATAGTTCTTTAATTGATAAGCGATTGCATCAGCAAATGGAATTATTGTTGAATGAGGACTCTGTTATCAATCCGGCTACTGACGCTATCACTGAGACGGAACTGCAGTTAACAGAGCACTTTTTTAAATATGCACAATATGCGTATGCAGGCAAAGTAAACCCCGAACAACTGCAATGGCATATCCCAAGAAAAAAAGTAGACGTTTCTGTCTTACTTGATTCACTTGTTGCAGGCAAAGGAAAAGATATCGATAATTGGGAGCCGGTTAATCAGCAATACAAATTATTAAAGAAAGAACTTACCAGGTATTACCAAATTCAGAAATCGGGTGCATGGGGCGACATTATTTTAGGTAAAAATGGCAAATACAAACAAACGCAGATAAAAATAAGGTTACTCGCAACGGGAGATTATGCAGAGCATGACAGTTCCAAACGGTCTAACCTGGCTTTTAAAAGCGCTGTACAACAGGCACAAAAACGATTTGGCCTTAAAGAGGATGGCGTTGTAAATACTGCTTTAGTAAAAGAATTAAATGTACCAATTGAAGACAGAATTGAACAACTGCTTATAAACATGGAACGTATGCGTTGGTTGCCAAAAAACCCTGCAGGAAACAGGCTTGTAGCAAATATACCTGAGTTTAAACTTCATGTATTTGAAGATTCAAAAAAGATTTTTGATATGGATATTGTTGTAGGCAAAGCAGCCAACAGTACTGTTGTATTTAATGACATGTTGAAATACGTCGTTTTTAGTCCTTATTGGAACATACCACGAAGCATTGTTAAAAACGAAATCTTACCAGGAATGGAAAAAAATGCAAATTATCTTGCTGAAAGGAACATGGAACAAACCGGTTACAGCAATGGTTTGCCTGTTATAAGGCAAAAACCGGGCGGTGCAAATGCATTAGGCAAAGTAAAATTTATATTCCCAAACAGCTACAATATTTATTTTCACGATACGCCCTCAAGATCATTGTTCAATAGCGAAAAGAGAGCTTTTAGCCATGGTTGCATACGACTGTCCGAACCTGAAAAAATGGCTGAATATTTATTGAGAAATCAACCTGAATGGACACCTGATAAAATTAATGAAGCAATGAATGCTTCGAAAGAAAAATGGGTAACACTTAAAGAACCGGTACCTGTATTTATTACCTATTTTACCACCTGGGTAGACAGTGAGGGTTTACTCAACTTCAGGGACGACATTTATGGACACGACAAAAAAATGTCAGACTATTTGTTTGAGCATAATAAATAGAGGCTCTGATTTCTATAAATCATCTCTTCAAAAATATTTATTATGCAAAGAATGTAACTCCTATTAAGGCACGTATGTTGGTCAGGGAGATTTCAGAATGTTTCCTTGTATTACTTCTTCTTTTCCTGAAGATGTTCCTGTAAGAAAACTATGAAATCTATTAAAAAAAATTTGTGTAATATTTTTTTATTGCTAAAATATTAGCTTAATAAAATACTGACACTGAATGAAAAATTTCCACGCACATTTTCTCCGGATAAAGTATGGTTAAACCCCTCAATTTTAATAACAGTTCCGTCGTCTGTGTAAATATTCGTGATTGCTTTTGCTGAGTAAATAAGCCATCCGCGATGTGCGCCATTTTTTATCCATTGCAGCATCTTGTGCTTGTTGCAAGACAAAAAGCGGAAGAACTCTTAATCTGTCATACTTTCCTGCGAAGGCAATTGCAGTGATATATAAGCGCTCCACGGCATCCTTAAAAACAATTTGGCCAGGGATAAGTTTTTTAACTGGTACGTAAAATGCAATGTGAAAAGCCCTGAAAATAAGATTTCCCCTGAAAAACCGATAAAGACGTAGTTTTTATCTTCATAAATTATGAAATATAGAAAGTATTTGTTTTCTTTAAAGGTAAAAATATTTTTTTATGGAAAATGATACTTACCTCAATGCCGGCCTTCAGCCTGGTTATATACCTGTAAGTGATGAAAAGACATTAGCTATATTGTCTCACATCTTAACATTAGCAGCAGGAATACTTGCCCCTTTAATAATTTATCTTTTGAAAAAAGACGAGTCCAAATTTGTAACATTTCATGCAAGAGAGTCACTAAATTTTCAAATTACTGTTATGATAATTGTTATTGGTCTCTTAATTACCATTGTGGGAATTTTGATAGCATGGATAGTTGGTATTGCAGCACTTGTATTCGTTATAATTGCAACAATTAAAGCAAGTGAAGGAAAACTGTACAGATATCCTTTTAGTATAAGACTTATTAAGGGCACCTCTAAAAACTGATTTAACAATAAATTATTTTTTGTCATTATTTATAATTAGTTGATGTTTAGTATATTACACTATTATGAAGCGATTTAAACGACACAGAGACTATGGATTTTTCGAT
>JAABUT010001242.1_pt1 | contig 30507 bp, 31 predicted proteins | sample 5559281 | NCBI WGS metagenome assembly JAABUT01 (sample SAMN10711880, study PRJNA513359) | rock metagenome | isolation source: Antarctica rocks | place: Antarctica: Victoria Land, Ricker Hills nord | collected 2016-01-04
CGAAGGGGCGAGGATGTGGGTGTCCCTACCTGCGCTGCTGGCTCACCACTTCTGGAGGCATTCTGATGACGATCGCTCCCGATCCCACCATCCCTGACCCGTACAGCCCGGCACCCGACCCCGACAGCCTCCCGACAGACCCCGACCCAGACCACGCAAAGCCGGCGATCGTGCCCTCACACGGCGACCCCGACACAGGTCCAGTCGCCGATCCGGGTCAAGTACCCGAACGCGAACCGCTACCGGGCAACTAGCCCAGCAGGCCCCGTACCCGTCCACGGCGGCTGGTATTCGTCGGCCCGATCGTGCCGGACGAGTGGCTACCTGAGGGTGCGCTCGCAGCGGTGTGGAGCCTCGGGGCTAGTCCGCAGGTCTGTCCGGCGTGAACACAGGGAGTGCCCGTGTTTCGACGACCTCGGTGGCGATGTCGCGAAGCTTCCGGTTGGCCTGCTGCGAGCAGCGGATGAGCGCCGCGAACGCCTGATCAGAGGTGACGTGATACTTCGCCATGACGACGCCCTCGGCCTGACCGATGAGGGTGCGGCTGTCGATCGCACGGCCGGACGCGTCATCGCGTCGGAGTCGACGAACGGCGATGGCAGCGTGCGCGCCGAGGATCCGCGCGATGGCGACGTCCTCGTCGTCGAACGCGTGAATGCGGTGCGAGTAGATGAGCAGCGAGCCGACTGGCTTCTGGTTGCCGTTCGTGAGCCACACGCTGATCACGCTGCGGATCCCGAGTTCGGCCACCCCTGGGCACCACCGCGGCCAACGCTGGTCGGTGGTGGTGTTGTCGATGCGGAAGTGGTCGCCGCCGGCCATCGCCGACAGACACGGACCCTCGTGCAGCTCGAGCTGCAACAGATCGGCCTTCTTGACGGCCTCGTCGCTAAACGCCGCGGTCTCGATCCGCTTGCCCCCGTGAACCAGCATCACACCTGCCGCGTTGCAGTCGATCACGGTCACGGCCGTGGTCACGATGTGCTGCACCATGTGGTCAGCGTCAACATCGCCGTGCAGGTCGACCAGCAAGCTGGCGAACTCGCTCACAGAAACACCCCTACCAGCACGCCGGACACTGATGGCCATCCTGGACCGGAGATCCCTCAGGGCGCAGCCTGAGACTAGTCGACACTGACGATGCTGGCATCGATTTCCCCGGCGCAGGGGTTAATCGCGACCAGAAAGGGGTATCCACGCGACACAGGGCTTCGCGAGCTAGCGCGTTCGAGCTTTGAGGTCCACCCGGTTGACCCAAACAGCCGGGTGGGCCGCTGCCCTCAGCGCAGCTCTGGGCCAAAATGTATGTGGCCGCGCCTTCGATGAAGACCACCCCAAGGCCGTTCGCGTCGTGCCGACAGCTGGCACCCCTCGTGCCCGACAAAGGGCGCGGACAACCAGCGTCGTCGAGCCAGGGGCTACAAAGTGAGTGTCGCGTGGGCGGGCGGCAATGCGACGTGTGCTCGGCGGATGTCCGGACCAGCCGCTGGTAAGTGCCAGGCAATCCACGCAGCGCATTACAGCGACCGCCCACGTCGCCGCCGCCCCGGAGCCTGCCCCTGCGCCCGCGCCGCTGCCCGCCCCGCGCCGGGCGCAAGCCATCGCGGACTGCACGGACATGCACACCGTCTATCCACACGGCGTCGGCCTTCCCGGCACGCGAGATCACATGAGGTGCGGCTTCGACCCGGTATCGGACTTCGTCAGAAGCACATCTCTGTATGAAGCCAACCGCGGCAGTGACCGCGCACCCCGTCAAAGCTGCTCCTCGATCAGTGTGTCGGCCACCGTCTGTGCGTCAGTTCTCGACCGTCCGACGACCCCTTCTGGAAGAATTCCAGCATGCCCAAGGCACGGCAATGTCATCCAAAATGGGCGTTCCTAGGTGCGAGAAAAGTAACCAGATTCGTTCGGGACGTTGCACTTCGTGAGTACTTCGCTCGGCTGTCACTAATCGCGGGTAGGCGCGTATGGTCGATGAATCGACAATTTCGGGGATCCGGCGGGCGTCATCGACTTAGCCGACTTCCACAGCAGAATTCTTCGTGCAGAAGGCGTCCTGATGGAGCAACACTCCTGCGAAGCCGCCGATGCGCTGGTCATGTTGATCGACTGTGCATACCGGACGCGAGTCGGCATCGGTGAGGTGGCGGCGGCCGTGATCCTCACCTCTCGACTCCCGCTCGATCTGTGACCCGGGCTGCCCGCCCCGCTGGCAGCGGCCAAAGGTGCTGGCTTGTGCTGTTCCGGGCAGCCACTCGTGGAGGAAGCTAGGTCGCACGACGTACGGGCGGCCAAGAGCTAGACGAGAGCATCGATAGCGCCCCGCACTCCAGGCCGACGTGGGTTGGGTCGCCTTCCACGGCCAGCCTAAGAGCCTCTCGGTTGGCGTGACACGCGGCCATGACCCGGGCCGCTCAATTCTCTGTCGAAGTTGAGGTCTCGCGGAGGGCAGCCGACCTTGACACCCAGGCCGAGGCGCGTCGCCACCGACCTGTCGACGTGGCCGCGCCCACGTCAGTCAGCTGCGCGCCGGCAGCCACTGCACACGCGTCTGGGCTGGATCGCCACATAGCACGCGCGGCCCCACCAGGTGCGAGCAAGACATGAGGGCGCTCGCTCCACAGCCCGGCGCCGCGCGTCGTCACCCTGACTGGGCCAGACAGGTTTGCGAGGACGCGTCAACGCGCCGAGACAGCATCTGTGATAAGACAGTTACGCCGAGTCAGATTAGGTAGTGACTAATCATTACGGAACGCTTGGCGGGCGGAGCCGATATTACAAGCAGCGGCGAGGGAGACACGCGCTCCGCTGAATTCGCGCCGATGTTCTCGGTGATCACCGCATTCTGTAAGGCGAGCGTTTCGACACTAGCGGTGGACGGTGCGGCGTTGACGATCGTGGGTACCACCGGTGGGCGGTTGTTCGTGTACTCCACCGACCCTCTGTCGCTCGATCTCGACGAACTGGAGTTCAGCTTCGGTGAAGGCCCGTGCGTCGATGCCGTCGCCGCCCGGGCACCGGTGTTCGCGGACGCGCTTGCCACCGCGGCAGCACAGGAGCGATGGCCTGGGTTCGCGTCTGCGGCGACCGCGCTAGGGGCTGGCGCCCAGTACGCATTCCCACTGGTCAACTCCGGCGTCTCCTTTGCCGTGCTCGCGACTTATCGCCGCGAACCCGGCCCGCTGCGTCCTGCCCAGATCAAAGCGACCGAGGCACTGATCGCGTCCTTCGAAACGCCCGTCTTCCGTGAGCTGGTCGGACACCTGTCCGGCGTCGGGGCAGTTCCACCCGGTGTGCGGGACCGTGCCGAGGTTCATCAGGCAACCGGCATGGTGTCGGTGCAACTAGGCCTCGCCGTTGAAGATGCCCTCGCTCGCTTACGTGCTCACGCCTTCGCCAACGACATAACGCTGGTGAGGTTGGCGCACGATGTGGTCGACCGAAAACGCCGTTTCCGTCGCGACGAGTGAGCGCGTGAAGGTCTGGCGAGCTGTTCGCCGCTGCCCGTGACGCCAAGGAGCCCGATCTCGTCACGATCTTGCACTGGTCGCCGGCCTTCTGGGTGTCAGTTACCGAGGCGCCGACGAAGCCAGCTGGCGGCAGAGCTGCGTTCGCGTCCTAGGAGCGCCTGCCGGTCCGCCGGGGCTCACTGAGCATCCCCACCACTACGCCCGTGGTCATCCCGATGTCGGGACACGTCGCGGAGAAGCAGGACCAGAGCGCTGGCACCGATGATCAGCGCTGGGCCACCGACCACGACGTAAACGATTTGGTTACGAGTGGCGGGTCCGCCTGCCAGTACCGGCCAGATGTTAACGACGGCGACCAGAACCGATAGGCCGCAGGCGACCGCGGTCAGCAGCAAACTGACGTTGGATCGCTTCATTCCTGGCGCGCTCCTCCAACCTCGTCTGCGGCTCTGCACTCGGGGCGGTGGCAGGAGGTCTCCACCGGTAGCGAACCCTAGGCCGGCGCCCGGTCGCTGCGTGGATCAATCCACGCGCGGCCCCGCCCAGCCCTGCACGACCCTTCCCGCGCTACCTCGGAGGCGTGTTGACCTTGCCGGGCACCGGGGAACGGCCCTGGACTGGCAGCGGGCGTCAGAAGGCAGCGGTTGGCGTGGCGTTGAAGACATCATCGGCTTCGGCAATTTGCCAGGTGCGGACATCTCTGCCGGCATGGTCGGCGTCTTTCTCATGGAACCGCACGCCTAAGCCGTGCGCGCAGCCTTGACCGCCGATCTGTGACTCGGCGCCGTCCTTCGCGATCGCGAAGTTGGCGTCACCGATGAACTGCTCGAGACCTGATGGCGGCGATCCGTCGACGGAGACGACACGGTAGGACTGACCGGAGACGACGGGATCGGTGGCGGACAAACTCATGAGAGCTCCAGTGCGCTCGAGGCGGGGCGGATCCGATGCAGATAGAAAGCACCCTGGGTAAAGACCCTGTCAAGGCCCCCGTCCCCGCATCTCGCGTTTGATGCCCCTCGTTCGCCTCCAGCCGGGGGTGGAGCTCACCGTCTTAGCGATGGGTTCCGCAGTCCGTCGTCGGTATCGGTATCGGTCTCGCGCATCGCTCGCGAAGGGGCGAGGATGTGGGTGTCCCTACCTGCGCTGCTGGCTCACCACTTCTGGAGGCATTCTGATGACGATCGCTCCCGATCCCACCATCCCTGACCCGTACAGCCCGGCACCCGACCCCGACAGTCTTCCGATTGACCCTGACCCTGACCACGCAAAGCCGGCGATCGTGCCCTCACACGGCGACCCCGACACAGGTCCCGTCGCCGATCCGGGTCAAGTACCCGAACGCGAACCGTTTCCGGGCGAGTAGTGCCCAGTCCGGCCGCCAGCGGCTCCCTCGGTACGCCGGCTCCGTCTGTCGAAATCTCGGCGTCCGGCTCCTAGACCAGCTAGCCAGCGACCTTGCGTGAAACCGGGCTGGTCGGGTACTTAGACAGTCAAGGCGCGCCGAGGGGTCAGACGCGGTGTGCCCTAGGTCCACCCGGTTGACGCACACGACCGGGTGGGCCGCGCCGAGGTGCGTCCCAGGCGCGGCAAGCTGCCCGACGAACTCGCGTCGGACGTCCCGGTTGAGCGTCGGGAGCCTGCACTGAACGGCACCTCGCGGCCTGATCCGCCCCAGCGAGCTAGTGCCCGCCCGGGGGGACAGCGCTTAGACTCGCGCCCCATGGAGCATGGGGAGCAAGAGGCACAGGCGCTGCGCAAGCTACTCGTAAGTCCCGACAACACGGTGCCCCCGCGTGAGGTCGTCGAGGCCGTTGAAACCCTCCTGGGCGGCCGGGCCGCCCGCTGCGCCCTCAGCGAGCTCGAGGACGTCGTGGTTCATCGGACGGAACGAACTAACTGGATGATCACCGTCGCCACGGACACAGACGTCATCCGCGTGACAGCGGGCGGCCCCAAATCGGATCGGCAGAGTCCGACCAGTCCGCGACCGGACGAGCTGGGCGCAACCTGCATCCCGCTCACCGAAATCACGGGCCTGACGGCGTCACGAGTGACGGACAGCGACGGCGTAGCCAACGATCTGGTCTGGATCATCCTGTTTCGCAGTCACGAGCCGATGCCGGTGCCAGGGCTTTCCGGGGTGGCTCAGGTCGGCGAGTTCGTGCGGCACCTTCGGTCGGTCTGGCCGACGAGGGTCGGGTAATGATTCGGGTCCGACGACCTGATCAGGACTCTGATGATAAGAAGTCCCACCCCGGCGCCCGCGCGGGATAGACACCTCTGGGCGCTACGTGTCGCGCTTCTGCAGTAACGACGCAGCGACCGTGAAGACTTCCGCGGGGTCGCGGCCGGCCAAGGTGAGGAGCATCTCGAACGCCCCAGCAGCGTCGCAGCGGTACTGCTCCATCAAGACACCCATCGCGCGGCCGACGACAACGTCGCGATCCGCGGAAGCCGTGGGTTCATTGTCGGTGTCTCCTATACGCCGAATATACCGTATATACCTTATCTTGACATCTCGGCCGGTCGCGCGGAATGGGCACGTCTCTGACGCACCCTCGTGTTGTACTTCTCCACCATCGCCAACGTGAACGCCAGCTCGCGCACCAGCGCCCGGACACCCGCCGGTGACAGCGACGCCAGCGCAGCGTCGACCTCCGCATCGAAGGTGCCCGACTCCGCATCTGTGTCATCGGCGGCAACGTACGCAGCCGCCGCGGTATGCACCCGCGTCACGCCGTTCACCGCAACCGCCGTAGTGCCGGCCGGCGACCGTTAGCCAGTCCGCGACCCGGCGCGCTGCTCGCTGACGACGAGTGCGATGCACCAGCCGGGCATGGTCGAACCCGTCGAGCCATCCCTGGGCGTGAGCTTGCGGTACACCCGTAACCGGGTACCCAGCCGCGCGAAGCAGTCGCGCCAGGACTTCCATCAGGTCGGCTGCCTCACTCAGACGCAAGGTCATCTTCGTCGACTCGCCCTCGCTGTCGCTCACGTTGACGTCGATCTCGGCGTCGCGTCCGAAGTCCTTGTAGAGGTACGCGGCCAGGAAGGCCGGCATGAACGGCGGATAGTCGCCCTCGGTCCGGTCCTCGTCCTCGATTTTGATGCGTCCACCGTGGGCGTACGGGATGAACAGCTCGTCAGACATGCAGGCGATGGCCAGGTACGTCATGTGCTCACGGCTGGGGTCATCGCTGTCCTGGTGATGGCACCACGGCTCACACGCGGGGACATCAGGGCTGAGCCGTGGGAGCTCCATCGGCCGGTCGGGATCGGTGATGATCGTCATCGCTCCGCCACCTCGGCCCACTCGATGAGCTTCGCGGCGAACTCGAGCGCCTCGGCCGGCGTGAGGTGGAAGCCGACGAGGTTGTGATGTGACACGGCCACCGTCGTCGGCCCGCCCTCGACCTTCCACAGGTACACGTCGACGAAGTCCGGGACGAACCCCGACTTGCCGCCGTCGAAGTCACCGTCGATCAGCGGCTCCGTCGAGAGCGTGACCCGGTCATCGTGCTCGGTCCAGCACTCAAGGTCGCCACCGGGCATATGCCCCTGACCCGTCGTGCGCGCCCAGCACCACGGCTGACAGTTGTCGGGGTGGATACGAGCGTCGTCGATCATGTGCGTGGTCATCGTCCAGCCACCTCGTTGCTCACTCGGACGAGCCTCGGCATGCGGGCCTGCCTCGTCCGGATCCGGCACCCCACGCAAGCGTCAGCATCCTCAGGGACGACCGCACGGTCGCAGACAGCGCATCGCGCGGTCAGGTAACTCTCGATGACCTCAGCGCCCTCGAGGAGTGCCGCGGCCAGCTTCCGCCCAACCTCCGGGTCGATCGATGCCGGCATCGAGTCGAAGACCGTCAAGGACATGCCCGGTGCCCAGTGAATGGTCTCGCCGTTGAAATCGCCAACCGCCTGACTCACCGTCAGACTTACGGTGAGCGGGGCCGTCTCGGACGCCATCGTTGGTCGATCGCACGCGAGCCAGCGGTGATGGACGCCGATGTCCTGCTCGTTAGGGCCGCCGACGACCGAGTAGTGGCTGGTGCACCACCACGGGCACGGAGCCTCGGTCGTCGTGGTGCTGGTGTTAGTCGTGCTGGTCATCGTGGTGCCCTTCGGTCGGGCTCACGACGTTTCCGCGTTAGTGGCACGTGGCTGGCACGGAGGCCCCTTGCGATGTCTGCTTAGGGCCTCTGACCTGCGGTGATGCTGGTGGGCGATACTGGGATCGAACCAGTGACCTCTTCCGTGTCAGGGAAGCGCGCTACCGCTGCGCCAATCGCCCGAGGTGCGGACGGGATTCGAACCCGTGTGCGCGGCTTTGCAGGCCGCTGCCTCGCCTCTCGGCCACCGCACCGCAAAAGCCGAGTCGACAAGACTCGCTCCGAGCGGACGACGGGATTCGAACCCGCGACCCTCACCTTGGCAAGGTGATGCGCTACCACTGCGCCACGTCCGCGCGCCCCGCGAAGTCTCCCTCGCGGTGCCCGTGAACATTATCGGAGTACGGCTCAGACTCAAACTCGGGACCGATCCTGCGCGCGCCGCGCCGATACCCACCGACGCCCGAGCGACCGTCCGGCATCAACCAGAATGTCCCTCATGGCTTCGACTCCTTCCCCGCCCGCTCCTGCCGCGACCGAGGTGCCCGTCACCACCGATGTGACCGTCTGGGCGAACGGTGGTCTCGTCGACCCGGCTCAACCGATCGTCTCCGCCCTCGACCACGGGCTTGTCGTCGGCGACGGCGTCTTCGAAGCCTGCAAGATCGTCGCCGGGAAAGCCTTCGCTCTGCGCCGGCACCTTCGCCGGCTTGCCCGCTCAGCAGACGGACTCGGGCTGCCGCAGCCGGACGAGAGCCGAATCCGACCCGCTGTTGACGCCGTCCTGGCTGCCAGCCCGCTGACGTTCGGCAAGCTCCGCATCACCTGGACGGACGGCGTCGGCCCGCTCGGGTCCGGCCGCAGCGATGGCAACGAGCCGACCCTGGTCGTGGCCTCCGAACCGGCCACTCCGGCAGCGAGCGAGTCGATCATCCACACCGTGCCTTGGACCCGCAACGAGCACGGAGCCCTCGCCGGTCTGAAGACGACCTCCTACGCCGACAACGTCATCGCACTGGCACGAGCGCACCAACACGGCGCCAGTGAGGCGATCTTCGCCAACACGGCCGGCAACATCTGCGAGGGGACCGGCTCGAACATCGTGCTCGTCCTCGACGGCCGACTCGTGACGCCGCCACTGTCGTCGGGCTGCCTGGCCGGCATCACTCGTCAACTGCTTCTCGAATGGACCGACGTCGACGAGAGGGAGATCAGCCTCGACGAGGCGCTGACGGCCACGGAGGTCTTCGTCACGTCGTCGATGCGCGATGTCCAGCCGGTGGCGCGCTGGGACGATCTGGAGCTGCCGGGTGCAGCCGGACCGTTCGCCGCGCAACTGACCCGACTTTGGGCATTCCGCGCCATCGAAAGCATGGATCCGTGATCCGGCCCGAGCACGCGGATGCGGCATCGCCCGTGGCCACAGTTCGACAAACGGAATATAAATCTTGTTTAGGAGTGTATCCCACGAAAGTGCGCATTCCTGGAACGGTATGCGAGTCGACCCCAGACGTAGACCACGGCGGTGCGACACCGGAAAGGCGATGCTCGAAACAACGACCCCTGGTCGGCCTCAACCCCGTGGCCAGGGATGCCCGTATTGTGCAGTGTCATTCCTCGAGCAAGGAGCAGGCGGCGTAACTCGCTCGGGACCGGCCGGCACGGCACACGCACAACGTAGGCGCGCCGCACCTGGGATACTCAGAGCTGGAAGTCGTCCTCGGCAGTCGCGGTGGGGCGGCCCGCAAGCAGTGACTCGAGCATCCCGTCGAAATCGACCTCACTGGTTTCGGCACCGACCGGCACCAGTCGCAGCGTTGCATTGATGAACTGTTCGACGCCGGCCGCAGAGAGTTCGACCAATGCCTGCCCGTCAGGAGACATCAGCAGCATCGCAATGACGGGCGTGTGATCGTCGCCCATCGTCGGCCAGGCGTGGACATCGCCCTCGCCGACCGGCTCGACGCGTGCGGTGGCAATGAGCTCCCGCGCGAAAGTCCAGGTCACACCCGGGTCGCTCGGACGCTGCGGTGCGATGAACGTGGTGTTCACTGCGAACGCGTCCTCGCTCGAGTAGTGCATCAGCGCGATCAACGCGTGCCGCTCGCCGAGCGAGTCGACCACGTGAGCATCGATCTGCATGGTGACTGTGTCGTCGGTGTTCATGACATCCTCCTGAGATCCTGGCGAGGAACGCACCTTCGCGCTCATCTATCCAGAGCCGGCTACTCGTCGCCTATGACGCGAGTTTCCAAAAGTTTTTTCTGCACTTGGTTCGCCACGCTCGTGATTACGGATTGGCGTGGGACGAACACGCACTGCTACGACTCATGGTAGCCACAGATGGAACCGATCGGATCGCCTCCTAGCCATCTTGTTGACCATCGGTAACCCAACGACTACTCGACGCACTCGACGACCGCTAGGAGCCACATGTTGATCGCGACCGCAGACGTCATCGTCACGAGCCCGGGCCGCAACTTCGTCACAGTTCGGCTGGCGACCTCCGACGGATTGGTCGGCTGGGGGGACGCCACCCTGAACGGCCGTGAACTCGCCGTCGCGAGCTACCTCCGCGACCATGTCGCCCCGATGCTCATCGGCCGTGACGCGCATCGCATCGAGGACACCTGGCAGTACCTCTACCGGGGTGCCTACTGGCGCCGCGGCCCAGTCACCATGGCGGCGATCGCTGCCATCGACATGGCCCTGTGGGACATCAAGGCGAAAGCCGCCGACATGCCGCTCTACCAGCTGCTCGGCGGAGCGAGCCGCAGCGGACTCGTCGCCTACGCGCACGCCAGTGGCGCCGACACCGACGGATTGTTCGACTCGATCCGTCAACACCTCGACCTCGGCTTCCGCGCCATCCGCATTCAGACCGGCGTGCCCGGACTCGCGCAGGTCTACGGAGTGTCGAAGACCGCGCAGGTCGGCAAGCGCTATGACTACGAGCCCGCGCAGCGTTCGACGGTTCCAGGGGTGGAGGAATGGGACACCTCGGCTTATCTGCGACATCTGCCGAGTGTGTTCGAGGCGGTCCGCTCCGAATTCGGGCCTGAATTGCCCTTGCTGCACGACGGTCACCACCGCATGACGCCCATTCAGGCCGCAAGGTTGGGTAAGTCCCTCGAGCCTTATGACCTGTTCTGGCTGGAGGACTGCACACCAGCGGAGAATCAGGAATCGCTCCGCCTCGTCCGCCAGCACACGACAACTCCGCTGGCGATCGGTGAGGTCTTCAACAGCGTGTGGGACTACCGGACCCTGATTTCTGAACAGCTGATCGACTACGTCCGGTCGTCGGTCACCCACACGGGCGGGATCACCCCGATGCGCAAGTTGATGGACTTCGCCGACCAGTTCCAGATCAAATCCGGAATGCACGGTCCGACCGACGTCTCCCCCATCGGGATGGCGGCCGCGCTGCACCTCGGGCTTGCGATCCACAACTTCGGGATCCAGGAGTACATGCAGCACTCGCCGACGACTCTCGACGTGTTCCGGACGAGCTACACGTTCACCGACGGATACCTGCACCCCGGCGACACACCCGGGCTCGGTGTGGAACTCGACCTCGACGCCGCCGCCGGCTACCCGTACGAACCGGCCCATCTTCCGGTGAACCGATTGCGCGACGGCACCCTCCACGACTGGTGAGCGCCGCAGCGATCCGATTCGACCGGCGGTCGGAGATCCGGCCCGTCCGGACGGATACGCTATGGTTTCCCACCGCGGCGTCGTGCACTCGGACGCCGCGTCGGGGCGATTGGCGCAGTGGTAGCGCGCTTCGTTCACACCGAAGAGGTCGCAGGTTCGAACCCTGCATCGCCCACCGATCCACCGACAAGCTGATGAACGGCCAGGCGAAGGCACCGGCCAGTTTACCGAGTCGTGTCCGAACCTGCCCCTTCGAGGTCGGCCGACCGCTGGTCGGCTAGCGCTTGTCCTTGCGTCGCTGCAGGAACTGATCCGAGCCCGGGGTCCAGTTGAGAATGCTGGCCCGCTCGAGGAACTCGTCGCTGGTCATCTCCGAACGCGCAAACCGCTCGGCCAGGATCCGCCTCGCCCCGTCGTCCGGTGCTGTCACGGCCGCAAGGGACGAGCGGGCAGCCCGTTCGTTATATGCGCGGTACAGCACGGTGCCGAGGAGCAGGAGAAGCGCCACGACGATCGCAGCACCGAGGAACGGCCACACCGACGGCACGTCCCCGAAGCCGTGGTCACCTCGAAAGCCGAAGGGCGGAGGTGGTCCCATCTCTGATCCTTCCGGTCAAGAGGTCCCTGGTCGAGCAGTACGAACACTGCAAGTAAAAGCCTCAGGCGCAACCCAACGGATCGTTAAGGCTCCGTCAAGCCCCGAGACCACCGCGCCACGCCGTCCCTGCGCCATCGGGCAGGATCGCGGAGGCATTGCCCGGCCCGCCACAGCCGGCCGCGATCCCGGAATAGGGCCGGCCGCAGGTGGGCCGCGCACGCTCCAGCACTCCGGAATGGTGACCGACGGGCGAACATCTCGGAACCGGACAGCCCGGCCGACGCAGCACCCAGGCTGCCCACCGACCTGACGACGCGATCGAGGTCATCGACGAGGTCGCGTCCGGGCCGGCACTGCTCGGTCGGCTGCAACGTGTCGCCGGCAATCGCGCGGTGGCCGAGTTAACCCGGCGGATGTGACAGCAGGGGTGACGATGTGGTTGCGTCGAGCACTCCTACCGGACTATCAGTGCAGGAGAACCCCGCGTGACGACACCCCGCCATCAGCAGTCGACGCTCTCGAAGCGTGACCGCCCGGCCGTGGGAGTCGCCGTATGCGCCCTCGTCATGGCCGTCGCTCTCGCCGTCGTCACGACCGGGCGCAGCGATGCGACCGACGCCACGAACGCCGCCAGCAGCAGAATCGACGACACCCTGACCGCGATCCAGGCCGCTCAACGGGGGACCGACCGCGCGGACCGCGGCACCGAGCGAAGCGCACTGCCGCCGACATCGGCGAGCGCAGGTGCGGCAACCAAACCAGCGACACCGACGCGGGCGGCCGCCCCCGCCCCGGCCAGGCCAAGCACCAGGCCGGCGGCGCCGGTCAAGGTCGCCGCGAGGAAGCCGACGCCGGTGCCTGCGGTCATCGGATACCGCTACGCCACCACCGCCCTAAACCTCCGCGCCACGGCGTCGGCGAGCGCACTCATCCGCCAGGTTGTTCCCCGCGGCACTCGGATCGCCATCACCGGCACCCTCAACAAGACGTGGGCGCAGGCCGTGGTCGACGGCCAGTCGGCCTGGGTCACCGAGACGTACCTCGCGACCAGCCGTCCGACGGCGGTGAAGGCGAGCCCGCCGTCAGCGGCTGTCGTCACCATCCCGACCGGCTTCTCGACCGCGGCATGCGCCACCGGTTCGTCGATGGAGTCGGGCTCACCGCGAACGCCGTCCACGTCCACCGTGCCGCCTGTGCAGCCTTCCCGTCGGTTCGCCGCTTCGGCGGGATCGGGCCGACCGGCGAACACGCTGCCGGTCGCGCCGTCGACATCATGGTGAGCGGCGCCAGCCTCGGCGACGCGATCTCGGCCTGGGCGCGTAAGAACGCCGGCGCACTCCACATCAGCGAGGTCATTTGGTCCCAGCACATCTGGACCGTCCAGCGCAGCAGCGAGGGCTGGCGACCGATGTCGGACCGCGGCTCCGCGACCGCCAACCACTACGACCACGTGCACGTGACCCTCTACTGAACGTGCGGACGTCCGTCGATGCGGCGGACCTTCTAGCGGCCGGCCGGATTCAGCTCGACCGACGCCAGCAACACCAGGGCGCACGTCCAGGCGAGAGGTGCGACCGCGGCCGGTGATCCGTCCGGGTTCACTCTCTCGGGCAGCGATCCGAGCCCGGTCCGGTGCGCGCTCAGCCAGGTGAGCAGCTGAGTCGCCTTGGCCTGCTCGCCGGTTGCGGCGAACGCCAGCGCGAAGAGGGCGGTCTCCGGCGTCCAGGACACGCCGTCGCGATACCAGTTCTCGCCCGGCCGCACGCCACCGTTGGAGTTGCCGGTCGCTGCGAATGCGCGTTCGAGCAGTCCGGTGTCGCGCGGCACCACGCCAGAGACGGTTGTCACCGAACGTTCGAGGAAAGGCGCCATCGTGAACGTGACCGCCGCGTCGATGTCACCGCCCCGGGTGCGATGCCAGCCGTCCGTACCGAACGTTCGATCCACGCCGGCCCGCAGCGTGATCGCCGCGGCCGCCCATCGGTGCGCATCGGCCGCCCGTCCGGCCACCGTCGCCAACCGGACAGCCGCCTGCAGGCCGGCGAGATCAGGCGCGACCGTGCCCAGCGTCACGCTGCGCTCGCGTCGTTCCCAGTAGTCCGGCGACGCCGGCGGCAATCCGCGGTTGCCGAGTAGAGCGACGATCGCGTCAGCCGACGCCGTGACCATCGGCCAGAGCGGTTCCAGCTCCGACATGGCCGCCGCGCGGCCGGCCGGATCCGACTGCCCGCTGTCGATGTAACGGCCGGTGGCCCACAAAACCCAGCCGGCGCCGTCGAGTTGCACGCCCCGGCCGTCGGGTGCTCGACTGCTTCCGTCGGTCAGATACCTCGCCTGCCAGCGCCCGTCAGTAGGTGTGAGCGACGCGAGGTAGGTGAGCACCCGGCCGGCGTCGGCACGATGCCCGGTCGCTGCGTACGCGGCCGCCACGAACGAGGCGTCCCGAGGCCACACGTACCGCCAGGCAGGAGTCGACCCGGCGATCACCGCTCCGTTCGGGCCCGTCAGTGAGCGCAGATCGAGCAGCGCCTGCTGGTTCATCGGAAGCAGGCTCGCCGGACCCGGAGTCGTCCCCTCGGCGAGCCAGTCACGGTCCGCGGCCGCGTCGGCGGCAGCTCCGATCGCCGACCGGTCGGCGGTCAGCACACGGGTGCCCGGAACGAACGTCTCACCGCTGCGCGGTGGGACGACGGTCGGACCACCGGCGTCTCGTCCCATCGCCAGACCGTCGGCAAACAATCCGGCCGGACCGGGTGCCGGGCCGGCGACCGGGACGCAGGCCGCCGCGAGCAGCACCAACCCGGCGAGGCCGACCCGCAGGGTCCGGCCACCGGTGGTCACGGCGTGCCGTCGGCCGCTATACGCGCGTCGTCGGGCTCGGTCCGGTCGCCGTCATCGGTCGCGTCCCCGTCGCCGTCGTCTGGATCGGCCGCTACCGCGACGTCACTACGGTCAGGCCGGCGACGCGGCGGCCACACCTGCGCGACGGCCGAGTTCAGCGCAGCGCCGATGAGGACGGCTATCGCGATGACGTACAGCCAGATCAGCACGACGATCGGCGCCGCGAGCGGACCGTAGATCGACGTCGACTGACCGCCGATCGAGGCACTGAGGAAGATCCGAAGAACGATGCTGCCGCCGAACCAGATGCCGAACACGATCAGCGCGCCCGGGATCCCGTACCGCCACGGCAGCCGGTCCGGCGGGGCCCAGTGATACAGGCTTGTCATCAGCAGCATCGACAGCGCGACGACGATCGGCCAGTAGAGATCTGCCAGTCCGGCGATCGACGACGGAAGCATGTCGTGCACGAGATCGGGTCCGGCCAACAGCAGCGGCAACACCGTGACCGCGACGAACAGCCCGATCGTGTAGACGCTGAACGAGATGGCGCGGGTCTTGACGATCCCGCGCTGACCACGCATGCCGTACATGATCGTGACGGTGTCGATGAAGACGTTCAGCGCTCGCGAACCCGACCACAGCGCGAGCACGAAACCGATCGAGATGACGTCGGCGCGACCCCGGTCCAGCACGGCGTTCAACATCGGTACCACTACCGCGTTGACCGTGTCCTGCGTCAACGCACGGCCGGCGAAATGGATCAGTCCGGTCTTCACGCTGTCGACGGACTGGTTGCCGAGAATGCCGACGACGTATCCGATCGACCCCGCGAGGCCGAACACCAACGGCGGCAGCGAGAGCACGCCGAAGAACGCCGCCTCGGCTGCCAGCCCTGTCACCCGGTACTGCATGCAGGCGCGCACGGTGGCGATGATGACCAGGTAAACGCGGTTCCGCCGCCAGCCTGACTCCGGCTCGGTGTCGACCGGCGGCAGCGGGTCGGCGGCCGGATCGGTCAGCTCCGGCTCGAGGGGTTGAGATCGCCACGCCGGCTGCGCGACCTGCCGGAGCCGCCCGCGCCGGCAATCGGCGATCCGGGCGTTCTCGGGCCGCAGCGGCATGGTGGCAGCCGGGTGTCCGGTAACGGACTCGACCGGCTCCTGCCCCATGGCGACCAAGGGTAATGCGAGCCGGATCGCCGACGCCGATCCGCGCTCAGGGCGCGTGTACGGGGCGACCTCGACCGGGACGGTCGGCTAGGCTCCGAACCAGTCGCGACTGGCGCAGCAGGTGGAGTCCACCACTGGGGAGCGACTGATGTTCTGCTCACACCGTGAGGACGACCACTGCACCGCGCGCCTGGGTGTCAACGTCGAGCAACACCGACGCCGCACGTGTCCACACGCTCTGGGAGAACACCATGTCCGACACCGTCCAAGCCCCTTCGCTCGTCGACGCCGCCAGCGCGGCCTACCGCAACGCCCTAGCCGTGATCGAGGCCGTCGAGCCGCGCATCGCCGCCGCGAGTCGCGCCGAACTCTCCGACCAGCGCGCCACGCTCAAGCTCATCGCCAGCGAGAACTACGCCTCCCCCGCCGTCCTGCTCACCATGAGCTCGTTCCTCTCCGACAAGTACGCCGAAGGCACCATCGGCCATCGCTTCTACGCGGGCTGCCAGAACGTCGATACGGTCGAGTCGATCGCCGCCGAACACGCCCGGGAACTCTTCGGTGCGCAGCACGCCTACGTCCAGCCGCACTCGGGCATCGACGCGAACCTCGTTGCCTACTGGGCGATCCTGGCCCACCGGGTCGAATCCCCTTCGCTGGCGCAAGCCGGCGTCCGCAACGTCAACGACCTCACCGACGACGATTGGGAGACGCTGCGCCGATCGCTGGGCAACCAGCGGATGCTCGGCATGTCGCTCGACGCGGGGGGCCACCTCACGCACGGTTTCCGGCCCAACATCTCCGGCAAGATGTTCGCGCAGCGCAGCTACGGCAGTGACCCCGAGACCGAACTCGTCGACTATGACGCGATCGCGACGATGGCGCGTGAATTCCGCCCGCTCATCCTGACCGCGGGCTACTCGGCCTATCCGCGCCGCATCAACTTCGCCAAGATGCGCGAGATCGCCGACGAGGTCGGCGCGACACTCTTCGTCGACATGGCGCACTTCGCCGGCCTCGTCGCCGGCAAGGTCTTCACCGGCGACGAGGACCCGATCCCGTTCGCGCACGTCGTCGCCACCACCACCCACAAGTCGCTCCGCGGCCCACGCGGCGGCATGGTCCTCTGCGTCGACGAGTACGCAGACGCCGTCGACAAGGGGTGCCCGATGGTCCTCGGCGGCCCGCTCTCGCACGTGATGGCCGCCAAGGCGGTAGCGCTGGCCGAGGCCCGTCAGCCCGACTTCGCCGTCTATGCGCAGGCTGTCGCGGACAACGCCAAGGTGCTGGCCGAGGGCTTCACGAAGCGCGGCGCACGCCTCGTCACCGGCGGCACCGACAACCACCTCGTCCTCCTCGACGTCTCCGCCTACGGCCTCACCGGTAGGCAGGCCGAGTCGGCGCTGCTTGACGCGGGCATCGTGACCAACCGCAACTCCACGCCGCACGACCCGAACGGCGCCTGGTACACCTCCGGCATCCGTCTGGGCACGCCTGCGCTGACCACCCGGGGCTTCGGCCCCGACGACTTCGACAAGGTGGCCGAGCTGACGATCCAGACGCTGTCGGGTACGTCACCCTTGACGGCGAAGAGCGGTCAGCAGTCGAAGGCCGGGTACTCGATCGCCGACGGCGTGGCCGCCCGGGTCCGCGCGCAGGCCGACGAACTGCTGGGCGCACACCCGCTCTACCCCGGGCTCGACATCAGCTGAGCGCCACGTCCGTTGCTCGGCCGCATCGTGAGACATGCGTCCGAGCGGTGAGACGCTGGCGTCTTCGTGGCGATGCTTGCGGCAAAATCAGTTGGATGCGTGCCCAGCTGACGCTCGTCTCGCGTCTGGATGTCGACCTCGGTCGCCATGCCAGCATGCGCTGTCGCGCTTTCTGATCGACTCCCCCGGCACGACCGGTGCTGTCCTCCGACGCAGACCGGTGCGAGAACAACGACCTCCCTGGGACTCCAGATGACTGAGCCGAGCACATCCACGCCCCCGACCACGAGTGGCACCCCAGCCGCGAAACGCGGTGGGGCACCCGGTCGTGTCAAGGGTCAGGGTCAGTGGGCCCTGGGTCATCGCGAGCCGCTCAACGCCAACGAGCAGTTCAAGAAGGACGACGACGCCCTCAACGTCCGCGCGCGGATCGAGAACATCTACTCGGTCAGTGGGTTCGACTCGATCGACCCGAACGACCTTCGCGGACGGATGCGCTGGTGGGGCCTCTACACGCAGCGCAAGCCCGGCATCGACGGCGGGAAGACCGCGGTCCTCGATCCGGCCGAGCTCGACGACCGGCACTTCATGCTCCGCGTGCGCATCGACGGCGGACAGCTCACCGTCGAACAGGTCCGCGCCATCGCCGACGTCTCCACGGCCTACGCCCGTGACACCGCCGACCTGACCGACCGGCAGAACATCCAGCTGCACTGGATCAACATCGAGGACATGCCGGCCATCTGGTCGCGTCTGGAAGGTGTCGGCCTGTCGACGACCGAGGCGTGCGGCGACTGTCCGCGGGTCGTGCTCGGCTCCCCCGTCGCGGGTATCGCCGTGGACGAGATCATCGACCCGACGCCGGCGATCGACGAGATCGTCAGCCGTTACATCGGCAGCCCCGAGTTCTCCAACCTGCCGCGCAAGTTCAAGACCGCCCTCACGGGGCACCCTTCGCACGACGTTGCGCACGAGGTCAACGACCTGTCCTTCGTCGGCGTCGTACACCCCGAGCACGGGCCCGGCTTCGACGTCCAGGTCGGTGGCGGTCTGTCGACGAACCCGATGCTCGCCCAGCGGCTCGGAACCTGGGTACCGATCGACGACGTCGCGAACGTCTGGTGGGCCGTCGTGTCCGTCTTCCGCGACTACGGCTACCGGCGGCTGCGGACGAAGGCGCGCATCAAGTTCCTCGTCAACGACTGGGGTGCCGCCAAGTTCCGCGAGGTGATGGAGACCGAATACCTCAAGCGACCGCTGATCGACGGTCCTGCCCCGGCGACCCCCGCAGTGCCTGGCGACCACGTCGGCATCCATGCGCAGAAGGACGGCCTCAACTACATCGGCTTCGCGCCGACCACCGGACGCATCTCGGGCACGAAGCTCGCCGCGATCGCCGACGCCGCCGAGGCGGCCGGGAGCAACCGGCTCCGCACCACCCCGCACCAGAAGCTGCTGATCCTCGACGTGCCGGACGAGAAGATCGAACCGCTCGTCGCCACCATGAACGACCTCGGGCTCCAGGCTCGTCCCTCCGCGTGGCGGCGGAACACGATGGCGTGCACCGGCCTCGAGTACTGCAAGCTAGCGATCGTCGAGACGAAGAGCCGCGCCGCCGCCGTCGTCGACGAACTCGAGCGGCGTATTCCCGACCTCGACACGCCGATCACCCTCAACATCAACGGCTGTCCCAACTCCTGCGCACGCATTCAGGTGGCCGATATCGGGCTCAAGGGTCAGCTTGTCCTCGACGACAACGGCAACCAGGTCGAGGGATTCCAGGTTCACCTGGGCGGCGGTCTCGCACTCGACGCCGGTTTCGGGCGAAAAGTCCGAGGCCTGAAGGTCACTGCGGACCAGGTCACCGATTACGTCGAGAAAATCACTCGTCACTACCTGGAAGAACGCGAGGACGGCGAGCGTTTCGCAACGTGGAGCCTACGAGCCGACGAGGAGGTCCTGACGCCGTGAGTGCGCTGCCTGTAAGTGCTTTCCCCGACACGTCCACCCCGCCGGGTGGCTCGTTGTCGATCACCCCGCTGCGACCGCGCGGCGCGCGTCCGCTGCCACCGTCGCAACGACGCCCGCTCCCAGCCGGACGCCTCGATGGCGCCGGTCCGGAGGCGCTCGCCGCGGAAGCACGTCAGGCCAACCGCGACCTCGAGAGCCGACCGGCCGCCGAGGTGCTCCGCTGGGCGATCGACGCGTTCGGGGGCCGCTTCTGCGTGACCAGTTCGATGCAGGACATGGTGCTCGCCCACCTCGCCGCCACGGTCGCGCCCGGAGTCGACGTCGTCTTCCTCGACACCGGGTATCACTTCGCCGAGACCATCGGCACCCGCGACGCCGTCGAGGCCACCATGGACATCCGGCTGATCAACGTCCGACCCAACCAGACGGTCGCCGAGCAGGACGCCACCCTCGGCCCACGCCTGCACGACCGCAATCCCGATCTCTGCTGCCAACTACGCAAGGTCGCACCGCTGGCTCGGACGCTGGCGAACTACGACGCCTACGCGACCGGCGTACGCCGCGTCGATTCCCCTGTCCGCGCGCTCACTCCGGTCGTGCAGTGGGATGCGAAGAAGCAGGCCGTCAAGATCTCGCCGCTCGTCAACTGGACCGACGCCGACGTGGACGCCTACATCGAGAAGAACAACGTCCTGGTCAATCCGCTGCTCGATGACGGTTATCCGTCCGTCGGCTGCTCGCCCTGCACCACGCGCGTGACCGAGGGCGACGACGTCCGCAGTGGTCGCTGGGCCGGTCGCGCGAAGTCGGAGTGCGGCCTGCACGTCTGATCCACCGACCCGGTCGGGCGCGCACCGGAGGCCGGATGTCAGACTGTTGGCCTTTGACCGACCGCGAGAGGACACCCTGATGACACCTATAGAAGTCTGGCCAGGTGTGCCCTATCCTCTCGGCGCTACGTACGACGGCGCCGGGACGAACTTCACCCTGTACTCAGAAGGCGCCGAGAAGGTCGAACTCTGCCTCCTCGACGACGACGGCACCGAGACCAGAGTCGAACTCACCGAGCGCGAGTCGTTCGTCCACCATTGCTACCTCCCGCATATCGCTCCCGGGCAGCGCTACGGCTTTCGCGTCCACGGGCCCTATGACCCGGCCAACGGCCACCGGTTCAACCCGTCCAAGTTCCTGCTCGACCCGTACGCCAAGGCGATTGACGGCGAGATCGACTGGGACCAGTCCCTGTTCTCCTACGACTTCGGCGCACCCGACGTTCGCAACGACGCCGACTCGCTCGGTCACACGATGACGTCGGTGGTCGTCAGCCCGTTCTTCGACTGGCAGGACGACCGACCGCCCCGGCACCCCTACAACGAGTCGGTCATCTACGAGGCGCACGTGCGTGGCCTCACGAAGTTGCACCCCGACGTTCCCGAGGCCGACCGTGGAACCTACGCCGGCGTCTACCACCCGGCGATCATCGACATGCTCACGTCGATGGGCGTGACCGCGATCGAACTCATGCCCGTTCACCAGTTCGTGCAGGACTCCACCCTGGTGGAGAAGGGCCTGCGGAACTACTGGGGTTACAACACGATCGGGTTCTTCGCGCCCCACAACGAATACTCGAACCCGAACGCGCCCCGCGGCACGCAGGTCCAGGAATTCAAGGCGATGGTGCGGGCGATGCACCGGGCCGGCATCGAGGTCATCCTCGACGTCGTCTACAACCACACCGCCGAGGGGAACCACCTCGGGCCGACCATCGGCTTCCGTGGCATCGACAACGACACCTACTATCGGCTCACCGACGACAAGAACTTCTACTTCGACACCACCGGTACTGGCAACTCGTTGAAGATGAGCAGCCCGGCAGTCCTTCAGATGATCATGGACTCGCTGCGCTACTGGGTCACCGAGTGCCACGTCGACGGCTTCCGCTTCGACCTCGCCGCCACCCTGGCGCGCCAGTTCCACGAAGTCGACCGGCTGTCCGCGTTCTTCGACCTCGTCCACCAGGACCCGATCGTGTCGCAGGTGAAACTCATCGCGGAGCCGTGGGACGTCGGTGAGGGCGGCTACCAGGTGGGCAACTTCCCCCCGTTGTGGACGGAGTGGAACGGTAAGTACCGCGACACCGTGCGCGACTTCTGGCGTGGTGAGCCCTCGACGCTGGCCGACTTCGCCGAACGGCTCACCGGGTCGGCCGACCTCTACCAGGCCGACGGTCGCAAGCCCTACGCTTCGATCAACTTCGTCATCGCCCACGACGGCTTCACGCTGCGCGATCTCGTGTCCTACAACGACAAACACAACGACGCGAACGGCGAAGGCAACAACGACGGCGAGAGCCACAACCGCTCCTGGAACTGCGGCGTCGAGGGCCCGACCACGGACAAGGCCGTGCTCGCGCTGCGCGCCCGGCAGCAGCGCAACTTCCTGGCCACCCTGGTGTTGAGCCAGGGCGTCCCGATGATCAACCACGGTGATCCGATCGGGCACACGCAGGAGGGCAACAACAACGCCTACTGCCAGGACAACGAGATCTCCTGGATCGACTGGACCCAGGCGGACATGAAGCTGCTCGAGTTCACGCAGAAGCTGATGGCCCTGCGGCGCGACCATCCGGTGTTCCGTCGGCGCCGGTTCTTCAACGGACGCGGGACGGGCGAGGACATGGCCGACATCGTCTGGCTGCGACCCGACGCGACTCCGATGGACGGCGCCGACTGGAGCAACGGCTACGCCAAGGCGCTGATGGTTTTCCTCAACGGCGAAGCGGTCAACGAACCCGATATCCGCGGAAAGAAGATCGTCGACGACAGCTTCCTGCTGATGTTCAACGCCGACAGTTCTGACATCGACTTCACCCTTCCGCCCACCGAGCCGGGTACCAGGTGGGAGGCGGCGCTCGACACCGACGGGACGACCTCGCGGGCGAAGAACAAGCTCACCGAGGGTGCAACGCTGTCGGTCACCTCGCGTTCGCTGGTGGTGTTGCGTCAACCGAAACTGCCCGAGACCGCCGAGGTGGGCTCAGATCGACGAGGAGCGGCGGCGCTTCTTCGCGGCCAGCGCCGCTGACGGACGGCCGTTCGTGCCGGGTGGGACGTTCACTTCCACCCGGCTCGAACCGGCGGATCGCTTCAGCGGCTGAGGCTTCTTCGCTTTCCCGGGCTTGGTCGCACGGCCGGCGGACCTGGCTGACCGTCCGGGTACCTCGAGGTGCGGCGCGGACAGCCGAAGCTTCTCCGAGGTTGGATCGAAGTCGGGCCGGGGCCACCCGAGATCGAGGCCTTCGAGGTGTTCGAGCAGCAATTGGCTGACCGCGAGGTTGCGGTACCACTTGTGATCGCTCGGAATGACGAACCAGGGTGCGACATCGCTGCTGCACTTGGCCAGCGCATCGTCGTAAGCGGCAGCGTACTCACCCCAGAATCCCCGCTCGTCGACGTCGGCCGGGTTGTACTTCCAGTACTTGGTCGGGTCGTCGAGCCTTGCCAGCAGCCGTTCCCGCTGCACGTCGGGCGACACGTGCAGGAAGCACTTGATGATCGTGACGCCGTCCTCGGCGAGGTCGGCTTCGAAGTTGTTGATCGACTCGTAGCGGCTGTACCAGGTCGAGCGGGGTGCGAGCTCGTGCACGCGGACGATCAGGACGTCCTCGTAGTGCGACCGGTCGAACACCCCGACGATCCCCGGACCCGGCAGCACCCGGCGGACGCGCCAGAGGAAGTCGTGGGCGCGTTCCTCGAGGGTCGGCGCCTTGAACGACGTGATCGCCAGACCTTGCGGGCTCACCATCGAGGTGACGTGAGCGATCGTGCCGCCTTTGCCCGCGGTGTCCATCCCCTGCAGCACAAGGAGAATCCGGCGGTGGTCGCCGGTGCGGCCGGCCGCGAAGAGACGCTCCTGGAGATCGGCCAGCTTCGGCGCGGACGCGGCCATCACCTTCAGGGCCGCCTTCTTGCCGCCCTTGAAACCGGGCGTCGCACCGGCGGGCATCGACGTCGGCTTCGCGTTACCGGCAGGCAGTCGCAGTGTTGACGTGAACGACGCGCCCATCAGCTCGCACCTCCGGTTTCGATCGCGTCGCTGGTCGCGTCGCGTGACCGCCACCGTACTGCGCCGGGTGCTCGCGTGGTGTGATGCTCCGATGCATCAGCTGCTCCCGCGACCGCACGCGGACGACAACGAACCGGTCGATCTTCCCGGCTTGTATGCCGTTCCGGCTCCATCGCCGGGACGGCGGGTGTTCCTGCGCACGAACTTCATCGCCACGATCGACGGTGCCGCCCAAGGCCCCGACGGCCGTTCCGGAAGCCTCAACAACGCGACCGACCGTGCTCTGTTCGCCTTGCAGCGTGCACTGACCGACGTGATCCTGGTCGGCGCGGGCACCGTCCGCGACGAGGGCTACGGGCCGGCCGAGGTATCGCCCGACCACCTTGCGGCGAGGCGCGCCGGCGGGCACGACGAACGGCCGCCGCCGATCGCGGTCGTGAGTGCGAGCCTGAACCTGAGCGAGAAGATCCTGGCCGATCCGCGCACGATCGTGGTGACGGTGGGCCGTGCGCCCGCCGACCGCCGTGCCGACCTGTCGGGCCGGGTCGACGTCGCGGTCTGCGGCGACGACACCCTCGACCTGGAGGCAGTCATCGACGCCCTCGCCGACCGCGGCCATCGATCGGTCCTCTGCGAAGGGGGCCCGACACTGGTCGGCGGCCTCGCGGCAGCCGGCCTGATCGACGAGTTGTGTCTGACCACGGCACCTTTCCTGCTCGGTGGGGCGTTCGCGCGGATGCTGACGACGGGCGCGCTCGACCCGATGCCGCAGTGGCGGCCGACATCGCTGGTCCTCGACGACGACGGGTATCTGTTCGGACGCTGGACCCGGCACGTCGGCGCCGGCTGACTCCGAAGCCGACATCAGTAGGTTCGGGAGATGACGAACATCAGTGACCGCGGAATCGACCTCGGCTCCGTCCGCACACGCCTCGGGCGCGTCGGCGCCTGGCTCGGTTCCCTCGGCGGCCTACCCGCCTCCCGTGAGCGCGACATCGCCCAGCAGCTCGAGGGTCTCGGGTATACCTCGCTGTGGATCACCGAAAGCAGGGAGATCCTCGCCCACAGCGGCCTCGTCCTCGCGGCGACCGAGCGCATGACGATCGCCAGCGGGATCGCGAACGTCTGGGCACGTAAGCCGGAGACGCTGGCCTCGGGGGCCGACACGCTCGCCGACGCCTACGACGGCCGCTTCGTCCTCGGCATCGGCATCGGGCACGCGACGATGGTGGACCGCTACGACAAGCCGCTGGCCACGATGCGCGACTACCTCGACCGGATGCTCGCCTGGGTCGACGAGCATCCCGCCCCGTCGACGCCCGTTCCGTGGTTGATCGCCGCACTTCGTCCGAAGATGCTCGAACTCGCCGCCAGCAAGGCGCAAGGCAGTCACCCGTATTTCGTCCCTGTGGAACACACCGTGAAGGCGCGGGCCGCTCTCGGGCCCGACGCGGTGCTCGCCCCCGAACTTGCGGTCGTCCTCGACAGCAACCCGACGACGGCCCGGGCGACCGCGCGTCGCTACATGGAGCTCTATCTCGGGCTGGCCAACTACACGAACAACCTGCGCACGCTGGGCTACACCGGCGACGACCTGGCCGACGGCGGGAGCGATCGGCTCGTCGACGCGGTGATCGCGTGGGGCGACGTCGACGCGATCAAGCGCCGCGTGGACAAGCACCTGGCCGCCGGCGCGGACCACGTCTGCGTGCAGCCACTGGACTTCAGCGACCCCACGGACGGACGCTTCTCCCCGCTGGAGCATCTGACCGAACTGGCACCGGCATTACTCGGCTGACCTCCCGGGTGGTGCACAATGTGACCGATGAAGCTGCCGGTGATGCCGCCCGTCCCGCCGATGCTGGCGAAATCCGTCCCGACCATCCCGTCGGGTGCCTCCTACGAACCCAAGTGGGACGGCTTCCGGAGCATCATCTTCCGCGACGGTGACGACGTCGAGTTCGGCAGCCGCAACGAGAAGCCGATGACGCGCTACTTCCCCGAACTGGTCGAGGCGGTCAAGACCGAACTCCCCGAGCGTTGCGTGATCGACGGCGAGATCGTCATCGCCACCGACGCAGGTCTCGACTTCGACGCCCTGCAGCAGCGCATCCACCCCGCGGTCTCCCGGGTGACGATGCTGAGCACCAAGACACCGGCGTCGTTCATCGCCTTCGACCTGCTCGCGCTCGGCGACGAGGACTACACCGGGCGCCCGTTCGCCGAACGCCGGACGGCCCTCGAGACGGCCCTCGCAGGAGTGGCCGCCCCGATCCATCTCACCCCGGCGACGGCCGACCTGGACCTCGCCCAGCGGTGGTTCGTCGAATTCGAGGGCGCCGGTCTCGACGGGGTGGTCGCCAAACCGCTGGACGGGACGTATCAGCCGGACAAGCGGGTCATGTTCAAGATCAAGCACGAACGCACCGCCGACTGCGTCGTCGCCGGCTATCGCGTCCACAAGAGCGGCCCGGACGCGATCGGCTCGCTGATGCTCGGCTTGTACAACGAGGCGGGCTCGCTCGTGTCGGTCGGTGTCATCGGAGCCTTCGGGATGGCCCGTCGCAAGGAGCTGTTCACCGAGCTCCAGCCGCTGGTCTCCGATTTCGACGGTCACCCGTGGAACTGGGCCGCGCACGAGGCCGGCGAACGAACGCCCCGTAAGGGCGAGGGCTCACGCTGGAACGCCGGCAAGGACCTGTCCTTCATCCCGCTTCGGCCTGAGCGGGTCGTCGAGGTGCGCTACGAGCACATGGAAGGCGAGCGCTTCCGGCACACCGCCCAGTTCAACCGCTGGCGGCCGGACCGTACCCCGCAATCCTGTACCTACGAACAGCTGGAGCAGCCGATCACGTTCAGCCTCGACGACATCGTCTCGGGCCTCGGGTCCGGCCGCTGACCGCACATCGACAGAGCCGGGAATTCGTTCCTGGCACGGTCGGGTTGCACCCACGGGCGGCGTCCCGCGCCGACCGCCATCGAGAGAGGCGAGTCATGACCGGATCCATCGGGACCACGACCGGAAGACGCGAGGTCGGACCGGCCGGCGCATCACCTCGGGGGATCGAGCTCAACGGTATCGACGTCATCGACGAGAGTGAGCGCCACGGCCGCGCCCGGAGCCTGTTCTGGCCATGGTTCGCGTCGAACATCTCGGTTCTCGGAGTGAGCTACGGAGCGTTCGTCCTCGGCTTCGGCATCTCGTTCTGGCAGGCCGTCGTGGCGGGTGTTGTCGGTGTCGTCATCTCGTTCGCCCTGTGTGGCGTCATCGCCCTGGCCGGCCGACGCGGCTCGGCTCCGACGATGGTGTTGTCGCGCGCCGCGTTCGGGGTCCGCGGGAACCGCTTCCCGGCCGGGTTGTCGTGGCTGCTGACCGTCGGCTGGGAGACGGTGCTCGTCGTCCTCGCCACGCTCGCGACATCGACCGTGTTCGAACGGCTCGGCTGGGGCGGCGGGACCGGCACCAAGGTGGTCGCGCTGGTCCTGGTCGCCGCCGTGACCGTCGGCGCCGGCGTCGCCGGATTCACCGTGGTGATGCGGATCCAGACGGTCATCACTGTCGTCGCGGGGATCTTGACGGTCGTCTACATGCTGCTCGTCGCCGACCACATCCACTGGCACACCGTCGCGGCGGTGCCCTGGGGATCGCCTCAACACCTGGTCGGCGCACTCGTCTTCGTCATGACCGGCTTCGGCCTCGGCTGGGTGAACGCAGCAGCGGACTACTCGCGCTACCTACCGAGAGCGACGCCAGGCAAGGGGATCTTCGGCTGGACGACGTTCGGCGCGGCCGTCGGCCCGGTGATCCTGCTCGTATTCGGGCTTCTGCTGGCGGGCTCGTCCTCGGCGTTGTCCGACGCGATCGGACTCGACCCGATCGGTGCGCTGACCACGATCCTGCCGACCTGGTTCCTCGTCCCGTTCGCCATCGTCGCGGTGCTCGGACTGATCGGCGGCGCCGTCCTCGACATCTACTCCTCCGGGCTGGCGTTGCTCACCGCCGGAGTGCGGGTCCCGCGGTACGTCGCAGCCGGCATCGACGGTGTGATCATGATCGCCGCGTCCATCTACATCGTCTTCTTCACCGACAACTTCATCGGCCAGTTCCAGGGCTTCCTGATCACCCTCGGAGTGCCGGTGGCGGCTTGGTGCGGAGTGATGCTCGCGGACGTCGCACTGCGTCGGCGTGCCTACGCCGAACCGGATCTTTTCGACCGGCTCGGCCGTTACGGCGACGTACGGGCCATCCCGCTGGTGCTCGTCGCGGCCGGCACGGTCATCGGCTGGGGGCTGGTGACGAACTCGTCCGCCACCTGGCTCACCTGGCAGGGCTATCTCCTCGGCCCGCTCGGACTCGGCGGCAAGTCGGGTCCCTGGGCGGCGGCCGGTGTGGGAGTACTGGTGGCCCTGGTCGTCGGATTCGCCGGCACACTACTGACGACGTCGAGGCTGGTGCGCAGACAGGAGCTGACCCCGGCGACGGAGGCCCTCCCCGCGCACGGGATCTGACCGAACGCTGCTCGGCGAAAGGGGTGCCGGGACCGTGTGCGGTACGTTCGTCGACCACCGCAGTCCGGGTTTCCGGCTGCCCAGTGCACCCGGAGGAGCTCCATGTACGACGTCGTGATTCTGATCGAGCGTGAGATGGACGCGTCCGACGCCGCCGAGGTCGTCGGTCTGCGCGACCAGAATGCCGAGCCCACCAGCTACTGGGTGGTCCTGCCGGTCGACGACGCGGCCGCTCGGGTCGAGGCATCGCTGGGCACGATCGCCGCGAACGAGCCCTTCGGCGCCGCACCGATCCTGCTGCCCGACCTCGACCTCGACGCCGTGCGCAAGGAGATCATCGAGTCGAGCCGGACGGCGCTCGAGCACAGCCTCCAGCGGCTACGCGCCGCCGGTGGGCAGGCTGATGGTGAGGTCACCAACACCGACCCGGTCGACGCCCTCGCGAAGTCGGTGGTCCAGCATCAGGCCGCCGAGGTGATCGTCTTGACCAGACCGCACCTGGTGTCGGAGTTTTTCCACGTCGATTGGACGTCGAAGGCACGACGTCGACTGGGCGTGCCGTTGCTGCACCTGGTCGAGATCGGCATCGACGACGACGACAGCGACGATGTGCCGGCGACCGCGACCAAGCCGGGCGCTCCGGCGAACCCGGCCCAGCCGACGGACCCGGGTCAGCCCGCTACCTGAGGGCCGGTTTCGCCAACGTCGGCTGGCGAATCTCGATGTGTCCGTCGACGACGCTCATGCGAACAGAAGTACCTGACTTCGCGTACATCCGCGCGTTTAGAGCCACGCCGTCGACGTAGAGCGTGCAGATCGTCCCGTCCGCCAAGATCTCGAGATGATGACCGACGCCGGCTTCGAGGTGAAGCGGCCGTTCGAGCCCCTTGTTGTCGTAGCGGAACCACGGGTAGTTCGGGCGCCGGTCGAAGCTGAGGCGCGCGTCGACGAGGCTGATCAGGTATTCGTAGCCGCCGCCTGTTTCCACGTCCTCGAACAGCCGCAGACTGAACGATCGCGTGCCTTCAGTGAACTCGACGTCGGCCGAGAACAGGAACACGTCCCCGGTGTCGGAGGCGATGTCGGCCTGGACCGACGAGTCGACCGAGGTCAGCTCGATCGGGGCAGCGGTGAGTGGCGTGGGCGTGCCGAAGGCAGCCTTGACCCCGGCCGGGATCGCCGTTGCCAGCGAGCCGTCCGGGCGTTGGACCACTTCGTGCACGACAAGCGTGCCGCCCCACTGCCAGGCCGCCAGCTCGTCCGCGTTCTCCTTGCTGGGAACCCAGCCGAACAGGAAACGTCGACCTTCGGCGTCGGCGGTCGAACGAGCCGCGTAGTAGGCGCGACCGTCGAACGCGTCGTCGACGCGTGCCGTCCACGGTCCGGCCAGTGAGGTACTCATGCGGTAGACGGTTTTGCTCTTGTCGCTGTATTCGGTGGTGAGCAGATACCAGTAGTCACCCATGCGGAACAGGTCGGGCATCTCGTGCATGCTGTAGAGCGCCGGTGCCCAGAAGTCGCCTTCGAAGGTCCAATCCTGCAGGTCGGTGGAGGTGAACCAGACCGTTCGGCCGGTGAGAATCTCCTTGCCCTGCTTGCGTGCGCCGAGGATCATCACGAAACGGTGGGTGTCGTCGTCGAACAGGACGAACGGGTCACGCCAGTCGTGTGGGTCGTAACCTTCCTGCGGGACGACCAGTCGCTGACCGGTCTTCGTCCAGTGGATGAGGTCGTCGCTGGTCGCGATCATCAAGACCTGGGCGGCTTTGCCCCGTGCCGCGTAGTCGCGGTTGAAGCCGGTGTACATCGCATAGAAGGAGCCGTTCGCTCCGAACACACTGCCCGCGAAGATGAACTGGTCCTGCTCGTCGTCGGTTCCACGGAGGACGGACTCGCCGAGATCCTCGTAGGTGACGAAGTCGGTCGTGCGTGCGAGCGCCCATCCGAACGGCTCCCCGAACGGTCCCGGCTTGCGGGTGTCGCGCTGATGGAAGAGGTAGAACGAGCCGTCGTGGAAGAACGGCATGCAGTCGCCGAACCAGGTATCAGAGTGCTGATAATAAAAGTGATGCGTCATCAAGGGGATACCTTTCGGGCGGCTTAGGCGGGCTCACCGATGGTTCCACAGGTCATCCTGCAGTGTCTTCGATGTCCGCCGCTCAGCGGGCCGCGCACGCGGTGCTACCTCGACTTGGAGGAGATTCTCCAATCCTGGCTAGGGATTCTCTTGTGTTCGAACGCCTGTTCGACTAGGGTGTGAGCATGTTGTCGACCCAACCCGAGCTTCCGCTGCCACCCGTGGCCACGGCTGTTTTCGAGCCTGGGTCGAGGGTTGTGTTGCCGTCGCTGCTGGTCACCCCGGGTCCGGAGTTGGCGTGTGCGATCGGTG
>JAABUT010001244.1_pt1 | contig 30473 bp, 26 predicted proteins | sample 5559281 | NCBI WGS metagenome assembly JAABUT01 (sample SAMN10711880, study PRJNA513359) | rock metagenome | isolation source: Antarctica rocks | place: Antarctica: Victoria Land, Ricker Hills nord | collected 2016-01-04
ACGCGGCGTCGCTGCATCAGGCTTTCGCCCATTGTGCAATATTCCCCACTGCTGCCTCCCGTAGGAGTCTGGGCCGTGTCTCAGTCCCAGTGTGGCCGGTCGCCCTCTCAGGCCGGCTACCCGTCGACGCCTTGGTAGGCCGTTACCCCACCAACAAGCTGATAGGCCGCGGGCCCATCCCTAGCCAGTAAACTTTTCCACCACAGAAGATGCCTTCTGAGGTCATATCCGGTATTAGCCCCGGTTTCCCGGGGTTATCCCAGTGCTAGGGGCAGGTTGCCCACGTGTTACTCACCCGTTCGCCGCTAGGGCACCCGTCCGAAGACGGGGCCTCGCTCGACTTGCATGTGTTAAGCACGCCGCCAGCGTTCGTCCTGAGCCAGGATCAAACTCTCCGTGAATGTATATAGACGCGACCAGCCTGCGTACAGGCCGGTGTGTCGACACAGAAAGTCGCCGTCCTGAGACGGCTTCAATCACTGGTCATACGAGCTGGGTCTTGCATTTGCTCGATGTACCAAAGGAATCTCTTCACAGCCCAGCAAAACTGCCAGGCCGAGACGAGAGTTAATAAATGGCACTAACTTTCGGCACGCTGTTGAGTTCTCAAGGAGCGGATGCGCACCGTCACAGCCCTTTCAGGCTGATCCGGGGCAACCCGAGTTACGTTACCCGGTCAGCGACGCGCGGTCAACGTGACCGGCACTGCCCGGACTCCCACTTGGTCGGGGCGCTCGAAGGGTCTTCGGGCCTCGCGCTTGGAGAAGAATTCGCCCGGTTCCGACTCGCTGGGACCCTGCTAGGTCCCTCGATCGCTCGGCTCCGGCACGCGAACAAGATGAACTGTAGTGACGGACGCGCGAGGCCGTCAAATTGCCCTCCCGAGCTGTTGCAGGCCTGTTGTTGCGGGCCCTGCGGCGGCAATGCACCGGTCGGTGACGCCGGCTGCGCGCACCGGAATCTGTGAACTGGCTTACCCGGACGCTTCGGCGGTGGCCACCAGGCGCACGGCGCGCCGCTTGCCGGAGGCGAGCACCCGGCCGAGCAGTTCGCCGCGGGCGACGTCGTAACGCTTCGCGGCCACGACCACCCCATCGACGCGGATCGCACCTGCGTCGATGTCGCGGCGTGCGGCGCTCGTACTGGCGGCCAGACCGGTGGACACCAGCACGGCAGGCAGATGGAGCGGGTCACCGGGCGGCGCGAGCGCAACGGGGGCGTCGTCGCGGACCTCATTGCGCTTGAACACCGCGTCGAAACGCTGCTCGGCCGCGGCCGCGGCATCCGCACCGTGGTAGAGCGCCACGACCCCGCGCGCCATTGCGCGCTTCGCCCGATTCGCCGCCGCGCCGCCGGAGGCTACCTCGCTTTCCAGCGCCGCGACCTCGCGGGGATGCATGGCGGTACACAGTCGCGCGTACTGGCCGACAACGGCGTCCGGGACGCTGAGCAGCTTGCCGAACTGCTCGTCGGCCGATTCGGAGATTGCGATGTAATTGCCGAGCGACTTGCCCATCTTCTCCACCCCGTCGGTGCCGACGAGCAACGGGACCGTGAGGACCGTTTGCGGCGCCTGCCCGCGGGAGCGCTGCAGTTCCCGCCCGACAAGGTTGTTGAACGTCTGGTCGGTACCGCCGAGCTCGACGTCGGCGCGGACCTGGACCGAGTCGATACCCTGAAGCAGGGGGTACACGAACTCGGATAGGCTGATCGGCTGACGGGCGGCGAAGCGCCGGGCGAAATCCTCGCGTTCGAGCAGCTGGGCGACCGTCACCAGGCGGGTGTAGCCCAGCACGTCGGCCAGGCTCATCGTGCCCAGCCAGTCGGCGTTGTCGACCACCTCGGTGCGGTCGGGGTCGAGGATGCGCATGAGTTGATCGAAATAGCCGCGGGCGTTGGCCACGACATCGTCGACGCTTTGGGCGGCACGAGTGGCCGTGCGTCCGGACGGATCGCCGACCTGCCCGGTGAACCCGCCGACGACCAGCACAGCGGTGTGACCCAAGTCCTGGAACTGGCGCAGCTTGCGCAGCACGACCGCATGTCCGAGCGTGAGGTCGGTACCTGACGGATCGATGCCGAGCTTGACGCGTAACGGGCGGTCTTCGCCACGGGCAGCGAGCAAACGCTCGGCCAGGCCTTCGGGAGGCAGGATCTGCGCCGCCCCCGAGGCAAGGATCTCGTGTGCCTCGCCAAGCTCGGGCGGCAGCTCGTGCTCGGACGGCTGTGGGGTCGGGGTGTCGCTCACGCGCTCATCCTGCCGCGTCCGGCCCCGGCCGGGTGCGCCCACCCGGCCGGTACGCGGAGACCGAGGCTTCCCCGCCCAGCCAGAACCGCCAGGGCCGCTCGACGGCGCGGCGCACGCCGACGCGGGGGCCGGAGGTCGCGGCGCGCGGTCGCCGCGAGCTCATCGACACCAGCCGCACCGGCGAGCTCGGGGAGAGCAGGTCGGCGCCGTTGTACTCGCGGCCGAGGCCCAGACAGGACGCCAGCCGGGCCGGGCCGCGGGCAAGGTCCGCGTTGTTGCGCGCAGCCGGGCGGCGGGCTCGTGCGATCTCCTGGCCTGCGATGACCTCCGCTGCCCGCAGCAGGACCGCCGACGCGGTGCCCTCGATGCCGCACACGATGTTGGCGCACCAATGCATGCCGTAGGTGAAGTAGCAGTAGAGGTGACCCGCGGGCCCGAACATGACCTCGGTGCGGGCGGTACGGCCGCGGAACGCGTGCGAGGCCGGGTCGTCGCCGCCCTCGTACGCCTCGACCTCGGTGAGCCGGATCGCGACCCGCTCGCCACGCACGTCGGACTCGATCACAGCGCCGAGCAACCGCGGCGCGATCACCAGCGCGGGGTGGGCGAGCCTGCCGCGTTCGACGCTCACCGGTGCGCCTACCCGCCGGCCCAGACGGCCTGCGCAGTCACGAGTTCGCGCAGCGACCGGAGCTGCTCGGCGACCCGCACCGGGGCGGTGCCGCCCACCGCCGAGCGCGCCTGCAGCGCTCCGTCGACGGACAGGACGCTGCGCACGTCCGGGGTCAGGTGGTCGTCCACGGCCGCGAGCTGGTCATCGCTCAACTCCGGGAGATCGAGACCCCGCTGCTCGCAGTACGACACGAACGCGCCGCTGATCTCATGCGCGTCGCGGAAGGCAACGCCTTTGCGCACCAGCCATTCGGCGACGTCGGTGGCCAGCGCGAACCCAGCAGGTGCGGCAGTGGTGAGCTTCTGGTCGTCGAAGCCGAGCGTGGCGATCATGCCGGCGACGGCCGGCAGCAGGGTGAGCAGCTGGTCGACGGTGTCGAAGACCGGCTCCTTGTCCTCCTGCAGGTCCCGGTCGTAGGCCAGCGGCAGCGCCTTCAACGTGGCGAGCAGACCGGTGAGGTTGCCGATGAACCGCCCGGCCTTTCCGCGTGCCAGCTCCGCGATGTCCGGATTCTTCTTCTGCGGCATGATCGAGGACCCCGTGGACCATGCGTCGTCGAGCTGCACCCAGCCGAACTCCGGCGTCGCCCACAAGATCACTTCCTCGCCGATGCGCGACAGATGCACGCCGAGCAACGCGGTGACGAACAGGAACTCGGCGACGAAGTCACGGTCGGCCACAGCGTCGATGGAGTTCGCGGCCGGCCGATCGAAGCCGAGCTCGCGGGCCACCGCGGCCGGGTCCAACGGCAGGGACGAGCCGGCGAGCGCACCGGACCCGAGCGGCGAGACGGCGGCGCGCTCGTCCCAGTCCTGCAGGCGCTCCACGTCCCGGGCCAGGGCATGAACGTGCGCGAGCAGGTGGTGGGCCAACAACACGGGCTGGGCGTGTTGCAGATGCGTCATGCCCGGCATCGGGACCCCTTGATGGCGCTGCGCCTGTTCGATCAGCGCGGTCTCGACGCCGATCACCGCCTGCGCGAGGTTGCGCGCGTGTTCCCGCAGGTACAGCCGCAGATCGGTGGCCACCTGGTCGTTGCGGCTGCGGCCGGCGCGCAACTTCCCACCGAGGGCGCCGAGGCGCTCGAGCAGGCCGCGTTCGAGTGCGGTGTGCACGTCCTCATCCGCGACCGTCGGGCGGAATTCGCCCGAAGCGACCGCCGCCGCGAGCCCGTCCAGCGCCGCCAACATGCGGGTGCGCTCGTCGTCGGTGAGCAGCCCTGCGGCATGCAACACGCGGGCGTGCGCCTTCGACGCCTGCAGGTCGTAGGGCGCGAGACGCCAGTCGAAGTGCACCGACACCGACAGCTTGGCCAGGGCGTCGGACGGACTACCGGCGAAGCGGCCGCCCCACAGCCGGGTACTGCCGCCACCGGCATCGGAGGAGGTCACGGGCGAAGGTCTGCACGCAAGTCGCGGCGTGCAGCGATGCGGCTCGGCAGGCCCCACAACTGGACGAAGCCCTTCGCGAGAGTCTGGTCGAATGTGTCGCCGGTGTCGTAGGTCGCAAGGTCGAAGTCGTACAGCGAGCCGGCGCCGCGCCGTCCCGTGGCCACCGCGGTACCACCGGCCAGTCGCAGCCGGACCTCCCCGGTGACGTGCTTCTGCGAGTTGTCGACGAAGGCGTCCAGGGCGTACTTCAGCGGGCTGTACCACAGCCCGTCGTAGACCAGCTCGGTCCAGCGCTGCTCCACCCCGAACTTGAACCGGCGCAGGTCGCGCTCGACAGTGAGGTCCTCGAGCTCGCGGTGCGCGGTGATCAAGGCAATGGCTCCGGGGGCTTCGTACACCTCACGGCTCTTGATGCCGACCAGCCGGTCCTCGACCATGTCCAGCCGGCCGATGCCCTGCGCGCCGGCGCGCCGGTTGAGCTCCAGGATAGCCTCGAGCATGGTGACCGACGTGCCGTCGATCGCGGTCGGCACGCCGTCCTCGAAGGCGATGATCACCTCATCCGCTCCACCGTCCGGCTCGGAGGTGTAGGCGTAGAGATCCTTGATCGGCGGGTTCCAGGGGTCCTCGAGGAAACCCGTCTCGACGGCGCGGCCCCAGAGGTTCTGGTCGATCGAGTACGGCGATCGCTTGGTCTGACCGATCGGCAGGCCCTTGTCCTCGGCGAAGGCAATCGCCTTGTCGCGGGTCATGCCCGAGTCGCGCACCGGCGCGAGCACGCCGATGTCGGGGGCCAGGGCGCCGATGCCGACCTCGAAGCGCACCTGGTCGTTGCCCTTGCCCGTGCATCCGTGCGCAACGGTGTCGGCCCCGTGCTTGCGGGCCGCGGCGACGAGGTGCTTCGCGATCAGCGGACGCGACAGCGCGGACACCAGCGGGTAGCGCTCCAGGTACAGAGCGTTCGTCCGCAGGGCGGGCAGGCAGTAGTCGTTGGCGAACTCGTCGCGTAGGTCGAGAACCTCTGACTCGACGGCCCCGCAGGCGAGTGCCCGCTCGCGGATCTCGTTGAGGTTCTCGCCGCCCTGCCCGACGTCGGCCGCTACGCAGACGACTTCGGCGCCGGTCTCTTCGGCGATCCAGCCGATCGCGACGGAGGTGTCGAGCCCGCCCGAGTAGGCCAGGACAACGCGCTTGCTCATAAGGTGGTGCTCCGATCAGATCGTGTGGGGCAGGGTCAGCAGATGGTCGGCCAGCGCGCGGCCGCCGGCAGGATCGCGAGCGACGACCAGGATCGTGTCATCTCCGGCGATGGTGCCCAGGACTTCGGGCAGCCCGGCCCGGTCGAGCGCCGAGGCCAGGAACTGCGCGGCGCCCGGCGGCGTGCGCAGGACGACGAGATTGGCGCTGGCCTCGGCAGAGGTGAGCAGTTCGCCGACGAGCCGCCCCAGCCGCTGGGGCGGAGCGTCGTCGACCCGGCGCGCCGCCAACGGCGAGCCGTCCTCGGGGACGACATAGACCGACGCGCCGCCGTCAGGTGTACGCAACTTGACTGCGCCGAGCTCGTCGAGATCACGGGAGAGCGTGGCCTGGGTGACGTGCAGGCCCGCCTCGTCGAGCAGGCCGGCGAGCTGCGCGTGCGAATGCACAGGCTGCGAAGCGAGAACCGCGACGATGCGTGCATGCCGGGCCGCCTTCGTCGTCAGCTCGAGCTTCGCGCTGCTCATGAACTGTTCTCCAACAGGAAGGTCAGCAGCGCCTTCTGGGCGTGCAACCGGTTCTCCGCCTCGTCCCAGACCACGCTGCGGGACCCGTCGAGGACGTCAGCGGCGATCTCCTTGCCGCGGTATGCCGGCAGGCAGTGCAGGACGATCGCGTCGCCGGCGGCGCGCGCCACCGCCTCCGGCGTGAGCGCGTAGGGCACAAACGGCGCCTCGCGATCGACCTTTTCGTCCTCCTGGCCCATCGACACCCAGGTGTCGGTGGCGACGACGTCGGCACCGTCGAGCGCGACAGCTGGATCGGCGGTGATCGTGACCGTCGCGCCGGTCGAGGCGGCGATGCGCTCGGCGTCGGCCACCACCGACGGATCAGGCTGGTATCCCTCCGGACCGGCGATGCGCACGTGCAAGCCGGCTGCGGCGCCGCCGAGCAGGTAGGAGTTGGCCATGTTGTTCGCGGCGTCGCCCAGGTAGGCGAACCTCAGCCCGGCCAGTCGCTTCTTGTGCGCGCGGATCGTCTGCAGATCGGCCAGGATCTGGCAGGGGTGGAACTGGTCGGTGAGCGCGTTCACCACCGGCACCGTGCTGATCGCGGCCATCTGCTCGATGCGGTCCTGCCCGTAGGTGCGCCAGACGATCGCAGCGACCTGCCGGGACAGCACCCTGGTGGTATCGGCGATCGACTCGCGGATCCCGATGCCGGCGAGCCGACCGTCGACGACGATCGGATGGCCGCCGAGCTCGGCGACCCCGACGGAGAACGACAGCTGGGTGCGCAGCGTCTGCTTGTCGAAGATGAGTGCGACGGACTGCGGTCCGGTGAGCGGACGGTGCCGGTGCCGGTCGGCCTTCATCGCGTCGGCGAGATCGAGCACCTCGATCAGCTCGCCCGGGCGCAGGTCGTCGTCGCGCAGGAAGTGTCTAGGCACCGGACACCTCGCGCAGTGCCGCCGCCAGCAGGGGCACGGCCTCGTCCACCTCGGCCTCGGTGAGCACGAGCGGCGGCGCGAGACGCAACGCATCGGGCTTGACCGCATTGACGAGCAGCCCGCGTTCACGCGAGGCCGCCTCCACTGCGGCGGCGTGATCGCCGGTGAGTGCCACCGCCCTCCACAGCCCGCTGCCGCGTACCTCGCGCACGAGCGGGCTGTCCAGGCCAGCCAGCCGCTCGGCGAGGTACTCACCGACGCGCTTGACGTTGTCGAGCAAGTGGTCGTCGGCGATCGTGTTAAGCACGGCAAGGGCGGCGGCGCACGAGATCGGGTTGGCGCCGAATGTGCTGCCGTGATCGCCGGGGCCGAACAGGTCGCCGGCAGCGCCGACGGCGAGACAAGCCCCGATCGGCAGACCACCGCCGAGGCCCTTGGCGAGGGTGACGATGTCCGGACGGACGCCTTCGGCCTGGCTCGCGAACCAGTGCCCGGTGCGTCCGATGCCGCTTTGTACCTCGTCGACGATCAGCAGTGCGCCGGCGTCGTCACAGATCCGGCGCGCTGCGGCGAGGTAGCCGGCCGGCGCGGGCACGACGCCGCCCTCGCCCAGCGTGGGCTCGACGATGACCGCCGCCGTCTGCGCGCCGATTGCAGCACGCAGGGCGTCGACGTCGCCGAAGTCGACGAACGACACCGGGCCGGGCAGCGGCGCGAACGGCTCCCGCTTCGCCGCGTTGCCGGTGACCGACAGCGCACCGAGCGTGCGGCCGTGAAAGCTGCTGTTGCACGAGACGATCTCGCTGCGGCCCTGCGCGCGGCCGTACAGCCGGGCCAGCTTGAGCGCGCATTCGTTGGCCTCGGCGCCGCTGTTGGCGAAGAACACCCGCGCCGGCAGCGCCAGCAACTCGACGAGTCGCTCGGCGAGCCGCAGGCCCGGCTCGTGCATGGCCAGGTTGGACGTGTGCGCGAGCCGGCCCACCTGTTCGCTGACCGCGGACACGATCGCCGGGTGCGCATGCCCGAGCGACGACACCGCGATGCCCGCGACGAAATCGAGGTAGGCACGCCCGTCGACGTCCCACACCCGTACGCCCTGCCCGCGGTCGAGGGCGATCGGCGGGGTGCCGTAGTTACGCATCATGACCGCATCCCAGCGTGCCGACATCATCGCTGTACGGTTCATGCGACCTCCTTTGGGCCACTCGCGGGCTCGGATCCGGCGTCGGCCACATACGCGCTGACGCGCGATCGATGTTCCTGGTTCGGTCCGCAAGCGTCATTCACGAGCGCTCATACCGTCCGGGACGACCATGGTGCCGACGCCCTCGCTGGTGAAGATCTCCAACAGCAGCGCATGCGGAACCCGACCGTCGAGCACGTGCGCGCGCGGCACCCCGCCCTCGACGGCGCGCAGGCACGCCTCCATCTTCGGGACTATGCCGGCGGCCAGTCCAGGGAGCAGCACGGCCAACTCGGTCGTGGCGATCTCGCTGATGACCTCGGAACTCGCCGGCCAGTCGGCGTAGAGCCCCTCCACGTCGGTGAGCACGATCAGCTTCTCCGCGGTGAGCCCTACCGCGATGGCCGCGGCGGCGGTGTCGGCATTGACGTTGTAGGTGAGCCCGTCCAGGCCGCGGGCGACGGTGGCGATGACCGGTATGCGCCCGGCGTCGATGAGCGCAAGCATCGCGGAGGGGTCGACGGCGACGACGTCGCCGACCTGACCGATGTCGACGGCTTCGCCGTCGACGATCGCCGGCCGGCGTTCGGCGGTGAGCAGGCTGGCGTCCTCGCCGGAGAGCCCGATCGCGAACGAGCCGTGGTCGTTGAGCAGATTCACGATCTCGGCGTTGACATGCCCGGTCAGGACCATCCGGACGATGGTCACCATCTCCGGGGTGGTGACCCGCAGACCGCCGCGGAACTCCGAGGGGATGCCCAGTCGCTGCAGGTGCTCGGTGACCTGCGGTCCGCCGCCATGCACGATCACCGGTTTGAGCCCGGCGTAGCGCAGGAACATCACGTCTTCAGCGAAGGCCGCCTGCAGTTCGGGACTGGTCATCGCGTTGCCGCCGTACTTCACGACGACGATCTTGTTGTGGAAGTGCGCGAGCCACGGCAGCGCATCGACGAGCGTCGCCGCCTTGTCCATGGCCTGGTCGAGGGTCCTCATGTCGAGTACGCCGAATTCTCTTCGACGTAGGCGTGCGAGAGGTCGTTGGTGAGGATCGTGGCAGCTTCATCGCCGGCGTGGAGATCGACGGCGATGTGTACGGCGCGGGCGGTGAGGTCGACACGGTCGCGCGGTTCGCCGGCCGCTCCTTCCCGGCAGACCTGCACGCCGTTGATCGCGACGTCGAGCAGATCGGGTTCGAAGGCTGCGCTCGTGGTGCCGATGGCGGCCAGCACCCGTCCCCAGTTGGGGTCGTTGCCGAACAACGCGCACTTGAGCAGGTTGTTGCGCGCGACGGCGCGGCCCACCTCGACGGCATCGTCCTCGCTCGCGGCGCCGCCGACGTCGATGGTGATCTCCTTGCTGGCTCCCTCTGCGTCGGCGACCAGCTGGGCCGCGAGGTTCGTGCACGCCTGGGCGACCGCGGTGCCGAGTACCTCGGCGTCCGGGGTCACGCCGGAGGCGCCGCTGGCCAGCAGCAGCACGGTGTCGTTGGTCGACAGGCACCCGTCGGAGTCGATGCGTTCGAACGAGCGGCGGGCCGCTACGCGCAGGATCCGGTCGAGGGTGCCTGCGTCGGCTACCGCGTCGGTGGTGAGCACGCATAGCATCGTCGCCAGGGCCGGCGCGAGCATTCCGGCGCCCTTCGCCATCCCGCCGACCACCCAGCCGTCGCCGTGGCGGACCACTTGCTGCTTGGCCAGCGTGTCCGTGGTGCGGATGGCTTCGGCCGCGTCGGGGCCACCGTCGGTGGCGAGGGCGGCCAGGGCGTCGTCGACACCTGCGAGCAGCATGTCCATCGGCAACCGCTCGCCGATCAACCCGGTCGAGCAGACGGCCACATCGCCGGCGCCGAACCCGAACGCGTCAGCGATGTGTTCAGCGGTGCGGTGGGTGTCGGCGAATCCCTCGGGGCCGGTGCACGCGTTGGCGCCTCCGGAATTGAGGACGACGGCACGTAGCCGACCGTCGGCCACGGCCTGCTGCGTCCAAAGCACGGGTGCGGCCTTCACCCGATTGGTGGTGAAGACGGCGGCTGCGGCATCGAGCGGGCCGTCGTTGACGACCAGCGCGACGTCCGCGTCGCCGGACGCCTTCAGGCCCGCGGCGACCCCGGCGGCGCGGAAGCCCTGTGCCGTCGTGACGCTCACGGCGCGATGCCGTCGCTGCTCAGGCCGGCGGTCTCCGGCAGTCCGAGCATGAGGTTGGCGTTCTGCAGCGCCTGCCCTGCGGCGCCCTTGCCGAGGTTGTCGATCGCGCAGGTGACCAGGATGCGTCCGGAGTCGGCGTCCACGCAGGCTTGCAGATACGCGCTGTTCGAACCCAGCGTCGCCGCTGTCCTCGGTTGTCGCCCCTCGCCGAGGACGTGCACGAACGGCTCGTGCGCGTACGCGTTCGCCAGCGTCTCGCGGATCTGCGTCCCAGTGGCCGACTGGATCGGGCGCGACGCGCTGCACGACAGGATGCCGCGTGGCATCGGGGCCAGCGCCGGGGTCATGGTCAGCGTGCGCACCCCGGCGGCCTGCTTGATCTCCGGCACGTGACGGTGCGCCCCGACCTTGTACGCCGTGACATCGCCCATCACCTCGCTGCCGAGCAACTGCGCCGACGCGGCCTTGCCCGCGCCGGACGTGCCGCTGATCGAGGTCAGCACGACGTCGTCGGCGCTGGCGAGCCCGGCGGCAATGAGCGGAGCGACGGCAAGGATCGCCGCGACGGCATGGCAACCGGTATTGGCGACGCGGGTCGAAGCGGCGATGAGCGCACGCTGACCGCTCAGCTCCGGCAGGCCGTAGGTCCAGGCGTCGTGGAACTCGCCGCCGTAGTACCTCTGGTGCGCGGCGGGGTCGAGCAGGCGGTGATCGGAGCCGAGATCGACGATCCGGGTGGTGTGGTGCAGCTCGGCCGCGAGCGCCGGTGACGCGCCGTGCGGCAGTGCCAGGAAGACGAGGTCGGCGCCGCGCAGAGCTTCGGACGTCGTCTGCGCGAATACCAAGTCGGCGGTACCGCGCAGCTGCGGGTGGACGTCCCCGACCGGCTGGCCCGCGTTGCCGTGCGCGGTGACCGCGGCGAGCTCGAGATCCGGGTGGGCAGCGACGAGGCGCAGCAGCTCACCGCCGACGTACCCACTGGCGCCGGCGATCGCGACACGTACTCCCATCTGCACGATTATGCACGACGGCGCAACTTCATGCAGTGAGTCGCCCCATCAGGAACGCAGGCGCGCGCCGTGCCGAGCAGTCACGGCTGCGATCGCGGCATCGCGTGCCGCGTTCGCCTCCTCGTGCGTCAGGGTCCGGTCGGAAGCGCGGAAGCGCAGCGCGAAGGCCAGCGATCGCACGTGTGTGCCTAGTCGCTGCGCATCGGTGTAAAGGTCGAACAGGCGTACCGACTCGAGCAGCGGTCCGGCTGCCTCGCGCAGGGTGCGCTGCACGTCCGCCGCCTCGACCGCATCGTCTACGACCAACGCGACGTCGAGCAGCACCGGTGGGTACGACGAGATCTGCGGCGCGACGGCCGGCGCCGGCACCGGCAGTGCATCGACGTCCATCTCCATCGCGCACGCCCGATCGGGCAGGCCGAGCTCCGCGACGACGCGCGGGTGCAGCTCGCCGGCATGCCCGACGACCCGTCCGTCGAGCAGCAGGTCCGCGCAGCGACCTGGATGCCATGGCGCGACGTCGGCGGGCCGGACCTCGAGGCTCACCCGCGCCGCGCGAGCGATCAGGTGTGCCGCCTCGAGTGCATCTGCCCAGGTGGCCGCGCGCCCGTCGCCCCACCAGCCGCCGGGCTCCAGTTCGCCGCACAGGACGGCGGCGACATAGCGCGGTTGGTCGGGCAGGACTGCATCGAGCGCGGCGACTTGCTCGGCCGACGGACGTGTCTCGATGCCCGGCAGCGGCGCGGCCACCGAATCCTCGCGTGGCAGGAACACCACGCCCGTCTCGAAGATCGCGAGATCGCGGAAGCCACGTCCGACATTGCGCACGGCCGTCTGCAACAGACCGGGCAGGATCGAGGTACGCAGCTCCGGCTCGTCCGCGGAGATCGGGTTGACCAGGCGCAGCGCGCGGCGTCGCGGTGCATCCGGCGCCGGCACCAGCATGACGTGCAAGACCGGCGAGACGAACGGATAGGACAGCACTTCGACGTAGCCGGCGGCCGCCAGCGCCCGGGACACCGAGCGGTTCAACCGCTGGCGACCGGTCAGGCCGCCGCCCGGGGGCGCCGCGGGCAGCACCGAGGGCAGCTTGTCGTAACCGGCGAGGCGCACGACCTCCTCGACGAGATCCGCGGCGATCAGCAGGTCGGGGCGCCACGACGGTGGCTGCACGTCCAACAGCGTCTCGCCGGCCTCGACGATGCAGCCGACCGCCTGCAGGTGCGCGATCACGTCCGCGCGGGGGATCGGCATGCCGGCCACCGACTCCGGCCGCGCTGCGGCGAGGGCAATGCGCGGTGCCGGTACGGGGTTGCCGACGGCCGTATAGCCGTCGACCGCGCGCGCACCACCGTGCTCGACCAGCAGGTCGACGCAACGGGCGAGCGCCACGCCCGCGATCTGCGGGTCGACACCCCGCTCGAAGCGCCGGGCCGCTTCGCTGGGCAGCGTGTGCCGGCGCACCGTCCGCGAGACTGTCGCGGGATCCCAATGTGCGGCCTCGAACACGACGTCGCTCGTCGCGTCGCCGATCTCGGTGGACGCGCCACCCATCACCCCGGCGAGTGCGATGGCACCGGTGTCGTCGGTGACGACCATGTCGTCGGGATCGAGTGTGCGCGGCGCGTCATCGAGCGTTGTGAGTGTCTCCCCCGGCCTCGCGCGCCGGACGCCGATCGGCCCGATGAGCTTCGCGCGGTCGAATGCGTGCAGCGGCTGACCGGTTTCCAGCATCACATAGTTCGTGACGTCGACCGCCAGCGAGATCGACCGCATGCCGCACTGGCGCAGCCGGCGTGACATCCACTGCGGTGTCGGGGCGCGCGGGTCGAGGCCGGTGACGGCACGGGCGCAGAACTGGTCGCAGCCCGACGGGTCGTCGATGTGCACCTCGTACGCGCCGCCGTCGGCGGGCGGCACGTCAGCGGCGATGTCGCGAAACCCGACGTCGAGCGCTGCCGCCGCTTCGCGGGCCAGCCCGCGGATCGACAGGCAGTACCCGCGATCGGTCGTGACCGCCACGTCGAGGACGGCATCGCGCAACCCGAGCAGCTCGAGCGGGTCGTCACCGGGCCGAGCTGAATCTGGCGCCAGTACGAGGATCCCATGGTGATCCTCACCGATACCGAGCTCGCGGGCCGAGCAGATCATTCCGTCCGAGACGTGCCCGTAGGTCTTGCGAGCCGATATCGCGAACCCTCCCGGCAGCACGGCGCCGGGCAGCGCCACCACGACGAGGTCGTGCGCGGCGAAGTTGTGCGCGCCGCAGACGATGCCGCGCGGCTGCGCCTCACCCACGTCGACCTGGCACCAGCGGATCGTCTTGCCGTTCTTCTGCGGTTCGTCGTCGACGGACACGACGCGGCCGACGACGATCGGGCCGGAAAGCGTGTCCGCGCCGGGCTCGACGCCCTCGATCTCCATGCCGACGCGCAGCAGCGCATCGGCGAGTTCGCGCGGCGTGCTGCCCGGGGGCAGCTCGGCGTGCTCGGCCAGCCAGCTGATCGGCGCCTTCACGCGTCCACCCCGAAGGCGGAGGTGAACCGGACGTCGCCCTCGAACATGTCGCGCATATCGCTCGCGCCGCTGCGGAACATCAGGGCCCGATCGATACCCATGCCGAACGCGAATCCGCTGTAGCGGTCGGGGTCGATGCCGCACGCCGTCAGCACCCGTGGGTTGACCATGCCGCAGCCGCCCCACTCGATCCAGCCCTCGCTGTTGCACGTACGACACGGCCGCTCGGGGTCGTGCAGTGACTCGCCGTGGCACACGAAGCACACGAGATCCATCTCGCCGCTCGGTTCGGTGAACGGGAAGTAGTGCGGCCGCAGCCTCGTGACCACGCCGGTGCCGAACAGCCTGGTCGCCATGTGGTCGAGCGTCCCTTTCAGGTGCGCCATCGTCAGCCCTTCGGCGACAGCGAGCCCCTCCAGCTGGTGGAAGACCGGCGAGTGCGTCGCGTCCACCTCGTCCGTGCGATAGACCCGTCCGGGGCACACGATGTGGATCGGCGGCGTGCGCTCGAGCATCGCGCGGACCTGGACCGGTGACGTCTGGGTGCGCAGCACGACACCGGAGTCCGGCGACCCGACGTAGAAGGTGTCGGTGAGATCGCGTGAGGGATGCTCGGGCGGTGTGTTGAGGGCGTCGAAGTTGAACCACGACGACTCGGCCTCAGGGCCTTCGGCGACCTCCCACCCCATGTCCAGAAAGATGTCGCACAGCAGCTCCTGCGTGGTGTTCAACGGATGGCGGGCACCCAGGCGATGGCGCTGCGCGGGCAGGGTCACGTCGAGCGTCTCCTCGGCCAGCATCCGATCCTCGCGCTCGATCTCGAGATCGTGCTGTCGCTCGGCGAGGGCCTTGCCGACGAGGGCCCGCGCCCTGCCGACGCGCTGACCGGCGGACGCCTTGGCAGCCGGCGGCAGCGCGCCGATCTCACGGTTGGCGAGCGCGAGCGGCGAGCGGTCGCCCGCGTGCGCGATGCGGACCGCTTTCAACGCGTCCAGCGTCGTGGCGGCGCGAGCGGCTTCAAGGGCAGCCGAGACGGCGGAGTCGACCGCCTCGGGCTGCAGGACGGCAACCTCGACCGGGTCGAACGATTCGGAAGGCATGCGTCAGGGTCTCTCGTCAGACGTCGGGCGAGTGAACGCGGCGCCCGGGCTCAGGCGTGCGCGGATCTGGCGGCCGCCAGCCGCGCGACAAACATCCCAGTACGCACCGGGAGCAGCCACTGCGCAAGCATGGCGTCAGCCTATCGGCGGCGCCAAGCCGGCCGGGAGCGGGCAGCCGACTACCTGTTCGCAGCCCGCTGCGCGCGAGCACTGGCGTACAGGCACACCGCCGCGGCGGACGCGAGGTTGAGGCTCTCGGCGCGTCCGTGCATCGGGACACGCACCGTGCGTTGTGCCGCGGCGAGTACGGGCGCAGGCAGGCCGTGCGCCTCGGACCCGAACAGCCACACGGTGGGACCGGCGAGGGTGCCGGCATCGGCGAGACCGTCCAGGTCGTGGTCACCGGCACCGGACGTGGCCAGCGCGAGCAAGCCGGCCCGATCGGTGGCCGCGAGGAGCTCCTGGACGGGACACTCGACGACCGGCAGGTGGAACAGGCTGCCGGCGCTGGCTCGCACCGCCTTGCCGTTGTACGGGTCGGCGCCGCCGTCGAGTACCACCGCGTCGGCTCCCGCGGCGTCGGCGGTGCGGATGATCGTGCCGAGATTTCCGGGATCGTTCGTGCCGATCATGACGGCCAGCAGCGACGGCGCGCCCGCGAGCACCTCTGCCATCGTCGGCTGACGAAGCTCACAGACCGCGATCAGGCCCTGCGGCGTCACGGTCTGCGACAGCGCGGCGGCATCCTTTGCAGAAATCTCGGCGGCGTCCGCGGTGAGGTCGGGGTGGCGGGCTATCGCGTCGGCAGTGGCGAACAGTTCACGAACGGCGTCGGCGGCCACAGCTTCGCGCACCGCTTGCGCGCCCTCTGCGAGAAAACGCCCGGCGTCGCGGCGCGCCTGCAGTCGGGTGAGACGGCGGGCCGCGGCGAGCCGGGCGTTGGTGGAGCTGAGCAGTGCGGGCCTCAGGCCGCCGGCGATTGCGCGCCGCCGATGCCCTCGGCGGCGACCGCCGCGCGGGCGACCTCGACGAGCGCGCTGAACGCGGTGGCGTCGTTGACGGCGAGGTCGGCGAGCACCTTGCGGTCGACGTCAGCGCCGGCCAGGCGCAGGCCCTGGATGAAGCGGTTGTAGGTCATGTCGTTCGCGCGAGCCGCCGCGTTGATCCGGGTGATCCACAGCTGGCGGAAGTCACCCTTGCGGTCCTTGCGGTCGCGGTACTGGTAGGTCGCAGAGTGCAGCAGCTGCTCTTTGGCCTTGCGATAGAGCCGCGAGCGCTGACCGCGGTATCCACTGGCTGCCTCGAGGGTGCTCCGGCGTTTCTTGTGGGCATTGACTGCCCGCTTGACGCGTGCCACGTGATTCGTCCTTGCATTCGGGCCGTCCCGGGCGGGCGGACGGCGGGGAGGTCAGGAAGGTGCGAAGCCGACAAAGAACCGTCAGCGCCCGAGCATGCGCTTCACGCGCGGCGCGTCGTTGGCCGAAATCGTCTTGGTCGCCGACAGCCGGCGGGTGAGGTTCGAGGACTTGTGCTCGAGGTTGTGCCGCATGCCGGCACCCTGGAAGCGCAGCTTGCCGCTGCCGGTGACCTTCACCCGCTTCTTCATGCCGCTGTGCGTCTTGTTCTTGGGCATTCGCTGATCCTTTGGTTGCTGTTCGAGGGCGTGCTGCTCGAGTGCGGACTACTCGACCGAGTCGGGCTGTACCTCCGCGGGCCTCGGCACGCGGGTGGTCTTGGTCGATCGGTGCGGTGCGACGACCATGACCATGTTGCGGCCGTCCTGCTTGGGTGAGGATTCAACGAAGCCGAGATCGACGATGTCCTCGGCGAGACGTTGCAGCAACCGGAAGCCCAGCTCGGGCCGGGACTGCTCTCGTCCGCGGAACATGATCGTGACCTTGACCTTGTCGCCCTGCTTGAGGAACCGCTCGACGTGACCCTTCTTGGTCTCGTAGTCGTGCGAATCGATCTTGGGACGCAGCTTCATCTCTTTGATGACGGTGAGCGCCTGGTTGCGGCGTGCCTCGCGTGCCTTCTGCGCGCTCTCGTACTTGAACTTGCCGTAGTCCATGAGCTTGCAGACGGGCGGGCGCGCCATCGGCGCGACCTCGACCAGATCGAGGTCCGACTCGGCGGCGAGATCGAGGGCCTTGCCGATCGGCACGATGCCGACCTGCTCGCCCTCGGGCCCGACGAGACGAACTTCGGGGACGCGGATCCGGTCGTTGATCCTCGGTTCGGAACTGATGAGACCTCCTACGGTCGACTGGTCTTGCTGTGCTGGCGCCGTCCGGGCATACGGACGGCCCCGGTGCAGTCCTGCGCACGGGGCCGTGGGAATCGACCGGTCCGCACCGCCCGGGGGCGGCGCTACCCGACGAGCCGGCCGAAAGGCCGGACATATCGGGGACCGGACCCGGCACACGGATCGCTCCGCGGCTCGGGTGGGAAACTTGAGGCTTCCGCTTGCACACCCCCGCTGCGTGCGGAGGCTGGTCGCAATGACAGGGTAACAGCGTGGTTGAGGACACCCCAAACCCCGCGCTGTCACACAACGCCCCGCGTACCGGGAGCATTCCTGGCAGTACCGCCCCGCAGCACCCGCGCGCCGCGATCCCGTTGCCCGAACACGGTTTCGAGAGGCTGGACATGCCGGTGCGCGCATTGGCCAGCGTCCCGGCCGCCGAGGTCATCAGCCGCGCGGCGGTGACACTCATCAGCGCCGCCGGCGACAAGCTCGGTCTGGCGCCCGGCGAGGAACCGGACATCGACATCGACGACGCGCGAAACTTGATCACCGCGTTGGCCGGACTGCTCGCCGCGTCGCAGGGAAACCTCGGCGAGCGATGGCAGCCGCTGCACGACGGCTTGCGCACCTTGCAACGCGCGTTCCGTGAGGCAGCCGCGCGGCCCGATGCGGCTGGCGAAGGCCCGGGCGAGCACCTGCTGGCCTGAGTCGATCATGGTCGCAGCAGTCCACTTCCTCGCCACTGACGAGGACGAGAGCGCGCTGCTCGACCATCTCGGCGAGCCGCACGAGGTCTCGCTGCACACCTGGCCACTGGTCCATGTCGAGCTTCCCGCTCTGCCGCGCACCGAGATCTTGGGCGTCAGCAGGCTCATGGTGGTAGGCCGCGCTCTCGGTGACCCGGTCCTGGTCGCTGCACCCGCCGACGACCCGGACGACCTGCCCGCCAGTGGCATCCTTGCCCGCTTCCGCCGCACACCACCAGCACCCCCGCGGCGGTCGGTCGGCCTCGTGGACTCGAACACCTCACCCGTCCTGCTGTGGCAACGGGGCGCGACCGGCCCCGCTGAATTCACCGTCAGCGACATCGGGTCGCAGGCCGACGCAATGGACCGAATCCATGATGACTACCGGCGCTGGGTCAATCGCACCATGTCGTGGGTGCGCCGTCGTGGGACCAAGGTCTGGGGTCTGGAACAAGCCGAAGTCCGCCCAGACCTGGACATCGACCTGCCCATCGTCAGCACGATTTTCGCGCTGCCGGGGGCGCTGGACCGGCTTCACAACGGAGCACGCGCACGATGATCGAGCTTGGCGCGCGGCACGTATGGACAACGAATCGAGCGGGTCTGTGCTCGTGTCGTTGTCGTTGCCCGCGAGCACACTGACACGGTGTCCCGCTTCTCCCCCGCCACCCAAGCTTGGTTGGACGCCGCCTTCGACGCTCCGACGGCGGCGCAGCGCGGCGCGTGGGACGCAGTGGCCAGCGGCGCGCACACCCTGGTCGTAGCCCCTACCGGGTCGGGCAAGACCCTCGCGGCGTTCCTGTCCGCGCTCGATCGGCTCGCGGCCGAACCAATTCCGCAGGAGCCGTTGCAGCGCTGCCGGGTGCTCTACGTCAGCCCGTTGAAGGCATTGGCCGTCGACGTCGAGCGCAACCTTCGCGGCCCGCTGGCCGGCATCCGCCAGGCAAGCTCACGGCTCGGGTTGATACCCCCCGACATCACCGTCGCCATGCGCTCGGGCGATACCCCGGCAGACGAGCGGCGGCTGTTCGCGAGGCGCCCGGCCGACATCCTGATCACGACTCCCGAGTCCCTCTTCCTGCTGCTGACCTCTGCGGCGCGTGAGTCGCTGCGCGGTGTCGACACCGTGATCATCGACGAGGTGCACGCGGTGTGCTCGACGAAGCGCGGTGCCCATCTGGCTATCTCGCTGGAACGCCTCGACGCGTTGCTGGAGCGGCCCGCTCAGCGCATCGGCCTGTCTGCCACCGTGCGCCCAGTCGACGAGGTCGCGACGTTCCTCGCCGGCGGTCGCGCGGTCACCATAGTGCAACCACCGTCCCAGAAAACCGTCGAGCTGCAGGTTGTCGTCCCGGTCGAGGACATGTCCGCCATTGGCGAGCCCACCGACGACCTCACCGGCGCCGCCGCGGGGGCCCAGCGGCGCGCATCCATCTGGCCGCACGTCGAGGAACGGGTGCTCGATCTCGTCCAGGCACACCGATCCACCATCGTCTTCTCGAACTCCCGGCGCCTGGCCGAACGGCTCACCGCCCGGCTCAACGAGCTGGCCTCCGAGCGGGCCGGGGCGGCGCTCGCCGCCCAGACCGAGGCGCCGGCGCAGGTGATGGCGCAATCCGGCTCCGGCCACCCTGCCGGTGACATCGTGGTCGCCCGGGCACACCATGGGTCGGTGTCGCGTGAGCAGCGCGCGATCGTCGAGGAAGACCTGAAGGCCGGCCGGTTGCCGGCCGTCGTGGCGACCTCGTCGCTCGAACTGGGCATCGACATGGGTGCGGTCGACCTCGTCGTCCAGGTCGAGTCACCGCCGTCGGTGGCCTCCGGTCTGCAGCGCGTCGGGCGGGCCGGGCACCAGGTGGGCGCCGTGTCGCGTGGGGTGATCTTCCCGAAGTTCCGCGGCGACCTGCTCGAGTGCGCCGTGGTGGCCGAACGGATGCGTGCAGGCGCCATTGAATCGATGCGCTATCCGCGCAATCCGCTCGACGTACTTGCACAGCAGATCGTGTCGATGCTCGCGCTGGACTCGATGAGCGTCGACGAGGTCGAAATGCTCGTGCGGGGTGCGGCCCCGTTCGCGGGCCTCCCCCGCTCGGCGCTCGAAGCCGTGCTCGACATGCTCGCTGGGCGCTATCCGTCCGACGCGTTCGCCGAACTGCGTGCGCGGATCGTGTGGGACCGGGTCACCGGCGAGCTGACCGCCCGGCGCGGGGCACAGCGCCTCGCTGTCACCAGCGGCGGCACCATTCCCGACCGCGGGCTGTTCGGGGTCTTCCTGACCGGGGCCGACGGACCGGGCCGCCGGGTGGGCGAGCTGGACGAGGAAATGGTCTACGAGTCTCGGGTCGGTGACGTCTTCCTGCTCGGCTCGTCGTCGTGGCGCATCGCGGACATCACCCACGACCGCGTACTGGTCACGCCCGCCCCTGGCGAGGTCGGCAGGATGCCATTCTGGAAAGGCGATTCGCCCGGCCGACCGGTCGAGCTCGGCCGGGCACTGGGGGCCTTCCTGCGGGAGGTCGCGCACGCCTCGCCCGAGGACGGCGCGGCTCGGGCACGGGCAGCCGGCCTGGACGATTGGGGCACCGACAACCTGCTCGCCTACCTGCGCGAGCAGCGCGAGGCCACCCATCACTTGCCCGACGACCGGACGATCCTCGTCGAACGATTCCGCGACGAGCTGGGTGACTGGCGCCTGGTGGTGCACTCGCCGTTCGGGGCGCCGGTCAACGCGCCGTGGGCGCTGGCGATCGCAGCGCGGCTACGCGAGCGATTTGGGCTGGAGGTGTCCTCGATGCACTCCGACGACGGCATCGTGCTGCGGCTGCCCGACACCGACACCGAGCCGCCGGGCGGCGACATCGCCGTGTTCGAGCCCGAGGAGATCGAGTCGCTGGTCACCGAGGAAGTCACCAGCTCGGCGTTGTTCGCGTCGCGTTTCCGCGAGTGCGCCGCGCGCTCGCTGCTGCTGCCGCGCCGCGATCCACGGCGCCGCACACCGCTGTGGCAGCAACGCCAGCGCGCTAACCAGCTGCTGCAGGTGGCCAGCGAGTACGGCGACTTCCCCGTCGTCCTCGAGGCGATGCGCGAATGCCTGCAGGACGTATTCGACGTTCCCGGCCTGGTCGGCCTGATGCGCGATCTCGCCTCGCGCTCGGTGAAACTGATCGAGGTCGAGACACCGTCCGCGTCGCCGTTCGCCCGCTCGCTGTTGTTCGGCTACGTCGGCGTCTTCCTCTATGAGGGCGACGCTCCGCTGGCCGAGCGCCGGGCGCAGGCCCTCTCCCTGGATTCAGCTTTGCTGGCCGAGTTGCTCGGCGCGACAGACCTCCGCGAGCTGCTCGACCTCGACGCGATCGCGCAGGTCGAGGCAGAGATTGCACGCCTCGCACCCGACCGGCACGCCCGGGGCCCCGACGGCGTGCACGACCTGCTGCGGGCGGTCGGCGACCTGACCACCGACGAGGCCGTGGCCCGTGGCGCCACACCGCAGGATCTCGCGGCGCTCGAGGACGGTCGGCGGGCCGTGCGGGTACGCATAGCCGGCGAGCAGCGCTGGCTGGCCATCGAAGACAGCGGCCGGGTGCGGGATGCGCTCGGTGCAGCATTGCCGGTCGGCGTGCCGGAGGCCTTCACCGAGCCAGTGCGCGATCCGCTGGGCGATCTGGTGTCGCGCTTCGCCCGCACCCACGGGCCGTTCGTCGCACAGGACATCGCCGATCGGCTCGGCCTCGGTGTGGCGGTGGTGACGACGGCGCTGGACCGGTTGGGCGCCGCGGGCCGGCTGGTGCAAGGGGAGTTCCGGCCCGGCGGTGTCGCGCGGGAACGGTGCGATGCGGAGGTGCTGCGCGCTATCCGGCGCCGCTCCCTGGCAGCGCTGCGCAAGGAGGTCGAGCCGGTGTCACCGGAGGCGTTGGCGCGTTTCATCCCGGCCTGGCAGGGGCTCGGCACTCGCTCGTCGCGCGGGGCCGACGGTCTGCTGCGCGCTATCGAGCAGCTCGCCGGCGTCGCGCTGCCGGCCAGCTCGCTGGAGACCCTCGTGCTGCCGAGTCGGGTGGCCGGGTACTCCCCGGCGATGCTGGACGAGCTGACCTTGTCCGGCGAAGTCGTCTGGGCCGGTGCTGGATCGCTGGCGGGCAATGACGGCTGGGTGGCGCTCGCTCCCGCCGAGATCGCGACGCTGGTCCTGCCGCGCCCGGACGAGATCGACGACCCGCTGGCGCAGGCACTGCGCGACGCGCTGATCGGTGACGAAGCGGTTTTCTTCCGCTCGCTGGCCGAACGCGCCGGCGGCGCGCAGACCGACGACGCGATCGCCAGGGCCGTCTGGGAACTCGTGTGGGCCGGGGTGCTCACTAACGACACCCTCGTGCCGGTGCGGACGCTGCTCGGCTCAGGTGTCAGGACGGCGCACAAACGCACACCCCGAACGCCCCGTGGACGTTATGGGCGCTACGCCGGGCTCACCGCGCCCGGCGCTGCATCGGCGCCTGGCCGTTCCGCGCGGCAGGTGCCCCCCGGCATGGGCGGGCGCTGGTCGATCGTCGCGCCGCGCGACACCGACGTCACCCGTCGCGCGCTCGCCGCTGCCGACGTGCTGCTCGACCGCTACGGCCTGGTCACCCGCGGCTCAGTGAGCGCCGAACGCATCACCGGCGGGTTCGCCGCGGTGTACCCGGTGCTAAAGGCCGCGGAGGAATCCGGCCGGGCGCGGCGCGGCTACTTCGTCGAGGGTCTGGGCGCCGCGCAGTTCGCGCTTCCCGGGGCCGTCGACCGCCTCCGCGGCGAGGCTCGCCCGATCGACGCCCGCGAGCACGACGGCTCGGCCTCGCTCGTGCTCGCCGCCACTGATCCGGCCAATCCGTACGGTGCCGCGTTGCCGTGGCCCGAGGCGCCGCACCGGGGTTCCCCGGCCGCGGGCGGGCGTGGGCACCAGCCGGCACGCAAGGCCGGCGCTCTCGTCGTCCTGGTCGACGGGGTGTGCGTGCTCTACGTCGAGCGCGGCGGCCGCACGTTGCTGTCCTTCACCGACGATGCCGCGGTTCTGCAACCCGCGGCTGACGCCCTGGCACTAGCTGTGCGCGACGGCGCGCTCGGCAAGCTGCAGGTCGAGCGAGCCGACGGCGTCCCGGTGACCGCGTCCGCGCTCGGCGAAGCGCTGGAGTCAGCCGGCTTCCGCCCCACGCCACGCGGACTGCGGTTACGCAGCTGACCAGGACTGGGAGCGCAGCCTGAGATGCCCGAGGGCGACACCGTGTGGCTCAGCGCGCGTCGGCTGAATCAGGCGCTGGCCGGGCGGGCGCTGACCGTCAGCGACTTCCGGGTTCCGGCGCTGGCCACGCTTGACCTGCGCGGACGCTCAGTGGTCGAAGTGCTCGCGCGCGGCAAGCACATCCTCATCCGGTTCGACGACGGGCGCTCGCTGCACAGCCACCTGCGCATGGACGGTTCGTGGTACCTCGCACGCGCGGGTGCTCGAGCGCCGCGGCGGCATCCCGAGCACCTGATCCGCGTCCTGCTCGGCAACGCGGACTGGCTGGCCACCGGCTACCGCGTGCACGACCTGCGAATCGTGCGGCGTGCCGGCGAAACCGAGGTGGTCGGCCACCTCGGCCCGGACCTCCTCGGCCCGGACTGGGACGCCGAGCGCGCGGTGTGCAACCTGCGCCGCGAGCCCGGGGTGGCGATCGGCGAGGCGCTGCTGGACCAGCGCCATCTCGCCGGGATCGGGAACATGTACAAGTGCGAGGTGCTGTTCATGCAGCACCTCAACCCGTGGACGACGGTCGGCCAGATCGCGGACCTCGCCAGCATCGTCGAGACAGCGCACCGGCTGCTGCGCAGCAACCGCGACCACCCCGAGCAGTCGACCACCGGATACACCGCGCGCGGTCGTGAGCACTGGGTCTACGAGCGCGGCGGCCGGCCCTGCCTGCGCTGCCGGACCCCGATTAGCCGCGCCGAGCAGGGCGCGCCGCCGCGAGCCCGCGCCACGTTCTGGTGTCCGAGTTGTCAGCCGGACGGCGCGGCCTGAGCTGTCACGCGGTGCCGCGGCCTGCGTCCATCGTCGTGTCGACGGGCTGGTGGCCAGAGCCGGCGAGCCGTCGGCAAGCGAAGAGCGCAGCTCGTCGAGGCGTGCGACGCCCTACCGAGTACGACCACTCGTCAGTGCTCAGGCCGTTCGCGACCGTCCGAGCGGGTCGGCGGCCGATGCGAGGACGGGGAGCCCGGCGAGAAGCACGGCGACGTCCGCGGCGATCGAGAGGGCCCCTGCCGGCGTGAGCAGGTAGGACGCCAGCCAGCGCAGCACGGTGTCGGTACCGCCGCGCTGCGCCGCGACCAGTGCCGCCGCCACGCCGGCGCGGGCGTACTGCCAGGCCTCGGTCGACGCGTCGATGCAGCCAAGCTGTGCCAGGGTCGCCGGCTCGACGCGCGCCAGCCCGCGACGCACCGGGTGCCGCGCGAGGGCGGCTGCGGCGTCGGCGAGCGCGAGTTCGAGCGGTTTACCTGTTTGCTCGTCGACGATCGTGCGTACCTGATCGACCAGTAGCGCCGCGAGGACGGCTTCGCGCGTACGGAAATGGTTGTACAACGTCGCCTTCGCCACCCCGGCCGAGCTAGCCACCTGTGCCATGGTGATCTTGGTGCCGTTGGCCTCGACCGCCCGAGCCGCCCCGGACAGCAAAGAGACGCGGGTACGGCTCATGGCATTGCCGGCGCGGGTGTGCGTCCCCTTGGTCTGGACCGGAGCCGCGGACGCGACTCCGGAGATGGGCGCAGTGGTCGGGCGGAACAGCGTGTCGAAGAGCGGGTTGCTCACGTCGCGGCCTCCTTGCGTTATCCCGCACGATGCGCCGACGGCACGATCTGCGGGCTTGCCGCGCAAGTTACCTACGGATGTCGCGCACGCTGTGGACCTCTGCGGCGGGTCGCACGAAGCTGAAACGCATGTGACGAGAGTGACTGATGGTGCGCCGCAGGCGCAGCTGACGCGCGGGCGAGCGCGCTCAGGCGGCGACGGTGGGCAGCGTGCGGACCCGCGCGCTGGCGGTGCCCTTTACGGCCGGGGCGGGAGACAGGCGGGCCGACCCCGCACCGACAAGCGCAACCCGATTGGCCGTGGCCAGCTTCTCTTCGCGACGCAACGTCTGGCTGACGTCGGCGAAGAGCTCGGACAGCTCGACGTCCAGCGCGCCGCAGATGGCGGCGAGCAACTCCGAGGAAGGCTCTTTCTGGCCGCGCTCGACCTCGGACAGGTAGCCGAGGCTGACGCGCGCAGTAGCCGAGACCTCGCGCAGGGTTCGGCGCTGACGCATGCGCAGCGCGCGCAGGGTGTCACCCACGACCTGTCGAAGAACGAGCATCGGGATCCCTTCCGGCGAACTGCGGTGATCGAGCGGGTGCCGTCAACCGTACCGGCCTGCTGCGGTACGCGAAGGCCACGTGCTGCCTGTCCGCTGACAGCGAACGTGTCCCACGTCAACCTCAACGCCGCTGCGGGCGCGGGCCATTCCCGCCCAGGCGCGCCGCGTTCGTCAGGCTGCGGGCCTCGCTCCAGGGGCGGCGGCGGCACCGTCCGCGGACTTCGCCAGCGCGGAATCGCGGCGCAACCGCATGGCTCGGGCCACGTAGTCGGCACCGGTCACCAAGGCGACCACGATGGCGAGATACATGATCACCTGGGCAACACCGTGCAGCCATCCGGTCAACGGCAGGACGTACAACCCGATCGCCACGGCCTGCAACAACGTCTTCAGTTTGCCGCCCCGGCTGGCCGGGATGACGCCGTCCCGGATGACCCAGAACCTCAGCAGAGTGACGCCCAATTCGCGGGCGAGCATCACGACGGTGATCCACCAGGACAGCTCGTGCAGCACCGACAGCCCGACGAGCGCGGCACCCACCAGGGCCTTATCGGCGATCGGGTCGGCAAGCTTGCCGAACTCGGTGACGATGTTGCGCTTGCGGGCGACGTTGCCATCGATGCGATCGGTGATCGACGCGAGGGCGAAGATCGCCCACGCGGCGATGCGCCATCCGTCGTCGTGGCCGCCGCCGGCGAACAGGACGACGAGGAAGACCGGCACCAGCGCGAGGCGCAACATGGTGAGCGCGTTCGCGACGTTCCACGCCGACACCGCACTCGGCGGATCGCCGATCGGGTCGTCGACCATCGGCGGCCCGATCTGGCGCGGCGGCTTCACCATGGCAGGCCGTCGACCTCGGCAATCAGGTCGACACCGTCGCTGTCGACGGCGAACGCTGCGACCAGCTCACCCCGGCGCAGCGCGTCCGCGCCGATCAACCGCACGGCACCGTCGACGTCCGGGCCCTGGTGCGCTGCTCTCCCGAGCACCTCGCCATCGGCATCGACGTCGTCGACCAGCACGTCAAGCCGGGTGCCGACGCGATCCTCGGCACGCTGCGTGACCAGCTCGTCGGCGAGGGCACTGATCCGTTCGACCCGTTCGGCGATGACGTCGGCGTCCAGCTTGCCGTCGAACTCGACGGCATCCGTGCCCTCTTCGTCGGAGTACCCGAACACGCCGATCGCGTCGAGGCGGGCCTCGGACAGGAAGCGCTCCAGCTCGGCGAGGTCGTCTTCGGTCTCGCCGGGGAACCCGACGATCACGTTGCTACGCGCGCCGAGATCGGGGGTGAGCGCGCGGGCCCGCCCGAGGAGCTCTAGAAATGCGTCGGTGCCGCCGAAACGCTTCATCCGGCGCAGCACCTTCTCACTCGCGTGCTGGAAGGACAGGTCGAAATAGGGTGCGACGCCCGCCGTCGTCGCAATGACCTGCAGCAGGCTCGGTCGCAGCTCGGCCGGCTGCAGGTACGACACCCGGATGCGCTCGACGCCGTCGACGTCGGCGAGCTGCGGCAGCAGCGCCTCGAGTGCCCGCAGATCGCCGAGGTCCTTGCCATAGGACGTGGAGTTCTCGCTGACCAGCACCAGCTCGCGTGCACCGGTGGAGGCCAGCCATTTCGCCTCGTCCAGGACGTCGGCAGGCGAGCGGGACACGAACGAGCCGCGAAACGACGGGATGGCGCAGAACGTGCATCGGCGGTCACATCCGGACGCGAGTTTGAGGTACGCGACCGGCGCGTCGTCAAGGCGGTTGCGTACGGGCGCCGTCGGTATCCATGCGTGGCCGGGTACCGCGACCGAGGCGCTGGCGGCCGGTCGGTGCGCCGGCGAAACCGGCAGCAGTTCGCGGCGGTCGCGTGGGACGTGCGGCGCGATCGGCCGGCCCGCTGCGACGTCGTCCAGGCGTGCGGCGATGTCGGCGTAGGAGTCGAAGCCGAGCACGGCGTCGGCCTCGGGCAGCGACTCGGCGAGCTGGCCGCCGTAACGCTCGGCGAGGCAGCCGACCGCGACGACCTTGCGCCCGGTGCCGGCGGCCGCGAGCAGGGTGTCAATCGAGTCCTTCTTGGCCGAGTCGATGAACCCGCAGGTGTTCACCACCACGACGTCGGCTTCCTCGGCGTCCTCGCGCAGCGACCAACCGGCGGAGTCCAGGCGACCCGCGAGTTCTTCGGAGTCGACCTCGTTGCGGGCGCAGCCCAGCGTCACGAAAGCGACGCTGCCGCGCTGATCAGACACGTCTGCAGGTTACCTGCGCGACCGCGTCCCGCTGATTGCCCGCATGACGCTAGCGTCGAGGTGTGCCCGTCGTCCGCCGCGCCCGCACCGCGGATGTTCCCGCGATCAAGGCGATCGTCGACATCTACGCGGGCTCCGGGCGCAAACTGCTCGCCAAGGAACTTGTCACCCTCTACGAGGACGTGCAGGACTTCCTTGTCGCCGAGCTCGACGGCACGGTCGTGGGCTGCGGCGCGCTGCACGTCCTGTGGGCCGACCTCGGCGAGATCCGCACGGTGGCAGTCCACCCCGCGCAGGCCGATCGGCGCATCGGCCGCCAATTGCTCGAGGCCTTGATCGGCACTGCTCGCGAGCTCGGGCTCTCGCGCCTGTTCGCTCTCACGTTCCACACCGGCTTCTTCGCCCGCGCCGGCTTCGTGCCGATCGAGGGTGCGCCGGTCGACCAGGACACCTACGACGCGCTACGCCGCTCCTACGATCCGGGCGTCGCGGAGTTCCTCAACCTCGAATATGTCAAGCCGAACACGCTGGGCAACACCAGAATGCTGCTCGACCTGCTCTAGGGCGTGTCTCACCTGTCACATGCGTAACACCAGATACCGTCGCGCCCAACGGAGGTGATCGACATGGCCATACTCGACCGAATCGAGCCCGCATTCACGGCGTGGACGCCGTCGGCGGCTGGCATCGGCGTCGACGATGACGAGTACACCGGTCGGCACCGCACGCCGACGCGGCGCAGCTTCTCGTTGCACCGGATGTTCTACGCCGCGCGCCACCGCAAGCGCTGAACCAAGCGCAGCGAACCCGCGCTGGCCCCGGCCGAATCGATGCCTGCTAGTCGGACCCGGTGGGCAGCGGCGCCACGGTGACCGGCTCGTCCGCCGCCGGCGTGATCAGATCCTCGGCATCGCCGCCGTTGCGCAGTGTGTAGAGCAGCCCGGCCAGCTCGTCCGGCACGATCAGGACCTCCCGCGCCTTCGAGCCCTCGGAGGGACCGACGATGCCGCGTGACTCCATCAGGTCCATCAGCCGGCCGGCCTTCGCGAAACCGACCCGCAGCTTGCGCTGCAGCATCGACGTCGACCCGAACTGCGTCGAGACCACGAGCTCGACGGCGGACAGGAACAGATCGAGGTCGTCACCGATGTCCTCGTCGATTTCTTTCCTGACCGCCTGCGGCGCGGTGACGTCGGCACGGTAGTTCGGCTCGAGCTGCTTCTTGCAGTGATCGACGATCGTCTGGATCTCGGGATCGGTGACGTAGGCACCCTGCATGCGCGCCGGTTTGGATGCACCCATTGGCAGGAACAGCGCGTCGCCCTTGCCCAGCAGCTTCTCCGACCCCGGCTGGTCGAGGATGACGCGCGAGTCGGCGAGCGAGGACGTCTTGAAGCCGAGCCGGGACGGCACGTTGGCCTTGATCAAGCCGGTGACGACGTCGACCGAGGGCCGTTGGGTGGCAATCACCAGGTGGATGCCGGCCGCACGCGCGAGCTGCGTAATGCGCACGACCGAGTCCTCGACGTCGCGCGGGGCGACCATCATCAGGTCGGCGAGCTCGTCGATGATCACGAGCAAGTAGGGGTAGGCGGAATAGACGCGCTCGGAGCCGGGGGGTGCGACGAGCTTGCCGGCGCGCACCTTGGCGTTGAAGTCGTCGATGTGCCGGGTGCCGGAGTGCTCCATGTCCTCGTAGCGCATGTCCATCTCGCGCACCACCCACTGCAGGGCGTCGGCAGCCTTCTTGGCGTTGGTGATCACCGGGGTCACGAGGTGTGGGATGCCTTGGTACGCGGCGAACTCGACACGCTTGGGGTCGATGAGCACCATGCGCACCTGATCGGGTGTGGCGCGGGCGAGCACCGAGAGGATCAGCGTGTTGATACAGCTCGACTTGCCGGCGCCGGTGGCTCCGGCGACGAGCAGGTGTGGCATGCGGGTCAGGTTTGCTACGACATAACCACCCTCGACGTCCTTGCCCAGGGCAACGAGCATCGGGTGCTGATCGCGCTGCGCGACCTGCGAGCGCAGGACATCGCCGAGCATGACGACCTCGGGGTCGGCATTCGGGATCTCGACGCCTACGGCGCTCTTGCCCGGGATCGGGCTGAGGATGCGGACCTCGGCGCTCTTGACCGCGTACGCGATGTTGCGCGTCAGGTTGGTGATGCGCTCGACCTTCACACCGGGGCCGAGTGACACCTCGTAGCGCGTCACCGTCGGGCCTCGGTTGAACCCGGTCACCGAGCAGTCGACGTCGAACTCCGCGAAGACCTGCTGCAGCGACGCGATCACCTCGTCGTTGGCCTTGGTGTGCAACATGTGCGGGCTGCCCTGAGCGAACGTCGCGAGGCTCGGCAGCGTGTACATCCCTGCGCCACCGGCGAGCTCGAGCTGCGTCGGCCGGTCGATGGGCGGCAACTCGGGCTCGGCCACCTTCGGGGTACGTGGTTTACGCGGCTTGACGGCCGTCGGTGTCCCGTCGAGCGGGACGTCGACCGCAGGAGGCTCGATGTCGGATGTGGTGGCATCCGGCGTGGACTCGGCCGGGTGGCGGCGGCGGCGCTTCGTCGTGACTGCGACGTCGTCGATGATCTCGTCGGGCTGGTGGTCGCGGCGCAGCCCGGCGAGTGTGCCCACGTACTCGACCAGGGCGCTGATCGGGGTGGCGGTGACCACCAGGATGCCGAACACGCCGATGACCGCGAGCAGCGGAACCGCCAGCGCCGCCGACAGCCCGCTCGACAGCGGTGTCCCGACGGCGGCGCCGATGAGCCCACCGGCGTGCGCCCGGTCGGCTGCGACGCTCGGGCTGCTACTCCACAGGTCCAGCAGGCCGAGCACGGCGACCGCGAGAGCGAGGGACCCGACCAGCAGCCGGCCGCGCGCACCCTCCTCTGGGGCCGCACGCAGCATGTGCGCTCCGCCGACCAGCAGCAGTAGCGGGACGAGCAGGGCGCCG
>JAABUT010001245.1_pt1 | contig 30471 bp, 21 predicted proteins | sample 5559281 | NCBI WGS metagenome assembly JAABUT01 (sample SAMN10711880, study PRJNA513359) | rock metagenome | isolation source: Antarctica rocks | place: Antarctica: Victoria Land, Ricker Hills nord | collected 2016-01-04
ATATGGGCGTGATGTACCTGTGTTGGGTGATGTACTTGCTGATAATGCTTACGTAAGTTCTACAAACTCTGGCCGGTATCTTCAGGAGCAGAATTATACTTATATTGCAACAAATGGTGAAGCAAATGATATTTGGTCTCAGGGGTATTATTCTATTTTACAGGCCAACCGGATAATTTATGCTGCCAATACACAATTTCCTACTGCAACCGATAACGTTAATCAGATAAAAGGAGAAGCATACATTGCAAGAGCTTTAAACTATTTGGAACTGGCCAACTTTTATGCTAAACCATTTACAGTTGATCCAGCAGCTGATGGTGTGCCTTTGGTTACAACACCGACTAACATAACAGGTACTAACATAGCAAGCGTATTTATTAAACCGGATAGAGCAACTGTTGCGGCTGTTTACACTAAAATTATCAGTGATCTGGACAGTGCTTACGCGATTATGCCTGCTACAAATACTGTTCATGCTGTAAATTCTAATTACCTCTCTAAGTATGCTGCAAAAGCAATTGAAGCACGTGCTTATTTATACCAAGGTGCTTATGCAAAAGCACGGGATGCAGCACTTCTTGTCGTGTCTGGAGGTGGTTACAGCCTGACTCCTTCAACAAGTTTTGGGTCTTATTGGGCCAACACTACAGCGGTTACAACTAAAGTAGAAACTATATTTGAATTAGCCTTGAACACTGCTACCAATAATGGTTTTAATGGTTTAGATGATATTTATTCTCAGGCCGGATATGGAGATATATTGTGTTATACCGCTTTATACGATTCTTACGCTACTACTGATGTACGAAAGAGTTTAATATTGACAGGAAAACGCGGCGGAGCATCTGCTTTAATTGTAAACAAGTTTTCTAATTTTACTTTGGCAACGGAAAAAGATGATATTAAAATTATCCGATATGCCGAAGTTCTTTTAACCTTGGCGGAATCTTATGCTTCATTAGGAGATAATGCAAATGCACAGATTTATGTAAACACAGTGGCGCAAATACGTGATCCGTCTTTTGGAGGTTATAATTCAACAGGTGCACAATTAGTAAGTGATATTTTAAATGAAAGAAGAAAAGAATTAGCTTTTGAAGGTTTAAGATATTTTGATTTACAAAGGTTGAACCTTCCGGTTAACCGTCCTACACAAGCTAATACATCACCAACACTTCCTACGCTTGCCGCTGGAGACAGCAGAAGGATTTTACCAATTCCACAGGCAGAAGTTGATGCTAATGCAAATGTTAAACAAAACGCTGGTTATTAAAATTAAACAATAGTTTATCCATTTTAAAGCGAGGCCGTCTTTTGGCAGCCTCGCTTTTTTATTTCCAACAATTGTTCGGTTTTTGCATACTTCTTTTATCACCTAAAAATTGATGCTTGTATTCTATATACCATCGTAATCATAAATAAAACATCTGTTTTAAGCTGATAAAAGAAGCATTTCAGTTCTTGAAATTGCTGCTACAATCAGTTTTATTCTTGTTAACTTGCAGAACCAATTATAACACACGGTTTCTTCAAAAATTACTAATGAATTAATAAGATGAAAGCAAAATTCTTTTTACTGGTATTAACAGTGCTGTTTTTTACTGGTATTCATCAGGCTAATGCCCAATATTTAAAAGATGCGTTGGGCAGGCAAATTATTTTAGCGCCTTATGAAAATGTTGAAGGTGATGCTTATTTATTCAAAGATTGGCAGGCCGCCGATGTGAAACTAAATACGGGTGATGTGTACAAGAATGTCCAATTAAAATATGATCAGCTTAAAGAAACGTTGTATTTCAAAGGCGATAAAAATGAAGAGGTCATGACCTTTACCGTACCTGTTCGTGAGTTTACCATAAACGGTACAGCTGATACGCCTCCTTTGCATTACCGCAATGGTTATCATGCTATTCCCGGTGTAGCCGCCAATGCCTACTTTGAGGTTTTGGCCGACGGTACTACACAATTATTAAAAAGAACAGCCAAAAATATACAAGAAGAAAAAGGTTACGGCGAAGCTGCTGTTACCAAAAAGATTGTGTCAACTGTAAAATATTATCTGGTACTTTCCGATAAAACAATTCAGATTAAAAACGACAAAAAATCTTTATTAGCACCATTGTCTAACAAACATCCTGAAATTGAAAAGTACATCCAGGACAATCATCTCAACCTTAAAAACGATACTGACCTGGGTAAAGTTGTTACTTATTATAATTCTATTTAAACAGTACAGTATTTGATATTTACGCTATTTCTTATAACTCATGAATAACTATGTTCCGAATTGATAAACTATAAAAGCAAGAACAACAGGTTTAAACTTGGTGTTAAAAAACCCTCATGCTTCTTTTAGCACTAAAAAGTTTGTGTTGTACCGGAATTAGGAATTATAGTAAAATACTGTTTTTAATAGGGTAAAAGAAGTATCGGAATGATGTAATCGATTATTTGTAAGGCTAATTTGGATTACCCTCCAATTCTTTTTTATATCGGAGTTAAACGCTAACTACTCACCGCCCCAATTTTCTTCAACAACTTTCTGTTTTCCCTTTTGTGGATCAAACTATGTACCATCTTATAAATGATTGGTAAAAGAAGCAGGGTTAAAATAGTAGAAGTGATCAATCCGCCAATCACCACAATGGCTAAGGGTTTCTGTGTTTCCGAACCAATCCCAGTGGAAATAGCGGCGGGCATCAAACCAATGGCGGCCATCAATGCAGTCATTACCACTGGCCTTACCCGTGATAAAACACCAGTTAATATAGCTTCATCCACCTGAACGCCGGCCAGTAAATTTTTACGAAATACAGAAATGAGGATCACGCCATTCTGGATACAAACACCAAACAAAGCAATAAAACCGATACCTGCCGAAATACTGAAATTGGTACTGGTGATGTGTAAGGCCAGGATACCGCCGATCAACGCAAACGGTACATTCAGGATAACCAATACCGCGTCTTTTACATTGCCAAAAGTAGTAAACAGGATCAGGAAAATGACCAGCAAACAAATCGGGACTACATTAGCCAACGTGTGCGAAGCACGGATCTGGTTCTCGAATTCACCGTTCCAGGTAGTCGTATATCCTTGGTTAAACTTCACTGCCTGACCCACTTTTTGCTGTGCTTCGGCTATGGTGCTGCCCAAGTCACGGCCTCTGACAGAGAATTTTACGGCAATGTAGCGCATGTTGTTATCGCGATAAATAAAGGCTGGGCCAGTTAGTTTGGTAATCTGTGCAATTTCTTTGATTGCAATTTTAGAACCGTTTAAAGTAGGCACCATCAGGTTCTCGATCTTCTCTTCGGTATCCCTGAAATCTTTTTGGTAACGGATCCGGATGTCGAACTTTCTTTCCCCCTGATACAAAGTTGTGGCGGCTTTTCCGCCAATGGCCATTTCTATAACAGAGTTCGCATCTGCTGTTGAAACGCCGTATAAAGCCATTTTACTTTGATCTAATTCGATACGAAATTCCGGTTGTCCCAAATTCCGTAAAATGCCTAGATCTTCCACACCTTGAATTTTTGACAATACCTTCATTACCTCATCGGCTTTAGCATCCAGAACTTTAAAATCCGGTCCGAATACTTTAACAGCCATCGAAGCCGGAACACCTGCAACGGCTTCGGCTACGTTATCAATTATGGGCTGCGAATAGTTGAAGATGATGCCCGGGAACTGGCTCAGCTTTTTATCCATTTGGGCGATCAGTTCTTCCTGCGTGATATGTCGTTTCCAGTCATCTTTGGGCAAAAGGTCAACCTGGATCTGGACGTTGAAAAAACCTTTCGGGTCTGTACCATCGTTGGTCCTGCCTACTTGCGACAAAGTCTGTTTCACCTCCGGGAAAGAACCCAAGATACTGCGCATCTTATTGGTTGTACTGACAGAACTTTCCAGCGAAGTACTCATAGGTAACTGCGCTGTAACCCAAAGTGCACCTTCATTCAATTGCGGTAAAAATTCTGTTCCAAGTAACTTGGCCGACAAAAAAGTAAGCGCCATAAAAATCAAAGCAACGATTAAACTCAGCTTCTGGTTTTTATAAGTGAAATTGAACATTCTGTGAATACCGTTTTCAAAGAAAAGAACAATCGGATTATGCTTTTCCCGTACATTCTTACGCAGTAAAATACTGGATAAAGCCGGAACCAAAGTCAGTGTAAAGATTAAAGCGCCCAACAAGGCAAAACTTAAAGTGTAAGCTAAGGGTGAAAACATTTTGCCTTCCACTTTTTGAAAAGCAAAAATCGGCATCAGGCAAGTCAGGATGATCAGTTTGGAAAAGAAGATTGCCTTGCCCATTTCTGTACCTACATTTTTAAACAAGCCCAGCTTGGCCAGCTTGTTAAACTTTTCCATACCCACTTCTTTGGCTTTATGATCCAGGGCGACATAAATCCCCTCTACCATTACCACCGCCCCATCGATAATGATCCCAAAATCAATTGCACCCATGGAAAGCAGGTTGGCACTCATGCCCTTCAGCCGCAAACAGATAAATGCAAAAAGCAAAGCCAAAGGAATGATGATGGCTACCGTTAAAGTTGTCCGCCAGTCGGCCATGAACAGAAACACGATCACCGTTACCAATACAATACCCTCAATCAGGTTATGGATTACCGTGTGTGTGGCAAAATCCATCAGCGTAGTACGGTCATAAAAAACATCAATTTTGGTGTCTTTAGGTAAGATATGATCGTTCAGATCTTTTACTTTTTCCTTGATCCTGATTAAAACTTCTGAAGGGTTTTCGCCCTTCCGCATCACTACGATACCTTCGATTGCATCGTTTTTTTTATCACGGCCAACTTGCCCTAAACGGGGCAGCCCGCTTTCATGAATGTCTGCAACGTTACGCGCCAGGACCGGTACATTCTTGACATTTTTAATGATGATATTTTGGATCTCTGCGATGTTGTTGATTACACCAATGCCCCTTACTACATAAGCCTGGTTGTTTTTTTCGATCACATCACCGCCAACATTGATGTTGCTTCGGTTAATGGCGTTAAATACATCCAGCGAGGTTAAACCATACTTTTGCAATAGGGCAGGGTTAACACTTACTTCAAAATCTTTTTCTTCCCCACCAAAACTATTTACGTCTGCAACACCGGGAATGGCTTTAAACTGGCGGTCCAGCACCCAGTCCTGCAACTCGGTCAGGTCATGGATACTTTTGATTTTGCTGCGGAGGGTATACCGGAAAATTTCACCGGTTGGGCCATAAGGTGGTTCTACTTCCGGTTTTACACCGTCGGGAAGGTCGGCATTTAACAAACGGCTTAAAACCTGCTGCCTGGCAAAAGCATCGTCCACATCGTCATCAAAAATAATGCGGACGTAAGACAACCCAAATGAAGAAGTGGTCCGCAGGTTGGCTTTTTTCTGCACGGAATTCAATACCGTTTCCATGGGGATGGTAATCATCCTTTCCACCTCTTCTGCACTCCGGCCTGGCCACTGTGCAATAATGATGATCTGGGTATTGGTTACGTCAGGGAAAGTTTCAATGGGGGTGTTCAAATAACTCCATACACCAATTAAAGCTAATGCCCCCGTTAAAAAGAACACAAAAAAGCGGTGCCTTAACGAAAAATATATAATATTTTTAATGAAACTGTTCATTATTTTTTAAGTAGTTAAAATCGTTTTTCCCTTTGAAAATTCGCTCGAAGCAAGTGTTGATTTCAGAAGATGTTATTCTTCAGTAAGGGCATCGTATAATAATAATTGATTTTTAGAGATCAGCATTTCGCCGCGCTTTAGGCCTGATGATATATAACTAACATTATCAACAGTTTTAATTACATTCACTTCGCGTACTTGTAAACTGCATTTGCTTTGATAAATAACCACATAGTTTTTACTGTCATTAAAAATGATGGAAGAAGCTGGCACAGTTACAGATTGCGTTGGTTCGTTATTGGTAATGATTACAGAAGTGAACATTTCGGGTTTCAGCAGCATGTTTGGGTTGGGCAAGGTTATTTTTACCTTCATTACCTTATTATCCGGATCTAAAACAGAGCTTACTTCATTTACTTTTCCCGAAAAAACTTTGCCGGGATAGGCTATGGTACTTACTTTGGCGGCATAACCTTGTTTTACTTTAGCAATATCGCTTTCAAAAACATTGGCCCAGATCCAAACATCTTTCATGTCCGAAATGGTAAACATGCTGGCTGCATTGTCAGAACGGATAAAGCTGCCCGAGGTAACACCTTTTTCAACAATATATCCGCTTTCTGGTGCCTTGATTACGTACTGTCCGTTTGCACTGGTGTTGCCATGGCCATTTATGGTAAGTTGCGACTGGATTTTAGTGTTGGCTGCCTTTGCTTTATTATAGTTTTCTTTGGCTTCTGTATAGTCCCGTTCGCTTGAAATACCGTTTTTATACAGGTATTCTGTTTGATCGAGTTGGCGTTTAGAAATAGAAAGATCGGATTGGGTAGCCGATAAATCAGTATAATTTCCAGCCACATCCGCACTTCTCATAATAGCCAGAACCTGACCCTTGCTTACCCTGTCGCCCAAAGAAACACGTACATCTGTAACTTGTCCGCTGGAAAAAGGGAAAACCTTAATTACATGGTTATCATCAAAAGAAACCTCTCCAGACAAGGTCAGTTCATCCTGCATATTGGTTGTTTTAACCGTATCAATGGTGATCTCTTTAGCTAAAGAATCAGTAATGCAAACGCTTTTCTTTTGTGCTACTTGTTCCTTTTTTTGCTCACACGACACTAAAAACACCAATACGGAGAGACAAACTATTAATTCTCTTTTCATTTTATACAATGGATTATACTTTTCTAAGGATTAATTATGGTAGAGCCAACATTAAAGTTAAGGTCGGCAATGGCTTTTTCCAGGTTATACTGCTGCTGGATCACTTTTAATTTTGTGTCTTTGTACGATTCAAAGAAGTCGATAAATTCCACCAACCCCAACTGTCTCGACCGGTAAGCCTGCACCATGCTGCCAAACAGCTTATCGTATGTATTGTAAAATTCCACATTGTTTTTGGAGAAAAGCTGTAGGCTTAGATTGTACTGTTCTACAGCAGTCACTACATCGTTCCTAACCTGCAGGTCGCTATTTTTAAATACATTTTCCTGGTTCTGGATGTTGAATTTGGCAGATTTGATATTACCCTGGTTACGGTTAAAAAAAGGCAGCGGTAAACTAACGGCCAAGCCATAATAATTGGGCACATAGTTACTGTTGCGGTCATAGTCCACACCAATGGATAAATCAGGTACAGCCAAAGCCTTTTGGTAAGTTAAGTTATGTCCTGCCTGCTGAAATGCGGTTTTGCTTGCCTGGTAATCGCCGCGGTTAGCTTTAGCACTGTCTATTAGGGCAGCCACATTCAGGGAAACCGGATTGACCGAAGTGGTGATATCCGGTTTGATAAAAGTGGTTTCCTTCACCACCAGCAGGGTTTTCAGGTCATTTTCCAATTCATTGATCTGGCGGTTATTCTCTGCCAGGTCGTTTTCCAGGCCAAAGGCCAGTGCTTGCAGCCGTACTACGTCTCTTAGCGATGAATTGCCAACTCCGTATGCCGTTGTTATCGCTTTTACCAAGTTGTTTGATGAAGCAACCTCATACTGAAAAATTTTGTTCTGCTCTATCAGGTTGTTCAATTGTGAAAAATCGAGCAGCATGTTATAATGCAGGTTGCGCAGCAAATCGTTAAACTGCGCCTGCTGTATGCTGGCATCGTCTTGTGCCAGTATTATTTGTTTGCCTCTTTTGCCTGCTGTTTTAAACGTTTGGCTGATTTGCGCAAAAACCTGTCCGCCTCCGTTGGTATGATTAAAAAAACCCGCTCCTCTGGAATAAAGGTTCTGATCGGTGCTCAAAACCGGGTTGTCCCAAAGCCTGGCTTGTTGGACCAATGCTTTGGTTGCGTCAACATTATATTTTTGTGCAATGAGGCTAAAATTGTTCAGCAGAAATCTTTTTTCTGCTTCCTGAAATTTAAGTGTTAGTGTGTCTGTTTGATTTTGGGCTTGAAGTGATGCTGTTATTGCCATAGCAGCAATTAAACCAACAGCATGTTTTAATTTAAACATTTGTGTTTATTTCGGATTTTTTTGATAATGTTTCGATTGATGCCCTTTGTACGTAAAAAAGTAAAAAAAGAAATACTTATGTTTGGACAACACGGTTAGCCTAACAATTATTAAACCAACACGATGCTTCTTTTAGCACCTAAATTTATAGATCGCAGTTGCGAAAAATAACATGGGCGAAAGTAGTTATTATTCTAAATTTCGTTTGCAACTTTATTGTTATTATCGTGTTGGAATTATCATAACATTGTAAGCAATATAAATAGGTGTTTTATGCCTATATTATTACCAATAAACCTAAAAATCATGGCTAAAAAAGCAGTATCTGCTACGGGCGAAGCCGTAATTAAAGATCCTTCACCGATAGAAAAAAAAGTGACCGGCACCAAAAAAACAGGTGTAAAAACAGCATCGGCAGGAAGTGAAAAAAACAAAACAGTTCAGGAAACTGAAAATATAGAACCTGGAATTGTTACAACTGAAAACATCCAATTAAACGCTGTTGAAGTTTACAGTCGCTTTTCTGATTTTGATATCGATCTGTTTAAGGCCGGCAAACACTACAAACTGTACGAATTGCTGGGCTCGCACACGATCGAATACAAAGGCGTAACCGGGACTTATTTTGCCGTTTGGGCACCTAATGCACAATCGGTAGCGGTGATGGGCGGTTTTAACGGCTGGAATAAATACAGCCATCAGTTATTTGTCCGTTGGGACGGTTCTGGCATTTGGGAAGGGTTTATACCAAATGTTGGTAATGGCGAAGCTTATAAATATGCCATCCGCTCGTTTTATGGTGAAGAACTGGAAAAAGGGGATCCGTTTGCCCTGCGCTGGGAAGAACCACCGCGTACCGCTTCTATCGTAACACATACTTATTTTGAATGGAAAGATGAAGGCTGGATGAAAAAGCGGATACAGCATAACGCCTTAACCAGCCCGTACGCTGTTTATGAGGTGCATTTTGGTTCCTGGGCACGCAGTCCCGAAAGCCCGGACCAGTTTCTTGGTTACCGGCAAATGGCCGATGTGATGGTAAAATATGTAAAAGATATGGGTTTTACGCATGTCGAGTTTATGCCGCTGGCCGAACATCCCTATTATCCGAGCTGGGGTTACCAGATCACCGGTTATTTCGCAGCCAGTACACGTTACGGTTCCCCGCAGGATCTCATGTTCCTGATTGATGCTTTTCATGCAGCCGGTATCGGCGTGATCCTGGATTGGGTGCCTTCTCATTTTCCCGGCGATGCGAATGGCCTTTTCCGGTTTGACGGAACCAGTTTGTACGAGCATGAAGATGCACGCAAAGGCTTTCATCCCGACTGGAAATCATACATCTTTAATTATGGCCGTAACGAGGTAAAATCATTCCTTATCAGTAACGCTTTGTTTTGGCTGGACCGTTACCATATTGATGGTTTACGGGTTGATGCCGTTGCTTCCATGTTGTATTTAGATTATTCGCGCGAGGCAGGAGAGTGGGAGCCAAACATCTACGGAGGAAACGAAAACCTGGAAGCCATACAGTTTTTGAAAGAATTTAACGAAGCCGTTTACAGCCATCACCCCGATGTGCAAACCATTGCCGAAGAATCTACTTCTTTTGGCGGTGTAAGTCGCCCAACCTTTCTGGGCGGTTTAGGTTTTGGAATGAAATGGATGATGGGCTGGATGCACGATACGATCAATTATTTTAAGGAAGATCCGATCAACAGGAAGTATCACCACAAAGAAATAACTTTCAGTATGCTGTATGCTTTTACCGAAAACTTTATGCTGCCGCTGTCACATGATGAAATTGTTTACGGTAAAAATTCCATGATCAATAAAATGCCGGGCGATGAGTGGCAGCGCTTTGCCAACTTGCGTGCTTTATACAGTTACATGTTCACACATCCGGGAACCAAATTATTGTTTATGGGCGATGAGTTTGCACAAACAGAACAATGGGAATTCGATCGGTCTTTAGACTGGCATTTGCTGGAACACCGGCCGCATAAAGGCATGCAGGATTTAATCAAGGCTTTAAACCATCTATATAAATCAGAACCGGCTTTGTATGAAAAGGCTTTTTCGGGCGAAGGTTTTGAGTGGATTGATGAAGGAAACGCAGCAGATTCTGTATTGGTATATGCCCGAAAAGGAAATCTTCCGGAAGATGATTTGGTGGTGGTACTTAACTTTACACCGGTTGTTCGTACAGGTTTTAGGGTTGGCGTTCCGCATACCGGAACCTGGAAAGAAATTTTTAATTCTGATGACCTGCATTTTTGGGGGAGCGGAAGCATCAATCCGAAGGCATTACAGACTGAAGATATTTTCTGGAATTATAGAAATCAATCTGTCGCTTTAACCTTGCCGCCTTTGGGCGTTATCGTACTAAAAAAAGTATGATAAAAACAGTATCAAACAAAAGAAGAAGTCGGTTTTTTAGCTTGCTTCTTGTTTTTTTCGATACTTCTTTTAGCACCTAAAAACCTGGCAGCAAGTAGTCAGTTTTCTGAAATTTTTAAAGCGTTTGCCGTTTCTTTCCTTCTTCCGGTTCAGGCTATTTACTCAGCCATAATAGGTTAAGTATCAAGATCCAAGAAATTACATCCCTTAAAACCTTTATGGCATTATGCAGGGTATTGTAAACCGTGCGTTCACTCAGGCCGGTCTGGCACGCAATATCTTTAAAGGCCACCATATCAAAATAACGCAAGAGGATAATTTCTTTTTGACGGGGCGATAACTGGTCAAGGGCTTTTTGGAGCCTTTTTTTCAGGTGTTCGTCCTGCTGGCTGGCTATCAGTATTGCTTCGTATGATGGTTCAGAAAGTGTGCTTTCCGTTGAAGGATCAGTTGTTAAACAGCCTGTTTGGGTTTCTTCCGAGAATTGCCGGCAGGTTTTATATAATGTCCGTTTAAAAATAGTAAGGATGTATTGTTGTATATTTTGTACGGCACCAAGTTTGTGTTTAATGTGCCACAACTCTATAAATAAATTGTGGATACCTTCCTTAACCAGTTCCGGGTTTTTGTACAAGGAGAGCCCAAAGCGGTACAGGTCGTCGTAAAAAATATTAAAGCATTCATAAAGCCCCTGCTTTTCCCCATCTGCCAGCAACTGCCAGTTTTTATAAACGTTCTTTGGTTCAGGGCTCATCAATAATTTTTTACACTTCTTTTAGGTTGGCAAACAACAATTGGCAAATAACAGCAGGTTACAGGAGTTGTATAGATTCATCCCAGCTTAAAAAATCCTTCACCATGCTCAGGATTGGCGATGCTTCTTTTAGCCCTATAAAATTAGTGTTTGTGCACTGTCGATACAAAAAAGACACGGCAAGTTAGTGTTTTTCAGCATAGCAATTTGCTTTTTAATGGAGATGAAGCCATTGTCCATTTTCTGTTTTTTATTGTGGCTCATCATGATTTTTAGGTGATAAAAGAAGCATAAAACCCTGTAAAATTGAAGCTTGAAATTTATTTGGAAAAACATTGGTAAAAAAGAATAATTTATTGCACTTGTATATAAATATTGATTTAATATTAAATGGACTACGTATTATACCAAACAGAAGATTTTTTGACCGATGAAAGCTTTATACTTTATTGTTATGGAGACGATGAAGCCGCTAAAGCACATTGGGAAAATATATTGAACGATCAGCCCGAGTTAGGAAAAAGGATAAATGACGCACGCGAATTGTGCCTTTTATTAAGCATTAAAGTAAGCGCAGCCGAAAAAGCAACAGCACTTGAGCGGTTAAAAACAACTATTGATTTAACCGGGGAAATTGGCGAACCTCAGTCGTATCCATATATATTGGGTATAAAAACATATTTTTCGCGCTGGATGGCCATAGCTGCATCCCTGTTGATTATAGCAAGTACATACGGTATTTATAAATTTAACGCCCCGCCATCGAGTGCAGCATTATACAGCGCGGCAAATACTGCAAATTATCGTTTAATTGGTACGACAGATTTTAACCACCGTAAATATATTGTATTGCCCGACGGCAGCTCCGTACTGCTCAACGGATCAAGCACATTAAAAATAGCGAACGATTATAATGCCAGTAACCGACATGTGTTGTTAAGCGGCGAAGCATTTTTTTTGGTTAAAAAAAACCCTCAAAAACCTTTTGTTGTAATCACCGGAAAAATAGTCACTACGGCATTAGGCACCTCGTTTAAAGTACAGAGTTATCCGGATGAGAACGAAGCAAGTGTAATGTTGTTGACGGGAAAAGTAAAGCTTGAATCTACACAGTACAATCTAAAAGTTGATCATGTTACCCTTCTTCCCGGACAGCAAGCATCGTTGCCCAAAGGTGATAATGCCTTTAACCAATCCAGTTTTTCTGAAGGAGGATTACATAACTGGTTAAACCGGAAGTTAGTGTTTTCGGATGCCGGTTTAAAAGAGATCACCGTTAAACTAAAGGAAATGTATGGTATAGTTGTCATACCGGTGAACAAGCCCGGCGAAGACATTTCGTTTACCGGCCAGTTTAATGATAAAAACCTTACCGATGTGTTGGATGCTATTGGCTTTACCAACCACTTTACTTATAAGCAGGAAGGCAACAGTGTGAAACTTATGTTCTGAATCAACCTAAAATCTTAATGAACCACTACCTAAATTATAATCCTATGCAAAAACCACTACTCCGTTCACGATTTCTTTCGTGGCTATTACTGAGGGTGCTTCCTTCGGTTTTATTAGCTGTGTCAATTACCGGATATGCACAATCATCCACACCGGTTTATTCATTCAACTGGAAAAATTCGGCCGTTCCTGTTGTTTTTAACCAGATAGAAAAGGCAGCATCTGTACATTTTTCTTACAACCCGCATGACCTTGATCTTCAAAAAAAGATCAGCCTTACGGTGAGTAACCAAAGTTTGCCGCAGGTTATCAGCTTGTTGACACAGCAAATTCATGCACAGTATAAAATTGTGGGTGAAACGGTAATGATCCAATCTCAAAAAACGCCTAAAATCTCATCGCGGATTGCTGATGATTTTAACCTGACCGGTAAAGTAACCGATAACGATAATTTGCCTTTGCCTGGTGTTACCATTATAAACTCCAGCAAAAATAGGACAGCAGTTACAGGCGAGGCCGGAAGTTTTGTGATACTGGTGAATAATGGCGACATCGTAACTTTTAGCATGATCGGTTATGAAACAACTTCCATTATTGCCACTGATAAAATCAAAACCTTAAAAATCGTTTTGAAACAAAAAGTTACCGAATTGAATACTGTGGTTGTAACAGCTTTGGGTATTAAAAGAGAAGAGCGTGCTTTAGGCTATGCTTACTCAGAAGTGGATGGCAACGACCTTAAAAAAGCGAGGGAAACCAATGTGATCAATTCATTGGCGGGTAAAGTGCCCGGCTTGATCATCAATAGCACGGCGGGCGGTCCGGCTGGTTCGTCAAGGGTAATCATCAGGGGAAATACCAGTATAACCGGCAATAACCAACCTTTGTACGTGGTTGATGGTGTGCCTATTGATAATTCAAATTACGGGCAGGTTGGCGGTGGTAAATACTCAAGCGGGTTTGATTTTGGTGATGCTATCTCAGCCATTAACCCTGATGATATTGATAAAATAAGTGTGCTGAAAGGTCCTTCGGCCTCTGCATTATATGGCAGCAGGGCGGGTAATGGTGTAATATTGATCACCACCAAAAAAGGCAGTTCAAAAAGAGAGCTGGGTATAGAAGTTAATAGTACCACATCTATCGAAAACCAGCTTACCCATTATAACGACTATCAGTATATATACGGTCAGGGAACTGCCGAGCAATTGATTGTTGACCCATCGCAGGCCAAAAACACTTTGTTCAATAACTTTGGCCCAAGGCTTGATCCAAATTTACAAGTAATCGGGTTTGACGGTAAATACAGGCCGTATGCACTGGTTAAAAATAATATTGACAATTTTTTCAGAACGGGTACTACCGCAACCAACAATATAGCCTTCTCAAATTCAACTGATAATTCATCTTTCCGTTTATCTATTTCTGATTTGCGCAACAGGGATATTGTACCGGGCAGCAGCTTGCGCCGTAACACTTTTAACTTTACGGGCAACTCCAAATTTGGCAACAAGATTACCATGTCGGCAAGGGTAATGTATTTAAATGAGAATGTTATTAACCGTCCTGCCCTCGCTGATGACCCCGGAAACATTGGCAACAGCTTTGTAGGCTTAGCAAACAATGTTGATCAGGCTTACTTCAAAAACGCTTATAAAGACAGCGAAGGGAATTATCTGGACTGGGGAGGCGGCCAGTACCGTTTAGATCCTTATTGGGTAATTAATCAAATGAGCAATAATACCCGCAAAAACAGGGTTATCGGAGGTTTGCAGGCCAATTATGTTGTTAACAGTTGGTTGAATATACAGGGCCGTGTATCAACTGATTTTACTTATTTTAATTATGACAAGTTTAGCCCGCGCACTACGCCTGGTGCTTTAGCCGGACAGCTTGATGAACTTAATCAAAAGCTTTCGACTACCGAGGCTGATGTATTGGTAACGCTGCAAAAACAGGTTACCCCATCACTCAACCTTTCTGCAAGGTTTGGCAGCAGCTTGTCCAGGATAGATAACCCCGGTTCTGTTTTACAATTCGTCAATTTAAATGTGCCAGATGTAATCAGTCCAAACAGTTTTTCTGATAAAACGGTTGTCGATACCCATTACAGGAAACAAAACAACTCCGTTTACGGCTTATTTAGTGCCGGGTATAAAAGCTATCTTTATGTAGATGCCAGTTTGCGTATGGACGCATCCTCTACGTTACCGGCAAATAACAACTCCTATACTTATCCTTCGGTTGCGGCCAGTTTTATTTTCACCGATTTCTTTAAGATCAAAAGTTCAGTGCTTTCATTTGGAAAAATAAGGATATCCGGTGCAGAGGTAGGCAACGATACCGATCCGTACCAGTTAAATTTGTATTATAACCTTTACCCGCAAACTTTTAACGGTGGTTCATTAGGTGGCATATCAAGTACGGTGCTGCCCAATAAAAATTTAAAGCCTACTCGTACCCGTTCGTTTGAAGCAGGTACGCAATTAAAGTTTTTTACAGACAGGTTAGGGTTTGATTTTACTTATTATACTTCAAAATCCAGGGATCAGATCAACCTGGTTCCGGCACCGCTTTCATCAGGCTTTGCACAGCAAATTATCAATGCAGGCGTGGTTGGTAATAAAGGTGTGGAGATACAGCTTAACGGTCGGCCGCTTGTAAGCAAGGATTTTAGTTGGGACATCAATGTAAATTTTGCTAAAAACACCAATACCGTATTGTCACTGGCTGAAGGCGTACCTTATTTAACCCTTTCGGATGCGCGCTGGCTGGGCGTATCGGTAGTGGCCAAGCCGGGTTCGCCTTATGGTGCCATTTTAGGGTTTGATTACCAACGGGACCCCAGCGGAAACATAGTGCTTAACCCGCAAACTTTAGCGCCAATGCAAGCCGAAGAACGTACCGTACTGGGTAAAGGTACCTGGAGCTGGACAGGCGGTTTAACCAATAGTTTCCGGTATAAAGACTTTGGCTTAAGCGCTGTTATTGATATTAAACACGGTTCTAACCTTTTTTCAATGACCAATATGTTTGCTGTCATCAGGGGAAGCCAAAATTCAACGCTGCCAGGCAGGGCCGAGTGGATAAAATCAGAAGAAGACCGCCAAACGGCTGGTATGAGCATTGAGCAATGGCGGGCCGCAGGCAAGGTAAACGGATATGTACCTCAAGGGGTTATTCAAACCACTGTTAATGGCAAAACTGTTTATACTGCAAATACAACCGCTGTTGATCCGTCAAACTATTGGTCGCAGTTTTATAGCGATGGCAATGGTGTTGCAACGCCATTCATTTATGATGCAAGTTATATTAAAATGCGCGAAATAACCCTGAGTTACAGGCTGCCGGTAAAAGCTATCGCTAAATTAGGCATGAAAGACCTGACAGTTGCATTAGTAAGCCGTAACCCGTTTATTATCCATAAAAAAGTTCCGAATGTTGACCCTGATTCAAACTACAACAACGGGAACGGACAAGGCTTGGAGTATGGTTCGCTTCCCTCCAGAAAAAGCTGGGGCTTTAACCTGAACTTCAGATTTTAACAGTATGTATAATTTTAGAACGACGAAAATGAAAAACACTTTAAATAAATATTTTCTTGTTGCACTCCTTTTGCCTTTGCTGTTCTCCTGTAAAAAGTTTGGGGATGTAAATGTTGATCCGACAAAATCAAGTAACCTTAACCCTGTAAACCAATTAGTCTTTACACAACTGCGCTTTGCAGGCGATGTAACTGTTAATGAGCGTACCAGTATCATCATGACGATGCCCTTGGTACAACAAATTGGCGGTGCTTATTATAACCGTTATGGCAACACCTACATTAAAAATAAGCAGTACATGTCTGAGCTATGGGAGATTGGCTATCCAAATGATGTATTGAATATTGTCGATGCGGTAGAACGTACCAAAACCGACCCGCTGAAAACAAACCTGAATGCTATGTGCCGCATTATGAAGGTATATATTTTTGCGAGGATGACCGACTTGTATGGCGATATACCTTACTCCGAAGCAGGCAAAGCTTATGCTACCGGAATTGTTCACCCCAAATTTGATGCGCAGAAAGATATTTATGATGATTTTTTTAAAGAACTAAAAGAAGCGGGCAACAGCCTCAATACATCAAAAGACGCTGTAGCACAGGAACTGTTTTATCATGGCGATGTGGGCAAGTGGAAAAAATTTGCCAATTCCCTGCGTTTGCGTTTAGCAATGCGCCTGGTAAAAATTAATCCTGAAAAAGCAAAAGCAGAAGTACAGGATGCGTACAATTCCGGGTTATTTGTTGACAACAGTGATATATGCAAGGTAGATTATAACAATATCACCAACGGCTATACAGAAATACGCGGAAACGGTGTTTCGGTAGGGATCAACCAATATGTAGATGATGGCCGCCCGCGTGTTTGTAATACTTTAATTAATGAAATGAAGCAAACCAACGATCCGCGTTTGCAATATATTGCCCGTGCATATTGGACCAATCCGGACAGACTTTCGGACAGGCTTGATGTTACCGATCAGGTAAAAGCACAAGTGGGTTTATTAGGGGTAGATCCGGGAAGATATAATTACGACAACTTTTTGGGTGCCATCAACATTGATTATCCGGGCCGTGGCACCATATCAGTTCCTAACGGAGGCCAAAAAGCACAGCTTGCCGATTTCTTAGTACGCAGCGATGCGCCATTTTTTCATTTAACTTATGCTGAAGTTGAATTTTTACTTGCCGAAGCTGTCGTCCGATGGGATTTAAATTTGGGAGGCGATGCAAAAACACATTATGAAAAAGGTTTGGAAGCTGCCTGCAAACAGTTGGCACTATTTCCAAACGGGCCGGTTTTAAACAGCACACAGATCCAAAACTTTAAACAGGATAACCAGTTGGCACCCGGTAAAGAACTTCAAACCATTGATAACCAGATATGGGTAGCGCTTTTGATGAATGGCCCGGAAGCTTATGCAAACTGGCGCCGAACAGGCTATCCTGCTTTAACGCCGGCTGTAACGGCAGAGTCAACCACCACCACTATTCCGCGCAGGTTTGAATATCCGCTATCAGAACGCGAACAAAATGCCGGCAATATAGAAAAGGCTTTAACAGCACTTGGAGGTAAAGACGATTGGACAGGCCGGGTTTGGTGGGATAAAGAATAGAAGTTGTTGAGTGTTTTCAAGTTTTACTTTTGATACTTCTCCAGATTTTATCAGTTGTTGCAATGCTTCTTTTAGCATATAAAAATCATAGTTCATGGTTGATCGTTCATGGCTGATTGCCGATTGCTGACAGCTCATAAAATACAGACACCAATTTTATAGTGCTAAAAGAAGCATGATGATCTTACATAAATAAATCCTGAACAAATCATCATCTAATTTATCAGACAACCAATGAAGATATTTAAAAACAGGCAGCTTTTAACATTCACCTTTTTTATACTGATTGCCATGGCAGGATGTAAAAAAAATGATGTTAAAGCCGCACAGGGCAATGACAGCAACAAAGGGAAATTCCGGGTGGTAGGTTATTTTCGATACGAGGGTAATTTAGTTGCCGAAGCCACTGCCATCAACTTCAATATGATCACTCATCTTAACGTGGCTTTTATCAACCCGGATACCAATGGTACTTTTACAGTGAACGGAGATTTGAAAAAAGTTGCTGCACTCGCCCATAGTAAAGGCGTACAAATTTTAGCTTCCATTGGCGGCGGCAATCCGCCTGCATATCTTAGCACCTTAACAAACCAGGCTAATCAGGCCAAATTGATAGCAAACCTTGTACAGTTAACTACTAACAATGAGCTGGACGGAATTGATGTTGACCTGGAAGGGAACTTTGTAGATGAAAACTATGAATCATTTGTGGTTAACCTTGCTGCCGCCCTTAAAGCCAAAAAGAAACTGATCACCGCCGCAATTGCTACCGGATACAAAGACAGTTACACGGATAAGGCATTGGCACAATATGATTTTATAAATGTGATGTCATACGATAAAACAGGCCCGTGGAACCTGAATAACTCGGGCCAGCATTCTCCATACAATATGGCTGTTGAAGATTTGGCCTACTGGAACGGTATCCGCAAAATAACTAAAGGGAAACTAAGCCTGGGCGTGCCGTTTTACGGTTATGGTTTTGGTACCAATGCCCCCGCCAGCCTTGCATTTAAAGATATTGTAACAGCTTATCCCGGATCGGAGGACAAAGATGAAGTGACCGTGGATGGCGGCGGAATAATTTATTATAACGGCATCCCTACCATAAAAAGCAAAACCGAACTGGCGCTTGATAAAGCAGGCGGTATCATGATGTGGCAATTGCGCCAGGACGCCGACGGCTCAAATTCATTGCTTGGTACAATTAATACCGTGATCAAATCACACAACAAATAATCATTACAAACAAATCAGTAAAACAAATTCAATAAGATGAAAAAGATAATATACAAATCAGTTCCAGTGTTGCTGGTAATTTTTATCATGTTTTCCGGTTGCAAAAAGGATGAGGCCAAACAACAGGAAGCCGATAACCCGTACACGCCGCGAATATTTGATAACTTAAGGATATTTGCAGCGCCAAGGATCATCAACGAAGGTGAGACGGCCAACTTTACCGGGCTTGCTTTTTCGCCTGCCAGCAAAGTCCAGATCAGTTGGAAGGTAAATGATAAGGAAATGTCAACAGATACGGCATACAAATTTAAGCCCGCTGCCGGTGGCGAATACACAATTAAGCTTGATGTTAGTTATCAAGGCACAACAACTTCAAGATCAACAAAAGTATTGGTCAGTCCCACAACTTATACATTTAAGCCCTATACCAAAGTGGTTTTAGCTGAATTAACGGAAGACGGTACAGCCGCTGATGTAATATGGAACAATATTACCCATTTAGATTACCAGGTAGGCAAGGTAGCTGCCGATGGCAGTTTTGATGCCTCAAAAGGAAACGTAAACCAGCGCGCAGACGAAATAGTGGCACGCGCACATATAAACGGAGTGCCGGTTATTTTGGGCATCAGCGGCAGGCTATCGGGTATTGACGGATGGGCTGTTTATGAAAGCAATGATTTTGGTACAGCCATTCGCAATAATGTAAAAATGCAGGCATTGGTTCAAGCGGTAAAAACGTATGTGGCTAATCGGAAAATGGACGGGGTTGATATCAACATGACTGATATAAACGCTGCAAACGCACCGGATAACATTCATGCCATAGGCCCGTTTTTAACAGCGCTAAAAGCCGCCCTTCCCCAAAACGCTATTGTAACAGTTACAGCCACAGTTAACTACCAGCATTGGGAATATCCCGATCTTTCGGCAGCTACCTGGGTAAATATCCATGCTTTTGAAGATAACGGCCACAATTTTCCCGATTCGCCGGTAGGGCAATCATCAAGTTATGATTTTATGGTATCGGGCACGCAAATCTGGACAAAGTTTCATTTACCGGCAAGCAAACTTGTTATTGGCATGCCAGCCTTTGGCCTGCGTTACAATACCCTGAATGCCGCCGGTCATAATGCCAGCTACGGATCATATGATTATATGACTTATAAAGCCATTGTAGCAGCCGACCCAGCAGCAGCAGGCAAAGAAAAAGCTGATATTGCTTCGGGTGTTTACTATAACGGCATACCACTAATCACCCAAAAAGCTGCATATATTAAAGCCAACGGATTTAAAGGTGCGTATTTATGGGCAGCAGATTATGACGCTACCGGTACCAATTCCTTAATGGCTGCCATGTACAACACGCTTAAATAAAATCTTGGAAGTATTTTTTGATTGCTGTTTTTTTGCAATTCTGTGTTCAGAATCGGCAATGCTTCTTTTAGCCCTATAAAATTGGTGCATGTATTTTAGGAGATATTAGCTATCAGCAATCGGCAATCAGCTATGAACTATGATTTTTATAGGATAAAAGAAGTATAAAAAATATGATGAACAGAAGCTATAATCATCTCTAATATTTAACAATCATAAAAACAGCACCAAACAAAACAAGACGGTTTAAAAAACCGGCTTGTTGCCGATGCTTCTTTTATCACCAAAAAATATGCAAAGATTTGTTGGGGGATTTTAAACACCAGTTTTTATGCCCTAAAAGAAGTATGCAAACACAAGTGTAACAATGGGGGGAATTAATGGCATCGAGATCTGTTACTTCTTCAAAAACAACAAAATAAAACCAAAAGTAGCAGCAATCTGGCCAATCCAGAAAATGAACATCCACTTGATTGTATCTGCTTTCGCTTCAAGAAACTTTTCAGTTAGTTTTGTTTCAAGTTCTGCCAGATCTAGTTTGGTAGCTAAAACGTCAGATTTCCGATCAAATTCTTCTTTGATTTTATCTTCGATAAAGCCAGTCAAATTTTCTGCAGTTTCCTTGCCTACTTTCTCATTTAAAAGAGAATACAATTGTGTAATACTAACAGATGCCATAGAATAAGTAAAGGTAAGAATATGTGTTCAATAACTCAAATCAGATAAAGTATGAAGTTATAACCTAAACTTTGAGCATAAAAAAAGCCCCTCCGCTTCTACAGAAAGGCTTCTTTTACCGGCTAAAAATTAATTAGCTGAACACAGTGGAAACATTGGTGATTTTCCATCCGGCGCCAGTGTCCGTCATTGTAACATAGTTAATCCGGGAAAAGTTGTCGTACTTCATTTGTACTTTATACACAACCAGGTTTGCCGTATTTTCAACCATTCTGGCTGTGGTTTTGCAATTCTGTTCTACATTTTGCTGACTTCTAAGGCTTTCTATGATTTCGTTTTTGCTGAAGCTGATTACCTTTTGGCCGCGGGTATGGGAAAATTTGGCGTTGTCGTCAATTACTTCTGCCAAACCATCACTTCGGCCATGTGCAAAAGCATCAACATAAGCAGAAATTGCATAACGCAAGGTTAATCTTTCATTCCGGTTTTGTGTGTTTGCCCTGCTGAAGCTGTAAGTTAGGGTCAGCAATAAAGCGATCAGGGTGATTTTTAAAGTCTTCATAAAAGTTTAATTTAATTTTTGTAATTGTTTTGATACATAGACGCCACACTTCAGCCATTCGTTACAAAAAAACCTGTTAATAATTTGTTAAATATTTTGATGATAAAACAACGTATGCAGGACCAGGCAAACAGCATCGAAATCGCTTGTGTATCTTGCTGTCCAAAATTTTATTGCCAAATCTTATATTTGTATTTTTAGCCAATACCGGATGAATGACGATTTAAGTCAGCAAAACGAACAACTTTCTAATGTAACTTCCCTTTCGGGACTGTATGAAAACTGGTTTTTGGATTACGCTTCTTATGTGATCCTGGACCGTGCCGTACCGCATATCCACGACGGATTAAAGCCGGTACAACGCCGTATCCTGCATTCGCTAAAGGAAATGGACGATGGCCGCTTTAACAAAGCAGCCAACGTGATCGGCAATACCATGAAATACCATCCGCACGGTGATGCTTCCATTGGTGATGCGATGGTGCAGATCGGACAGAAAAACCTGCTGATCGATTGTCAGGGAAACTGGGGCGATCCTGTTACCGGTGATTCTGCCGCAGCCCCGCGTTATATTGAAGCCCGTTTATCTAAGTTTGCGCTGGAGGTTGTTTTCAATCCGGATACAACCGAATGGCAGTCAAGCTATGATGGCCGGAACAAAGAGCCGGTAACGCTTCCGGTTAAATTTCCGCTTTTGCTGGCACAAGGTGCAGAAGGCATTGCTGTTGGCCTGGCAACCAAAGTAATGCCGCACAATTTTATAGAACTGATAGATGCTTCCATAGAAATATTAAAAGGGAGCCGCCCGGACCTGCTGCCGGATTTCCCTACCGGCGGACTGGCCGATTGCTCAGCTTATAATGAAGGCCAGCGCGGAGGAAAGATCCGCATTCGTGCTAAAATTGAAGAACGCGATAAAAAAACACTGGCCATTACCGAGGTTCCGTTTTCTACCACAACCGGAAGTTTGATCGACAGCGTAATTGCTGCTAACGATAAAGGTAAGATCCGCATCAAAAAAATTGAAGACAATACGGCAAAAAATGTAGAGGTCATCATCCATCTGGCACCGGGCATTTCGCCTGATGTTACCATTGATGCCTTGTTTGCTTTTACCGATTGCGAGGTTTCCATCTCCCCAAACACCTGCGTGATCAAGGATGACAAACCGCACTTTATGAGTGTGAACGATATCCTGACGGAGAGTACTGTTTTTACCAGGGAATTATTGAAACAGGAGCTGGAGATCAGGCTGGACGAACTGAAAGAGAAGATCTTCTTTAGTTCACTGCTCAAAATTTTCATCCAGCAGGGGATGTACAAACACCCGGATTACGAAACATCCGGCAATTTTGAAGCGGTTGTAACGGTATTGTATAAGCTTTTTGAACCTTTTTTACCGCAGCTTTACCGTGCCATTTTATCCGAAGATTTTAAAAAGCTGATCGATAAACCGATGAGCAGCATCACCCGCTTTGATGTCAAAAAAGCAGACGAGCAGATGAAATCGTTGGAAAATGAGATCAGGGAGGTAAACAAACATTTGAAAGAACTTACAGCTTATGCCATAGACTGGTTTGAAAAGCTGAAAGAAAAGTTTGGCAAAGGCCGCGAACGCAAAACCGAACTCCGCATTTTTGATAGGGTAGAAGCAGCACAGGTTGCCCTGGCAAACGTTAAAATTTACATGAACCGCACCGATGGTTTTGTAGGTACGGTTTTGAAAAAAGATGAATTTGTAGGCGATTGTTCCGACCTGGATGAGATCATCGTTTTTAGGGAAGACGGCCGTTTCTTAGTTACCAAAGTGCAGGAAAAGGTTTTTGTAGGGAAAGATATTATCTACGCGGGCATCTTCAAAAAAAACGATGAGCGCACCGTTTATAATTTTATTTATAAAGACGGGCAAAGCGGTACTGCTTTTATCAAACGTTTTTTTGTGCAGGGCGTAACGCGCGACAAAGAATACGATTTGACCAAAGGCAGCAAAGGCACAAAAACGCTGTATTTCACCCATAACCCAAACGGAGAGGCTGAAGTGGTAAACGTACAGTTGAAACCGCATTCTAAATTGAAGAAGCTGAGTTTCGACCTGGATTTTGCAAATGTTGCCATTAAAGGCCGCAGTTCGTTGGGAAACCTGGTTACCAAATATCCGATCAAAAAAATCACCCTAAAAACCAAAGGTATTTCCACCCTGGCCGGACGTAAGATATGGTATGATGAGGTGCTGAAACGGTTAAACGTTGACTGCCGCGGAATTTTTTTGGGGGAATTTGACGGGGAAGACAAGATCCTGAAAGTGCTGAACAATGGTATTTGTGAGATCACGGGTTTTGACCTGACGAACCATTTTGAAGATAAAATGATCCGGATCGAAAAATACAATCCCGATCAGGTTTATACGGTTATTCATTACGAAGGCAAACTGAAGAATTATTTTGTAAAGCGTTTTACATTTGAAAACATGGTGATTGGCAAACCGATAAACCTAATCAGTGAAGAAAGCGGTTCTAAAATGATCCTGATCTCGGGCGCATCCCAACCCGTTGTAAAAGTAGGATTGTTGAAAGGGAAAGCACAGATCCCGGAAACTACGGAACTGAACCTGGCCGACCTGATTGATGTAAAAGGCATTAAAGCACAAGGAAACCGGCTTTCCCCGCACGAAATCAAAACCATCGAACTGATTGCAGAGCACGACGATGAAGAAGACGTGCCCGACCCTGTGCCGGAAACCTCTTTAAAAGAAATTGTTGCCGAAGAACATAAAGAAGAAGAAGCGGAAAAAGAAATCTCGCAGAAAGAAGAAACGGCTAAACCGGCAAAAAAGATAGAACTGGAAATAACCAACCCTGAAGATGTGGATTTAAAAGACAAAGGGCAGTTGGGCTTGTTCTAAAAGGGGTTTCAGCAGTAGTCAAATTTAATTTGGTTTGTTGACGAAGTGATTATACTTGCGGAGATTACTCTTTTTAATGCCATAAAATAAGCATTCACAAAAAAGGCTAAACGATCAGCAGTTTTAAATCGTGCTCTTTTTTAAATCGCTGGTAAAATTTAAAAATTTTTCTACTTTTGTGGCGGGTAAGTCTTTTACGACCAGCTCCTCTTGAACTCCCCCAGGGCGGGAACGCAGCAAGGGTAGGGAGTTGTAGCGGTGCGATAAAAGTAGCTTACCCATTTTTTATTTTTCAAACAACCTTCTTCTTTTTAAATTATATTTTAGCCAGGGGTTTTCCGGCTTTTGTTTTTTAAGCATCCTTAAAACCTTCCTTTTCCTCTCCGGTGGAGAGGAATTAAAGGTGAGGCCAAACAAATAATACGGGTTATAAGGATGCCTTTAATGATTTTATACCGATAAAAGAAGCATTGCCGGTTTACTCATCATCGTAATGCTTCTTTTACCTCATCAAAATATATGTTTGATTTATTGATCATAGGCGGCGGCCCGATCGGGTTAGCATGCGCGCTTGAAGCTAAAAAAGCCGGATTAAATTATCTGATTATAGAAAAAGGAACGCTGGTAAATTCACTGTACAATTATCCTGCCGGCATGACGTTTTTTTCCACTTCAGAGAAATTGGAAATTGGTGGTGTTCCTTTCGTTTCCAACAACATTAAACCAACGCGTGCCGAGTCTTTGGAATATTACCGTCGGGTGGCAACTTCAAACGGGTTAAATATCCATTTGTTTGAAACCGTTTTAAATACCCGGCCCCAAAATAATGGCTATGAAGTAACTACAAGCAAAGCTGTTTATCAAACAAAAAACATCATTATTGCCACTGGTTTCTATGATGTGCCGGTTAAAATGAACATCCCTGGAGAAGACCTGCCCAAAGTGCGGCATTATTATAAAGACCCCAATTTTTATACCATGCAAAAAGTAGTGGTGGTTGGGGCAAGTAATTCTTCTGTTGATGCCGCGCTGGAAACTTTCCGTAAAGGGGCCGAAGTAACGATGGTGATCCGTAAAGGCGACATCAGCGACCGCGTAAAATACTGGGTACGGCCAGATATTGTCAACCGGATCAAAGAAGGGACGATCAAAGCTTATTATCATTCAACTTTAGCTGCAGTACGCGAACATCAAGTTGATATACAAACGCCGGAAGGTTTAATTACCGTTCCGAATGATTTTGTGCTGGCTTTGACTGGTTATCAGCCTGATTTCAGTTTTCTGAAAACAATGGGTATTAAGCTTTCTGCTGATGATAAGCTACTGCCCGGGTACGATGCGCAAACGATGGAAACCACTCAAAAAGGAATATACCTGGCCGGAGTTGTTTGCGGCGGCATGGATACGCATTCGTGGTTTATTGAAAATTCGAGGGTTCATGCAGGGCAGATCATAGCAAATATTTTAAAGCAAACTGTCAGAGTATAATTAACGTATCCATTTTTAGGATACTATTTTTATGCCGATAAAAGAAGCATTTATGGGCATCTCTAAAAACGCTCCTTTTCCTCTCCAATGGAGAGGAATTAAAGGTGAGGCCAAACAAATAATACGGGTTTTTAGAGATGCCCTTATATAACATCTGCAAAAAAACCTTACATTTATAAAATCTGAACCAGTAACAAAACATTCATTATTACAGCTAAATACTTTTGACATTTACCGATTTTAACTTCGATCTGAAACTACAGGAAGGATTAGACAGCATGGGTTTTCGTAAACCTACCCCCATACAGGAACAAGCCATCCCAATTATTTTAAATAAGCACGATTTAATTGCCTGTGCACAAACCGGTACAGGTAAAACTGCCGCTTACCTGCTGCCGATTATGCACCAAATTTGTATTGCCGAAGAGAAAAGCTTGGTGAACACTTTAATTTTAGCACCTACAAGGGAGTTGGTCCAGCAAATTGATCAGCAAACAGAAGGGCTGGCTTATTTTACGGGCATCAGTTCTATTGCTGTTTATGGTGGAGGGGACGGCATTAGCTACGAGCAGCAACGCCGCTCGTTAAACGAAGGTGTGGATATTATTATCGCAACGCCGGGCAGACTGATAGCGCATTTAACTTCCGGCATTGTAAAGTTAAGCCAGTTGCAGCATTTGATTTTGGATGAGGCAGACCGGATGCTGGACATGGGTTTTTATGATGATATTATCCGGATCATGAGTTATTTGCCTGCTAAACGGCAAACGCTGTTGTTCTCGGCTACCATGCCAGGCAAGATCCGCACACTTTCAAACAAAATCTTAAACAACCCGGAGCAGATCAATATTGCACTTTCGCAGCCTGCCGTTGGTATTTCGCAGCAGGTGTACATGACCTTTGACCACCAGAAACTGGCACTGATCAAATCAATCCTGAAAGAAGGGAACTATGCAAGCACTATTGTGTTCGTTTCCACCAAAGAAAAAGTAAAGCAATTATACCAAACACTTCACCGTGCGGGTTTTAAGGTAGAAGCTTTTCACTCTGACCTGGAGCAGGAACAACGAGAACAAATTTTGCGTGCCTTTAAGAGCAGGCAATTGCCTGTTTTGGTTGGAACAGACGTTTTATCGAGGGGAATTGATGTTGAAGGGATCAGCCTGGTGATCAATTACGATGTGCCGCATGACCCGGAAGATTATATACACCGTATCGGCCGTACTGCACGTGCCGAAACCACCGGGACAGCAATTACATTTATCAACGAAAAAGACCAGCGGAAGTTTAGTGATATAGAAGCCTTGATCGGAAGAGCTATCGAACAAATGCCATTGCCGGCAGAGTTAGGCGAAGGGCCGCTTTATCAGCCTGAAATAAGAAGGGCACATGCAGGTTCCAGAAAGCCCTGGCGGAAAAAGAAAAGCTGATGCTTCTTTTATCGTGCAAAAATCTGTATCCCTCATGCTAAAACAAATAATCATACCAAATCGGTTTTTTGTCTGAAATTTAGTGCTAAACATAATTCTGTATGTTTAATTAGTCAATTGTATGTTAACTGTATTTAATCAATTGATTAAGCTTTTGTCATCTTAGACTAACTTTTCTGACTTAAAATTCAAACACTTAGCTATAATTCTGCATATTTAACATTTCGGTTATCAGTTTTGGCAGTATTTTTTTAGATAGGTATTGACAATCGATTGTACAATGACCATGTTTAAGCAAATTGTACAAATGGTAAAAATTAAAAAATAACTATAGAAATGAAATTAAACTTTAAAAAATTGGTTCTGGCATTTTCCACCGTAGGATTATCAACAACATTATTTGCCCAGAACATGAATTCAGACACAACGAAACGTTTTGAGAAAAAGAGTTTCCGTACCTGGTCTATCGGGCTAAATGGAGGTATGTTAACCCACTTCACGCCTTTTAACAATGCTTCTAATGGCGATTTTCGCACACCTCAGGAAACCTGGGGTTATGGTGGCTACATCAAAAAGCAAATTTTGCCTAATTTTGGTATTCAGGCAGATTATTTAGGTGGTACGGTAAAAGGTTTCAGGGCCAATTCCCTTCCTTCCCCAACTGCAGCACAAGACAACAGTTCTTTTAAAACCAGTATAGAATGGGCCGCAGCATTAAAGGCCAACTTTACGGTTGCAAACTTAAGCTTAAACAAAAAACGTAATGTTTTAGCCCCTTATTTAACTGCAGGTGCTGGCTACATGTCGTCCAGTGCAAACATTCAGGGTACTATTCCAAATGGTGCAAGTACAGGTTATGAGCGAAACTGGTTTGTTCCTGTTGGCGCCGGTTTTAAAATTGGCTTGTCTAAGGCTATCAACCTTGATTTGGGTTATGATGTCAATTTTGTAAAATCACCTAATTTTGACGGTGTCCGCAGCGCATCTAATGATAGGTTTACTTATGCCCATGGCGGTATTGAAATAGCTTTAGGTAAGAAAAACGCTTCTCAGTTGCAAAACTTTAGCCCAATTGCTGCAATCCGGGAAGAAAGTGCAGCCGAAAGTGCTGAGTTAAGGAACATGCTTTCTACATCAGAGCAAAACAGATTGAGGGATCAACAGCAAATGCAGCAACAATATGCCAAAGATTTGGGCGATGACGATAACGATGGCGTAGCCAATAAATTTGATAAATGCCCTGGAACACCTGCTGGTACTGCAGTTGATGGTTCAGGTTGTGCTTTACCGGAAAATAAACCGGATGTTAAGGTTTTTGTAACTGAAGAAGATAAAAAAGTAGTTAGGGACGCCATTTCAAATCTGGAATTTGATCTGGGAAAATCGACTATCCGCTCACATTCTTTCCCAAGTTTAGACCGTGTTGCAAATTTATTGGTAACTAAGAACTTTAGCTTAAAACTTGCCGGTCATACAGATAACACTGGTTCCGCAGCACTTAATTTAAGACTTTCTAAAGATCGTGCAGAAGCTGTTAGGCAATACTTAGTAAGCAAAGGTGCCAATGCATCACGTATTGAAGCTACTGGTTATGGACAAACCCAACCGATCGCTAGTAATAAAACTGCTGTCGGTCGTCAACAAAACCGTCGTGTAGAATTTACTTTATATTAAAAACAAAATTTCAACTGTAAAAAAGGTGTGCTGACGAAGTTAGTGCGCCTTTTTTTGCTTATACATTATTAAATAGGATCTCTAAAAATTCATCTAATAAAGTTTTTTTAACGCTATTTTAAAATATAATTTTTTAAATAGTAAAATATTGATTTAATAAAGTATTTTTGAAATAGATATACAATCAAATTAAAAAACAATAATGAACATTTTTGTAGGAAGCCTTCCATTTTCTTTGGAAGAAACCAAGTTAAAAGAAGTTTTTGAAGCTTATGGTGAAGTGTCATCGGTAAAAATTATTATCGATAAGTTTTCAGGAAGAAGTAAAGGATTTGGATTTGTTGAGATGCCGGATGATACCATGGCACAAAAAGCGATCGATGAATTGAATGGTTCAACTGTTGAAGGCCGTTCAATCGTTGTTAATAAATCAGAAGACAAAAGAGACGATTCCAGAAGAAGTTTCGGCGGCGGAAACAGCGGTGGGGGTGGTTATAGTGGTGGCGGCGGCTACAAAGGGGGCAACAGCGGCGGCGGCAACAGAGGAGGAGGTAGCGGTGGTTATGGCGGTGGCGGCAGCAGCAGAGGTGGTTACGACAAAGGTGGCTACAAAGGCGGCAGTGGCGGCGGAGGTTATAACAAGGGCAGTGGCGGTGGTCGTAAAGACGAATATTAATTGTTTTTGATGTTTTACTGATTTTTTATTGAATCATGGCCATCAAATATATTTGCTGTCTTAATATAATATTATAGAAATAAATTTAATGTCATTTTTAAGCGATATAAGCACTATACCAATAGTTTGTTTTATCGCTTAAAAATGATATTTGTATTTAGGGCCTGTTCAAATTTCGTTAAATATATTTTGTATGCTTCTTTTATTGCCCAAAAGCATTGAACTTCTATTCTTTTTGTTTTGGTAAAATCAAACACAAAATTTATAGGCATAAAAGAAGCACTAATAACTTTTACACATGAATTTAAAGAGGCTCTAATTTCGGGATTGGCCTTTTGCGCAATTTTTCTTAACCCTGCCTTGCCCAAAATTGCAAAATTTATATCTTTGCAACCCAATCACATCAATTACTATAAAGCATTTTTTTGTTCATAAATTATTGATGAATGGCCCGTTCGTCTAGGGGTTAGGACGTTAGATTTTCATTCTAGAAACAGGGGTTCGATTCCCCTACGGGCTACAAAAATCGATGTCAAATCATTCAAAAAGCTGTAAATTCTTGATTTACAGCTTT
>JAABUT010001246.1_pt1 | contig 30468 bp, 37 predicted proteins | sample 5559281 | NCBI WGS metagenome assembly JAABUT01 (sample SAMN10711880, study PRJNA513359) | rock metagenome | isolation source: Antarctica rocks | place: Antarctica: Victoria Land, Ricker Hills nord | collected 2016-01-04
AATGAACGAATAGTCAGCTGCTTCAGTGTCAATCAATGACTTTAATGAGTAACTAATTTCATTGCTAGATAGTACACATTCAGTAGTCAAAGATTTCGAAGCAAAAAAATCATTTGAGCTGCTTGTTGTTGAAGAAATTAACACATCTTTCATCGCATCTTTGATGAAAGTCACTAGTTTTTTGCCTCATTCTTCGATTTCTCTGTAAATAATTTCTTCTCTTCTTTCAACATGATGATCTCATTGAGACGAGAAATGAATGCACGAGATGTCAAAGTACTAGTCTTCAGCTGAAAGCAGTTCTTTGAAAGATGACTCGATACTTTGCAGTTGAAGCAGATGATTGACATTCTTGATCATTCAGATTTGAGGGTGAAAAAAGTAGCGAGTCAAACATAACTAGTAGTCGAGACTTATGCTGATGTCGACGAAGAAACGAAACGTTTTTTCGAAGCTGCTATCGATTTGACTGTTCGTTGCTCGTCACGTAGCTGATAATTGACTTGTTGTTTGTTATTCACATCTTGAAGAAAGATCTTAAGCTTATCAAGCGAGCTAAACTCTATAAAGCAAACTGACAACGCGTTCTGAAGACGATTATTGATTTTATTCTGAATGTCGTTCATCAGAGTGATATCATTGTAGTTCAGAAAGCTGAATATTCTAGTGAATTCTGAATAGAAGAAGCTGAAGAACTTGTTGAGCTGCTTCAGAGCAATGTATTCATGATGACACTTTCGAATCAGATTCTGATCTTCGTAAATTTCTTTCAGATGTTTCAGTAGCTCTGATAGTGATTGATAGAGTGAGAGAGCATCAACACGACGCTTTGCATAAATTTGCTGATCAGCATCGTCTTCTAGTCTGAAAATCACATAGACAATACGAATCTTTTCAGTAGAGTAATGATTCGCGTTGACATCGAGCTTGTCAGCTATTTTGATGTTTCATGTCTTTCAGATAGAATCATCTGTTTCGATGAAAATGAGTGAATTTGAAAGCTTGATGAACTTGTGATGATCATTCTTGTTATCGAATAGAGTGAATGACTCTCGTGAGCTTCGAGAGCGTTGATTGACTTCAGAGATCGATGAGATCTCTTTCTGATTGACTTGATGCTCAACTGACTGAGTCTCTTGACGAGACATAGATTGATCAGCTTGACGTTGTTTCGCTCTGAAGTTCAATCGCTCGCCTTGTAGCTGATGAATCTTTTTCTCTAGCTCATCGTTCTTATCAAAAGCGACTTCTAGTTGTTTCACTCTCTTTTTGTGATCTTCTTGTACAAGAAGTCAGTATTCATTGATTGTAGAGTCAAGTCGCGCTGACTTCGAAGCTCGTTCAGCATATTGATGACTTCGTTGAATTGATTGCTGACTCAATGAAACAGTTGTTCTTCAATGTTTATGTTTCATGCAATGACAGCTTTCTCAGCTTTGACTGAAGCATTGATGAGTAGAAGTGAAACTCTTCTATTGACAGTGCTTCTGAGCAGACAATTTGTTTGAAACTCAACTGACTCAACGTTGTGTATCATGATGAGAGAAGATAGAAGTTGTTGAGATAAGAGTAGATGAAAGATTGATGTTTTGAATTGATGTTTTTTGATGAGTGAAAATTCAAAGAATTTCTTGTGAATTTCAGATAATAATTGAATGCTTTATTCAAAGAATTTCTTGCGAATAGACTGATGAAAATGAATGTAGAATCAAAGAATCTCTTGCAATCTAAAATGATGATGCAAATTTGAAGAATTTCTTGCAAATTTTTCTTACTGAATAGATTGTTTCATATCATCTATTCATCGATAGCAGAGTAGTAGATGATGAGCATTTATCTAATGTTAGAAATCAGCATAGAGCGAGTCAATATGAGTGTCATTTAACTAGAAGATAAATGCTAAGAAAGAAAGATAGCTACAGAAAAGAAGCTGACTACATATGTGTGTTTCTCAGTCAACGCTAGACTTAATAGAGACTAGTCAAGATGACGAAGCGAGAATAGATCTGACAAGACTAGAAGACTGAGTCTGACAAGACTAGAATCATGACATTTGACATCGAAATAATGTAGAACTGAGATCAAGCTGATCTGCTTCTTTAAATTGTCAAAAACTTCAACACAGACTTTGTTTCAAACAAAAGATGTGTCTTTTCAAGTCAGCTGAATGAATGACTTGATTAGTTTCAAAAAGTTCTTGATGAAGCGTTGATAGAAATTGACGAAGTCAACGAAGTCTTGTATCTCTTTTAAATTAGTAGATGTAACTCAATTAACTATAGCTTTCACTTTGATAAAATTCATGCAAAGATCTTGTTTTGATACTATGACTTTTAAAAAGACTGTTTCTTCTACGTTGAATTTGCACTTTTGAATATTTATCTGCAGATCAGCGTCTTGTAGATGATTTAGTATCATCTTGACATGTTGTTGATGCTTCTTTTGAGTCTTGCTGTATATGAGAATATTGTCTAAATAAGCTTGACAGAAGTCATTTAGAAAGTTTCATAGAACATTGTTTATATATTGCTGAAATGAGATTGAATCATTTGTTAATTTGAATGATAGAATCTTTGATTTGTACGCTTCTAGAACAATAATGAAGATTGTATAGTTCTTACTATCGAGATGCATACGAAGTTTGTTGAAAGCGAAAACTATATTCAGTCAAGTCAGATGCTTGCAGTCAATGATTTTGTCAATCATCTCATCTATGAGCAATAGAGAGTAATGATTTCTTTTAATAATGACATTGAGCTTTTGATAGTCAATGCAGAAGTGAAGATCATCATTGATCTTCAGAGTGAATAAAATGAGTGAGAAATATGAGATCTTGCTAGAAGTAATAAAACTCTTTGACAGATTTTCATTCAGATATTTCTTGATTTTCTGAAGCTTGTAGAGTGACATTCAATAAGCTCAACATCTAGAAGAAGTGACATCGTTAGTGAGCTTTATCTTATAATCATATGAATGATGAGATGATAGCTTATCAACTTGAACTCAATCAAACACGTCAAGAAAATTCTGATATTTCAAAAATAGCTTGACTTTGATGTCTTCTAGATTTTGAGCTGATGCATTGATGAAAGTGACATCTAGAATGTTCAGTTTGCATTGAGTGTTGTAGACTATTTTTCTATCAATATCTTCAATCGACATGACGAAAATCTCGATGCAATTCTTCTTTGATCGTTTAATCAATGCATGAAAAGATGCAGTTTTCACACTGAACATAAAAAAGTTCTTTTTCAAAGCAGTAGAAGTGAGTTGTTGAAGCACTTTGAAGACTGAACTGATAGAAAAATTTGATGATCATGATCATTTTGAGTATAAAGCTTTGACTGACATTGAAAAAACAGAAATGAAAGCTTTTAATTGATTTGAAAAAATGATGACATCGTTTTGCATATCTAGTAGTATTTCATTTTTGTTCATTCAGAACTTTTCTAATATGATGTCATGATGATTTATATCAGCTATTAACATTGAAACAGTCAATTTCTTATGATTTTTGACTGTGAGATTGAGTAGAATTTTATGAATAATGATCTTCTTTGTCAGCTTTTTATCATATTCTCTTATTAACTTCTCTTTAGCTAGTTGTATGAGTTGAATTTCAAGCATCTGACATATTTGATCAACTAGCTTTGTATGAATCAAGATGTAGATCATCAAGTCACTATCTATCAGAGATCATAGCTTGAAGAATTCATCTTGCGAGAATAGAATGACATCAACTAGAAATGACTTTTCGAAGTAGTTCTCTTCGATAGATGAAATTTCGTCAATTAGATTGCACAAAGAAATGATCTTTATCTTTTCAATGATTTTGAAAAAGATGATTAGTTTTTTGAATCAGACTCTGAATCGAAATTCAAAGAATGATCAAACTCATCATCTAATGTGTTAATTTTGAAAGATCTATTTAAGCACTCTTTAGAAGTATGATCAGACTTATGACATAGAAAGCAGTTTTCAATTAGTAAGTCATTTTCTTTGACGTTAGTCAAAACAGCGTCATGTGATTTTGACTGATCAGTCATCTTCATTTCTATGATTTTATGAATAGCTTTGACTGATTCTTCAGCAAAGATGATCTGTTTAGTTGTTTGAACTTTGATCATTGCTTCTCTATTCTTGATCTCTTGAATAGCTCGTTGATCATTATTCAATCAAATGAGATAGAAATAAATTTCTTTCAGAGTATTGAATTGAATCAATTGAGTTACTCAAGCAAATCAAAGTCGAGAGTTTATTTTATTCTTTAAATCAATGATCAGCTGTTTTTCTTGATAGTCTAGATAGAAGAATAGTCGTTGAAATTGAGTATAAAACTCGCTGAATTTCTTTTGTTCTTGAATCAAGTTGTAGTAATCTTTACGAAAGTTGACTTCTTTATCTGAGTCATTGAACAACTGAGCTAGCTCTTTCAAAAGCTCATCGATGATCTTGTATGAGTTGAAACAGTCACGTTCGCGTCTTGACTGAGTGATCTCAGCTGCATTCTCGAATAATCTGAAATGTATGTAGCTCAGCTTGACTCGTTCACTTGAAAAGAGATCGACGTTGATTTCTAGCTTATTCTGAACTTTTTCATATCAGTTCTCTCAGATAGAGTTCTTTTCATCAGTGAACAACGAAGAATCGAGTATTTTCTGAAATCTAGAACGCTTAAAGTAGATTGATGATGACGAGATAATCTCTCTAGCTTGTAGTCTAGCTTTCAGCTCTTCGCATCGTTTCTTCAAAGCTTTCATAGTCATAGAAGATGTTATGATTTCAGCGAATGAGTCGTTATCTTCGACAATGAAGAATGAAGCTTCGAAACGCTCTTTGAAGAGACGAGACATGATGAAGAAGAAAGAAGAGGTTGAATTGAACGAGTGTTTTTAAAGGAAGGGATCGAGCGAAGAGCGATGCTCGACAATAGAAGATGAAGTCGTTTTTGTTGTTTGGTTTGAGGGTTGATTGATTCTCTTGATCGGTTTGATTCTCTAGCAACCAACGAAGGTTCTTTATCGCTGGTTCTATTAATCGGGGTGAACGATGCGTACTTAATGAGCTGTAAGTCGTCTAGCAATTCAACCAGCCTCGCTGTTGATTCTATAGACCCTCTAGTGTTGTTCTGCCTTTCGGTTGCGTCGATCACCAGGTAAACGAATTTCTTTAGACTCGATCTGCCTGGACGAGTATATTGAACGGGTAATGGGTACCTGTATCGTATGGTAAACGGGATTCTTAATGTAATGTTGGGACCGTGCCTAGATCATTCAATCAAAGGGGCTCGGGGCTGGTATGTATGTATTGCTCTTTAGAGGTAGCTATAACAAGACATTAAGAATACAGAAGAGAAAGAGTGCGAGCTCTTCTATAAATAATGGCTTGAGGCTGCGCTAGGCCCGATACAGATGTGATGTAATATGCCAGATGTGTTTGCCTAAAAGAATGATGAAAGGGGTGAATGAAGAAAGTGCTGAACAACGGGAAGAAGTGCTGGGGATGGCCCGAAGGGGTGCGCTAGGTCCAAACTAGGCATAGCGCCATGGCTTGCCCTAATCAAATTGATTAGGGTTAGATCTGAACCCTGGCCGGTTCAGGCATGTTCGTAACATATGAGATGATACGAGAGACTGTTCATCGGGGCTGGCTTGCAATTAGAAAGAATCAATTGGATCATCTAATAGATTCAATGCCTGCAAGGTGTGAAGCAGTCATCGTAGCAAATGGAAAGGAAACAAAATACTAGATAGATTATCTCCAGAGCTGCCATAGTAAATTATTAGGGCGGCGTGGAGAAACTAGCGATTTGCTCCCGCACGCTAGAGTTTAACCCCCTGGTATACCAAGTAGCTGATGAGCGAACTAATGGCGCTACTACAGTACATAATTTCTCCCGGTATGTACTGTATTCTTAGCCCCTAAAGGGCCTATCTGTCTCGTCCCCATTCATGTTACCCTTTCCATAACCTCCTTCGATCCTAGCACCCCCCCAAACCCATATCCGAATCCCCTCAAGCCCGTCTCATGCTGTGATTCATTCTCGGTCCCACACGCATCTTTTACTAGCCAAGTCTCATATCCTCTGTTGAAGGCGCTTCTAGCCGTAGTGTCGCAGCAGCAATCTGTCATCACACCACAGACCACCACCGTCTGCACATCCAAGTCCTTTAGGATATTCGCCAGATCCGTGTTGATAAAGCCGTCGTAGGTATTTTTGGCGATAATCGTATGTCCCTCTGCGAATTGCGCAATATTCTATCAGGCATCAATTTCCAATCCTCGCTACCAGTTGCGATCGAGTCCGCCGGTCCCCATTTCCGGACTAGTTGATTTTTGTATGGAGGTGTGAGTTCAGCTTTGGAGTGCCCATGCTGAAGAAATATCGTGGGGAGCGAGCGGCTCTGGAAGTGGGAGATGAGGGATTTGATGTGGGGGAGGCAAGTGGTCGTCATGGGGACGAAGACATTTTGCATATCGAGAATCAAGAGAGCGGTCGTCATGGGGACGGTTGCGGGTTTGACTCTATTGGGAACTATGAGCAAGGATGGGCTGTTAATTGATGAGGAGACGTATGAGAGCTTTGGAACTTGTCTGTGTAATGATGTTGCTTTTAGGCTCTTCCTTGACAGGGTGGGGCATCGCTGCCGCAGCCTCAAGTAACTTCCTGGCCTTCACTCGCTGCTCGTACGCCTCTCTTGCCTTTCTGTTCGCGGTCCTACGCCATCGTGGGGTGTGGGTCATAATGTCAATAGACTCTTCAAATTCTTTGCGCTATGATGATTGTGCGTCAAGAAGTCAGGTCTTGTATACTGATGAAGTATGGGTAACTGACTACCTCCGACGGCTACTACAGTTCTCCTTCTACACCTCTTCGCGTTAATCTGTCTGTTCAACGACCAATGAATTAAAATATCTACAAAGACTGCGGCGTCACGTTCTGTTTTATTTTCACATTCGCCAGAGAGAATGAACCAATGGGAGAGCGCTCATGAGAAAAATACGGAGTGAAAGAAGCCTAGTTGGCATACAATCAGGTACATGACATTCGGAAAGTCAATGGTGACAGCAAATAGCTTCTCTTGTCCTCTTGTCAAGCTTCTCAAAACAGTCTGGCAGAAATCCCAGTGTTTTGAAGCGGCTCGAGGGAGGGTTTGAGCGGCTCGTTCTGATTGAAAGCAATCTGAACTCAAGCTAGTTGTCTCTTGTCGTATCAACAATCACTATTCAGCTCGTCAAATCTACTTGTTAATCACTTCCTATGCTAATTGGAATACTTTCATAGCAAACCATAGTTCATTGATGTCTAAGGCGGAGGTTCTACACCTCGACACCTTAATATCTGGCTCACTTACAATCACTTCGGGCTCATCCAGGCTTCTCACTATCCTAGTACTGACCTTCTTATCTCAAACCTCCGACGCAGACTAGACTGAGCTCCAATCCACGCGTTACATACTCTTCAACATCACCTTAGCCGTTCGTCGAGACATTCTACTTTGCCAGGTTGGGCGTGCTTACGGCCTACGCACCATCTCTTAAATTCCTGGGTCAGCTCCAGATCATAGTTTGTCTATTCTGCCAGAAAGACACTATTGTACTATTTCAAGTTCTAGCTATGTGACAAAGCGGATTCTTGCAATTAGATACGGTGAGGGATATCTGAGGTTTCCAACCCAATTCCATTGACCTAATATAGTGGCAATTAGCGAAAGCAGCGCCGAGATCTCTCTCCACAAAAGCTTGAACCCGTCCCTGGTACAAGAAACATCTGTACATCATGAGTGGTGATGCGGACTACGCCCGAGAACGAGTCCCTACGGATTTGCTGGGTCTCCATCGGACTAGTTGGACTAAAGATACCCTTTTAGTCGTCCTAAATCATTATGGAGTATCTCGCGATAAAAGCATATCGAAACTAGAGCTCATGCGCCGCTTGAATCGACTCGTTCATGACTACGATCTCGATCGTTTTGACCGCCTCGGAATTCTGAGTGCATATGCAAGAGGCGACGCACTTCCACCACGCAAGCGCAAGGTCTGGACCGTAACATCGGTTTCCGCCGGCAAGAAGACTTTTAGTGTTCAGAAGGTTCCAAGCGTCCAAAGAATTCCCAATGTCAAGAGGGTTCCCAGGGTCACGAAGGTGGCCAGCTTTAAGAAGCTTGCCAGCTCGAAGAAGGTTCCTAACGTCACGAAGGTTGCCAGCGTTAAGAAGGTTTCCAGCGTGAAGAAGGTTGCCCGCGTAACGAAGGTTTCCGGTTTTGACTGCATCGTGTGCTTGGAGGCGCTCGAAATTACGGCCTTCCCCAAGCGCAAAACTACGGCGGCTTGCAGTCATAAGCCAGACGTCTGCCTTCAATGTTTGTCCAATTCAATCGCAACGCAGTTTACAGACAAAATGTGGGATCAGATCGACTGTCCGAGTTGCGGCCAACGTCTCGAATTTATTGACGTCAAAGCTTTCGCGAATCCTGTAGTCTTCGAAAGGTAAAAACCGTACACCGAAAGAACTTTGGATTTGAGATGACCTTTGGCATATAGTTACGACAGCCGCTCACTTGAAGCCTGCCTTGCTGGCGGCCAGTTCCAGCATTGTCGCCTCCCTAATTGCCAGTCCGGTCAAGAATGCTTTCCAGATGACGACAGCTACATTGTCTGTCGGGAATGTCAAGGCCGTACTTGCATCACCTGTGATATAGTGTGGCACCCCGAAATTTCCTGCGCCGATATTGCGGCTCGACGAGCTGAGGCAAAGGGGGCAGAGGAGGCAGCTGCTGCGCAGTATCTCACGGCACGTTCGAAGCTGTGTCCAAACTGCCAGGTCCGAGGAGAGAAGGTAGAAGGCTGCGACCACATGACTTGTATGGCTTTCTCATCTATGCCTTTACTGAAACATCGTTGACATTCTCGATAGGTCCCCGCTGCCGCCATCAGTACTGCTGGATCTGCCTCGTAAACTACAAAGAAGTGCGGCGCCATGGCAACGAGAGCCACCGCGATGACTGCTTGTACCATTCTAGGAATTTGCCTAGTGTACCAGATTATGTCATGGAAAGATTTGCTCCAATCATCACGCCTACCATCACACCTACCATCGCGCCTACCATCATTCCTACTATCACACCTGTCATCATGCCTACTACCACACCTGTCATCACACCTGTCATCACCCCTACGGTCAGGCCTATTGTCAGGTCTACCGTTAGGCCTAGGATATCTGATTTCATGATGCCTATCACGCCTAGGCTCCGCAAGCATGCCAGGTGAATCGAAGTGCCCGTAGAAACTATCTAAGATCTTCCCTCTCGAAATCCATCTCTATCATCTCCTTACATATTTAGGGAGGATTGGGAAATACCTCTACAACTTGATCCCATTACTCGTCTTTTCAAGCGATCCTTTACTACTGCAACAGCGCTCACATTTCCATGCAGCATCAAGCAAGCTCTAAAACAGATCTCTCTCGAAATCCAAACGATTACGATAAGTTCGACCGATGCTGCAGACTTCAGGCATGAAAGATCCGCTACGCTTCACCACTTGTATCACGGAAAAGAAGAATCGCAGCATTTGAAAAGATGACTGAAAATCTCCACCAGCCTCTCTTAAAGATCAAAGCATAAACTATCATTTGTTTTTAGATCGCGTTAGTCATATCAACTTGATCATAACAGACACGGGTTTCCGTTTGCATTATTTCAAGATTGATATCCCGTTCTCATCGCACACATGGTACACAGAATTACCAAAAAATTACACTTCATGAAACAGATAATCATCACCACCAGCGACCTCTCTCTCATCCATCATCTCAACGATGTTATAGCACATTTGCACAGCAACGCCCATTTCCCACCAGTATTATCTAACAGACTACACTACCTCCCTATCATCCCCCCTTCCTCCCATCCCCCTTCCTCCCATCCCCCCCCTTCTACCATCCCCCCTCCCCCACCCCCCCAACCACCACCAAAGCCCCCCACCCACCCCCCCCCTCACAACAGCCCACCAAGCGCCAAAGCATCATCCATCGCCCATCCAGCTCCAGCCAAATAAACCCACCCAATCCAAAAAACCCAAAAAACCCCATCTGAGAAACCCGACCCAACCCAACCAAACCTTTAAAATCAAACCCCATTTATAAAACTCTTCGGGCCCCGAAAATTCGGCCTCTTCGCCAAAGAATACATATAGTATGTACAGTACCAATGAGACTTTAACGCATCAACCATCTTCTTCGCAAACTAATTCGATTCTGGCATTTGATCCATACTATGTATATACTGTATACAGGCTCACCACCTCCTTCCTGTACGCACCACGACCACGACCACCACCACCACCACCACCACCACCACCACCACGACGGCCATTCCAACGAAGCGACATAAGATTGTCAGTTTGACATCTCGAGTCCCACTTTACCAGCTGTGTGCTTGTACGAGGTTTCGACGTCTGTATGTGCATGGAATAAGTGTGGGCATGGAATAAGGTGTGTGATAGAATGCGGGGAAAGGGGATAAATTTTGATTGCTGGGATGGGATGGGATGGTGATGGCGGTGTGGATGGATGGATGGGTGAGTAAAGGTTTGGGGGGGGAGGGTGAAGACGTTTGGGGGGGGAATAGTGATTTCGAGAAGAAGGTTAAACCCAATGCCAACTTCATCTCCCGCCCCCCCGGACCTGTCTCAGCCTCTCCTCAAAAGACTCCACCGAAACTAGATCGCTACAACCCTCCCCCTCCCCCATACGACTAAGACCCGCTGCTAGAGTTTCCATCATCCCGGATACCTCACGCATCGGCAGTAACCGCCTCGACACCAGCCGGTCCATTCGGGTTTGAATGTTTACGACAGTCATCCATCTCAAACCCCCCCCCTCTCCAAACGGCCAAATTGAAGCTAGTAGGCGGCAAGTTTTTCTACAGACACTGCTCACAGAATCCCTTCGGCGTTCATCGTTTACATTCTTTTTTTTCTTCTCAGAGCTCAAAAAGTAAAGCACAACCCAAGTGTACACATGGCTATATATATAGCTGAGAGAAAACATTCTTCAGATATAGGAAGGTCGTGATTGCTCACTTGGACGTGTTGACTTGACGATGTGAGAGAAGTTCACAAGCTGTGGCTATAACAGCAATGATTCGTTTGGGTCCATCACAGGTGGTGACATCCGACTTGTGATAACTTTCCAGAAAGAGCTCCCCATTTCTCCCGCCTCATCGATATCTCCGCCTTGGTCGAAAGACTTAGCTTCCGTACTGGACGGGCCAGGCACAATACGGTGGTGCGGTTCAATGAACGGTTGCAGAATCACAGTACTACGCCCTCAGCTAGTAATAGTAGCAGGAAGCTGATCGCTCGGTTTATAACCCGGAAGCAATAGCGAAGTATTCTCGAGGCTACCCGGCCTTGAAACGTCCTGCTCCAACGCACTCCCACCAGCCCATATAAACACACCGAGATTCTGACGGGTTCCAACAGGCGCCCACCCATACGCATTTGCATCCCTTACACAAGCGTCGCCAACAAGCTGGGCCGCCGTCAAGAGCTCGTCGGCATCCACCACCTCGTGTGTGGCCCAAGGCTCTGGCGGAAGACGGGGTATACTGCGCGATTTGTCTTTTGAAAAGTCCGTGAGCATCGCGAGACAGACGGCGCATTCGCCTACGTCGTAGCACCCTGGTGTGTCGACGTGGGGAAATCCCGTTTGACGCTGGCCGGGCTCTTTGGAGAACTCGAATTTTTGGCGCCCGTAGATCTGGGCATGGACTTTAAGCCGGTCAATTGCGCCGTAGCAGTCTCTTTTCTTTACAACTGGATCACGAGACGACCATTCGCTCGTGAAAGCGCATCGCGCACTTCCAACGTCGGTAAGATTTTGGTGGACTAGAAGAGAGCCCAGGGGAAGAGGTGGTAGGATGCTGGTTAGGGCGATGGGAAGTGAAATACTGCAGAGTAATATGCAGCAGACGGAGGAAGGAAGTAAGTGAGCCTTCATCTTTCCTATGCTGCTCCAACGCAATGGTGAAGAAATTGAGCCCGATTCTGGAGATAAGACCTGGCAGGCTTGAAAGCAGTTGCGACCTCAGATCATTTATGAGCGTTGAATGATCCAGCCATCCAAGCGCATGTTCGGGGTTGGTTTGGCTGTGGACATATCTGTATCCGACGCGGCGGTACTCCCAGCCAGAAAGACGCTTGGTGGCTGCGGCTGAAACTGATACTGTTATGCGATATACCCTTCGAGGACCTGGGCCACGGTGAGATTATCTTCTACTCCACGCTCAGCAGTATCAGAAGAAGGTATTACAACCATCGTATTCAGAGGCCTGGAATGCCTGCGCCGCGCGAAAGTGTGAAATAAGGTCATGTAGCCGCTAAGGATTATAGGAACCTAAATCCGCTTTCGTCGTCTTCTGTTAAAGCACGGTAGAAGGAATTTACGCCACGCTTTCGCTTGTCAAACACAAGGCCATTGCCATGAAGCAAACACACACTCCGGTTCGGACTGCTATCAGGGATCTCACAGTTGATCGGTTCTTGAGGACAGATTGATTAACAACATACTCTCCTTGATCCATTGGAGGGCCAGGCAGGAAAACACCCTGCGACGGGATAGGCAGAATTGGAAGAGGATTGACAGAAGGAGAGACGTGCGTCGTTATAAGCAGGCTTGCTGGGGAGAGCTATGGAAGATGCTTGAACGATGCAAGCGAGATGGGACGCTTTGCTGTTATCGGAAGAAAGGAGCTGCCTTGGGCGGCATCTTCAATGTCAAACACTCACTACTAAGCACATACCTTTAGTAATTCAACTTGTCTGTTGTCCTATCCGCCTTGTCCCTTGCGATTAATTTCGATGGTTTTGCTGCCATACAAGTAGGATTCAACAAAAATGACACCTCCTGCTGTACGTATCAAAGCTTGTCAACGAGGGTCGCCCTCATTTCCAAGCCCTCAGCAGAGCCGGAACCCAATCTCGAGGTGAAGGTAAACAGTAGATTTATACAGCCGAACCTTGATTTTTCTCGCACGAGCACAACACGAAGACGCTTTGATCCAGCAACTCGCTGCCAGAGAGTATCATGGGTAGTCAAGGGTGCAGGACTCTCATCGATGCGCGATTTGCCGGATGATAGATCTCAATGGGCAGAAATCTCCCTGCTGGATCAACCTAATCTCCCACTTATATTCGGAGGCGCTGCAGATTCGTCGTCGTCAAGCAGTCTGAAAATAGCAACTGAACGCTAATTCCGTCATACACGACGAGAATGGAAGTTCAGTGCATTGTGTGACAGCCGGGTCTCGGAGAAGCACGGTCCCTGGCCTTTTCCGCTTGAACTGCGACTCTCTGATGTAGATAACACATTAGGGATCTACCCTGCGGTTGGTAGGTTCATCAGAGGCTACTTCGAACAATGCCACCCCGACAAAACGCGGTGGAACAGTTCAGTCACCTCAACCTTGAGCGGCTTGCAATATGGCAAAGAGCTTTCGGGCCAACAGTAGATAGGAAGCTAGTGACGTGGGCACACTGGCTTAGCCATTACACAATTTGACGATGCGACTTGCGTGGAGAGATGATTTTTCGATATGGACTGAAGATTTTGTTTCTTGACAGAGTCATGCTTGAAGACTTCACGGCTTGTCGTCCCGACGGGACTGCCAACCTGACGAATTAATAGTTAGGTGGTTTGGCAACTCAGCTACTTGACAGGTGGGTGGCTGAGCCACTCGACGGTTCCACAATATGAAGGCGTAACGGCTTGACGGTTCGAGCCTGAAAGGCGAATGGGTATCTTCGTTGCTGTCTTAAGAAGCGACATGTATAATAGAAACACAAAAACATTAACGTCATGAATCCCCACAATCCAGGTTCCTCCCCTCTTGCTCCGGCGATTGTAGTATTTGCTCCGTGCTTCTTCTCTCCCCGCCTCCACCAATCTCGTCTCCTGAATCTTCAGGTCTCCTATCCTCACTCTTCCTCCGCCATGTGCCTTCCTGTGCCACATCTTGCGCCTTTTTGTCATCTATTTGCGAAGTTCCTTCCGTTTCGTACTCGGGAACCAGGGTTTTCTTATCCATGCTTTTTCTTCTCCAATTTCCTTCTACTTGGTCGCCGAGGCCAAACATATCCATTCTCACTATAGGCATGTCTGCGCTCCTCCTTGGCCAATGCGCGCCTGTGCCGTCGGCTTCGCGGATATAGATATCTGTCGTCATGCGTATGTCCCCAAGGCCCCAGCCGCTCTGATCCCAAGCCTGTTCGGCACCAAATTCTTCCCCTTGTGCTTTCTTCTTCATGAAACGAAATGACTCTCTTCTTTTGCGCCGCGAGGGGAGCTCGTCAGATGAGGTAGCGTGAAACCAGCCTCTAGCGCTTGAAGGGCTTCGTCGGAAACGGATGTACCAGCGAGGTGAGGTGGGTGATTGTGGAGAGGGAGGGGTAAGGCTCGTGAGGGGCTCTTCGCCGGAGAGGCCGCGAAGGTGGCGAATTAGAGGCTTCATGTGGGGGGTGCAGGCCGCGATGATCCCGATGTTGACTTCCGCTATTCTCCATAGGTAATTCGGAACAGCGACCCCTTCCGAGTATCAGCCTCCATTGTTCTTGTTCTAGTTCTTGTCGCAAAGGACCTTTACTTACAAGTTACATCTTCGGCCTTGAGTTGCCATGAGAGAGATGTTCTGGCAATGCAAGCGGCCGCAGTACTAAATGCCAGGGGCCTGTCAGCGACCATCAAGGAGCTTACAGGAAGCAAAACTTCTCACATTATGCCCAGGCCCATGAGGAAACACAGAGAAAGTTTTGTTCGTGTACTAATCTGTACATTCCAGACAATGATTACAGGCAAGGCGGCGAGAATAAAATCGGTTAGTATGGAGAATGCTGTAATGGTGGATTAACTTCATGCGGCATAAAGGTGCTCAGACTGACAACCTACCTCCTTGGGAAATAACGATATCCGCCACTCTATCACTGGTAAAACAGTCCCCGTCTGCACCCAAATTCCAGTATCTATGCGCAGGTCTGCATTGAACCAGTATCAAGACGATGAACGGTACATGAGTGACGACCAAGAAACCAATCAAAGCATAGAGAGAGGCCCGTAGCTTGGTCTTTTGGACGGTAGATAGGCGGAGAAGGAATTGGCAGATGGAGACTTTGGAGAGTGGAAGTATTATGAAGAGCTGAGCCCAGTATAGGTAGTCCATCCGGCGGTACGTTGTAAACTCATCGGATGAAATATAGTATCTATGTCGTCCGAAACCGTTAGACAGTTCGGTCACGGTAAAGCCAACTCCCGCAGCGTTTATCGCCTGTTGAACCATCAGCATTTCTCCGTCGAGGCAGGAACGCTTCTTACCTGAGTCAACGCCATGGTAGCATCGTCCCAGCCGAAGTTACGAGTAATGCATATGCGAGTGACCACCCTCAAGAAAACAATTATTGTCGATAGACCAAAAAAGAGCGACAAAACGGCAATGACCACCGGACCCCGATTTTGATCACCTCCCGGAGGAGGCATGTCCACCCCATCCATAGCTGCTATCTTTTGAGTATGTTGTTGAGGGTGAGATGTAACGGCGACATGCTTGGCCCAGGTTGAAGACAAGAAGATGGAGGCAGGAAGCAAGAATAGTGGATGTGGAGACGAGTGTTTCAGCTTTATTATTGCTATTGTATAGAAGCACCAGTCTGCAGCGATGGCAGGAAGTAGTATAGTACAAGTACAAGTACACGATGGAGCGGGGGAATCCAAGATGATCTAGTCTGGCTCCGGTGGTACCTGGAACATCTTTGCGCACCAGATGCGTCGGCTCTCTCCCATGGTTGCCAATACAAGTATAAAAAGACGGCTCGGATATGGTGTCGAAGATCAGAGCATGGATGGCCCCCAATACTCCTTACTTACGACTCCGTACTTACACCCCGGATTATTGCTGGCTGTTCTGTGTGGTTGACCATGGACTATTGACCATGGTTGACAAATGGCTTAAGCAGAGCGACACGCGCTTAGAGTATGACTTCCCGTCCCATCTTAGCTGCACCCGCACAAATCAAAATTCAAAAAGCGGTGTTCTTTCGATCATCCGCCCTCTGTCCATGCAGCGCGATACATAGTATACGCTAAACAGGCAATCCTGCAAGCAATGGAGGGACCGAACAAGGATGGCGGAGTTCCAGAAGAGGCAAGAAAGATAGATGCCGGGATTGCCAAAGGCTCGCGTGAGACTGCACCAGAGGCGGGAAACACAGCATAGACGATAAGTTGCAGGAGGCACGGGAGGAACATGTGGGAGACTGCATGGATTGTCGTCCTGTTCAAGAACGTTCAGCAAATGAATGCTGTGGCGAGATGGCCCGGTGGACTGCGCCGTTGCGGTGTGCTGTCTTGAGGGAAAATCCTCCCGGCGTGTGTGTTGTGTGGGACAGCAGTCTCGACGCAACCTCGACGCCGTCTTCACGCCTTTTTCTACGTCCGCTCGGCTCCAATGCTGTACAAGACAAAGCCAGCACCGTCGCCATCTTCCAGTCAAGTCCTTTCCAACGATTTGTCTTGTTATGCATGGCAATGACACGGGTTGTTGGGCGTACTCAAGGATCGGAACCAGTTTATGCTTTCATGACACCTCCGTCCTCGACAGCACATTGTCTGCACGATGGTCGGCCGTCTTCCTCCTTCTGGGGCCGCTCGAGGATGTTTGCGCACCATCTGCATTGTACATGCAAGAATGCCTTTGCCCCCAAATGTCCCGCGAGCCGGGGAGTTCGGCCGCACGCCAGATGCTCTGCGACGAATCAACCAGCACCATTTTCTGTGCCTTCTTTCAAGGTTTTGGGGTCCAACGGTGCAGGTCGGATGGCAGCTCCTCGACCGGAGAAGTATATCTTGAGAGCCTTTCGCACCCAACATACTGCTTACTACTCCTACTACTTCTACTACTTATGCACAGAAATATTCCATCTCCCTCTCACCGATTCCTCGTTTTCAAGGTAGGCACCTCACTTTGCCTTGGTTTCCCCTAATGTTCATTACCAAGCTAGCCCAAACTGGGCTGGTGGAGGTGTCGCGTGCCCATCCAAGTTATCCACAGTGACAACCTTCCATACTAGCATGATTGACTGCGAGACTAATCAGCCACGATTATTGTTCTGGCTAAATCTAAGCGTTATTAAGGTTTGATGATTGATGAGTGACGATTGAAATAATAGCTAACCAGTCATGAAGAACTTACGTACGCCACCTGCCGGTGCTTGTGGCCCTGTGGGGTAAGTTACAGATATGCATAATGCGGGGTGCTTCATCTCTGCTGCACTTCTGCTATTCGCGACAAGCGCCTCTCCCACCGACTAATACGGTATGTACGTACAGTAAGGTACCGTAGTAGGTAGTAAGGTATGTACCTTGGCCTAAGGTACAACGAGAGTCGACCCTGACGTCATTTCCAATCAGGCCATTAGGTAATAATGATGTTACCTAATACGGAACAATCCGGTCTGTGTTCTGCTTCCAGGCCATGAACTGTCAACGCTGTGGGTGGTTGGGTTGAGCAATACGGTAGAGTACGGTAGAGAGCACGATTCTAGCTGCCATTCTTCTTTTGGACGAACTGATTTGCTTCCGTATCCTGCACATATTGAATACCTGCCCCCACACCGTCTGAGGCCAACAGCAAGCCTTGAGGTTTTTCGAGCTGGCTGCATTATTGATATCTCTGGTCCGCTTCTCCCACTGTCAGCAGAGAGTCCCGTCATACAGGATCTCGTTGTATGTACTCGTTCAACCCTAAGCCTCACGCCTTATCATGCGTCCGATCATGTGATGTTGATCTATAATCCCTGTTAGCTCCGGTTGCGCTATCACGGCCTAGGCATGTATCAGTTTCTCTCGACTTCGATTCCTGCTTATGTCACGGTACAACAATAGGAGACCTTGGAAGCTTCGAAAATCTTTCTGGATACAGGACGTGGAGGACATCAACGACAGGACTACTGAGTAGCGAAAGTACAGCCTTCGCCGAGAAGAGCCATCCTCGCATCCCGTTATATTCCTCTTCCCTCTACTGGCAGCTTCCCAGCCCACCCAACTGATCTTGCCCTCATACACAGGGTGACAGGGTCGCTTATAGGGGTTTTCGGGAGAAAGAAACCGTCGAGAAAAGTGTGGATGTTCTCTCCGAGCAATCACAATTTCGTATCCGCGCTGATTGGAGTCGAAGACGAAGGTCTTATAACTGGCTCTCCATGGCCGAATGCATATGCCGCATACCTCACCATTTGTCAGAGGACTCTTCGTCTATGAGAAAACCTTCCCCATGCGCATGCAGTTGGCGTAGCCAGAGACTCTCCACAGCCCTCCGTAACACTGGCTCATAGCCTTGCCTTATAATTACATAACACTGCAAATACTGGTAGCAGTCTTGATGTCACCGATCGCAAGTGGGCATGGTAAGAGATAGCCTTATAGGATTCGTACGGAATAAGAAGACCACGGTTGAAGATCGCCAACCACATTTCCAGACCACATCCCCCGCAACGAAATCTCAACCAAGGGCAGATGACCAATAGAGCCAGCCTTCGACGACTTCCTATTTTCACAGCACCACAACCCCACCCATCCACATCTATTACCTCCTGTCCACCCCGACCTCAACTCCCCTACTTACTCCCCTGATCCTCTTCTTTCTCTCTCGTGTCCCTTGTCCAGGAACCGAGAAATCCAAACTGTCAAGTCGACGACTTGGGCCCGGTTTTGCGCAGTCATATCGGTGGGAAGCTGTATCATTCTGCCTATCACCTTGTTAAGAGAAATTGTCTGGTTTCTGTCTCGTCGCTTTCTAGCCTATATATCACACACGCATTCTTCTTCTTTCCAATGGAATTGAGACAAGTGCGCTTTGCGTACTCTTAGCTAGCTGGAAGCTGCAACATATTGCGTAGTGCGTTGTTTGTAGTCCTCTACTGCCTATTTCGAGGCATTCTTGCCGCCATGTTTTGAGTCTTCTTCTGCCAAGCTGCCTGCACAACCACAGCTAATCCAGGAAATAACACCCCTTGGCGAAATTCCCATGGATGTCTCAGACAAAGCGCATACATATGGAGAACCTTGGTATCCTATGTTGACCTCATCATTTCCCTCTTCCAGCTCCCTATCCTCCTCATTATGGCGAATGTTTTCGATCCCGCGAGCGTCTAATGAGCATAAGTAGCGACGATCATCGTTGCAACTTTCTTCCAAATCACTCTTCTTTAACGGTGTTTGAGAACTTGGCACCAGTGTGGCGAAACTCGACTCTTCTCATCCGTTTCGATTGCCGTTTCCTTTGAATCATGTGGCAATTAATATTTGCCGTGATTCTATCGCCGTGTGAACTAATCACCATCCTATCCTAACCGCTAATAGCGTCCGTCTGCCTCGTCAGTAGGAAGTTCGGCGCCGTGCTCTCTAGCTAGACGCTGGGGCCTTTCCCGACTGGTATCCCACAGGTAGTTTCATCTGGGGCGCCTGTAACAGAATGTTGACTGCTATCCTCGCCGTGACGATATATAAGAACAGCGCGGTACATATCCCGGCATAACCCGTATTTAAACAAGCCGGCATGGAGCGCATCGTCCTTATTTCCATGGTCACAGTTTACGTATTCGGTGACGAAGGAGAAGTGTGCGCTGGAACACTATACGAAGGCTTCATCCATCAAACCATTCACAAGCCCTGTCCAGGCAGTCTAGAAGCATCGTGCCCATGTCGGTTTTCGCTCTCTTGTACCAGATCCCCCAATCGAAAAAAGACGAGGCTAATATGTCTGAATAAAAGGCCGCATTTGGTTTGTTTCCGACTGAACTGTAGTAAAGCCCACAACAATGGCATCAAGTGCTTGTCTCGTATCAGGGTCGGCCCGACGTAGGGGGAATGATGCAACCAGTTCGTCCCAGATTGGGGAATGGGGGCTTTGGCAACATAAGGACCATAAAACCCTCGAGATCTGAAACACACAATCGAAGCTGCTGGCCTTCTCGTGCGGCATAGATTGGGTAATAATTATCTTTTTTTGCTTTCCGTTGCATCCTGTCAGGCTCCAGGGTGGGTAATATACGGGTTTTAATAAAATGGCATCCTCGATTGCAGATCGTCCCATGCTGATGCTTTCAGCGAGTCTTTTTCCCCCTTCTTCTTCGCCTTCTGATTTGATTTTTTTCTCTTCTTGTGGCGGACATTTTTTCAAAAACAGGCTTTCTCTGTAGCCAAACGCATGCAGCGCTTGATCGGGGCGTACCAGAGCCGCAATAGTTTTTAGTGTGGGCTGTGCTGTCAAATTCCCCTTTTATCGTCTCAAGTATCGGGACTGATATGATCCCCCTTCAGCGCGTCCTCCCGCCAACAAGCAGCCGGCACTCTAGCCATAGTGTTGTGAGTCCTTTGATTGTAGCGGAATGAACATCTAAGAAATAGGAGAGAATGACTGCGTGGTTGGTTTCCGGAAATATATCAATTCGGAGCGATTCTGAGCGACGTAGATGCCTCGTCCTTCCGGCTATATGAGGCGCTTCGGATTGTTTGATTGGAGAATGGAGGATGGTATCAAAATCCCTTGAACAATAACCCTCGCAATCAGAGCTCTAACCGTCTCTACTGCTGTTCTTTGATTGTAGGTAGTGTTCCCACCCAGCGTACGGGGATCCCTCGCAATTAATCAAGAACATCTTCGGGAGTTTTTTTTTCTCAATTTGAATTGGCAACTGCCTTCAAGTACGCCCATGAAAGAGCTCGTGTACGCCTATGACAGGGTAAGATGAATAAGTCCTGTTTTGTTGGCTGTTGGCTGAGCTGGTGTATGCGTCGACATTTCAAAGTCTTTTCAGCGTATGGTTGACAGTTTGATGAGCTTCGATGACTCGCTCAAGGAATCTAATATCTCGACTTTAGCCTTCGATTTTCTCACGAAGGGTCGTGGTAGAGAATCTGTTCTGCTCGAACTGATGTATGCGTTGACATTTCAAAGTCTTTTCAGCGTATGATTGACAGTTTGATGAGCTTCGATGACACATTTAAGAAACCTAATATCTCGACTTTAGTCTCTGACTTTCTCACGAAGGGTCTTGGCAGAGAATCTGTTCGGCTCGAACTGGTGTATGCGTCGATGTTTTACTATCTTTCAGCGTATGATTGACAATTAGATGAGCTTCGATGACTCGCTCAAGAAACCTAATATCTCAACTATGGTCTTCGAATCTGTTCGGCTCGAAGTGGTGTATGCGTCGATGTTTCGAAGTTTGTCAACCAGCGTATAATTGATGAGTTGATGAGCTTCAAAAAAACACTTTCAAAGATCTCTAAATGCCTCGGTCATAGCCTTCAAAGACCTATCTTATCCATTGCTTCTGGGGGCTAGATGGTTTTTCAATCGACGTACGCAACATTCATTAGAACGTTTTCTTAATTTGAATCAATCGATTTAACCATGGCCTTGGAAGAGTTCGTGTATGTCTGTAAGCAAGTGAGATGGAATTGTCAACTTGTTAATTCCAAGGCAGCAATTCAAGGTAAAGCTGGAGGAAAGGTGGAATTTCCATAAGGACCAAGAGGACCGGCTTAGTTTTCACATTGGGAAGTGAAGTCCGCCATCGAGCTTGGTTTACTGTCATGTTGAGCTTCGGTACTACTTTCAAAGATATCTCGATGTCTCGATTATAGTCTTCGAAAGACCTATCAACCGCTTCCGAAGGCTCGACACTCTTCCAAACGACGTACGCGCTGAGCTCTTACTATGATCCAAATTCGTCCTTCAGAGCGTGTCAAGGCAATGTAAGCGCTCTGGCTCGAGGGAAATCCTGTACCCAAGGGGCCGTCGAGTCCACGAGATTGATCACCAGGCTTATATGGGACTTGACAACTTTTTGCAGCACGCTTGATATCTCGGCATCAAGCAACTTCCACCACTCCACATGTTTCATCCCACGAGCCACGGGAGCCAATGTCATACATCAATCGTGCCATGTTCGCCAAGGGCTCATCAAGCCTTTCTGCCAATGTGGAAGAGAGGCATTGTGGGCGTGGTGAGTGGCGTGGATGTATTGGAAAGCCCGGAGCCATCTCGGACGAGAAAGGCGAATCGTGAAAACGTTGTATCCACCAGTCTGATTGCTTGATCTCGCTGTATACCATGTTCTTTGAAAGGCTGATATAGCGATCCAATTTATTTGCAGGAGTCGGAGTGAGCCGTCTCAACCGTCTGTTTGCTCAAGGTACAGTAACTTCGGCAAGGCACCCTCAAGCGTGGCACTTTTGTATGTAGACGAAAGCGTTGTCGAAAAGACGTTCTGTTACTGATGACGGCTTTGCTAACGAAACATAAGGGCATAAAGTATATCTTCAAGGCTCAGAAGGCTTATCCATCAACATCACGGATTTTGCCATCAAGATTGATTGGCGAACCGACCAGGATTCGATAACATTGTGACAGCTCTTTTAATCTCTCGACTCTGGTGTTCAATCGTCGTGTTTCTCCCTTCCTACAGCCTGATCTTGCGGTAGACAACGTTCGCAACACCTTACAAGGGTCCGATTCCGTTTCAGGTGTGTTGATAGGCCAGTCTCATCGTTCTGGCTAAGAAGTTTTGGTGTTAAGCTCAGCCAAGTCCACGAAGAATGCCAGCTTCCTTGAGGGCCCAATATGTGCGATGATAGTCCAAAAGCTTTCTTGATGTCTCGCACGCAAGCTTCCAGAACTCAATCTTCCATCCGGTGGCTTGATTTTGCAAGAGACAACTTCCGCAATACACCCATGATTGTCCAGTTCACCTCCAAGTGTCTTATTAAGCCGATCTAATTCTTCTGGCTCGAGGAACTCACAGCCAAGCCAGCCAAGTCCATGAAGCTGATTGGCAAGCTCGACTAATGACTCGTCGAGGTTTGCTACCATCGCAACCGCTCTCTCAAAGTCTCGGCTTCAGTTGGAAGAGATATGCCCAAGCTATTCAAGAGCAAATCCCAAAGGTTCAATGTTTCCAAATGAAGAACTCGGAAATGAGGCTAACGGTTTGTCAACTCCGATTAGTGACTGATTATATGCCCAAGCTGTCCAAGAGTAAACCCCGAAGTTCCAAGGTTCTCAAGTGAAGATCACGAGGACGAGGCCAACGGTTTCTCGACGTGGAGATTCTTCCCGCGGGTTTTGCGGTTGAAGGCCAAACCGGTATAGCTCGGATCCGAAGTAATGAATCCAAACACCAAGAAGACATCTTTATAGACGGCGGTAAGCTCAACGGTAGGAATGCTGCGGTTATTCGCAGAGCCGACTGAGTAGAATACACCATGTCCGGAATAGTTGGGTATTCTACTGAAGAAGAATGGCGACGAATGAGTGATACTTCGGTCAATGTGTAAGATCGTGACTGAATCAGCAACGCCGCTTTTTGGTAATTTCTCTTCTATCCGCGAAGCAGTAGGCAATCCGAGAGCATTCATTAAAAGAAATCAGAACAAAAATTTCATCTCTGCTCCCTGCCAGAATTGAATGGAGGCATGCCTTCAAATATGTTCCATGTCAAGCTGCTGTGGCGTGGATGTTTAAACGCCATGGCTCTTGATTCTGTTGTTTCATGCAGACTCACTAAAGCGAAATGATCTACTCCCAAATCTCTCTTTGAACATCTGTGACATAAGACATTCTCTGAACGTGAGCGTATAAGTCCTTCATGGAGTCATGAAGCTGCTGCGCTTCGCCTAGATGTCTAAAAGTCATGGAGCTTTGATTTTGTTATTTCGTGCAAACTCGCTGAAGCGATAATCATCTTCTCATAAATCTATTTAATGAGATCTGTGATTCATGTGGTGTTTCGTGAGCGGAACCGTAATGGGTTCGTCATAAAGCCATGAAGCTGCTGCGCTCCCCGCTCAAAATGCCTGGGAGACATTCTCGATCATGTCGTTCCATGCAGAATCACTGTAGGGAGACGATCCTCCTCACAAAGCTTTCTTCGGAAAGTGGTGATGATGTGTTATGCTTGTCGATTGTGATCGTAATAAGTTCTTCATAAAGCCATGAAGCTACCGCGTTGCGTCTGGATGTATCAAAGCCGTGGCTCTTGGTTCTGTCGTTCCATGTATATCGGCTGCAGCGTAGTGATCTTCTCATAAACTTTCTTCGAAGTTATCTTGTGCTTCGTGAGCATGATCGTGGGATGTTTTTCATGAAGTCGTAAAGCTACTGCGCTTCGCCTAGATGTCTAAAAGTCATGACTTTTGATCTTGTTGTTCCGTGCAGACTAGCTACAGCGGTATCATCTTCTCATAAAACTTTCTTCGAAATATGACACTAATCCGTGCTTCTTGACTGTGGTCCTGATAAGTTCTTCAACGGGCCTTGGCTCTTGATACCGTTGTTCGGTATAGACAATCTCTATCAAGACCTTGCGTTTTGCCTTTCGAAACCGGACTTGAAGGTAAGTAATTCTGACCGGACTTTTCCCTTTGGCAAAGATTGCAGCACTCTTGGACATCTTCTGTTTCTCGATAGGCGGTAGTGGCGATAAAGAATTTGGAGTATATCCGTGATCGAACCAAGGCAGCTTCTATTACTGCTCACTCTCTATGAGCCATGCAATTTTGGAAATTCGGAATAAGTCCAAACTGTTAGAACTTAGGAGCCTTCGATTCTTGTCAAAACCTCCGTTTCTCAATAGATTCAGGTGTTGAGATGGAGGAGGTAATATTGTGTATGGTAGAGTCGAAGGGGTATCTCTTGAATGAATATCAACTGATGCAAATAGGAGCCTTGAAGGGATACAGGGAATGCAAGAAGTCATTGCTCAGTTGTCCACATGAAGATGTAAAAACATAGAGCATTGGCTTTGAATATCGTGAACACAACACCTTGTTTCTCTGCTTGTAAAAGGTCCAGGTGGTCTTGAGACTGTAGCGAGACTGCCATTTTTAAACTGTCTTCGTGGCTGATGGGTAAACTGGCCGGCAAAGCTAGCCCCGCAAAGCGACAGCGTATCAGGGTCTATTTGTGGAATGCTGGATGTGGAGCAAGGATGCTCCAGATGCTGCTCGTTGCTAGATCTGCCATGGTCGCTAGCAAACTCAAGTTTCTCCAGATGCAGAGCTCGAAAATCTCCAAAAGCAAAGCTCTGTAGGAAAGATTCTTAAGTGCCCATAAGTTCTCCATCTATCAACAAGTCAGTATTGCCTTGTCTCTTGCATCATGGTGAGAAACTCACATAAGGGGTTCCAAGCCTTGGTTGATCGTGGTGACAAAACTCAGGGGTAAGAGACTGTTGAATGAGACATACGGTACCGTCAAGAAACAGTCTTGAACAGAATGTTATGGTATGTAGTAGCCCTCAAATGAAGGATAAAGAGAAAGGAAGGTTCTATAACAAAGAATCCAGGGGTATAAGGTACTCACTACCTTATCAGCAACCAGCACAACACAGCTGATCCACTACGCCCTATAGATGGTCCGAGCGTCTCAGGGTGTTAGCCACCCCCAACTACTTACTTGTCATTGCTTCCTAAGTGTATCTGACTGATCATAGTATGCTTGATTGTCGGAGCTAGATCTCATTTGATTATCTAAGAATCTCATCGTTGAAATTGGCTCGTCGTTACATCGTATGTACCATCAGGGTCACACCCTTCGGTCTCACTGCTTCAATCCAGGTCCCTGGACTTGCTAAGAGAAATCACGCCCTCGTGCTGGCAGAAGTTCGATACCAGAGGCTGGCACACTAATTGAAAGATTGCCTTACTGAGCTTATATGTTTTAATTGCAGGTTTGAGTATATGATCTATCGTGCTCTATTTTTAGTTGGAGCGTGTATCATATGTGCTTCATTTCTGGTTTTAGTGGTTCTTCTTGTCTAGATAATTATGTTATAATGTCCATTGCTGCGGCAAACAATTTGTTAAATGAGGCATCCTGTATGATGAAGCTGATTGCCTATTTCTTGGGAGGTTGTGTTTTGCACAGCAGTAAGCAAAGAGCGGAAGGGCCGGCGAGTCAACGTGGATAGTATGGATAGGTACCATAGAAGGTACAAGAGGCTGCAAATGTTGTCGTGGAATTATGTTGTAAAGAAGATGGAATGTAGGGAGGAGGAAGGGGACTATATAGTATCCAATGAACAGCAGAATACGCTAGAGAGGGTGAATCTTTGCCCCATCCATTCCCAAAAGTATTCATACGGGGTGAATAAAAGTGAGGTGAGAGCAATGCAAGTAAGGTGAGAGCATCTCAAAGTGAGGCGAACATTCGTCAATGACAATGAGAAAGACGAATAAGAAAAGGGTTGGTTGAGGATACCCGGGTGCTGGTCTAATTAGATAACTAGCAATCTTGCTAATCCAGCCATATTCGTTATATCAATCATAGAACTTTCGGTTGACATTTCTAAATAAACAGTTGCTTTCTCCTTACCTGAGGATTGCACCTTCATTTTCTCGACTTGATGTTCAATGCAGCGAGCGAAAGAGTATATGCACTGCGAAAACTTTCGCGTCTAGCCTGCCTAACGGCTCCCGGGCCGAGTTCCTTATCGGAAATCGAAACAAGTCTCAATCTATGTTACGCGCAGTCAATGTGGCTCTGAAGAATCTCCTGACAGTCAAGAAGATGGAGTGGGATAGGGGCTTCGAACAGGCGCGGACTAATCCGATCACCTAGTCCACAATAGCCAAGTATACCAAAGAAGCGCAGCCCATGCCACTTGGTATAAGCTTCGCTTGAATGTCTGAAAAAAAAGCGATATGCCTCCCCGTTTTATTTTTGGTCGGTCATGAGGTGCTGTCTCATCCCATTCCTTTCTTTTACGTGTGTTTCCATCTCTAAATACATCATACTTGTCTTCCAGATTCAGCGAATTCGACTGTTGCGCGGGAAGACCATAACCACTAGAAGGACTCACGCTTCTTGTTCGCGCAGCATATGATCTCACTGCAAGGCCATTGTGAGACGACCGGTCGGGAGAGCTCGAGCGTACGGGTTTCGGTGCTGGAGCAACCCATGATCGAGCAGATGCAGACATGGTTTCCTGCTTGAGCGATGGCGCTTCGGACCTGGAGAGAGGTAATAAGGGCGTATCGGGTTCTTGCAATTCGTGACTTCCCCGGTACGCCATTCTAAGGGCGCGGACAAACAGAACAAGGACCGTAAAACCTAGTGATAGACCATAACGGATGAAGATTGTAAGTTGATCCGGTAGTAAGCAAAGGTGGCTTTCGAGTGTCTTTTCTTTTGCTCCATTTCCAATTCGGTTGCCCCGTGCGTCGATTGGATTCCATAGACTTACCATTTGGAATCCAGGTCTTCGAACACCCATGGCCCAAGACATCGATTTTACAGTTATCTCTCGAATGCCACCATTCTTCGAGCTATAGCCTCGATGAATGACCTCACAATAATCATGATCGTCACCCGAGAATACATACTCTATATCCCCAATCTTCTCCACAAGCTCGTTTGACACGGAAGGAGTAAGGACATTTTGATACTGAATTCCTGCCTCTACTTTAATCGCGTTTCTATCGTCCTTTTCTACTGTTTCGCCTAGCTCCTTGCTGGATTTCGTAGGAGGGTACCGCTCACGGAGTGGTCCACAGGGTGTTCCCGATGCACGATAAAGCGGCACATGTGTCAAGAGAATTGATGGCATATCTGTATCTGCAGTAGGTCTGCCTGTATCTTGCCCCTTGAGTACAACAGGATCATCAAGCTGAAAGACAGTATGATCTAAGACTTCGTTTCCGGTTTTTCCCGCTTGCACTCGCAATTCGCGACCAATTGCTCGTGATTTTTCAGCTTTCGCTTGGATAAGAAATTCCTCGGAAGGACCCCAGATCTCTCGGGTTAGTCTATTCCCATCACTTGCTCCCATATCACCAGTAACTAGATCAGCTTGGCCTTTGGCGCTTAGTGACAATGTATCCACTGAAACAAAGCTGTGGTTGCCGATAACGTCGACTCGATTTCCGCCGCCAAAGTAGGCATTGAATCTCTTTCTAACGGGCAACCTAATGCCAGTGCCCAGCCCAAGATCATGGTTCCCCGGCAGAGTTGCAATCATTTTACGATACGGCCTCCCTTGCCTTTCGGTGTGTTTCCCGTGCGTCCATGGCCCAAAAAAAATACGGCCAAAACGGTTGTACTCCTTCAACCAGAAGTCGTCTCCATACCTTTTCCATTGTTTGTCAGATATATCGTCACCGCGGGTTGCCCACTCCCGTCCCCCATCGAACAGGTCGCCGAGGAATATAACAGTATCAGGATCTAAAATTTCCTGGAGCAGCTGGAAAGACTTCCGAAGATATAAATCGGTGTACCTCACAGTAGCCGTCGACAATGGCCAAGGTCGACCTGGGTATGTGTGCGGATCGACTAATTGAGGATCGGCGATGAGAACGATGTGGTGCGGTGTTGCTTCAGAAGGCTGCCAAGCTAATCAGAATACCGAGACTTTCGCAGATGTGGTGTACAAGTGCCTACCCAGCTTTCCCAGCGATCCCAAGCGCAGCCCTTCACACCTTTTCTGAACACAGCTTCCTCACCCCACCACAACAGCAGGATCCATAGTACGACCAACGCAAGCCTAACATCCAAAAGTGACCGTAGCTTCCAGGGCTCTCGTGACGGATGTGATCGGCTATTTGATGCGCCATGTATATAGCCCCGACCAGATCGAGCCTGTAAATAAGGAATGCGATGACCGACTATCGGCAGCAACCCCTCGAGAGAACGCTGGCCTAAACCTCGGATCTGCTCTAATTTGCTGCCAAATGGTTGAGAGGCATGGCCGTGATACGAGGTCATCGTAGTGAACTGCAGTCGCGTAACGTAGGGAACATGTTGCGAGCTGTTTGCAGGTCGACAGCCCAGAGGTCACTGAATGGTATTCAAAGGCTAGCAGCCAACGTTGCGACCTTCTCCGCTTGTGCGCTTGCCAAATTACAGGGAGTGTTTTCGACGATTCTTGTAAATTGCAATATCAATATAGACGCCCTAGGACTCGCTAAGCCCGTACGGCCTACAAAAGCCGTAGGGTATATGCCTCCCACGGTAATTCTGAGCCCGTACGGTATGGCTATCTCCCACACAATCTAGACCTTACGGCACTCGCAGTGACCACGGTAGGATTCTACCGTGGTGCATCCTAATACCTTAGGTTGCCGCTATACCATACGAGATTTAGATCGTATGGTAATCGCATACCCAGGCGTATACCCAGTACAGTGGGGTGTCAAAAGTCTGTGTCCCTCCATTCTACGCTAGTCTGAATAAGTACTAGCTCCATTCTTTTTCCTCCGCCGCTTATCTATATACTTGGTCTACCAGGGAGTTAATACATAGCGTGCGGGAGCAATACGTTAGTTTCTTCACGCCGCTCTAACCATTTAGGTACTATGGCAGCTCTGGAGACAGTATCTTACTCAACGCTTTTACATCACAATTAATCAATCAATCGATCAAGATGATTCTTTACTTGAGGTGAAGCTTACTTCAAATTTTACGAAGCTTTCTCCACCTTTTACGCTTATTCGCAAGCAATTAACTTCAGAGATGTCATAATAAATCGTTGGAGCGGCGTGAAGAATACAGCGCTTTGCTCCCGCACGCTAGAGTTTAACTCCCTGGAGGACGAGTAGTACTGGAATAGCGGCTTATTCTGATCGTTGGTTGCCAAGTGTTCCATCAGGTGACCCAACATCAAAACTTTTCGACCCCGCACTATGTTTTTGGCTGCGTTGACCCGTGCAAGTCGTTTTCTTCCGTTCAAACTACCATCGTTCCTTTTTCTTTCGCTTCAACTACCATCCTGATTTTTACTGTTCATTGAAGTCGTTGTACGTACATCAGGTGACCGAAAATCATCTGATCGACGATTGAAAATTTCTTACCTGTTTACCTGTTTACCCGTACATACCTGCATCTGTCATTACCTTCATTGTACGCGTATATATCAATCTTTATCTCTTTTTACGATCCTTTTTCATGTCTCAACGCACCTGTACTCGCTGTGCTCATAACCGTCCCATTCATGAATTTGCCGATCCTAATCCAACGCGTGTTTTGAATCTTTGTTCATCTCTGTTTACCGATTTACCTGTTTATTCATGCACTCTGTATGCTTCGTACATGCTTCATAGCACATGCTAATTAGTTCAATAGAAAGCGCTCTTCATGACTCGATATCAAACTCCCTACCAAACTCCCTACCAGACGCTCTACCGAATTCCCTACCAAACTCTCTATCAAACTCCCTATCAAACCCCCTACCAAACATGCTAATTAGCTCGATAGAAAGCACCCTTCGTGGCTCGATACCGAACTCCCTACCAAACACCCTACCAAACACCCTACCAAACTCTCTACCAAATATGCTAATTAGTTCAATAGAAAGCACTCTTTATGACTCCCTACCAAACTCCCTACCAAACGCCCTATCGAACTCCCTACCAAACTC
>JAABUT010001247.1_pt1 | contig 30464 bp, 28 predicted proteins | sample 5559281 | NCBI WGS metagenome assembly JAABUT01 (sample SAMN10711880, study PRJNA513359) | rock metagenome | isolation source: Antarctica rocks | place: Antarctica: Victoria Land, Ricker Hills nord | collected 2016-01-04
AGTTTACTGCCGGGTCGAACTTTTCGGCGACCAGCAGTTCACCCGTTTCGCGATTCAGGGTGTAGGCGAAGCCGTTGCGGTCGAAATGAACCAGCGCCTTGGTGGGCTTGCCCTTCACGTTGATGTCGGCAAGGATCATCTCGTTGACGCCGTCGTAGTCCCACTCGTCGTGAGGCGTCATCTGGTAGACCCATTTCGCCATGCCGCTGTCGGCATCGCGAGCGAAGATGGTCATCGACCATTTGTTGTCGCCGGGGCGCTGTGTCGGGTTCCATGTGCTGGGATTGCCGGTACCGTAATAGATCAGGTTGAGGTCCGGGTCGTAGGAATACCAGCCCCAGGTCCCGCCGCCGCCCGTCTTCCACTGGTCACCCTGCCAGGTCGACACGGAAGAGTTCGCCCCGATCGGCTTGCCCATCATCGTGGTCTTGTTCGGGTCGACCATGATCTGGTCGTCGGGTCCGACCGAATAAGCCTTCCAGGCCAGCGAGCCGTCCTTCAAATTATAGGCGGTGAACCGCCCCTGGACCCCGAACTCGCCGCCGCTGATCCCCACATATACCTTGTCCTTCACGATCATGGGCGCCGCCGTCATGGTTTCGCCCTTGGCCGCGTCGCCGTTCTTGACGCTCCAGACCACCTTGCCGGTCTTGGCGTCCAGCGCCACGGTGGTGGCGTCGGCCTGGTTCATGAGGATCAGGCCGTTGCCGTAGGCCACGCCGCGGTTGATCGTGTCGCAGCACATCACCGGGATGACGTTCGGATCCTGATGCGGCTCGTACTTCCAGATGATCTTGCCGTTGTCGTTCAGGTCGAGCGCGAACACGTTGTTCGGGAACGGCGTGCTTACGTACATGGTGTTCCCGATGACGAGCGGGCCACCCTCGTGCCCGCGCAATACGCCGGTCGAGAACGACCAGATCGGGCGGAGATTTTTCACGTTGCCGGCGTTGATCTGGTCGAGCGTGCTATAGCGATGGTTGGCGTAATTGCCCGTGGGCATGACCCACTGGTTCGCGTCGCCTTGCAGTTTCTTCAATTCTTCGTTGGCGGACGCCGACTGGCAGCCCAGCCCCAATACGGCGAAGCCGAGCACCGCAGTGCAGGCCAGCAGCGATCGTCGCAAATGCCTCATGGTGTTTCCTCCCCAGCAGGATCGAGCGGCCTCACGGGCCACCCGCTCGCGGACCGTCGTCAAAGCTACGCCTGCGCCCCAGTACGGGCCACGGCGTTCCGCTTGCGATCGGTGCCAAGCCTAGAGTTGGCACAGGCTCGGACTGACTACAAGCCATCAAAACGCCGGCTGTCTCGATGTTCCGCGGGTCAAACCCGCGTTTGCGATGCAGCATCGGCTTTCATCGCATTGCAGCAATACTCTTTGGGCGCTAGGTTCGCCCGACCAGATCGATGTCGGGCTTTAAGGTTTGCTATGGACTGCGCCGATCGAAACCACCAAATAGCTTGACCTCACGACGACATGGCCTTCAAGTTTCGCAACGATGGAGCGAGGAAGCGATCCAAGCCGTCGACATGAAGCCGCAAGCGTCTCTATCAAATCGGTGTTTCCCGCGGTTTGTCGCGCTCGCAACGCCATCGGGACAAGCGCCACTGCTGGTGGCTTTCCACATAGCGTCCTCCTACTTCCTGGGCGTTGTAGACGCATTCCGTTTCGCTGAGCGGGTGGTCGAAGAATTCGCGCCGCTCGACACAGCGGTCCGGCGCGGCGACCATGCAATAGACGAGAACCAACTCGATCATCATATTCTCCCGGGAAAGGGTTCCAAATGTCCATGTCACGGATCGGAGCCGCGCTGCTCGTTCTCGTTGCCGCATCATGGGGGTCGGTTGCGCCGAGTCTCGCGCAAAGCGCCGAGCCGCAGGACACGCGTCCGCTGAGCCCCGCGCAGGCCGCGTTGTTCGAAACACCCCACCTGCGCAATGTCTCGCAGCCGGAAACCCTGGAATACAGCTTCGTCCGAAGCGGCGATTCAGGGTTCACCGACCGGGTGGAGATCCATGTCGGCGCGCCCCATGCGGACGGAACGAAATCCGTAAGCTTCGATTTCTTCACCGGCGCCCGCCACCTGCCCTACCCGGCCGTCGACAACTTCGCGGGCAACCCACTCCTGATGATGTTCCTCGAGCGTGACGTGCGCGACATGAAGGAGCAACTCGGCCTGTCCGCGACCTACTTCCGCAACCGCATCCGTCAAGCCTTCGTGGATCGGGCCGTGGTGACCGACGCATCCTTCATGCTCGACGGCCGCGCCTTGCCGGCGCGCGAAATCACCGTGCGGCCCTTTGCCGATGACCAAAGGCTGGAGCGGTTGCCCTCGGTGCAGGGCAAGACCTACGTATTCGTGCTGGCGGACGGCGTTCCGGGAACGCTTGCCGAACTTCGCTCGGAGTTGCCGGCCGACCCCGCGCTGGGAGCGCCCGCATTTCGCGAAACATTGACCTTTGTGGGGGACAAGCCGTGAAGCCCTTCGCCTCGATGGCCGCGGTTCTCGTGGTCTCCCTGGCCGTGTCGCCCACGCGCGCGCAGCAAGACCGGCGCCCCGCGCACGATTATCCCACCGCGGCGCGGGCCGACTACGTGATCGGCTGCCTCGCCGCCAACGCGTTCAAGCGCGAATACCTCGACCACTGCGCTTGCGGCATCGACACCATCGCCGACCTTCTTCCCTACGATGATTACGAAAAGGCCGACACGATCCTGCGCATGCAGCAGGGCGGCCTGGGCCAACGCGGCGCCATGTTTCGCGACACGCCGATCGCCAAGGAGGAGACCGAGAAGCTTCGACGCGCTCAGGCCGAGGTCAACCTCCGCTGCCATTGAAGGTCAGCCCTTCGCGGCGACCAGGTCGAAGCTGTGGCGGAACACGGCCTTCGTGCTGTCCCGTACCTCGACGCCGAGTGGTCCGGGGCCGCGCGGCACGAAGTCGAAGGTGATGGCCGGATCCTCGCTCAACGAGATGTCTGTATCGGCACTGAACACCAGGGTGTCGCCGTACCGCACCTGCATGTCCTGGATGAAGCGCGCCGGCACGAAGTTATGCGACAACTGGTCGACCTGCATGCCATTGTTATTGGGGTGGCTTATCAACAGCTGCGCGATCGCGGGCCGGCCGTCCTCGATGGCGGCATTGTCTTCCACATGCAGCCGCATCTGGCCGATCCGGGCCAGCGCCTGTTGGGGATCCTTGAGCGATGGGGCCGAGCATCCGCCTGCCGCCTTGACGAAGCGCTCGGCGCCGAACAGGCGCCCATCCTCGGTTTCCGCCACGGCGTGCATCAGCGTGTATTGGTCCACGCGCACGCGCGTCTTCAAGACATGCGCGGCCGCGGCGGCGCCAAAGTGAAAGGTGACGGCCAAAGGGGAAGGATTGCCGTCCACCATGATGTAGAGCGCCTTGACCTTTTCGGGGCCGGGCAACGTCACCGTGATGGGGACCACCGATGCGTCCAGGGCACGGGTCGGCGCGTCGAGCACGATCACGCCCCCGTCGTCGCTGACGGCGCGATCGCCGAAGACGGCGTGCTTCAACTCCCCCCAGCGTGCGACTCGAGCCGCGTCGTCCTCTTCCGCTCGCGCGGGCATCGCCGCCAACAAGGTCAGGCCCAGTGCCCAGGTGATCGCCTTCATTCCGCTTCCTCCCGTGTTGCGCAAGGTGGAGCGCACTTCATTCCCACTCGAGTTCCTTGAACGCGCTCGTGACATTGCGGCCGTTGTAGTCGTCGAACAGCGCCCAGCGCCCTCGCTCGCTCAACCCGACCGTGGCGACCGCGGTCTCGATGTCGCCGCCGCGCGCGATGATGGTTCGGATCTCTCGCGCGAGCGTGCGGAGGTATCGTTCCTCGTCCTCGGTCGCGGCCGGCCAGGGAAGGGAAACCGGGCCATGGCCAGGCACCACCCGATCGGCTGGGATCGCCCTCAGGGCTTCGATCTCCTTCAGCCATCCCAGAATGCTGCCATCGATCGCGGGCACGCGTTCAACGAACAGGAGGTCGGCCGCCCAAAGCGTGCTGGTGTTCCGGTCGAAGACCGTCAGGTCGTTGTCGGTGTGGGCCGTCCCGTGCGCCCGCAGTTCGAGCAACCGACGGCCGAGGTCGATCGTGGCCGATTGCGCCACCAGCATGTCCGGCACGGCATAGTCGCCGGCTTCTTCGCGGCCGAGAACATCGGACAACCGGCCGCGGTAGAACTCCCCGCGATCCACCAGGACGGCTCGCATGCGCACGTGCCCGACCACGGTGGGCGCGTCCACCTCGAACGCGGAAGCTCCGAACGCGTGGTCCGGGTGCATGTGCGACAGGATGAGATACCGGATCGGCTTGTCCGTGACGGCACGGACGCTGGCCCGTAGGCGCATTCCGTCCGTGCGGCTTCCGCCAGGATCGATGACCGCGACGGCGTCGTCGCCCACGATAAAGCCGATGTTGGCGATGGCGTCGTCGTTCGCCCGGGTTGCGTCCTCGTGGACGCCGTGGCGTACATGGATTCCGAGCGCGACCTCCGCCATGGAGAAAGGGGCCTCCGCGGCGACGGGCAATGTCGCCGCGGCAGCGAACGCCCGAGGCGCCGCGGCCGTGGCGGCCAGGAGAACCAACGCTCGTCGTCGCTTCATACCGCTGGCTCCCCGCCCCGATCCTGGTCAACAAGCGTGCGATGCGGGCTTCGACAGGCGGTAGGCGCACGTGGGTGCCGCATTTCAACTTCGTCCGACCATGCCGAAGCGTGTTGACTCCTACTTCGAGCAATCCTTGAGATCGTCGTTGCCGAGCGAAAGCGCGTATTTCCCGCCCGCCTTCAGCTCGACGTCGCGCACCGTGCAGATTCGTCCTGTGGTGTCGGCCAATATGACGTCGTAGCGGCCCGGCTTCAATCCCGTCAGGCGCAGCCGTTCATCGGACGAAACGCTTTTGTCGGCGTCGTTCTCGCATTGGTTGGCGCCCCAGGCTTTCGTGCCGGGCTCTGCGAACTGAAGTCTTGTGATCGTCACCGTCGTCGTGTTCCAAAACCGTAGTCGATCCTCGGCCCGCGCCCACCCTGCGTCTGACAGCGCCGCCAAGCCCAGAAGCGCGAGCCGCCCCGATCGCTTCGCCATCCGTCTACTCCCCCCATGATCCCCGGCGGTGTCAGCTTCTGCGGCCTTTGCGCGTGAGGGCACCCGGGGTGAGGATCAGCAAGGCATCGGGTGCAGGAGCCATGGTCAGCCGCCCATCAGGTCGCGCGCGTGCTTGACCGAGTCGGCGCAAGCGCGGTCATCCTTCTGGTCCAACATGCGCGCCTTCTCCAACTCCATCTTCGCCGACGACATTCGGTCATCCGGCTGTGGGCTGGTGTTTCCGGTCGGCGTCGTCTCGACGGACGTCTTGGAACCTTGCGCCGCAACCTGCGCGGCTGTCGGTAGTCCTTGCTGCTGGGCGCGTGCGTCCTGGGACGATGTGGCGACCTGGCCGACGACCGCGTTCAACTCCTTGGTCCCGGCGGTACCGCCTTGGCGGCTATCAGCCGATGTGCCGGTCTTCGCTGGCACTTCACCCTGTCCCGCCCCCCCTTTGGCCTGGATGCTGCCTGGTCCGGCGCCGGACAACGCACCCGTGGTGACTGGGCCGAGGGCCGGAGAAGCCGACAGCTTGCGGCTGAGGTCGGCGATGTCGTCCGAGCAGGGGCCGGCAAACCCCAGGGTTGGGAAAGATGCAATGGCCAGACCGACCAGCCAGGCACAAGTCTTGGTTTTCTCGAGAAACATGGAACGTTCTCCCTATCGTTGTCTTACCCTTGTAACCTCGCTCACTGATCGATCGTTCGGCCTCGTCCTTTAAGCATGTCGGGCTCCCGCGAAATGTAGTTTGTGGCGTCCCTAGGCCCGCGAAGTTGCACCCTCGAAGCTGCCTGACAGGTTCCGGCTCATCGCGCCAACGCGCCGGATGCCTTTGCGGCGTGAGTGGCGATGGCGTCCATCAAGGGTGGTGACAGGCAGTCATAAGGTTCCAGCTTCAGCTCCCTCAGCCTCGCGCGCACCGCGCCCATCTTGTCGGGGCTAACACCCCCTTCGATGGCCGAGGACACGAAGGCGGCAAATTCGGGGGCCGCCCAACCGGCCTCGGCCGACAGTTCGGGATGGACGAAATCGAGCCCATGAAACGGGTGTCGTTCGTTCTCGATTCGCCCATACATGTGCGCGCCACATTCCTTGCAGGCGTGACGCTGGATGGTGGCATTGGGGTCGATGACGCCGAGTTTGTGGCCATTCTCTATGACGCTGACCTTGTCGCGCGATACGACGCCCACGACCGAGAAGGCCGCGCCTTCCGGTTTCCAACATTTGGTGCAACCGCAAGCGTGGTTGTGCGCGATTTGACCGCCGACGAGTACCTTGACCGGGTCCTGCGCACATTTGCAACTGAGCGTGCCGCCCTTGAAATCGGCTGCTCCAGGCTTCACGCCACCATCGACGGACGGATGGATTCGGATCGCTTCGGCCATTGTGTTCCTCCCTGATCTCGCTTGAAGCGGACGAGCGTTCTATCGGCCCGATTCCGCGGTCTCACGCGCCATGACTATCACGAGAGTGGTGGCGCTGCTGCGGACCGCTCTCGATCCGACCACTCCCATGAGACCAAGCAGTGCAGAGTGGACGACGGACCGGCCCCGTAGTCAAGCGGGCGAACGAACTGGTAGTGTCTCAGTTTGAAAATGATTCTGAAACATGCGACCGTCGCCGTATGAGCGAATCGAGAAATATCGCACTGAAGCACCCGATCACCCGCAAGGCGGCCTCTGGGCGACAAATCGATATGGCAATCCGGCTATTTGATGAACGGGAATACGCGTGCGCGATCACGTTGGCCCTTGCTGCTGAAGATCAGCTCCCTGAACCCAGTAATAATAGAGCTTATCTTCTAGGTATCATGAGATCAACTGGAACAACAAACCAAGTTGATGTCAATAAAATAAGGAATTGGCTTAAGCACGATAAAAGCCCCGACGAAGTTGGCATCAGCGAATTTGACGTGTTCATATCGATCCTAAGAGCAACGACTAAGTATGCTGCTGTCCATGGTGAAAATACCGATACAGTAAAGAAGTTTTATAGGTGGGTAAAACAAGAAAGGTTTGATGATCTAAAATTCGCCCCTAGTTCTTAAGCTTCACGCTTCTTGTAGGGGCCACGCTTAGCAGCAGGCTTCGCATGGTGGACGTCGACCATCTCCGCGATCTCCTCCCACGACCACAGCTTGTCTGACACGCCGGCCGCCATGGCCGGGGACACGCGAAGGGTCTTATGGATGCGGCCGAAGTTGTAGAACATGAAATAGAGCGCGAGAGCATGGAGGTGGTTCTCCGCCTTCTTGCTGAATGCATTCGTGAGCCGGGTAAACCGACGCATCTGCATCCGCATCGTGAGGTTCGACCGTTCCACGTAGGACATGGATACGTGCTTCATGTCGGGATTGCCCTCGACCTTCGTCTTACGGATGCCTGTGCATTCGGCGGGGCTGTAACGGCCCTTGGTGCCGTCCGATGAGGCCCCGTACATCTTCACGAGCTGGGCATAATCGACGTCCGCGCCAAAGGCCCCTTCCACGGCCTCCAGATAGGCCCTATGGCCATCTGACGTGAGCTGGACCCGATTGGCGAGGCGACGGGCCACGTCGTTCATGAACCACGCAGCGCATTCCCCGTCCCGGTCCCCCACGAAGTAGCTCACGATGAGCTTGCTGTCAGCGTCCAGAGCCGTCCACGTCCATAGGTCGCCAGCGCCGTCCGGGGCCTTCTCAGCGCCCCCGACGTTCTTCTCCTTCGCATAGACGAAGGCCCAAATTTCATCGACCTGGACGCGCTTGGCCTTCACGCCGTGAACGTTGGCGTCATGGAAGGTCGCGCACGCCTCGCCAGCCTCGACCGGGAGCTTCGACACCGTGTTGATCGACACGTCTGCAACGCGGGAGATCGAACGCATGGACGATCCCTCGCAGAGCATGGCGAGGATCTGGGCGCGTTTGGCGAGAGGGAGCTTGTTCATGCCGAGCATGATATGAACTTTCATGCTTAGCGTCAAGCTGATTATATTAGTTTACGATCCGTAACATCGGACGTTGAGGGGGATGCGAGCCCGGATCACCGCCCAACATCTCGCCCCCGTACATCCGATCAAATTCTTGCACGGAGACAAACAACATCTTGGACAGTTCCTCTCTTGAATATCTAAGCACATTTAAATGATGATATATCATTTGAGCAATTCTCCGCGGATGCTCTTTTTTCGGCTCGTTCGGCTCTGACTTTCTATATCCAAGCTTACTCATTTCAATGAAGAAGGCTTTCTTCTGATATGGTGTTATCAAATTCAATCTTGATGCCCGCATAGCGATTGAAGACATAGAAACTTTCCAATGTCTTTTTAGATTAGCAACTTGTCGCAAGTCAAATCTAGTAAGTTGTGATCTTATATTTTTGGCAGGTAGCAAGAAGGCGCCGGCAAAGTTGTCCGCTTCATCTTCCATAATCTCGTCATCAAGCAGAGTTGTTGTATGTAAAACCATATGAGCTAATTCGTGGCAAAGTGTGTGCCTTATCCTGTCAGATGGCGCGTTCATGTTGACAAAAAATAGAATGGGAAAGCCGTCTATTCTCTGACTCACGGCATCGATGAGGTCACTCTCAAAATTACACGGAACAATTATTCCCCCCTTACTCTCTATGAGGTCTGTCACATTATCGATGGGACCCTCCGGGAGGAGCCACATCTCACGCAGATGACGGGCCGCATCTTCTACACTGAATTGGCGGGAAACGGAGCCCTGATACTCATCCCGATCTATCTCTGGAATAAAGCTATTTGATCTTGTTTCGAAAGAACGCAAAAGGTATCGAAGCTGGATCCGACGAATGTTCATTTCCGCAATCATGCGATCCAACGGCTTTTGACCGAGTTTCTTACGGCGGCGATAATGGAAGGGAGGCATCCCATAAGGACGACCTGTCTCATAGAAGAAGTCAGGGCGATAGTTTAGAGTCAAAGCAAGGTCTTCTACAAAATCACGCGGCGGCTCGTTCGTCCCTGCCTCAAACTTAGAGATTGTTCCCTGGGCTATGTTCATGCTCTGCGCTAACGCAGATTGAGTTAAGCCGCGGAAATCGCGCGCAAGCGCCATCATATGGCGGTTGAATTGCTCGACCTCTCTCATTTTCAGAACATCCGACCTTGCCGAGTAACCTCGTACCAGGATTTCTCGTCAGCTTCGCGGGAAGCGGCAGGAATGATCGCTGCACACCAAATCACACCTCGGTTAGTCGGCAGCGACACCTGCGAGCGCATATACCCCAAGCCGGTTGCGTCGAGCAGGTAGCCTGCGGTTACCCGAGTCGGGTGCGGAGGTAAGCCCGGAATCACATCGCCCTGATCAAAAGCCTTGGTTTGCGAAGTCGGATAATTAGACGACACGCCGTTTTCGTCTGTCTTTTTGAATCGCAAGACGGAGTTTGCGCTTTCAACCAACCAGAGCTGTTGTCCTCCCGGGATTTCGATGAATCGAATGTTGGGCAACTCGTCCAGCACCCTATGAGCTTCAGCCAGCCCGTGCCGGTTGGTGCAATGCGCCTGAGTGCTGGAATCGTAATCCACCACAATAGCCGGGGGATAGGTTTCGTAAGTCGCATGGCCGTGTCGAAGGATTGAATCCAGCCTATCGAGAAAGGGGGAAAGCCCTCCCATAACGACATCGATGTTGATTTCCACCGTCGTCTCCAAAGGTGCCGCGAACCTGTCAGGATCGTAGGGCACCTCACGACGAAATGAAAGAAAAATATTCCGAAAATTATTCCGTAGCCGTTTTGCCCCACCGTTTAGCTGCAGCCTTCCGCGCCACCTCCGCCCTCCGCTCGGGCGTCATGCTCTTCGCCCGAGCCACGCCACCCCGCTTGCCCATGGACACCGCAGCCGGGTCTTTGCCGTCATCGGGCGGGGTGCCTTCATCGATCTCGCCCGTGGCGATCTTCGCCACCATGATGGCGTTGCCGATCACGTCGGCGGGGCGGCGCTGGCCTTGCGGTCCGGTGGGCATAACCGATTACCGATCCTTCGTTTTAGGGATATACCGGCCCTGTCCGTCGATGTCAGACTCCTCAACCTCTTCGGCCGTCTCGTGGATAATCTTCCCGCCGGGCAGCATTGCGATCCATTCGACAGTCCCCTTATGTGAGGTGACCGTCATTTCTGCGCGTTCAGCGTCCTTGACGTGAGATTGATAGACTGTGACCAACTCGCTCTCCTACGTGCTTGCCGCTTGGCATAGCACGAGATGGGCACCGGCCGCGACCGGGGTCAAGCCCCTCGGAGTTCAAACTGAGACACTACCAACGAACTCCACCCATGAGTTCCTAAACTGCCATCTCGGGGGAACATTTGGTCCACAGCGTCATGCCGACGCGAAGCATCGGCGGCTGTCATCGGTCAACTGGCCCGATCTCGCGCGATAGATCCGGCCGAAGGGTGGCAATTCGCTGTCGAGCCCGCTAACATCGGGCAATCCTCTCTTTCGAAGCCGGAACGTGCTCATGCAAACTCGCGCCGCCGTCGCCTGGGCCGCCAACAAGCCGCTCACCATCGAGACGATCGAGATCGAGGGACCCAAGGCTGGCGAGGTGCTGGTCGAGAACATGGCCACGGGGGTGTGCCACACCGACGCCTATACGCTGTCGGGCCTCGACTCCGAAGGCAAGTTCCCGGCCGTGCTGGGCCATGAGGGCGCCGGCATCGTGCGCGAGATCGGCCCGGGCGTCACGGCCGTGAAGGTCGGCGACCACGTGATCCCGCTCTATACGCCCGAGTGCCGCCAGTGCAAGACATGCCTGTCGCAGCGCTCGAACCTGTGCACGGCCATCCGCTCGACGCAGGGGCAGGGCCTGATGCCGGACGGGACGTCGCGGTTCTCCTGCGACGCGGGCGAGATCTTCCATTACATGGGCTGCTCGACCTTCTCGAACTTCACGGTGCTGCCCGAGATCGCGCTCGCCAAGGTCCGCGAGGACGCCCCCTTCGACAAGATCTGCTACATCGGCTGCGGCGTCACCACGGGCATCGGAGCCGTGGTCTACACCGCCAAGGTCTGGCCCGGCGCCAATGTCGTGGTGTTCGGCCTGGGCGGGATCGGCCTCAACGTGATCCAGGGCGCCCGCATGGTCGGGGCCGACAGGATCATCGGGGTCGACCTCAACCGCGGCAAGGTCGAGATGGCCGAGCGCTTCGGCATGACGCATTTCGTCAACCCCGACGAGGTCGGCCGCGACAAGGTCGTGCAGGCCATCGTCGACCTGACCGGCGGCGGCGCCGATTTCTCGTTCGAATGCATCGGCAACGTCCATACGATGCGCCAGGCGCTCGAATGCTGCCACCGCGGCTGGGGCGAATCGATCATCATCGGCGTGGCGCCGTCCGGCACCGAGATCGCCACCCGGCCGTTCCAACTGGTCACCGGTCGGGTGTGGCGCGGCTCGGCCTTCGGTGGGGCGCGGGGCCGCACCGACGTGCCCAGGATCGTCGATTGGTACATGGACGGCAAGATCGCGATCGATCCCCTGATCACCCACACCATGCCGCTCGACAGGATCAACGACGCCTTCGACCTCATGCACGAGGGCAAGTCGATCAGGTCGGTGGTAGTCTTTTAGCAAGTGAGTTGACTTGCTCCAAAAATCGGAGAGCCACGAGTTCCCTGGGCCGCAACGCCTCGCCGCGCCGTTGCAGTCGCTCGTCGATCGACAGACGCGGCGCTCGGCGGAGGTCTCGGGCCGGATCGCAGCTTTGCAAGCCACCGCTTCCGACGGACGAACCGGCACGAGCGCCTCCGTCCCAGTCGGCGTTCAACCGCTCCGCCCAGCGGTCGAGCGTGGTTTCACGCGACCGGAACACGTCGTCGCGGGTGCCGGCCAGGATGGGGCGGACGGTCTGGCGCGACTTAGCTTCCCGGCGATCCAAGCTCAGGCGGCGCGGCCTTTCGGCTCAGCTCGGCGAAGCTGAACGCGCCGATCGGCAGCGACGTCTCGCCCAGCGTGGCGAGATCGGCAAGGATCTCGCCGACGACGCTCGCGAACTTGTAGCCGTGACCCGAGCACGGGGAGGCGACGACGACATTCGAAGCGCCCGGCAGAAGGTCGATGAGAAAATCCTCCCCGGGCAGCATCGTGTAGCGGCACGTGGCGGCAGCTCGTCGCCGGCCGGCACCGAGTGGCAGGCGCAGCGCGATATACTCGTCGAGAAGCTCCGTGTCGGTGTCGTTCACCGGCGCATTCGGCAGGTCCGGCTCGATTGGCTCGCGGAAATGGGTGTGCTTGCCGATCTTCACACCGTCTCCGTTCAGGGCCGGAAAGCCGAAGAAGGAGCCAGCGGCGCCCTCGTCGCGCAAGAAAACCGGCATGACGCCGAGCGCCGTCGCCGCGGCATCCTTCGGCTCGTACCAGGCGACGACCTGTCGGATCGGCGAGGCGAGCGACGCGAGTTTGGGAACGAGTTCCGCAATCCAGGGACCGGTGGCAACGACGACGCGCCGGACACGAAGGCGATTGGGGCCGAGAAGAAGGGTCACGCCGCCGTCATCCGGCTCGATCGATGTAACGCGCGCGCCGAACTTCACCTCGGCACCATTGTGCCGCGCCAGCTCGAGATGCGCCGCGACCGCCGCTTCCGGGCGCAGAAACCCGCCTTCGGCCTCAAGCACCGCGATCTCGTCGCCGTCCAGCGCGAAGGCTGGATAAAGCCGCCGCATCTCGGCTCGATCGAAGACACGGTGGTCCAGATCGTAGGCGTGGCACGACGCCAGCGTGCCTGAAACGATGGCGCTGTCCGGGCGCCCGATCTGGAGGACGCCCGTGATGCTCAGGAGATCGGCACCCGTTTCCCCCTCCAGGGCCCGCCAGTTCCGGTAGGCGCGGCGCAGTAGCGGCACGTAGCTCGGGTCCTCGAAATAGCCGAGACGGATGATGCGCGTGTCGCCATGCGAGGAACTCAGACCATGCGCGGGGGTGAAGGCCTCGAGACCGATCGCCTTCGAGCCGCGAGCCGCGAGGTGCGATAGCGCCGCGCTGCCCATAGCGCCGAGGCCGATGACGGCGACGTCGAAATCCGGATCTGGCATCGTTCATGTCCGCCGTCGAGGCCGGCCGGCATTCAGTGGGTACCGTTCAGCCGGCTTAGGGTCATCTATGGCACAAAACTTGACTGTCATCATCGAAGTTAGACTAGACTGTCGTGGTCGCGCAAAGTTCGGGGAGTCGTCGGTATGTCTCGCTTCAGCAACGGCCACTGGCGCTCGGGTCGCACCGCCCTCGAGCATCATGTTCTTGACGAACTGCTCAGCGGAAAGCTCGATCGCCGGTCATTCCTGAGGCACGGCAGCCGCGTCGGCCTCTCCATGGCGGTGATGGCCGGCGCGCTCCGCGCCATGGGCTTGGAACCGGTCGGCAGGGCGCAGGCCCAGGCCGGCAAGACCGGCGGAACCATCCGCGTAGCGCAGATCACCCCGTCCGGCGCGATCGAACCTGTCTCGATCGCCGATCAGGGCGGGCTCATGGTCCTTCAGCAGGCCGGCGACTTTCTGGTGATGGACGGACCGGACCTGAAGCTGCGGCCCATGCTCGCCACGTCTTGGAAGCCGAACGAGAACGGAAGCATCTGGACCTTCACCCTGCGTGAAGGTGTCAAGTTCCACGATGGTCGGACCATGACGGCCGACGACGTCGTGGCCTCGATCGACCGTCTCGCGGACCCAGCCAACGGATCGAACGCCTTGTCGGCCTTCAAGGGCGTCCTGTCCAAGGGCGGCACGACGAAGGTCGACGACCACACCGTCCGGTTCACCCTAGACGCGCCGAACGGCAACTTTCCGTATTACGTCTCATCCGACAACTACAATGCCATTATCGTCCCGGCCGACTACAAGGGAGACTTCGAGAAGACCTTCAACGGGACCGGTCCCTTCAAGATCGAGAAATACACCCCGAAAGTCGGCGCGAGCTTCGTTCGCAATCCCGACTATTGGGGCGGCCAAGCGATGGTCGATCGGGTCGAGCTCAGCTTCTACAGCGAACAACAGCCCCAGGTTCTCGCCTTGCTGGGCGGACAGGTCGACCTCATCCAGCAGATCGTCGCGGCGGGTTCGCAGAGCCTGATCGACAACCCGGCCGTGACCATACTGCGCTTGAAGTCGAGCGCCCACCGGCAGATCCATATGAAGAACGCCGGTCCGTTCGCCGACAAGCGGGTGCGTCAGGCCATGGCGATGGCCCTCGACCGGCCGGCGATCGTGAAGGGTCTGTTTCGCGGCATGGCCGATGTCGGCAACGACAGCCCTTTCGGGCCGATCTTCCCTTCGACCGACACAACGGTGCCTCAGCGCGTCAAGGACATCGCCAAGGCCAAGGAACTCATGGCGGCCGCCGGCATGGCCGGTGGGTTCGACGTCACCTTCACGACGATGCAGCTTCAGGAACTGCCCACCCTGGCGGCTCTCATCCGCAATGCGGGGGCGGAAATCGGCATCAGAATCAACCTGAAGATCGAAGATGTCGGGGCTTATTACGGCGATGCGGTCCCGGGCAAATCCGACTGGCTCGACTCGGCGTTCGGCATGACCGATTACGGTCATCGCGGCACGCCGAACGTTTTCCTCGCCGCACCGCTGCTCAGCACCGGAACCTGGAACTCCGCGGCTTTCAAGAACCCGGAATACGACAAGCTGGTCGCGAGCTACATCGCCGCGCTCGACCCTGCAGCGCAACGCGCCCAGGCCGGTGCCATACAGAAACTGCTGCTCGACGAGACACCGATCATCTTCCCGTACTTCTATGACTACCTGACCGCCACGGCGAAGAACCTCTCCGGCGTGGAGGGTACAGCCATGGGCCAGATGTTCCTCCAGAAGGCCACGTTGGCCTGACCCGGACAGTGCAGTACGGCGCCCTCGTTCGCTTCCTCGTCAGAAGGATCGGCTTGAGCCTTCTGACGCTATGGCTCCTGAGCATCGTCGTGTTTCTCGGCTGCCAGGTTCTGCCGGGCGACCCCGCACGGGCGATCCTCGGCCCATTGGCCGATCCACGCGCCGTGGCCTCGCTGAACGAGCGCCTCGGTGCCGATCGTCCGCCGGTGAAGATCTATTTGTCCTGGGTCGGGGGCATCCTGACCGGGGACCTCGGCCAGTCCTACGCTTACCGTTCGCCCGTTGCTCCCTTCGTGGGAACAGCGCTCGTCAACTCGCTGAAGCTCGCGGCCACCGTCTTCGCCATCGTGGTCCCGTTCGCCCTGGCGGCCGGCGTCCTGGCCGCGCTCAACGCGGGCCACGCGGTCGACCGCATCATCAGTATCGCGAGCCTGTCGGTGACGGTGATCCCGGAGTTCGTCTCGTCGATCGCCCTGATCCTGCTGTTCGCGGTGATGCTGCGCTGGTTGCCGCTTTCCGCCACCTGGCCCGCGGGGAGCGGGTCGCTCGTCCAGATCCAGCACCTCATCCTGCCAGCGATGCCCTTGGTGATCGTGCTGTTCGGCTATATCGCGCGCATGACACGCGCCGGAACCATCGAAGCGTTGTCGGCCGACTACACCCGCACCGCCGTGCTGAAGGGTCTGCCCTGGCGCACCGTTCTTGGCCGGCATGTTCTGCGCAACGCTCTCCTGCCCACCATCACCGTCATCGCGGCGCAGATGGGCTATGCCCTCGGCGGTCTCGTCGTTGTGGAGTCGCTGTTCCGCTATCAAGGGATTGGAGGGCTGGTCCTCGGCGCGGCGCGGGCCAAGGATTTCGCCATGCTTCAAGCGGGTGTCCTGACGATAGGCGCCTTCTTCGTCGTCACGACCCTGATCGCCGACACCCTGACTTCCCTGCTCGATCCGCGGCTCCGGACAGGGGGGCGGCGATGACCGACACGCTGCAGCCCGCCGTTTCGCCGGCTCTCGCCGTCGGACCACCGAGCCCCGGCCGGATAGCGGAACTCGTCCGCAGGCCGCTTTTCCTGGTGGGTGCAGGCATCATCCTTTTCTGGGGCTTCTGCGCGGCCTTCGGGGCATCCGTCGTCCCCTACGACCCCTATGCTGACGATCTTCTGAACACGCTCAGCCCGCCGTCCTCGGAGCACTGGTTCGGCACCGACCAGATCGGGCGCGACGTGTTCTCGCGAGTCCTTGTCGGCGCGCGAGACATCCTGACGATCGCGCCTCTGGCAACGATTCTCGGCACGGCGGCGGGCACCGCCATCGGCCTGGTCACCGGCTATTTCGGCGGCACGGTCGACGCTATGGTCAGCCGGCTCCTCGAGGTCATGCTCTCGCTGCCACTGATCATCGTGGCGCTCCTGGTGCTGGTGGCGCTCGGGCCGTCGACCCCGACTGTCGTGGTCGTGGTCGGGCTCGTTTTCGCTCCGCTTGTCGCGCGCACGGTGCGGGCGGCGGTGCTGGCCGAGCGCAATCTCGATTATGTCGCCTCGGCCGCAGTTCGCGGGGAAGGCGCAATGCACATCATGGCCGTCGAAATCCTGCCGAACATCCTTCCCCCGATCATCGTCGAAGGCACGGTGCGGCTCGGTTACGCGATCTTCACGATCGCCTCGCTCAGCTTTCTTGGGTTTGGCGTGCAGCCGCCGTCGCCGGACTGGGGGCTCACGATCGCGGAGAACTACGGCGTCCTCGTCGGAGGCTTCTGGTGGACGGTGGTGTTCGACACCGTCGCGACCGCCTCGCTGGTCATCGGCGTCAATCTCGTGGCTGAAGCGCTGCAGCGGGCGCTCGCCGAGTGACCGCACCTGCTCCGGCCTCCCACCCTGTTCTCCAACTCGACGATCTCGGCGTCACCTACCGCGTCCGAGGACGCGGTCTGCCGGTTCTCACCGGCGTGAACTTGGCGATCGCGAAAGGCGAGGCTTACGGCCTCGTCGGCGAATCCGGTTCAGGCAAGTCGACGGTTGCCCTCGCCGTGCAGCGCGTGCTTCCACCTAACGGCTGCATCTCGGCGGGGCGCACGCTTCTCAATGGTCGGGACATCGCCACTCTCGACAAGGCAGAACTGCGCAGCCTGCGCGCACGCGATGTCGCCATGGTTTTTCAGGATCCCGGCAAGGCGCTGAACCCGTCACTGACGATCGGGCGCCAGGTGACCGAGGTCTTTGCCCTTCTCGGCTTCAGCCGCCGCGAGGCCGGGGAGCGCTCCGAAGCCATGCTCGCGCGCGTCCGGATCTCTGCGCCCAGCCGGGTCATGGGAAGCTACCCGCACCAGTTGTCCGGCGGCATGCAGCAGCGCGCCGTGATCGCGATGGCGCTCGCCAAGGACCCCTCGCTGCTGATCCTGGACGAGCCGACAACCGGCCTCGATGCGACAATCGAAGCCGAGGTCCTCGACCTCGTCGATGCGCTGCGCCATGAGTTCGGCGCGTCCATCCTCTTCATCAGCCACAATCTCGGAGCGATAGCGGGTCTCTGCGACCGCGTCGGCGTTCTCTACGCCGGGCGCCTCGTCGAGGAGGGTCGGGCCGCTGATCTGTTCCGAGAGCCGCGCCACCCCTATACCGCAGGGCTCCTCCGATGCCTGCCGCGTGCGCGCAAGGGCGTGGCGGCGCTCGACTCCATCCCGGGTTTCCCCCCGGTGCCCGGCTCGATAGCGGAGGGCTGCGTCTTTGCCCCGCGCTGCGGGCTGGTCGAGCCGCTTTGCCGCGCCGTGGATCCGCCCTTTTACCCGACCGGCGACGTCCGCAGGAGCCGGTGTCATTACCACGATCGGGTTGCAGACCTGCCGCGTGCCACGCCGGCCCTCCTGCCCACGCCGCCGGTTGCGGCAGCGACGCCGACGCCCGTCCTGTCGCTTGCCGCAATGTCCAAGACGTATCGGTACGGCCCCTCCTCGGTTCATGCGCTGCGCGACATCTCGATGACGCTCATGCCGGGCGAGACGTTCGGGCTCGTCGGCGAGTCCGGCAGCGGCAAGAGCACCCTGGCGCACGTCCTCCTCGGCCTCGTCGACCACGACGAGGGCGGGCGCATCGAACTCGACGGCGCGACGCTGCCCGGCGACCTGCGTCGGCGTTCGCCGGACCAGATCAAGGCGCTGCAGATCATCTTCCAGAACCCGGATTCGGCGCTCAACCGGTCGCACACCGTGCGGCATCTGATTGGCCGTGCGGTCAAGCGGCTGGGCGGACTGCGGGGCGAAGCCGCGCAGCGCTATGTGTTGAAGCTCCTGGAGGCCGTGCGGCTCACTCCGCGCCAGCTACCAGCCAGTCCGCGCCAGCTTTCCGGCGGCATGAAGCAGCGCGTGGCGATCGCACGCGCCTTCGCCGGCAACCCGCGGCTCGTCGTCTGCGACGAGCCGACATCGGCGCTCGACGTTTCGGTGCAGGCGGCGATCCTCAATCTGCTCGCAGAGCTTCAGAGCGAGCGGCAGGTGACCTATCTCCTGATCTCGCACGATCTCGGCGTCATCCGTTACCTGTCGGACCGGATCGCCGTGCTCTATCTCGGCCGCATTCTGGAGATCGGTCCGGCATCCCAAGTGCTGGAGGGACCTCACCACCCCTACACCGAAGCGCTTCTGTCCGCGGCGCCGACCATCATGGGCGAGCGGGGACGTCGCATTCGCCTGAACGGCGCGACGCCGAGTGCCTTGAACCCGCCGGCAGGCTGCGTCTTCAATACCAGGTGCTTACGGAAGATCGGCCTGATCTGCGAGACCCAAGAGCCGCCCCTCCTCGGCGACGAGGAAGGGCACGCCATCCGGTGCCACCTGCCCCGTAGCCAACTAGGACGGAGCCGAGAGCCAGCGACTGCGCTCATAGGCGAGTCGTAGCGGACCGCCCCGCCCTTGGGCGAAAGGCCAGGCGGGAGACGTACTTGATGCCGAGCAGTGCCGATCCAGTATTGCCCCCCAGACGCCGGCAAAGCACGCGAGTCTTCCAGCGTCGAGGTCCGGTTCCCACGCGTCCTACACGGCCCGCGTGGGAACCGCCGTTCCGGGTGAAGACGCTCCGATGCTTCCGGGCGACGGCGGCAGCCAGTTCAGTTCCCGGCGCCAGTCTTTCGGGAGCCCGTCGAACCGGCCGAGCCGGAGCTTTTCGAGATCGGCGAAGCTGCAGACGCCGTCGATGACGAGGTCGCGGATGGCGTGACCGCTCGCGGGCGACAGGCCGAAGCCGACGCTCGACATGGTTGCGACCGTCACGTTGTCGGGCGCCGTGAGACGCTCCAGCACCGGCCGGCCGTCGGGGGTGTTCTCGACAACGCCCGCCCAGCTTCGGATGACGCGCGCATGGGCCGCCCGCGGCAGAAGCTCGGCGACGCGCTTGGCGAGGCCGCGCAAGACGCTTCCCGAGGGCCGCGGCGGTGCGGTCTCCAGGTCCACGTCGGCGAGCCACTCGTGGGGGCCGCCGCCGTAAGCCAGATTGCCGCGCAGCGTCTGGCGCCCATAGAGCCCATTGCCGTCGACCCCGCCGGTCGGCATCAGCGGCAGCGGCTCGGTAACGATCATCTCGGCCCGCGCCGGAGCCATCGGCAGATCGAGCCCGAGCATGGCCACGAGCGCGCCCGTCTGGGGGCCGGCGGCGATCACCAGCGCGTCACAGCCGATGCGCCCGACCGACGTCTCGAGGGCCGTGACGCGGCCGCCCGCGGTCTCGAAACCTCGCACAGCCACGTGCTGGACCACGCGGGCGCCGTGGTCCTGCGCCGCCCAGGCGTAGGCCTGCACGGTGCGTTGCGGATTGGCGTGGCCGCCGAAGTGCAGACGGACGCCACTGATGGCGTTGTCGCCCGCGAGCGGCACCATCGCGCGCACCTCAAGACCGTCGAGCACGTCGAAGGCATAGCCGTGGGGCAGACGCATCGCGAGCTCCTCGTGGAACTTGGCTTTGCGCTCGTCCACTTGGAAGATGATCCGGCCGCGGCGGTACTCTGTGGGATAGCCGAGCAAATCATCCATCTGCGGCCAAAGGCGCTGCTCCTCGTGGAACAGCGGGCTCTGATAATGGGTGCAGCCCCCACCGTTGCGGCCCGACGCCTCGACGCCGACAATGCCTTTCTCCACGACGGTGACGTCGACGCCGGAGCGCGCCAGCCACCAGGCGGCACTGAGCCCGGTGACGCCACCGCCGATAACCACCACCGAAGCGCCTGCCTTGGTCATCGTCGGTCTCTCAGTACGGCATGCCGGCGCGAAGCTGTTCGGCCTCGCGCTCGGTTCCGATGTCGTCGTAGGAAATCCACTGCGTGGAGATGCCGAACCAGACGTTCCAATCCTCGGTCATGTCCGCCCGCTCCTGCCCGTCGGCAAGGGTGGCGAGCGACAACGGCCGGACGGGTGCGCGGTAGCCAGCGAGCGGAATTCGCTCCGGCGGCACCGCCGCGCCGAGCGCCATGAGGAGCGCCACCTGCTCGCGGCAGCGTCGCGCCTGACAAACGCCCATGCAGGCGCGGGTGAGGCGTTTGATCTGATCCTGGTCGAGGGGACCGTCCGCCGCCAGCGTGCCGAGGTCCCGGCGCGCGATGGCGTTGGAGCGCCAGCCGAGGTAGCGCGGTGGCTGGACGCTCATGAGTTCGCCGCGGGTCACGTCCTCGCAGATGCAGGCGAGCACGTCCGCACCGCCGGTCGCGAGCATCGCACGGGCCCAGTCGATCTGGTACGGCAGGTCAACGACGCTCGGCTGTGCCCCGAGCGGCGGCGAAGGGTCGTCGGCCACTCGCCCGAGCGAACGCAGCACGGCCTGCGCTGTCGCGCGGCCGCTTTCCGCCGCATCGGTGCCCAGTCCAGTGCAATCGCCAGCGGCGAACACATCGGCCAGAGAGGTGGCCCCGCCGGCCGATGTCACGGGCACGTGGCCGCCCCGCTCGGGCGCCATCGCGCGCGCGGCGCCAAGGACGTCGAGAAGCTCGATGACGGGAACGACGCCGACCGCGAGGCAGACGGTGTCGCACGCGAACTCCCGGCGCTGTTCGGCATCGTCGGATCTTGCAAGAACCAGCGCCGACACGCCGTCGGCGTCGCCGTGTGCCGCCAGCGGGACGTGGCCCGTCACGATCTCGACGCCTCTCTTGCGCAGCGCGTCGAGCGCTTCCTGCGATCCTTGCGGCTGGTCGCGCACCTCGACCATCGCGGCGACGTCCAGCCCGCGATCCAGCGCCAGCAGAGCCGTCTCGGTTGCCAGCGCGCCGGTGCCCAGGACGACGATGCGGCGGCCTGCAAAGGCATCATACCGGGCGAGCAGGGCATGGAGCCCCTGGGCACCCATGACCCCAGGCTGGTCGGAGCCCGCGAAGGAGAGATTCAGGTCTCGCGTGCCCGTCGCGACGATCAGGCGGTCGAAGCCGACAAGCCAGCTCCGCTCCTCGTCCGCAAGACCGACGACGCCGGTCGCGAGGGACCGGAAGCCTGGCCCGTTCACCCAGGCGCCCCAGGCGCTGGTGGACAGGCGCACATCGACGCCGATTTCCCAGGCTTCCCCGAGCGCCGGATTTGATTCCAGGACCCTCTCCACCAGACGTTCAGGGTTCTGCACGGCTGCGGTCGCCCGCCCGCCGAAGTGAAATGGCACGTCCATGCCGATCAGCGCCGGCGCGATCGGGTTTTCGTCGACCAGCACCACCTGCACGCCTGCCTTGGCGGCCGCGATGGCCGCCGCGCAGCCCGCCGGCCCGGCGCCGATGACGACGAGTTCGGCGCGTTCGACCGGCGGCACGTCCTTTCCCGCCATCGAGAACCGGTCGGGGGCCGGCAAGGTGATCGAGGTCATCGGAACGGGTCCAGGGCTTGCGCAAGGTCGGCGACGAGATCGTCTGGATGCTCGATCCCGACGGAGATGCGGAGCGAGGCGTCGTCGACGCCGACCTCCTTTCGCACGGCGGGTGGCACGGAGTAATGTGTCGTCGTGGCGGGATGGCAGATGAGGCTCTCCGTGCCACCGAGGCTCACGGCCATGCGGAACACGCGAAGACGGTCGAGCATGGCGAAGGCTTCGCGCTCGCCGCCCCGGATCCTGAAGGAAAAGGTGGAGCCGGCGCCGGAACACTGCCGGTCGAAGACGGTGCGGGCCGGCGTGCCGGCCTCGAGCAGGCCGAGATAGGTGACGCTTTCGACCTTGGGATGATGGCGCAGGAAGGCCGCGACGACGCCGGCATTGTCGTTGGCTCTCCGGTTGCGCAAGGGGAAGGTCTCCAGCGAGCGCAGCAGGAGCCAACTCGTGAACGGATCCATGTGCGTGCCGAGCAGGGTCCGCAGCATTCGTACGGGGCCGACCCGCGCCAGCGAGCCCGTGAGGCAGCCACCAAGGAGATCGCTGTGGCCGCCGGCATATTTGGTGAGCGAGGTAAGACAGAGGTCCGCGCCGTGCCGGAGTGGTTGCTGGAGCAGCGAGCCCAGAAAGGTGTTGTCGACCGACACCACCGGCCGCCGGCCGCCGCGCCTGCCCAGCGCATCCGCGAAGCGGACGATCATCCCGATGTCGGCGATGCCGGCCGTCGGATTGGCAGGCGATTCGATGTGGATCACCCCGACCGGCCCGTGACTGAGCGCCGCGTCGGCCGCCTTCGCGACGCTGGCCTCGTCGAGGCCGTCCTCGATCGCGAATCCCGCGATGCCGAGGCCGGCCAACGGTCCGTAGACCAGGCCGTGGGTGCCGCCATAGAGCGGACGGGTGTGCAGCAGGCTTTCGCCGGGTTTGAGATGTGCGAGCAGCGCCGCCGCGATCGCCGCCATGCCGGACGCGAAGGCGGCGGCGTCCTCGGCGCCGTCAAGCGCGGCAAGTCGCGTTTCGAGAAGCGCGAGACTGGGATGATCGAGCCGGGCGTAGATATAGGGCGCGTCGCGCTGCGGCGTCGCGCCGTCGAAATAGGCGCGGTGTGCGTCCTTGGCCGCCATGGCCGAGGGGTGGGCGAAGGTGGAGGAGAGAACGACGGGCGGCTTGACCGCCCCGAAGGCCTTGGTTGGATCGTAGCCGAAACCAACCGCCAGCGTATCGGGGTGCAGTGAGCCCGGATCCGAACGTTCGCTCACGGCCGGCCGGACCTCCGTTCAGCCGCGGCGCGCTCCGACAGGATCGGCTCGCGGTGAGCGGTGGCTTCGGCCGGCGCTTCGGGCAGGGCGATGGGGCGGGAGTCGGCGCCGGTCCGCGCACCGATGAACGCGCGCGCCTTCTCGCAATACCAATCGACGAAGCGGCGCACGTAGCTCTCGTCCTCCTCGCAATACGGGCCGGGCACGTAGCCGAGCGAATTGACCCCGCGCTGATTGTTCTCGACGAAGTCGCGGTCCTGGAGGTTGGTCACGTTCCACAGCTCGGTCAGCCGCTCGACGTCGTAGTCCAGCCCTTCGACTGCATCCTTGTGGACGAGCCACTTGCAGGTCACTACGGTCTCGTTGGCCGCAGTCGGCATGGCGCTGAAATAGACGGTCGTGTCCGCGGTGGAATGGCAGAAGCTGTGCGGCTCGATCGCCCAGCGCAGCGAGCCGACATCGGCCTCATCGCCGGCAATCATGAGCTTCTTGACCGCAGGCTTCCCGTCCATCGTCAGCGAGATCTGACCCTCCTTCAACGGAAATCGCTCCGCCTGCCACCACGGGCCGATGAACGGGCCCTTGCCCAGGCCGAGCGCCTCCAGGCGCGCGCCGAACGCTTGGTGCCGCGGGTCGTCCTCACTTTGAAAGGACTGGCCCCCGGCCTCGCCGATCGGGAACGTGCGGGCGAGTTCGGGATGGCCGACCGCGCAGTGGTAGCACTCGCGGGCGTTTTCCATCACGAGCTTCCAGTTACCCTTCTCAAGGAGCGTGTTCTGGTGCGCGAGCTTGGCCTCGTGCAGCCGGTGGGGAGCAAGGAGAGGTTCCAGAAGCTCCCGGAAACGGGCAAAGCCCGGTGGGGTCTCGGCGAGGCAGACGTAGAGCGCTCCCGCCACCTCCTCGACGTGGACGGGCCTGAGGCCGTGCTCGGCGGGGTCGAAGCTCTCCTGCATGTGCTTGGCGCTGACGAGCGTGCCGTCGAGGTCGTAGACCCACTGGTGGTAGGGACAGGTGAGGCGCGGCCGGCTGCCGGCACCGTCGGCGCAGATCTGGGCGCCGCGGTGTCGGCACGAGTTGTGAAAGGCCCGAAAGGATCCCTCGCGGTCACGGGTGATCACCACCGGCGAGCGGCCGACCGTAAGCGCGAGATAGCCGCGCGGCCGTGGGATCTCGCACGCGAACCCGGCCAGGATCCACGATTGGCCATAGATGGCCTCGAGATCGAATTCGAAGACGTCCGGGCTGTTGTAGAGCGCCTGCGGCAGCGAATGCCCCGGCCTGCGGGCGTCGAGCACTGCCTTGATTCTGCTCAAGTCGAACATGGTGTCCTCGTTTCCTGCGATACTGACAGAGACTTCCGTTCCGTTCAAATCGCCTTCCTCGATCCTCCATCGCGCAGGGTCCGGCCTGCGTCGCCTTCCAGTCGCAGTGGCGTACCACCGGGGCCAGGACCCGCAGGGTGCCGCGGGCACGGCGGTTCATGGCCCTTTGTGGGCCGTGGCTCACGTCAGTTTCGCTACCATGTAGTGGGCGGTGTCGCCGTACGTCGCCAGTTGGGCCGCGGCCGAGGCCGAGGGGGACGGCGCGAAACCGCAGCGGCCCCAGAGATCCTGCGTTCCGTAGACCGAAACCAAGGCGAGGTAGGGCAGGCCCAAGAGACGCGCGAGACGCGTCGCGTGCTCGACGAAGCCCCGTCCCGCTCCGTTGCGCCGTGCGGCCGGCAGCATCGCCACGTCATGCACGAACAGGCAGTCCGCGTCGGGCGGGATTTCGCCCAGGAACCGATCCAGCTGCGGCACGTCGTCGAGCCGCCAAGGATAGGCGATGCCGTAGCCGACGATGGACCGCTCCGTCTCCAGCACGCGGCACCCGGCACCGAACAACGCGATCTTCTCGCGGTACACCGCGGGCCGTTCCGCTCCAATCGTGTGGACCGCGCGCTCGATGGCCGAGATCGCCGCGACGTCGCCTTGGGCGGCATCGCGCCACGCCGCGGGCGCCATGCTGGCGCCCTGCCTGCTACTTCTTCAGCTTGGTCCAGACACGGTCCATCAGCTTGGTAGCGGCTTCGGGGCAGGCCGGCGTGAAGGCCATCTTCAGGTCCGGCGGCACCTGCAGCTCCGGCGCGTCCTTCATGGCAGGGTCGTAATCGGCCGCGGCACCTGAGATCGCGCTGGCGTAATGCGTGAAGTTCGACGACATGGCGCTGTTCTCGGGCTTCATCATGAATTCGACGAAGAGCCTGGCGTTGTCGGGGTCCTTGGCGCCGGTGGGTATCGCGATGTTGTCCATCCAGCCGACCACGCCTTCCTTCGGGAAGACGAACTTCACGTCCGGGTTGACGGCGCGGGTACGGGCGGCGTCGCCGTTCCAGGCCTGGTGGATCCAGGTCTCGCCCGATCCCTGGCGGTCGATGATGCCGTCGGAATTATAGACCTTGACGGCCGGCGCCTGGGCCTCGAGGAGGTCCGACACCTTCTTCATGTTGGCTGGGTCGGTCTGGCACGGGGGCAAACCGAGATAGACCTCGGCGAGCCCGATGACCTCGCTGGGCGAGCCGAACATGCCGACCTTGCCCTTGGCCTCGGGCGGCGGGTCGAACAGCAGCTTCAGCGAGTCCGCCGGCTCCTTCACGAACTTCGTGTTGACCGAATAGGCCGTGACGCCCCAGTCATAAGGCACCGAATAGGCGCGGCCCGGATCCCAGGTCGGGTTCTGCCAGCGGGCCTCGATCTTGTCGTAGCCGGGGAGCTTCGTGCCATCGATCTTCTGGATCAGGCCTTCCTTGGCGAAGATCGGCACGAAATCCGACGACACCACCACGATGTCGTAGCCGGCCGAGCCGGACTTCAGCTTGGCCAGAAGCGTCTCGTTCGAATCGTAGGTGTCGAGCGTGACCTTGACGCCGGTCTCCTTCTCGAACTTCTTGATGACGTCGGGCGCCGTATAGTCGGTCCAATTGCAGATGAAGAGGTCGCCCCCGGCGCGGGCGATGCCGGACGGTCCCAGCACCAGCGCGGTCGAGGCGGCGGCGGTGAGGGCGAATTTCAGAGCGCGATACGACATGGCGAGGGAACCTTTCCGTGGGGGCAAGTCAGGCGTGCCGGCGCTGCCGGTTGGCGATGAGGAACGACAGGATAACGGCCGCGACCGACACCACGAGCAGGATCGTGGCAGCCGCATTGGCCTCGGGCGTAACGCCCACCCGGAGCATGCCGTAGAGGTAGACCGGCAGGGTGGTGGCGCCGGCCTGGGCCACCATCAGGGTGATCAGGAAGTCGTCGAGCGATACCACGAAGGCGAGCGTCGCCCCGGCCACCACGGCCGGCATGATGAGCGGCAGCGTCACCCGCCGGAACACCTGCCATCGCCCGGCATAGAGGTCGCGCGCCGCATCCTCGATGTCGGACGGCATCTCGCGCAGGCGCGCCCGGATCGGCAGCAGCGCGAAGGGAATGCAGAACACCACATGGGCCAGGATGACGTTGCCGAGCCCGGCCCGGAGCCCGATGGCCTCGAAGAAGATCAGCGTCGCGATGGCCGTGACGATCTCGGGCGCCACGAGCGGCAGCGCCACGAGCGCCTCGCCGGTGGCCCGCCCGGGGAAGAAGCGGCCGCGCTCGAAGCCGAGGGCCGCCGGGATCGCCAGCAACGTCGACACGGGTGTCGCGACCGCCGCCACCACCACGCTGTTCCAGGCGGCGCGACGCAGGTCCTCGTTGGCCAAGGCCTTGACGAACCACTGCGTCGAGAAGCCGGACCAGATCAGCGCGACCCGGTTGGCGTTGAACGCATAGACCACGAGCACGACCAGCGGCGCGTAGAGGAACAGGAGTGCCAGGGCGCTCCAGGCCCGGACCTCGGGCATGCGACGCCAATCGAAGCCGCGGCCGGCCCTTCTCCGCGCCGCGCTGCCTTGCGCCGCGCTCATGGCGCGATCTCCGCCCTGGTGCGGCGCCGCGCGCCCCAGATTAGCGCCCCCAGCACGAAGACCATCAGGATCATCGACAAGGCCGCCCCGAACGACCAGTCACGCCCGGTCGTGAACTGCTGCTGGATCAGGCTGCCGATCATCAGTTTCTTGCCGCCGCCCAGGATGTCGGGCGACAGGAAGGCGCCAAGCGACGGGACGAAGACGAGCAGGATGCCGGCCGCCACGCCGGGTCGGGCCAGCGGCCACACGAGCCGGCGCAAAATGGCGGGCCGGTCGGCATAAAGGTCGTAGGCCGCCTCGACGATCCGCGGATCGATCTTCTCGAGCGCGCCGTATATCGGCAGCACCATGAAGGGCAGGCTCGAGTAGACGAGGCCCAGCAGCACCGCGCCGTCCGAATAGAGGAAGGTGATCGGCTCGCGGATGAGCCCCACGCGCTCGAGGACCTGGTTGACGAGGCCCTGGTCGCGCAGCAGCAGCACCCAGCAATAGGTGCGGATCAGGAGGTTGGTCCAGAACGGGATGGTGACGAGCAGCACCAGGACCTCGCGCGTCCGCGGCGGGCGCGTCGCCATGTACCAGGCGAGCGGCAGGCCGATCACGAGGCACAGCACGGTGGTGAGCACGGCTTGCACCAGGGAGCGCGTGAAGATCTGCAGGTAGGTCGTATCGAAGACGAGGCTGTCGTCGAGGTCGCGGTCGTAGACGAAGCGCAGGTAGGAATTGGCCGTGAACGGATGCTCGACGCCGCCATAAGGGTTGGGGCTCATGAACGAATAGACGGCCGCGATCCCCATCGGCAGCAGCATGAACAGCACGATGACGAGGAGCGCGGGCCCGGCCAGCAGCATGGCACCGTCCCGATGGCCTGCGCGCGCCGCCATCAGTGCTCCAGCGCCAGCAGGGCATCGGGCGGGAACAGGCAAACCACTACCTGCCCGGGCACGAGGGTTTTGGGCAGATCCCCGCGCTCGACCGTGACCACCGGGCCGCCGTCGAGCGCCACCGCGCAGGAGGTGGTGGCGCCGAGGTAGGTGACGTCGACCACGCGGCCGGGCAGGGCCGTCGTGACGCACCTGCCCTTCTCCCCTCCAGGGGAGAAGGTGGCGCGTCGCGGCAACGCCGTGAAAGTCGCCGGATGAGGGAGGGATTCGCTACCGTCGAGGCTTCCCCGCTCATCCCCGCTTTGCGGACCTTCTCCCCGCGCGGGGAGAAGGTCGAAACGGCCGAGCGCCTGGATCTCATCGCCCGCCAACAGCCCTACGCGCTCGGGCCGGATGGCCGCGAAGGGCGACGCGAGGCCGACCAGCGCGCCGGGCAGCACGTTGGCCTCGCCGATGAAATCCGCCACGAAGCGGCAGTTCGGCCGCTCGTAGATGGCGGCGGGCGGTCCCAACTGCAGCACGTGCCCGGCCTCCATCACGGCGACGCGGTCCGACATCGACAGCGCTTCCTCCTGGTCGTGGGTGACGAGCACGAAGGTGATGCCGGTCTCGCGCTGGATGCGTTTCAGCTCGGCCTGCATGCCGCGGCGCAGCTTGAGGTCGAGCGCCGAGAGCGGCTCGTCGAGCAGTAGCAGCCGCGGGGCCGGTGCCAGCGCCCGGGCCAGGGCCACGCGCTGCTGCTGGCCGCCCGAGAGCTGGTCGGGCCGGCGCTTCGCCAGCGGCTCCAGGCGGACGAGCCGCAGCATGGCGGCGACGCGCAGCGCCACGGCCGCTCCACCGAGGCCCTTGCGCTCGAGGCCGAAGGCGACGTTCCGCTCGACCGTCAGGTGCGGGAACAGCGCGTAGGACTGGAACACCGTATTGACGGGCCGCCGGTTCGGCGGATCGTCGACCATGGGCCTGCCGTCGAGCAGGATGGCGCCCGCATCCGGATGTTCGAAGCCGGCCAGGAGCCGCAGCAGCGTGGTCTTGCCGCAGCCCGAAGGGCCGAGCAGCGTGAAGAACTCGTTCGACAGGATCGTGAGCGAAACGTCGTCGAGGGCACGCACCGCGGTGGCGCCGGCGCCGAAGATCTTGGTGACGTTCTCGACCTGGACCAGCTTGGCCGCCGGGGCGACGTCCGGCGAGGGCGCGGGGTTGGCCGGGGCGATGCACGGGACTGCGCGCTCGGCCTGTGCGGCATCGCGCGGCCGATCCTCGATCGAGCCGCGCAGCTGCGGCACGGGCCGCCGACCGAACCTCAGAGCCTGCATGCTCCCGGTGCCCTCCGCACGCCATCGCCTCGGGTCGAATGCGGTAGTGTGGTCGCTTCGCGCGGATCTGCAAAGGCCAATTTTCAGGCCAGTTTTCAGACCGATGGGACGCAGGCGGCGGCCACGGTCGCTCGATCGCGTGGCAGTCCCGCCTCCGCATTGTGCAATCCGGAGATGGTCCGACCGGAACGTCTGGCTCGTTCGCAGGTCACACGCCTGCCCGGGGTCGAGCGCCACGGTGAGACGCTCCAGCCATGGTCGTCCATGGACTTGCGAAGGGCGACACCTCCCCGGCTTGCAGAAGGGACGGCACTGATCTTCTTGCCTTTGACCCCGGCCCCCGCCCGCCATAGTCTCCCCGCGGTCGGCGACGCCCAAGGCGCGCCCCGCCTGGAACTCCGCCATGTCCGAGATGCAGCCCCGACCCAACGACACGCTGACCCGGCACATGCTGTACCCGTTCGGGAACGCGAGCTTTCAGGCCAAGAGCCCGCCGATGCTGATCGAGGGCGGCCAGGGCGTCTACGTCACGGACGCGAGCGGCAAGCGCTACATCGACGGGCAGGCGGCGCTGTGGAACGTCAACGTCGGGCACGGGCGCGAGGAGATCAAGCAGGCGATCCGCGACCAGCTCGACCGCCTCAGCTACTATTCCCTGTTCGGCGGCACCACCACGGCGCCGCCGGTCGAGCTCGCCGCCATGCTGTGCCGCATGGCGGCGCCCGAAGGCATGGTGCGGGCCTTCTTCTCGTCGGGCGGGTCGGAGGCCAACGAGGCGGCGTTCAAGCTCGCGCGGCAATATTGGCGCCATGCCGGCGAGCCGCAGCGTCACAAGATCATTTCGCTGAAGCGCGCCTACCACGGCGTCACGCTCGGCGCCCTGTCGGCCAACGGCACCCAGGCCTATCGCGAGCATTTCGAGCCGCTGCTCCCCGGCTTCGTCCAGGTCGAGACGCCGCACGCCTACCGCAACCCATTCACCACCGACCCCGAGGCCCTCGGCCGGCTCTGCGCCGAGCTCCTGGAGCGCGAGATCCTGTACCAAGGGCCGAAGTCGGTGGCGGCCTTCATCGCCGAGCCCGTGCAGGGCGCCGGCGGCGTGATCGTGCCGCCCGCCAACTACTGGCCGCTGGTGCGCGAGATCTGCGACCGGCACGGCGTGCTGCTGATCTCGGACGAGGTGGTGACGGGCTTCGGCCGGCTCGGCTCCATGTTCGGCTGCCGGCACTGGGGCGTGAAGCCCGACATCATGGTTTTCGCCAAGGGCATCAACAGCGGCTACGTGCCGCTCGGCGCCACGCTGATGAA
>JAABUT010001248.1_pt1 | contig 30454 bp, 35 predicted proteins | sample 5559281 | NCBI WGS metagenome assembly JAABUT01 (sample SAMN10711880, study PRJNA513359) | rock metagenome | isolation source: Antarctica rocks | place: Antarctica: Victoria Land, Ricker Hills nord | collected 2016-01-04
CGCCACCACCATCTTCTCTCGTGTTCGCGCTCAGTTCTGTACGGATGTCAGGCATGGGCGGTAGACAATCACGGTCGTGCGCGGGATAGTGACGGACAAATCTGCTGGTGATTGGTGGAAGGAAACGATATGCCGGATCGCTCTGAGTTCGTGCTCGGCCTGAACCCCGTCATTCGGCGCGGCGATGTGCAGACCGAGGCGTCCACGAAGCCGCTCGCGCAGTATCTGACGCGCGCGCTCAACATCCCCGCGCGCATCGTCACCGAGGCGGATTACGCGGCCCTGATCGAGCGGATGCGCGCGGGCGAGATCGACGCCGCGCTGCTTGGTGAATACGCCTTTTACATCGCGCAGCAGGAGGCCGGGGCCGAAGCGCTCGCCGTCAGCGTGGAGAGCGGGTCGGACGAGGCGGCGACGTATCAGAGCGTCGTCGTGTCGCGCACGGACGGGCACATTCACGCGCTCGACAATCTGCGCGGCCTCGCCGTTGGGTTCGTCGATCCAAGTTCGACGGCGGGCTATCTCATCCCGCGGCGGATGCTCCGTGAGGCGGGAGTTGACCCCGATGCGGACATCCGGCCACAATTCTTCGCGTCGCACAGCGCCATCGCGGAGGCCGTCATCGCGGGTGCAATCGACGCGGGCGCGCTCCACGGCGTGTACGCCGCCCGGATGGTCGCCGGTCGGTCGCCGTCCGATGTTTCGCTGCGGACAATCGCGATGTCGCCCCCGATTCCGAAGGGGCCGTTCGCGGTGCGCCGTGGGTTGGACCGCGAAGTCCGGCAGCGGCTCCTGCAAGCGCTCTTGCGCATCCACGACGACGCGCCGGAGGCCGCCCAGATCATCCTCTCACCGGGGACGCATTGGCGGCCCACCTCCAACCGCCACGTCACGCTGAAAACCGTCGCCGCGCTCTCCGGCGTCTCGTACGGCACGGTCTCCCGCGTCATCAACGGACGGGCGCATGTCGCACCGGAGACGTACGCGCGGGTGATGAGCATCGTCGATGATCTCGGCTATCGCCCGAACGCGGCGGCGGTGAGCCTGATCGCGAACCGCTCCGATCTCATCGGGTTCGTCGTACCGGACGCGACGGACCCGGCGTTGGCACAGTACATGGTGGGCATTCAGCGCGCGCTGGCGGAAGTTGGGGCGTACGCGACGCTCTGCCCCGTCGCGTTCGACCGCGAGCAGGAGGCGGATTTCCTGTCGCTGCTCGATGACGGTCGGTTCGGCGGACTGATCCTGACGGCGTGGAGCCGCGAGACGCCCGCCGTCAGTACGCTCGCGGCGGCGGGTCGCGCGCTCGTCATCCTCGGCGCCACGGCGGGCAGTTCGCCCATCCCGGCGGTGAGCGTCGAGACGGGCGCTGCGGTCGATCGCGCGATGGAATACCTCGGCAGCCTCGGTCATGTGACGGTCGGCGGGATTGCCGCGCCCGCCTTGCGTGGCGCGCTGGCACGGCGCATCGCGGATGTGGAAGCGCATCTCCGAGTAGTTGAGAGCGACGAACCGGAGATGACGTTGTCGATTGCGCTCGCACTGCTGCAACAGGCAAATCGACCGACTGCGCTGATCTGTGGGACGGAACGCATCGCGCTCGGCGTTGTGCGGGCGGCGGCGCAGTGCGGCCTGCGTATCCCGGACGATCTCAGCGTGCTGGCATTGGGCGAGTCGTGGCTCGCGGCATCGGTCACGCCGCCGCTGACCACGGTGAGCATCGCGCCGGATCTGCTCGGCGAGCGCGCGGCGCAATTGCTCGTGGAGCAGATGAGCGGCGGGGAGCGGCAGGCCGACCCGGACGCCGTGCCCGTTCCCGTGCTGACGGAGCGGGCTTCAACGGTGACCCGGCGCACATAGCGTTCACACAACGATCACACTGAGCATCTTGCGTTATCGTCATGTAAACGTTTACAATGATGACGAGTCGCGAATGCGTTCGTGCAACTGGAGGTGTGGGATGAACCGGGAAGAGCGATTCGAGGCGATTGCGCTGACGCGCGCCGCCGACATCGCGCCGCTCGCCGACGCCGTGCTGGCCGACACAGCGGTCACCATTCTGCGCGGCCCGACGGTCGGCATAGTGATGGTGCAGGCGCGGGAGAGCGTCGAGGGACTGCGGTTCAACGTCGGCGAGGCGCTCGTCACGGAGGCGCTCGTCGCGATTGGCCCGCACCAGGGGTACGCGATGGTGCAGGGAATGGAGCGCGAAATCGCCCTCGCCGGTGCGATCTGCGACGCGGCGGTCGAAGCCGGGCACCCTGCCACGCCGCACATCCTCGCGCTGCTCATCGCCGCTAACGAGCGCATCGCCGCCGCGCACCGCGCCGACTGGGCGAAAGTCGCCGGGACGCGCGTCGCGTTCGACGAGATGTAATAGGCAGAGGAGCGCTCAATGTCGATCACGCCGCCCGCACCCGTCCTCCTCGCACAGCAAACGTTTCGCGTGCTCCTGAACGCGATGTCCCGTCCGGGCATGGTGCATCAGTTGGCCGTCCGCGATGGCGAGCCGACCGAGGTCGGCGTTCTGTTCACGCTGCTCGACTTCGAGGTGCGGTACGCAATCGCCAATCCCGGCACGCAGAGCGACACGCAGCGCGACATGCAGCGCGACACGCAGCGCGACACGCGAAGTGAAGGGGACATCGCGGCGCTGGAGCAGCGCATCGCGTTGCTAACGGGCAGCCAGCGTGTCGCAATCGGTGACGCCGCGTTTGTCCTCTCGTACGGCCCACTGCCGGATGGTGCGTGGGGTGACTTGCGACGCGGGACGTTGGCGTATCCCGATGGCGGTGCGACGGTGATCTTCGTGGTGCCGCAGGTTGGTGAAGCGTCCGCATCAGACGAGCAGGCAGAGATTGTGCTCACCGGCCCCGGTGTCGAGACCGAGCAGCGGTTGGTGGTCGCGGGATTGCCCACCATGGAGTTCCAGGAGTTCGCGCGCGTGAACGCCGATTACCCGATGGGCGTCGATGTTATGCTGATTGATCCGTCTGGTCGCGTCGCGTGCATCCCGCGATCCAGCGCGGCTCGGGTGCAGCGTGCGACGGCGGGGGAGGGGTAGCCCCGATGGGGTACGTCGCCGTCAAGGGGGGCATGGACGCGATCCGCGCCGCCGAGGAACTCGTGCACGAGCGGTACGAACCGTCTGATGTGCCGCCGCTGACCGTCGCCCAAATCCTCAGTCAGCAGCGCGCGCTCGTCGATCAGGCGATGGGCGAGGGGAGCCTGTATGCGCCGGAGTTGGCCGCGCTCGCGGTTAAGCAGGCCGAGGGCGACACGATGGAGGCCGCCTTCCTCCTGCGCGCGTTCCGCTCGACACTGCCGCGCATCAGCGACACGCTGCCCGCCGACGCCGGGGAGATGCGCGTGCGCCGCCGCGTCTCCTCGACCTTCAAGGATATTCCCGGCGGTCAGGTACTTGGGCGCACGCGCGACTACACGCAGCATCTGCTCGACTTCTCGCTGATGGACGAAACTGCTGCCGCCGCCCCACCGCGCCCGACCCCAACGGTGTCGCGGATTGACCCGCCCATCTTCCCGAAGGTCTCCGCGTGGTTGCGTGCGGACGGCCTGCTCCCGCCGCTCCCCGCCGAACCGCCGGAAAGTGCGCCGTTTGACATCACGCGGGACTCGCTGATGTACCCCTTCCCGCGCTCGGCGCGGTTGCAGACGCTGGCGCGCGGCGAGACGGGCGCGATGGTCGCCTTCTCGTATTCGTCCCTGCGGGGCCGGGGGTTTCACCCGATCCCCGGCGACCTGCGCGTCGGGGAGATGCCATTCCGCATCGCGCACCCGCTGACGGGCGCGCCCGTGCGCGTCGGCGAGGTGACGGTGACGGAAGTTGAGATGATTAACAAGACGGGCGAGCAGGCGCACGGTAAGGAGGGCGGCATGGACGGCGCGTTCTCGATGGCGTACGGGCTGGTCTTCGGGCAGAACGAGCGGAAGGCGATCGCGATGTCCGTGCTCGACGGGCTGCTGATGGAGCGGAGTGACCGGCTGCCGGTGCACAACCCGGAGTTCGTGCTCTACCACGTCGATGGCATCGAAGCGCAGGGGTTCGTCGAGCACCTGAAGTTGCCGCACTACGTCACGTTCCAGTCGTCATTGGACAAGATGCGCTACTTCCAGAACCTCCATCACGCGCGACAGGAGGAAGCTCATGCCCGCGCTCGCTGACCTGCTGCCGAAGACACCGCCCTACAACTACGCATTTCTGGACGAGCAATCGAAGCGGGAGATTCGCCGCGCGCTGCTCAAGGCGGTGGCGATACCGGGCTATCAGGTGCCGTTCGGCTCCCGCGAGTTACCCATCGCGCGCGGGTGGGGCACCGGGGGCATCCAGGTGACGCTCTCGTGCGTTGGCCCTGGCGACGTGATCAAAGTGATCGATCAGGGAACGGACGCGGGCGTGAATGCGCTCAATATCCGCCGCCTCGTCGAGCGGACAACCGGCCTGCCGACGACCGCCGACACGGAGGCCGCGACGATCATCCAGACGCGCCACCGCATCCCGGAGCAGCCACTCACCGCCGATCAGTTGATCGTTTTCCAGGTGCCATTCCCGGAGCCGCTGCGCTCGGTCGAGTCAAGCGAGGCGAAGACGCGCGAGATGCACGCGGAGCAGGATTACGCCCGCATGTGGGTCGCCCTCTATGAAGACGTCGTCCACGCGGGCGCGATCACGAAGACAACGTCGTACCCCGCGATGGTCAACGGGAGGTACATCTTCAGCCCCAGCCCGATCCCGCGCTGGGATCTGCCGAAACTGCACCGCGCGCCACACCTCTCGCTCTTCGGCGCGGGCCGCGAGAAGCGCGTCTACGCCGTGCCGCCCCACACCGATGTCGTGCCGCTCGACTTCGCGGATCATCCATTTGGTATGGAAAATATGGACGGACGTGTATGTACGCGCTGTGGTGCAAGCGGTGTCTACATGGACGAGTTCATTGGCGCTGAGGGGGCACGCACATACCGCTGCTCGGACACGGCGTATTGCGACGCGATGCTCGATGCGTGCATGAACGATGACACCGCGAAAATCGCGCGGTTACGGGCGGTGGCGCGATGACGATTACTACCATCGAGAAGACCGTCACCGCAACACAACCACTGCTCAGCGTGCGTCATTTGTCCAAAATATACGGATATTCTGGTATTGATGCCCTGGAACGGACAGGGCCGATGTTCGGCACGAATGTCGATCCGCGCACCGGCGCGGTCGTCGCGTGCGCCGATGTCTCGTTCGATCTCCTGCCCGGCGAGGTGCTCGGCATCGTCGGGGAGTCCGGCTCCGGCAAGAGTACCGTGCTCGGATGCTTGTATCAGGATATTACGCCGACCTTCGGCGCGGCACAATTCGCGCCCTTCGCCGACGGCGGGCGCAGCATCTTCGACGCGAACGGGCAGGAGCGGCGGCGGCTCCGCGCGTTCGACATGGGCATCGTCTATCAGGACGCGCGCAAGGGGCTGCGGCTGGCGATCAGCGCGGGCGGCAACATCGCCGAGCGGCTGCTCGCGGTCGAGTGGCGGCGCGTGGACGCGATCCGCGCGCGGGCAAGCGACCTGCTCGACCGCACGGAGTTGTCGCTCGACCGGATGGACGACATGCCCGCGCAGTTCTCCGGCGGGATGCAGCAGCGTGTGCAGATCGCCAAGGCGCTCGCGAACGAGCCGCGCCTCCTGCTCCTCGATGAGATGACGACGGGCCTCGACCTCTCGGTGCAGGCGGGCGTGATCGACCTCGTGCGGGACATCCAGCAGCAGGCCGGCCTCGCGATGATCGTCGTGTCGCACGACCTCAGCGTCATCCGGCTGCTCGCGGGGCGCACACTCGTGATGCGTCAGGGGCGCGTCGTCGAGGCGGGGCTGACGGACCAGATCCTTGAAGACCCGCAGCACCCGTATTCGCAGTTGCTCGTCAGTTCGATGAATGGATGAGCGGGAAAGGGGGAGGGGATGACCGCCGAGACGACCCCAGCGCACCTGCGCGTCGAGGGATTGTGCAAGACCTTCACGCTGCATGTGCTCAATGGGAAGCGGGTGCCCGCGTTCCACGATGTGACGTTCGCGGCGCCGCGCGGCAAGGTGACAGCGATTGTCGGGCCGAGCGGCAGCGGCAAATCCTCACTGCTGAAGTGCATCTACCGCACGTACCTGCCGACGGCGGGCGCGCTTCGGCTCACGACCGATGCGGGCGAGATCGACCTCGCCCGCGCGGAGGACCACGCGATCCTCGCGCTGCGGAAGCGGACAATCGGCTACGTCTCGCAGTTTCTCAAAGCGCCGCCGCGCGTCACCGCCGTTGAGGTCGTCGCGCGCCCGTTGGTCGAACGCGACATACCCCATGAGGACGCACGCGCGCGGGCGGCGGAGATGCTCGGACGGCTCGCGTTGCCCGCAGACTTGTACGATGCGTACCCCGCGCTCTTTTCCGGCGGCGAGCAGCAGCGCGTCAACATCGCCCGCGCTCTGATCGCACACACCGACCTACTGCTGCTCGACGAGCCGACGAGCGCGCTTGACCGCGTCAACCTCGCGCGCGTCATCGACCTGCTGCGGGTGGCGCGGCAGGCCGGGACGACGATTATCGGCGTCTTCCACGATGACGCGGTCGTGGAAGCATTGGCGGATGTGGTCGTCGCGATGGAGGGCGGGACGGTGCGGAGTGTTGGCCCCGTTGCCGACCGGCCCGCCGCGTATCGCGACGCCGCGCATGACGCCGCATGAGGAGAATGGGATGCAGCGCGACCGACACCACGAAATGAACAGAACGATCCTCTCCGGTGGCGCCGTCGTCACGCCCACCGCCGTGATCGACGGCGGCAGCGTCGTCATCGAGGGCGAGCGGGTCGCGGCGATCGTGTCGCACGCATTTCCTGCCCGCACGGATGGCGCGGATGCGGTGATCGACGTTACCGGGCGGTTGGTGCTGCCGGGGATCATTTGCCTGCACAACGACGGCCTCGAACGCGCGATCAATCCACGCCCGAACGCCGAATTCCCGCGCGAGTTCGCGCTCCTGATGTACGACCGCGCGCTGGCGAGCGCCGGCGTGACGACGCAATTCCACGCCGTCTCATTCCTCACGCTCGCGGCGAAGCAGCGGAGCATCGAGGGCGCGGTCGGCATGAGCCACGACATCCACGCCTTCGCAGCGTCCGGCCACGGCAGCCTCGATCACTACGTCCTCTTCCGCTGCGATGTGCGGCAGCCCGCATCGCTCGACACGATCCTCGCGTGCATCGACGACGCGCCCGTCCGCCTTGTATCAATGAACGATCATGTGCCCGGTCAGGGGCAGTACCGAAACATCGGCAAGTACCTCGAACAGATCAAGCCGTACCTGCCGTCCACGATGCCAATGGACGACGCGGGCATGGCGGCGTGGCTCCGCGAGCGCGAGCGGTTCAAGTGGGACACTGAGCACACCGTCGAGATCACGTATAACCGGCTCGCCCTCGAAGCGCGGCAGCGCGGCTTCTCGCTCGTCTCGCACGACGACGACAGCGCGGAGAAGGTCGAGGTGATGCACCGCCTCGGCTGCCGGATGGCGGAGTTCCCCGTCGCGCTCGAAGCGGCGGAGCGCGCCCGCGCCCTCGGAATGCACGTCTCGGTCGGCGCGCCGAACGTCGTGCGCGGCGGCTCGCTCACGGGCAACGTCAGCGCACTGGAACTTGCCTCGCGCGGCCTGGTGGACATCTTGATCGCGGACTATCACGCGCCGTCGATGCTCCACGCGGCCCTGCTGCTCGCGCGGTCCGGCATCGCGACGCTCCCGGAGGCCGTCGCGATGATCTCTACCAATGCCGCCGCTGCCGCCAACCTGCACGACCGTGGCGCGCTCGTCGCAGGCCAGCGCGCGGATGTGATCGTCGTCGAAACGGTCGGGAGCGTGCCCGTGGTCGCGCAGCATATCGTCGCGGGCGAGACACAGTTTCAGGCATTCAACCGGGGCCATCGCACGGTCGGGCAAGTCGCGATCACCACGTAGCATGAATCGCAACGGAACGCACATGCCCCGTCATTATCGGCACATATTCCTTGACGCTGCCCGGTTTCCCGCATAGCCTGTACATTCTAGCAGGAGAGGAGAGATGGGTGTTATGACCAAGGAATCACAGGAGCAGAACGAAACGCGCGTCGCCGCATCTCCCACGCAAAGCCGGACGATGGGCGGCACAACGCGCGCGGAGACGCAGCCATGCCCACGGTGCGGCCATCCGATGCCCGCGCTTAAGGGTGGCTCGGCGTCGATCTGCCCGAACTGCGGGTTCAAGGATTCGTGTTGCTATTAAGCGAGGATTTGCGCGGTTGGGGCGATTTCCCCGGTGACAGGCTGAAGCGCGCCACCACCCGGTTTCTCTCGCGAACTGCGTGCGTCCTCATTGTCGCGCTTACGTCGCGTCGTCCGATGCATCGGGGATGTTCGTTTCGCTGTTCGCGGGTTGATCCTGCGTCTTCGGCTGCCACGAGCGGCGCAGCAGTATGACGGTCGGCTCATCCGTCTCGGTGACGAACGCGACGCGCTGGCCCAATTTCACTTCCAGCGCGGGGCGGCTCGCCGCGAGCGCATCCCGCGATGACGCGGCGAGCACGACGCGCCCCGCACCAATCGCGACGAAGCGTTCGCCGCCCTCGCCCTCCGGCAGCGGCCACGAGAAGGGGCTTGCGGCGCGCGGCAGCACTTCTTTCCCCTCGTACACCGTGAGGTCATCGTCTGCCGTCAGCGCGGCGATGGCGTCGTCCGGGTCCTCGACGGTGTAGACGGCGTGGACCCACTGCGGCTTGTCCTCGTCTTCGAGCGCCTTCTCGATCGCGGCGGCGCGGCGGATGAGTACGGGGAAAGTTGCGCGCAGCGTCGCGGTGTCGGGCGAGTCCCCAACCGCCTCACGAACGGCGGCGATCACCTTCTCGCCCGCGTCCGGTGGCACGGCAACGCCGGACGCGGAGATGCGCCCGATGCCATCCAGCATGTACGAGAAGGTGTAGATGACCCAGCCGACGCCGAACTCGTCCTTGAACTCCAACTCCGGCGAGAGGAGGATGTCGCGCTCCTGACCGCCGAGGAGGTCCTTCACGCGCAGCCGTTCGCCCGCCGTGTAGTCGGTCACTTCGAACAGTGCAGGGGCGCTCTCGGCGTACGCAGCGGCGGCGCGGCGACCCATCGGGCCGATGCGGTCGGCGCGATCCTGCGCGAAGAGTTGCGCCGGGGTGCGGTCGTGGAAGCGCGGCATCGGGTGCGCGCGGAGGAACCAGTCCACAAACCGCGCGACGGTCAGTTGATCCTTCGTTGTGAACAACGCCTGCATCGAACCCGGCCAACTGTCGCCATCGGTGAACGACTCCCACGCGCCGGGGAGCACGTCGCTGAAGCGCGGCGCGAGCAGGAAGACGGCCATGTCCTCGCCGATGGTCTTCTCAACGTCCCACGGGACGGACATCGCCTCCTGCGGGTGCAGGATTGGGCAGGGGCAGAACTTCACCTTGCGCCCGCTGCCATTGGGGCAGAGCATGTTGCGCCCCGCGCGGCGGCACGATGTCGCCATCTCCGGCGTGAACTCAAGCGCCGTGACATCCACTGTTTCTGTCGCCAACCCGTTCCTCCTACCCATCGATTCGCCGCCCGATTGCGCGGCCCGTAAGGATAAGATGGGCGTCCGTGCCTGTCAAATGAGCGATCTTCGTCTCTCCGTCAACGGGCGACATTCCCGCCTTCGAACTGGTTCGCGTACTCGACCGCCTCTTCCTGCGTCTCGAAGAGCGTCGTCCAGTCATAGAAGGGGTTGGAGAGGCGGTACCCCAGCCCGCGCGGTGAGGGCATGATCCGGTACGGGATGCCATTGATGGTGAAGGCGTTCGCCGTCGCCGTCGCCTCATCCCGCAGGGGAGTTGGTTCCTGGCGATACCCGTTGGGGCTGGCGGTGCTCATGTTCCCTCCCCCTACATCAGCCCCTTGTACGCGCCGCCGTCGATCTGGGTGCTTGTGCCGGTGATCCACTCGGCACGCGCGGAGGCGAGGTAGACGACGAAACTGCCGAGGTCGTCCGGCTGGCCGATCCGGCCCATCGGCACGGCCTTCCCGCCGCGCTCCAGCACTTCATCGATGCTGATGCCCTCGCGCTCCGCCGTTGAACGGGAGGTCGTGCGGACGCGGTCGGTGAGGATCGTGCCGGGCAGGACGTTGTTGAAGGTGATGCCGTCCTTGCCGAACTGCTGCGAGAGGGTCTTCGTCAGCCCAATGACGGCGGCGCGGATGCTGTTCGAGATGATGAGATTCTCAATCGGCTGCTTGACGGAGAGCGAGACGATGTTGATGACGCGCCCGCCGCCACGCCCCTGCATGATCGGGACGGCCATGCGGATCAGCCGCACCGCGCTCATAAAGTTCTGCTCGAACCCCGCCTCCCATTGCGCGTCCGAGAACTCCATGAAGAAGCCGGGGGGTGGCCCGCCCGCGTTGTTGACGAGGATGTCCAGGCCGCCAAATTCGCGCTGCGCCGTCTCGATCAGTTGGTTGCAGTCCGCCTCTTTGGACAAATCCGCCCCGATGGTGACGACCTTGACGCCGTGCGCCTTCGTGATTTCGTCCGCCGTCTGTTGCAGCGTCTCCTCGCCGCGCGCGCAGATGACGAGGTTCGCACCCTCCGCCGCCAGCCCCACTGCCGAGGATTTCCCAAGTCCCTTGCTCGCCGCACAGACGACCGCAACCTTGCCCTTCAACCCCATGTCCATCGCCACGACTCCTTTCGGGAGTGGTTGAGTAACGAGTAACGAGTGCTAAATGCTGAGATTCTGAGTGCTGAGCATGAGGGATAAACCCCTCGCCCCTCGCCCCTCGCTACTCGTTACTCATGAAAGCCGTACTGCCGTACCTTCTCCATCCGGTGTTGGGCGACGATGCGCCGGAGCGTGCCGGTTTTCGACCGCATGACGAGCGATTCCGTGGTGGCGTATCCGGCGTTGTAGTGGACGCCGCGCACGAGTTCGCCGTCGGTGATGCCGGTGCAGGCAAAGAAGGTGTTCTCCCCCTTCGCGAGGTCGTTGATCGACAGGACGGTCGATACTTCCAGCCCTTTCTCCTTCGCGTTCGCCGCGTCGTCCGTCTCCGGGCGGGGCCAGAGTTTCGCCTGCAAGTTGCCGCCGAGGCACTTGAGCGCGCACGCGGTGATCACCGTCTCCGGCGCTCCCCCCGTGCCGAGATAGAGATCGACGCCGGTTTCCGGCAGGCAAGTCATGATGCAGCCCGCGACATCGCCATCCGAGATGAACTTGATCCGCGCGCCCGTCGCCCGGATCTCCTTCACTAGATCGGCGTGGCGCGGGCGATCGAGGATGCAGACGGTCACATCCGCAATCTGCATCCTCTTCGCCTTCGCGACGTTGGCGATGTTTGTCGCAACGGGCGCGTTGATGTCAACGACGCCTGCCGCCTCACGCCCGGTCGCGATCTTGTTCATGTAAAAGATGCCGTGCGAATCGTAGAGCGTGCCCGCATCGGAGAGGCCGATCACGGCGACGGCATTCGGCATCCCCTTGCTCGTCAGCGTCGTGCCGTCGATTGGATCGACCGCGATCTCCACCTTCGGCGTGCCGGGGGCGCGCGTGCCGACGCGCTCGCCGATGAAGAGCATCGGCGCATCGTCCTTCTCGCCCTCGCCGATCACGACGACGCCGTCCATCGCGACGGAGTCAATCGCGGCGCGCATCGCATCGACCGCCGCACCGTCCGCGCCGATCTTGTCGCCCTTGCCCACCCAGCGGGACGCCGCGAGCGCCGCCGCCTCCGTGACGCGGACAAGTTCCATCGCGAGGTTGCGATCAACGTTCATGTACTGCTGTTGCACCACCCGCTGCCTCCTGTCCGCACATCGAGATCCCGCGCCCCGCGAGACGACTGAGAGCGAAAGTGTAGCACGAGTGCGCGTGCTGAGAACCGAGGGCTTGGGGAAACACAGCACAGCGGACACAGAGCAAAGAAGGAATCAAACCCGTTCTCTTCTACTCTGCGGTCTCAGTACCCTCTGTGCTTCGGTTTGTCCGGTTCCCTGCTGGTTACTTCTTGCGCGAGACCTGTGCCCGGATTTTGTCCATCACCGCCTTCGCTTCCGCCTGCGCCGCTCGCAGTTGCGCGACGGTCGGGTTCGCCATCCGCACCGCGTTGATGATGAACATTTCGGCGGCGACGAACTCGTCGCCGATGTCCGCAAGTTCCGCCGCGATGTCGTGCGGGATCGTCGAGACGCCGTTCCGGTCAGCATGAAGCAGGTCGTCTGGGTAGAGCATCATGCCGCCGACGTGGACGGGCACGTGCACCTGCGGCGTGTGGTTGTAGCCGTGCGCGCTGATCGTGCCGTTCGTGAAGACCGGGAAGTCGATCGCCTCCACCTGATCGAGGTCGCGCCCCGCGCCGCTCGTGATGAGACCGACCGCGCCGAACCCCTTGTAGACCGAGCACATCACCTCGCCGAAGGTCGCGGCGGCGGTGGGGCTGTCGATATCCTGGAAGACGACGATCGGCGGGCCGGAGAGTTCCCCGAACCGCTCCACCTGCACATCGAGGCCGGAGTAGGAATCCCCGGAGCGCGGCGGCGACGCGGAGCGGAATGTCGCGGTCGCCGCGTAGCCGACGATTGGCCCCATCTGCGCGAAGCACGCCACGATCCGCCCATCCATGTACCCCGTGTTGCGCGGTCGCACCTCGAAAAGCTCCACGAGATTGCAGATCGTCGGTGTGTCGAACGTGCACAGTTTGTCGAGAACCGCCGGTGACAGTGCAGCCATGCTATCCCTCCCTACAACAAAGAACCGCCGAGACGAAAGGACGAAAGAGCGAACCGCGAATACTGCCCAGAGGGCACCCGGAAGGACGCGAAGAGGGAAGAAGAAAAATAAGGAACTGCCTCTTCTCTCCTTCGCGTCCTTCGCGCCTTCGCGGTTCAAACGTTACCCCCGGTTTGTCTGCGGTCCCGCCATCGCGAGCCATGCGGCGGCGCGGGCGGGCAATTCGATTGACCGGCCCTTCTCCACTGTGCAGCCAGGAAGGGAGTTCAGGAAGGTCTTGCCGTACCGCTTCGTCAGGACGCGCGAATCGAGGACGGCGCAGACGCCTCGGTCAGTGGAGGAGCGGATCAACCGCCCGAACCCCTGCCGGAACTGGAGCACCGCCTGCGGCACCGCGAACTCCACGAACGGCTCCACGAACCCCTCCGAGCGCGCCTGAAAGATCGGGTCGCTCGGCACTTTGAAGGGGAGTTTCGTGATCACGAGCACCGAGAGTGCGTCGCCGACGACATCTACCCCCTCCCAGAATGAGGAAGTGCCGAAGAGTACCATCTCCTGGTGCTGCTTGAACCGCTCGATCAACTGGCGCGGGCCGCCGTCGATGCGCTGCCCGAGGACGATGATCCCCGCCGCTTCGAGGATTGGCTTCACCGCGCGGTACGTTGCCTGGAGCGCGCTATACGACGTGAAGAGGACGAGCGCGCGCCCGCGCGTCGCCTCGCAGAGGCCGATGATCGTGTCCTGCAACCCCTTCTGGTAGCCGGGGCGATTCGGCTCCGGCATGTCCTCCACGGTGTAGAGCAATGCCGAGCGGCGGTAATCGAAGGGTGAATCGACCGCGACGGCGGTGGACTCGTCCGGCTCGATGCCGAGGCGGGAACTGAGGTAGTCGAAACTGCCGTCCGTCGTCATTGTTGCGCTGGTGAGGACGACGGTGCGGCGGGGCAGGAACAAGTCCGCGTGGAGCGTCGCGCCGACGTGGAGCGGCGCGGCCTTGACGCTGACGGTGCGCGATGCCTCCACCGCCGAGACGCCGGGGATGAGCGACGCTTCCGGCGGTGCGTGGTGCTGGCCCGACTGACCGCCGCGTTGCCCCTCGATCTCCGTCCAGTAGACCATGTCTGGGTCCGGCTCCGCGAGGGCCGCCGCCGCGCCGACGCGCAAATCCGTGCCGACCCGGAGCGCGCGCGTCAGAGCGAGCAGCGTCTCGTCCTGCTCTTGCATCGTCTCGTCCGGCAGGCGGTAGACCTGCTCGAAGATGCTCGTGAGGCTCTGCTGGATGATCGAGAGGGGCAGCGAGAGTTCGTCCCAGGCGATCTCTACATCCGTCCAGCCGGGGTCATTGCGCACGCTCTGCGTGATCCGCAGGCGCGTGTCCGTTTCCGTCTGCGGGCGGCCCGCGAGGAAGACGGCGAGGCGGTCGAAAAGGGCAATCGTCAGCGTCCGCGTCTCGTCGATGCGCGGCAGGAGGTCGCCGCAGAAGCGCGTCACGTCCGTCTGCACATCGGCGGGCGTCTTGCCGGTGCGGACGCGGATCGGCAGGTCGGTGAGCAGGCCGCGCGGGCCGTCGGCGTGCGGCTCCGCGAGTTGGTTGAGGAAGTTGAGTACGGTCGCGCGCTCGAAGGCGTAGCCGAGTTGATTTGTTGCCTCGTCCTCCAGATGGTGCGCCTCATCGACGATCAGGTGCTCGTAGGGCGGCAGCACGCCGCTATTCGTCGTCATGTCGGAGAGGAGCAGGGCATGATTGACGATCACGACGTGCGCATTCTCCGCCGCCCGCCGCGCCCGCTGCACGAAGCATTGCCCCCGCTTCTGGAAGACGCACGACGACGGGCAACTGTCCGGCCCCGCGTTGACGCGGTTCCACGCCTGCAGGACGCCGCTCCGCCGCTCGTCGTCCGTGAAGCGTAGTTCGCCCACATCGCCAGTGTCCGTCGTCTGGAGCCAGAGGAGGAGACGAAGCATCAGCCGTGCATCGGCGGGCGCGAGGCTGGGGTTGCCGCGCAGTTTGAACCAGCGATAGAGGCAGAGGTAGTTCGCCCGCCCCTTGACGACAGTCGCGCGGAACTCAGCGGGCAGGCTCGCCCCGTTCGCCGCAGGCGCACCGCCAATCGTCGCGAGGACATGCTGGAGGTCAGGGATGTCCTTCTTCGCCAACTGGTCTTGGAGGGCAATCGTCGCGGTGCTGACGACGACCGTCTCGCCGTGCTCGACCGCGTGCGCCACGGCGGGGACGAGGTATGCGACGGACTTGCCGGTGCCGGTACCCGCCTCCACGAGGAGTGTTTCGCCATTATTGAACGCCTCCGCGACCGAGCCGAGCATCTCCATCTGCTGCGGACGGTGCTCGTAGTGCGGGAACGCCTCCGCGAACGGCCCGTCGGGCCGGAAGGTGTCGAGCAGGGCGCGGGTGTCGAGCGGGCGCTGGCTGGTCGTGCTCCGCAACGGCTCAGGGCGCGGCCGGGGCATCAGATAGAGGAGATCGACGCCGCCCTCCTTCTCGGATTGCCCGCCGCCCGCCTGCGCGCGTAGTTGCTGGAGGATGCTCGCGCCGACGCCCGCGCCGGACGTCTCCTGCTGCTTCTCCCGCTGCACCTGCCGGAAGAGGCGCGCGAACGGCGATTGCCCGGTCTCCGCGAGGCGGGTGAGTTCGCCGAGCGTCTCCAGGTCGCACTCCGCGATCCGGTCCAGGAGCGCCTGGAAGACCGCCGCCGTCAACTCGCAGTCGCCGAGCGCGCGGTGCTCCTGCGATGTGCCGACCTGCAACCGCTCCGCGATGCGTGCGAGGCTGTAGACTGGCAAGTCGGGGATCAGGAGCGTCGCTAGTTCGTAGGTGTCGTAGACCGGGTTGTCAAGCACCAGCCCCTGCGCCGCTAGCAGTTTCAGGTCGAACTCGACGGACTGCCCGACGATCGGGTGGCGTTTGATGAAGGCGCGGAGTTGCGGCGCAACGCTGCTGAAGGGTGGCGCGGCCTGCAACATCGCGTTCGTGATCCCCGTCAGTTGGGCCGTGCCGAGGGGCACGGATCGGAGGGGGCGCACGAATGATGTCCACCGCTCGAGGATGCGCTCGCTCGTGAAGATGACCGCCGCGACCTCGATGATCTCGTTGTTGCGCTCATTCGCCGTCGCCTCGACATCGACCGCGACGTAGATCGGCGCAGTTGGTTGTGCGGGCGACGGCGCGCCGGGGCGATTAGGCAGCGCGCCGGGGCGCGGCCGACTTGGTGGGGGCAGGGGTGACACAGATCGTTCTCCCGGCGGGTGCCGCAACGGGCGCGGCGGTGGTTCACATTGTGGCTGTTCGGTGCGGGCGGACGCGGCGCGGCGCGGCGAACAGGAAGGGTATTGTACCAGAAGATTCCTCAACCCCCGCGTCACGCATCATGCCGTAACATCGCCAGAATTTGTGCCTTCGCGTCGGTCGGGATAGCGGCGTCGGCGTCCACTGCGCGGATGAGATCGGCGCGGGTGATGACGCTCCGTTCACCGGCCCAACACTGGTGCGCGAGATGGAGGTACGCCGCGAGGCCGGTCTCCGGCGCAACCTGGCGTACCAGGTGAAAGAACCGCGAGAAGTCCGCCGCGAGGTCAGGCGCGAGGATGGATAGGCCGAACTGCTTGTGCGCGGCGCGGAACCCGGCCTCCCAGTCGATGCGCGGCACAAACGGCGATTCCGGTTGCGTGAGGTCGATGTGCGCGACGGAGGGCATGCCGTCATCGTCGATGGTAAGGATCGCGACGCTCCGCACGCGCTGGCGCATCTCCGCGTTCGGCGCGGCGATCGCGCCGGGGTTGATGAGCAGGATGCCGTCCTCCTCGTAGGTCAGCGGGATGTGGATGTGGCCGAAGACGACGATTCGTGCGCCCGCGCGCCGCCCCATCGCGATGCGCCGCGCCAGTTTTGGCACCCAATCGTCGCTCTTGCGCGCCTCCATCTCCTCCGCACGGTCGGGGTGGTGGCTGTGGGTGAGCAGGATGCGCTGCCCATGCACGCCGATGATTTGTTGGTACGGCAGTTCGCGCGCCTCGTCCGGCCCGTGGTCGTTGCCGTGCACGGCGATGACGGGTGCGATCGCGCTCAGTCGGTCGAGCACCCAGAGTTCGCCCACGTCGCCCGCATGGAGCAGCAGGTCAACACCGCGCAGCGCGTCGAACACGGCAGGCGGGAGCGTGCGACACCGCGCGGGCATGTGAGTGTCGGCAATCAGGCCGATGCGAACCGCAGTCATGCCCCATTCTCCTTCCCATTCCATGAGGGAAACAGGGAGTTACGCCTGCTCCGTGATCCGCGCCACGACCGCCGGAATATCCGCCAGCGCGCGCACGACGGGGAAATCCGCGCCCGCGCGACGACCGTGCCGGTCGATCAGGATCGGGTGCATCCCCATCGACCGCGCGCCGCCGACATCCGCCGTCGCGTTGTCGCCGATGTGCACGGTCTCTTCGGGGCGCACGCCGAATGCATAGAGCGCGTGGTCGAAGATCGCCGCGTGGGGCTTCGACGCGCCGACGCGGGCGGAGGTGACGATGTGCTCGAAGTACCCGGTGATGCCGAGGCCGTCGCAGAGGTCGGGCAGGTTCCACGACCAGTTCGAGATGATGCCGAGCCGGTAGCCCGCGTCGCGCAGCGCGTCCAACGTCGGGATCGCGTCGGGGAAGAGGTGGAAGTGCGCGGGCGTCTCGAACTCACGCTGCAATGTTTCGAGGATGCGCGCCGTCCGCTCGTCCATCGGCGCGCCCGCGCGACGGAGAATTTCGCCGTTGATGTCGCGGTAATATCGCTGGTCCGCGTCCGCGCTTGCCTCGTACGTCATGCGCGACTCGTCGGCGTCGAGTTCGCCGAAGACGGCGCGGGTCGCCGCCGCGAGCGCATCGTGCTCCAGGTGGATGCCCCGCGCCGCGCAGACATTGATGTAGAGCGTCTCCCACGACGGAAGGATCGTCGTCAGCGTGTCGCCCATGTCGAAGAAGACGACGCGAATTGGTTTATCCATGTGGCGCCCTCACTCCTTGATCGAGACGCCCCGCCCGCCCGTCATCGCGACGAGATCGGCCGGGGCGAGCGGGAAGACCGCGTTCGGGTTGCCCGCCGCCGCCCATAGCTGCGAGAACTGCAAGAGATCGCCGTCGATTAACGTCGTCAGCGGCTCGCGATGGCCGAGCGGCGGGATGCCGCCAATCGCGAACCCGGTCACATCGCGGACGAACGCAGCATCCGGCTTGACAATTGGCTCATCAACGAGCGCCGCGACCTTCGCCGTATCGACGCGGTTCGCGCCGCTCGCGATAATGAGAATCGGCTGACCCGTGGATTGCCCTTTGAAAACGAGCGACTTCGCGATCTGCCCGACAGTGCAGCCGACCGCCTGCGCCGCCTCGGCGGCGGTGCGCGCTGTCTCCCGCAGTTCGATCACGCGCTGCGCGAAGCCGCGCAGCCGCAGGGCGTCCTGCACCCGCTGGGCGCTCGCGCTCAAGGGCGCGCCCGTCTCGCTGGGTTGCGCGGTCATGAGGCGTCATATCCCGCGAGGGCAAGGATGAGTAGGAGCAGTTGTTGCAGGCCGGTGGTGATCGTCGGGATGTGGATGAATTCCTCCACGCGGTGCGCGTTGCCGCCCTCGGCGATGCCGATGCAGATCGCGGGGATGCCGAGGCCGATGGGCACATTCGCGTCCGTGCTACTGGCGTCGAGCGTCGGCGCGATGCCGAGTGCGCGGAGTATCTCCATGCTCGTCCGCACGATCGGCGCGTCGGCGGCGACCTCGCCCGCAGGCCGGTCGCCAAGCATCTCCGCCGACACCTGCACATCCGCGATGTGGACATTCCGCACGGTGCGCTCGACGCTCGACGCCAGTTTTTCGAGGTTCGCCTGCGAGATGGAGCGGAGGTCGATCAGCGCGGAGGCGGACGGTGCAATAGTGTTGACCGAGACGCCGCCCTCAATCGTGCCGACGGAGAGGGACGTCTTCGGTGTGGCGGGGATCGGTAGGGCGGTGAGATCCGTGATGATGCGCGAGAGGATGTGAATGGCGTTCGGGCGGCCGTAGTTGCCCCATGAGTGGCCTCCCGGCCCCTGCACCACAATCCGGTAACGGCGGCTGCCGACCGCGCGGTGCGTCACGCGCCCGAGGTTGTGCCCCTCTACGGCGATCACGCCGCCGAGTCCGTCGCGATGGTTCTGAACCGCCTCGCGCATCCCGCGCAGATTGCCTAGCCCTTCCTCCCCGACATCCGCGACGAAGAGCACGTCGCCGGACGTGACGACATCGAGGGTGTCCAGCAGTCGCGCCGCCGTCAGCATCGCCGCGACGCCGAGGCTGTTGTCGCCGATGCCGGGGCCGCTGATGCGGTCGGGCGTGCGCCGCATGGTGAGGTCGGTCTCCGCCGAAAAGACTGTGTCAATGTGTGCGGCGATCATCAGCGTCGGGCCGTTCCCGCCGCCCGGTCGCCGCCCGATGGCGTTGCCGACCGCATCGATATGCACGTCCGCGAGACCAATCGCCGTCATTTCCTGCGCGACGAACGCCGCCCGCGCCTCCTCCGCACCCGTCGGGGCGGAGATCTGCGCGACGCGCGCCGTGAGGGCGATGGTGTCCGAGAGGGCGAGTGTGGCCCGGCTGAGGAGGCGCTCAACATCCGGCCGCGCGCGTAAACGGTCGATGGTCGGTGTTCGCGTGCTGATGGCGGGTGCCTCTTTCTTCCGCTCAGATCAAGGTCTGCGTCGCGTGCCGACGCGCCGATGCACCGCCGCGTAGTATAGCGCACCAGCGGGGAGGCCGATGCGCCAGGGGAGGGGGAAGAGGATTGATGGGGATGGTCAGCGGTCAGTCCGCGAAGAGTTCGTGAATATTGCCGTCCGGGTCGGCGAAAAAGGCAGTGCGCTGCCCCCACGGCATTAACGCGGGCGGCTGCACAGCGGTCGCGCCCGCCGCGACGATCGCCGCGTACGCCCGGTCAACCTCCTCGCGCGACGGGAGCGGGAAGGCGAGTTCGAACGCCTGCCCGCGCGGCGCTTCGCTGAACCGGGGGTGCCGCGTGGAGTCGGCGAGAATCGCGCGCTTGCAGACGGCGAACCGCACCCCCTCGCTCGCGAACTCCGTGTAGTCGTCCATCGCGTTCTCCGTCGCGAAGCCGAGCACATCGCGATAGAACGCTACGAGCCGGGGCACATCGTCCGTCAGAATCGTGATGAGCGCGATCTTTGCCTGCATCTCTGGCTCCTCTCAAATCAAACAGCGAACCGATACGAGACCAAACCGAATCGACGCAAAGGACCCAGAGAAGGATCTGGGGGATTAACACAGAGCGCGCAGCGTTCACAGAGTTCACAGAGGAATCCCCTCATATTTCTCTCTCTGTGCGCTCTGTGTGCTCCGCGTCCTCTGTGTTCATTCCCTCCTGGCGGTTTCTGCGGTTCATCCGGTTTCTCTCTTCACGCGCTAGATGTGCGAGAGCGGGCGCTGCCGCATCTCGACGGGGCGCGGCACTGGCGACGCACCACCGAGCGTTTCCAGGCGGCGACCGACCCGCACGAGCAACCGACCGCCCCATGCCGCGAGGTCGGACACATGGTTGCGCGGCTGCCCGCATTCCGCGAGCAACCGCTCCCGTGCGGCGCCCGCGATGCGCTCCTCGATGTACAGCCGCGAAAGCTCGTAGACTCGCTCATCGTGCATCATCATTGTGCGCCTCCTACTTGTCTCCGCTGTTCCGATTCATAGTATAGAACATTAGTTCTGATATGTCAACCTCGGCCATGTGTACGTACTCCCTCTATGATGGCACGATGAGTGCGAGAAAACCTCAGTTGGCATGCCGTCGGATGGTTTGCAGGACGGTCCTGGAAGGGGTATAATCGGTCGGTTTTCGCCCACGCCCGTCGGTGTTCGACGCACGACGGGGCAGCGGATTCGCGGGCCGCACCCTGGCGGCTGGAGGCGGTAAATGGCAGCAACAGTCGAACATCTCACGGACCCAACAATCCTCGTCGTAGATTTCCTCAAGGCCGACGCGATGGGCCGGACGCGGCGTTACGTCCTTGATCTGCCCGCCCTCGATCTGGACGGCACGCTGGAGGCGCGCGACGTGCACGCGGAGTTCCGCGTTGTGCGCGTCGGCGCGGGCCTGCTGGCGGAGGGGATCGTGCGCGCATCGGTGGACCTCGAATGCGTGCGGACGCTGGAGACCTTCCCGCAGCCGGTCGAGGGGGAGTTCGCTGAGCAGTTCCGCCCGACCGTCGATGTCGTCACGGGACGCATTATCAAGCCCGCCGATGACGAGGAGGAAGAGGAGCCGGAGACGTTCCCCATCAGCGATAATCATGAGATCGATCTGCGCGAGCCGCTGCGGCAGGTGATCCTCGTTGAGCTGCCGATGCAGCCGGTCGCGCCGGGGACGGAGCCGGTCCTTCTGGACGAGACGACGCCGGATGAGGCAAGCAACCCGTTCGCGGTGCTCGGGACGCTCTTGCGGGATGAGCGCGAGTAGGCTATCATGCCCGAACGAACGGCGATTGACGCGGAGTGCCGCGCGGGAGCGTTGGTTTCCGTGGTCACGATTAGGAGAGTAGACATATGGGAGCGGTACCAAAGTTTCGTAGTTCACGCGGGAAGCGTGGCTCACGCCGCAGCCACGATCACATCGCACCGGTGCATCTCGTCGTCTGCCCAAATTGCCGCTCATACATGCGCTCGCATCACGTCTGCCCGACGTGCGGCAACTACCGCGGCAACCAGGTGATCGAGATCAAGCAGCGCGCCCGCCGCACGGAGCAATAATCCGGCGTCGTTGCGTTTGTACGTAAACAGGAAACGGGAGTGGTCATCGCCACTCCCGTTTTGTTGCGGTCATCCGTTGGCTGGTGGGTCTTTGAATCCGCCAATCGGGATCACCCGTTACCTAAACGGTGCACCTCGTCCCCCTGCGGGCCCGTCAGGAATGTGAACGAGTCCCGGACGATGCGTGTCTGTGCGAGGGCGGTGTCGTAATTCGCCGTTGTTGCGCCGAATGTGAGGACGTAGAAGTTGCTGCCGTAGATGAGGGCATACTGGAGGATGTGCGCCGGGGTTCCTTCGACTGAGATGAACGATTCGATCAGCACCGCCGGTTGTCCTGCGAGGGTTGTCGCGGTGTACGTGGCGGGCCCTTGCTGATACCCGCTGAATGACCGTCGAAGGCCCGGAATCGATTGCGCCACGATGTTCGTCAATGTCGCATCGCTCGGTTCGCCCGGCACGATGCCGACGTTGAATGATACTCCTGTGAGGGATGTGGATTCATACGAGACGAAGGCCGTCTGCGGAGACCCGCGCCGGAAGCCGTCGGGCGCGGTGAACGAGAAACGTCCCTGCGGGTCGGTGTACGTCGTGGGGGCCGCGCCGACCGCGCTGACCACCGCCAGCGAGAGCATCAGCGCAACCAGGAAACCGAGGCATCGCCTGCCGCCTACCATGTGCTTTCCCTCATTTCTTGTATCAATGGTCATCGCAGCGCATTGCGCCTGCGAATAGAACGTCGCGCATGGGCAACGGTTCCATTGGTATCGCGGTGGAAATCATCGCGCGGATTGGTGCGGTGGTTTGGTATGCTACGCGCGACAAGGGCGATTGTGCCGGGAAGGGGCGTGCGAGAGCATGATGGAGCAGCAACGCGAGCGATACGCGGCGATCACGGGCTGGGGCCATTACGTACCTGAGCGGGTCCTGACAAATGCCGACCTCCTGAAGATGGTCGACACGAACGATGAATGGATCGTCTCGCGCACCGGGATCAGGGAGCGGCGGGTCGCCGCGCCGGAGGAATCGACCGCGACCCTCGCCGCAAATGCCGCCCGCAAGGCGCTCGCTGTCGCTGGGATCGAGCCGTCCGATCTCGATCTGATCGTTGTCGCGACGGCCTCGCCGGATTACTTCTTCCCCAGCACCGCCTGCGTCGTCCAGGGCCTGCTCGGCGTGACGCGCATCCCCGCATTCGACATCGGCGCGGCGTGCTCGGGGTTCATCTATGCGCTCGGCACGGCGACGCAGTTCATCCGCAGCGGCATGTACAAGCGCATCCTCGTCATCGGTGCGGAGACGCTGACACGCCTGACCGACTACACCGACCGCCGGACGTGCATCCTCTTCGGGGACGGCGCGGGCGCGGTCGTGATCGAGGCGACCGACCAGCCGCGCGGTCTCCTCTCGCTGACGATAGGCGCGGACGGCAGCGGTGGCCCCCTGCTGATGGTCCCTGGCGGCGGCACGCGCGAGCCGATGACGCATGAGGCGCTCGACCGCCACGACCGGTTCATCAGGATGGAGGGCGTGGAGGTCTTCAAGGTCGCCGTGCGGATGATGGGCGATGCGGCGATCGAGGCGATTGCCCGCGCGGGGATGCAGTTCCGCGAGATCGACCTACTCGTGCCGCATCAGGCGAACCTCCGCATCATCGAGGCGACGGCGAAGCGGCTCGGCCTCCCGCGCGACCGCGTCTGGGTGAACATCGACAAGTATGGCAACACCTCTGCCGCGACGATCCCGATCTCGCTCTCCGAGGCGGCGGAGCAGGGGCTGCTTCACGATGGCTCGAACCTGCTGCTCGTCGCGTTCGGCGGGGGGCTGACGTGGGGCGCGTCCGTCGTCCGCTGGGGACGTGGCAACAAAGGAGGCGGCGCGTGACGGCGACGGCGTGGGTCTTTCCCGGTCAGGGGTCGCAAACCGTCGGCATGGGCAAGGCATTGGCGGATGCCGACCCCGAGGCGCGGCGGCGGTTCGCGGAGGCGGACGACGCGCTCGGTTTTGGGCTGAGTGCGACGATCTGGGATGGCCCGGAGACGACGCTCCAGCAGACCGACACGCAGCAACCCGCAATCCTCGTCGTCAGCGTTGTCTGCTTCGAGGTGTTGCGGCGGCGCGGCCTGCTGCCGGATGCCGCCTTCGCCGCCGGGCACAGCCTCGGTCAGTACTCGGCGGCGGTCTGCACGAGCGCGCTGCCTTTCGCGGACGCCGTGCGGCTCGTGCGGCGGCGCGGCGCGTTGATGCAGGAGCACGGGCACGGCGCGATGGCGGCGGTGCTCGGCATGGCGACCGAGGCGGTGCAGGCGCTCGCCACCGAGGCGGGCGTCGAGGTCGCCAACGTCAACGCGCCGGGGCAGGTGACGATTGCCGGGCGGCGGGAGGATGTCGAACGCGCGGCAGCGCTCGCGAAGGAACGCGGCGCGCGGCGGGCGATCATGCTCCCTGTCTCCGCCGCCTTCCACACCTCGCTGATGCGCCCCGTCGTTGACGCAATGACGCCGCTCCTGGCTGCCGCGCCGCTCGCAGACCCCGCCGTGCCGATCATCGCCAACGTCGATGGTCAGCCGCTCGTGACCGCCGCCGCGCTCCGCGCCGAACTGATCGGGCACATCTCCTCGCCCGTCCAGTGGGTCCGTGCCGTCGAGGCGATGCGCGACGCGGGCATCACCGACTACCTCGAAATCGGCCCCGGCAACATCCTCTGCGGCCTCATCAAACGCACCGATAAAGAGGCGCGGACGCAGACCAGCGACGCGCTCCTAAGCGGCTGACGAATCGGCGATTGACGAGCGACGATACCGATGTCACGATAGCGATGTGGATGAACAACGCTACATCACCCGTTTCTATCGCACATCGGCGGGTACCGAGCCGGTACGCGACTTCTTGCGCTCACTTCCGCGTGACGCACGGCTGAAGTGTGGTCGGTATATGCAACAGATGGAGTGGCAAGGTCTCGCGCTCCACACGTCACATCTGAAGAAACTGACGCGCGAAATATGGGAACTGCGCCCCGAGTATGATGGCATCGAGTATCGTTTCTATTTTGGTCTCTCTGGAAACATCGTCGTCTACGTTCACGCAATTGTGAAGAAGCAACAGAAAGCGAGCCGCAACGACATTGAACTTGCGGAGCGGCGGTTTGATTCATGGAAGGAGGGTCAGCATGAAGAATTCGAGCGACCTTGACGATTTCCTCGCGGAGGAGTTGGCAGATCAGGAAGCCCGCGACCGCTTCGAGGAGATCGCGCCGCTCGTCGATTTTGGCTGTGCGGTCGCGATTGCGCGCGAGCAACGGAGAATGAGCGTGCAGGCGCTCGCAGCCGCGACCGGAATCACACGGACGATGCTTGCCCAGATGGAGAAAGGGAACGAAGCGCCGACACTCGTCGCCCAGGCGAAGATTGCGCGTGCCCTCAATGCCCGGCTTGAAATTTCCCCAAGTGGCCGGATTGACTTTGTCTTGTTCCCCCGAATCGTGGAGCGCACTGCACCGGAGCGTGTGCGCGCTGCCACAGCACCGAAGGCCGTCGCGAAGACGGCGTGAGCGATTGGCGTCATGGAGGGGCAATGGCATCAGAGACAGAGCGGCAAATCGTCGTCGTAACGGGTGCGAGCAGAGGGATTGGGCGGGCGGTCGCGGTGCGGTTCGCGCGGGATGGCGCGGCGGTGATCGTCAACTACCGGGGGAGCGAGGCGGCGGCGCAGGAGACGGCGCAGGCCGTCACTGCGGCGGGCGGCGAGGCGACGCTCGTGCAGGGCGACGTGAGCAGCCGCGACGACGCCGAACGGCTGATCGAGACCGCGATTCAGCAGCACGGGCGGATCGATGTGCTCGTCAACAATGCCGGCATCACGCGCGACCAGTTGCTGATGCGGATGACGGACGACGACTGGGACGCCGTGCTCGACACGAATCTCAAGGGCGCGTTCTACACGACCCGCGCCGTGCTGCGCCCGATGCTGCGGAAGCGGAGCGGGCGAATTATCAACATCTCCAGCGTCGTCGGCCTGATCGGCAATGCGGGGCAGGGGAACTACGCCGCCGCGAAGGCCGGGTTGATCGGCTTCACGAAGTCCATCGCGCGAGAGGTCGCCTCCCGCTCCATCACTGTCAACGCTGTCGCGCCCGGCTACATCGCGACGGAGATGACGGACGCCATCGCGGAGACCATGAAGGCGAAGATCATCGAGCAGGTGCCGATGGGCCGCCTCGGCACGCCGGAGGATGTCGCCGAGGTCGTCGCCTTCCTCGCCTCGCGCGCCGCGTCGTACATGACCGGCGCCGTCCTCCAGGTGGACGGCGGCATGGTGATGCAGTAACATGAATCATGCAGAACGGCGCGGGCGGTGTCACAGCCGCCCGTTTCTATGCCCGAGAGAAACCAATTGAACCGCAGAGACGCAGAGGACGCAGAGGAACGCAGTAGAAGGGAGAAGGATTTCTGATTCCACGTACATCATACTCATCTTTGTTTTCTCTGTGTTCCTCTGCGTCCTCTGCGTCTCTGCGGTTAAAAGGGTTAGGCCATGTTGCAGAAGGTGTTGATCGCGAACCGGGGTGAGATTGCGCTGCGGATTTTGCGCGCCTGCCGGGACCTTGGCATCCCGGCGGTGGTGGCGTATTCGGAGGCCGATCGGGAGTCGTTGCCGGTGCAACTGGCGGATGAGGCGGTCTGCATTGGACCCGCGCCCGCCGCGCAGTCGTACCTGCGACGCGCCGCTATTGTGACGGCGGCGCAACTGACCGGGTGCGACGCGATTCACCCCGGCTACGGGTTCCTCGCGGAGAACGCCTACATGGCGGAGATGTGCGAGGAACTCGGCATCACCTTCATCGGGCCGCGTGCGGAATCCATCAAGCGGATGGGCGACAAGGCTGCGGCGCGGGAGGCAATGCGCCGGGCGGGCCTGCCAATCCTCCCCGGCCTCGAGAACCCCGCGACGAACGACGATGATGTGCTGCGGGCCGCGCGGCGCATCGGCTTCCCGATCATGCTGAAGGCGGCGGCAGGCGGCGGCGGCCGGGGGATGCGCGTCGTCCGGTCGGACACCGAACTGGAGCGGGTGCTGCCCCTCGCGCGGGCAGAAGCGGAGGCGGCGTTCGGCAACGGCGAGATGTATGTCGAGCGGTTCCTCGAATCGCCCCGGCATATCGAGGTACAGGTGCTCGGCGACGGTGAGGGCAAGGTCGTCCTGCTCGGGGAGCGCGACTGCTCGTTGCAGCGGCGGCATCAGAAACTGCTGGAGGAATCGCCCGCGCCGGGCCTGTCATCGCGGCAACGCCAGACCGTGTGGGACATGGCCCTCAAGGGGACGCAGCAACTGCGGTACCGGGGCGCGGGCACGCTGGAATTCCTGATGGACGGCGACGGGCGGTTCTATTTCATGGAGATGAACACGCGCATCCAAGTCGAGCACCCCGTCACGGAGATGGTGACGGGCGTTGATCTCGTGGCATGGCAACTCCGCATCGCGGCGGGCGAACCCTTGACGCTGCCGGAGCGCCCTCGTACGATGAATGGGCACGCGATCGAGTGCCGCATCACCGCCGAGGACCCCGACCGGGGTTTCGCACCGTCGCTCGGCACGATCACGGAATACGTGCCGCCCGGTGGCCCCGGCGTGCGGGTCGATAGCCACCTCTTCGCCGGATACCGCGTCCCCCCCTACTACGATTCCCTGCTTGGCAAGATCATCGTCTGGGCGGACACGCGGGAGGAAGCGTTGAACCGGATGCGGCGGGCGCTCGAAGAGACGGTGATCGGCGGGATCGCGACGACGGTGCCGTTCCACCTGCGGATACTGCGCGACGCGCGTTTTCGCCGGGGCGAGGTGCACACGCGGTTTGTCGAGCAATTGCTGACGGGTGGCGATGCTGCGTAGGCCCGGTAATTGCCTGTTTCCACCCTCGTGTTTACGTGGTAGGCGGAGTGTATGCAAGACGGAATGCCAGCGACCCCCGGCCCGGTAGCAGATGAACAACTCGGTAGGGTGATCGTTGCACAGAGCGTGCTCGCGTCGGTCGTGGAGATGACGGCGTTGAAGGTGCCGGGCGTCGTGCGGACGGTTCCGCGCGGTCGGCGCACCGTCCATCTGACGGTGGAGAGCAACGTGGTGCGCGCGGATATTGGCATCGTCGTTGCGGCGGGGGAGCATGTCGCGGACGTGAGCGCGGCGGTACGTCGCCAGGTTGCGGCGGCAATCGAACGCCTCCTCGGGATGGAGGCGCGGGAAGTGAATGTCTTTGTCCGCGATGTCGAGGGCGGGTGGATACCGCACGACGATCACATCCAGCCCGTGCGGGAGAAGGATCAGACGCTATGACACGAACATTTGAGGACCCAGCGGTCCTGCTCGATGATGAGCCGGAAGATGTTGTGCCGGAGGAAGAGGCGCGTGAGAGCGCGGCGCGCCCCCGGAGACGCGGCGGCGACCCATTCGCCCAGCGGCAGCGGAAGGCGCGCGAGGGCGCGTTGCAGGTGCTGTTCGAGGTCGATCTCGTCGGCCACGATGTGCAGGATGTCCGCGCGCGCCAGTTCGACCAGATGCTGCTCGCGGAAGGGTTCCGCGAGTTCGCGGAGCGGTTGGTCGATGGCGTGCTCGCGCACCGGGATAACCTGGACGCGCTGATCGCGAAGACGGCGCCCGCGTGGCCAATTGACCAGTTGCCGCGCGTGGACTTGAATATCCTGCGCCTCGCGCTGTGCGAGTTGCTGTACAGCGCCGATGTGCCGGTCGGCGCGGTGATTAACGAGGCCGTCGAGTTGGCGAAACGGTACGGCAGTGAGAACTCCGGCAAATTCATTAATGGCACGCTCGGCACCGTCGCGGCGAGGATCAATGGCGGCGAAATCGTGCGCGGCGACCGCGCGACGTAACCAAAAGCGCGCGTCGTGCGTATGCTATACTGAACGGACGGCGCGCCTGGGTGCGTGCCACGATGGAAGCAGTGTGTTAGCGGAGGAGAGCGGGGTGTCCACTTCTACGATCTATGATCGGTTGAAGGGTCTCGTCACGGAGCAGCTCGGTGTGGACGAAGAGGAGATTACGCCGGAAGCGTCCTTTGTGGACGATCTGAATGCGGACTCGCTCGATCTTGTCGAGTTGATTATGTCCCTTGAGGAAGAGTTTGGTCTGGAAATTTCGGATGAAGACGCCGAAAAAATCCTTACGGTCGGTGACGCCGCCTCGTACATCGAGGAGCACCAGAGCTAAGCTTGTTGGTCGCGGCGGCCGAGTCGGCAGGGAATGAGGAAGAGATGGCTCGTACCAGCGCCCGGCCCTCGCGGCTGCTCGTCCCGTTGCGGAACCTGAACCCGGTCCGCGCCTTCAGTCGCGGGCCGAAGAAAGTCAAGCCCGATGCGGACGTGATGACACTCCAGGAACATCTCCTGGAGTTCCGCTCGCGTCTCGTCAAGTCGATCCTTGCAACCTTCGCGGGGATGATCGTCGGCTTCATCTTCGCGAACCGCGTGATTATCTGGATGACGGACCAGGCGTTGAAGGTCAATAAGAACGTAGTTTTTCTCACGCTTGAACCGGCGGAAGGCTTCATCACCTATTTCAAGGTCGCGGCATACATTGGCGTCGTGATTGCGTCCCCCGTCATCCTCTATCAGATCATTCGCTTCATGGCGCCGGGATTGCTGCCGCACGAGTTGAAGTATCTCCTCTGGGGCATTCCGGTCTCGTCCGGCTTGTTCATCGCCGGGGTGATGTTCGCCAATCTCTACGTGATCCCGTCATTCCTGCATTTCCTCATCACATTCACGCTCGGTCAGAATTTCCAGTTCAGCCCGACATCGGATAAGTACCTCGCCTTCTTCCTGCGCATCTCCATCGGCATCGGCTTGATCTTCCAGTTGCCTGCTTTGCTCTTCATCCTCGCCAAGGTGCGGGTGGTAAACATCGACAAGTTGCGCCGATGGCGGAAGTACGCCTTCCTCGTGTGCGCCATCGCCGCCGCCGCGATCACGCCGACGCCGGACCCGTTCAACATGATGCTCGTCGCACTGCCGATGTATGCACTCTATGAAGTTGGCGCCGTCCTCTCGTACTTCGCGCCTGCTCGCCGCGACCGCGGCAAGTTCTTCCGCCGCCCGAAGCAATTGGCAGCGTGACGGGGAGTGGGTAGTAAACGGTAGACGGTAGTTAGACGCGATAGGCGAGAGTGATAAGAGCCACGGAAGCATAAATCCCGTGGCTCCTCTCTTTGCGCCATCCACACGACGACGATATTCGTATTTGCCCTCTGCCTACTGCCTACCGTCTATCGTCTACTGACTCCCCGCCGCCGACCGTTGCAGCCACTCGGCCGGCTCGATCAGATCGATGAGGGTGGTTTCCGGAAGGGCGGCGTGGCAGGTCCAGCAGACGAGTTCGTAGACGGGCTGGTCGGCGATCATCTCCCTGCGGACGGACGCCGCGCTCTCGCATCCGCAGAAGGGACAGGCGACGACGGCGACGCGCTTCGTCGGCGGCGCGGCGCGCAGGAGAGCGGGCGCTTCCGTCGCGGCGCGGGCGTCGTCCTCGCGCTTGACGAGGCGGAAGATGTAGAAGAGGAAGATGAGGAACATCACCTTCAGCACCATCGTCGCGATGAAAATGTCGAGCAGCGTGATCTTAGTGGCGAGCAGGATTGGCATGGATGCGCCTCGGGTGGTGCGATGCACAACGGAGTGCCGAACAGCGGTCGTCATGGCGTGGCACATGTGTTAAACGAACGATACCACCGTGGCCGCGTTTATTCACCCCCACGCCCCGCTGGGTATCTGTTCAGGGATGAGGGGACGGGGTATGCTGCGCGGATGATCGACCTGAAGGATGCCAGCCGCGATGACCTGATTCGGCTGATCGTTTCCCAACACGAAACGATCTCCCGGCAGGAG